>LNFM01007760.1_pt1 | contig 16591 bp, 20 predicted proteins | sample 596031 | NCBI WGS metagenome assembly LNFM01 (sample SAMN04254537, study PRJNA301005) | activated carbon metagenome | isolation source: dual media filters at the Ann Arbor, Michigan drinking water treatment plant | place: USA: Ann Arbor
CGACCGGCTCCTGATGAAGCTGGAGAGTACCATGGCAAGAAACCCGAACATGACACCGCAAGATCAAGAGAAGACGGCGCGCGCCGTGACGCAGACGGTGGCGGCTCTCGAGCGCGTGACCGAGCTCGACACCACGCAGGGTAAGGTGCCGGAAACCGATGGAGGCCAGAGCCATGACCGTGCCGAGGCTGACCGGATGCGCCGCGAGATTGCGGAACGTCTTGAACGTCTCAGCGCGAAGTGGCTCGACAATACGGACAAGCCTGAGTGAGTTCTCGGACGCTGAAATTCGCGACCTCTATTTTGACTGGCGAGTGTGGGCGCGTGACGATCAGCTGCCGCCAAGCGAGCATGATACGTGGCGGGTTTGGCTGCTGCTCGGCGGGCGTGGGGCGGGTAAGACGCGGGCGGGGGCGGAGTGGGTGCGGGCGCAGGCGCTCGGGCTTTGGGACGGAGACGCGCGCCGCGCGCGGCGGATTGCGCTCATCGGCGAGACGTTCGCGGATGTGCGCCGCGTGATGATCGAGGGTGCGTCGGGGTTACTTGCAGTGCACGCGGCGAACGAGCGGCCTTTGTTTGAAGCGTCGAACGGGCGGATTGTGTGGCCGAACGGATCGGTGGCGCATGTGTTCTCGGCAGAAGCGCCGGACGCTTTGCGCGGGCCGCAATTTGAATTTGCCTGGTGCGATGAGATCGCGAAGTGGCGCGAGCCGGATCAAGTTTGGGACATGTTGCAGTTTGCGTTGCGGTTGGGACGCTCGCCGCGTGTGTGTGTGACGACCACGCCGCGACCGTTGCCGTTTCTCAAGGCGCTGTTGGCGGATGCGGCGACGGTGACGAAGCGGGCTTCGACGCACGATAACGCGGGCAACTTGGCGCCGGGGTTCGTGACGGAGATGGAGCGGCGGTATCAGGGGTCGGTGCTCGGGCGGCAGGAATTGCTGGGCCAGATCGTCGAGGGCGAGCAGGGCGCGCTGTGGCGGCGCGATTGGATCGAGAGTTCGCGGGCCGGTGTGGTGCCGGATCTGCGGCGGATTGTGGTGGCGGTCGATCCGCCCGTGACGGCGACAAAAAATTCGGATGCGTGCGGGATCGTGGTTGCTGGCGAAGCAGAGGACGGCCACGTGTTCGTTCTCGCCGACGTGACGCTGGAGGGGCGCGAGCCGCACGTGTGGGCGCGGGCGGCGGTGGCGGCGTATCACGCGTATCGCGCCGATCACATTGTGGCTGAGACGAACCAAGGTGGCGATCTCGTGGTCGCGATCTTGAAGCAGATGGATGAAAACGTGCCGGTGCGGAAAGTCGTTGCAACGCGGGGCAAGTGGTTGCGCGCGGAGCCAGTCGCGGCGCTCTATGCGGAGGGGCGCGTGTCGCACGTGGGGCGGCTTGAAAAACTGGAAGCGCAGATGATGGCGTTTGGTGGTGACGGCAGAGTGGGGGGGCGCAGTCCCGACCGGCTCGATGCGCTTGTGTGGGCGCTGACGGATTTGAAACTCACGCCGCTGGCACGGCCGGGATCAGGACTCTTTAGTTTGCGCCTGTCGACTCCCCCGCGGGGAGCCGGCCGCCGGGCGCGTCATTTCGACAACGATTTGAAGGACACAACATGGCCCGATGGACGGACCGGTTCGCTCGGATGTGGGCGGGGCCGCGGCGTGCGCTGCCGGCATTGACGGGAGTGCATTCGGCGGGCGAGGAAAAAGCCTCGCGGGTGGGCGCGGTCATCGCGATGGAGACACTTGGCCGGCCCGTGTGGACGCCGCGCGACTACCAATCGTTCGCGCGTGAAGGCTACATGCAGAACCCGATCGTCTATCGCTCGGTGCGCATGATCGCGGAGGCCTCGGCTTCCATTCCGCTCCTGCTCTATGAAAACGCAGTGGAGCACGAGACGCATCCGCTGCTCGATCTCATCGCACATCCGAACGCGATCCAGACCTCAGTCGATTTCTTCGAAAGCTGGTACGGTTATCTTCTGGTTGCGGGCAACGCCTACGCGGAGGCCGTCGCGGTCAACGATCGTGTGCGCGAACTGCATGCGCTGCGGCCCGACCGGATGACCGTGATCCCCGGCAGTGAAGGCTGGCCGGAGGGGTTCGAGTATACGGCGAACGGGAGACGCGTGCGGTTTGCGGGTGACGCGGAGACGCCGGGCGGGGTGTCACCCATCTTGCACACGAAGCTCTTCCATCCGGCGGACGATCACTACGGCATGAGCCCGATCGAGGCGGCGGCGACGGCGATCGATATTCACAATACGGCGTCGGGCTGGAACAAGGCGCTGCTCGACAACTCGGCACGGCCGTCGGGTGCACTCGTCTATGGCAACGGCGCGGGGCGGCTGACGGCGGAGCAGTTCGAGCGGCTGAAATCGGAACTGGAGACGAGCTTCCAAGGTGCCAAGCACGCGGGCCGTCCGCTGCTGCTCGAAGGCGGGCTCGATTGGAAGCCGTTGTCACTTAGTCCGAAGGACATGGACTTTTTGGCGGCTAAGAACACAGCGGCGCGCGAGATTGCGCTGGCCATCGGCGTGCCCCCGATGCTGCTCGGCATTCCGGGCGACAACACGTATTCGAATTACCAGGAAGCGACGCGCGCGTTCTGGCGGCAGACGGTGCTGCCGCTCGTCACGCGGACGGCGAAGGCGATGAGCGGATGGCTCGGGCCGGCGTTCGGCGGCGGCTTGGAATTGAAACCCGATCTCGACCGGGTGGACGCGCTGGTGCCGGAGCGGGAAGCGTTGTGGGCGCGGCTCAATGCGGCAAGTTTCTTGACGCTGAACGAGAAGCGAGAAGCGGCGGGATATACGCCGCTGGACGACGGGAAGGAGGAACGTAGCCGCCCTTTCGAAGTGGCGCGTCCGGCGAGATTCAACGACTCCTAAAATACCGCACCGATCAGCCGCGTGTTCCGCGCGGCCAGCCGGACGGCGGGCAGTGGGTGGATGAGGGGCTGTCGGGAGAAGACCGGCGGGTCATTTCCGACGCGACACCGGACAACTGGTGGAAACCGGGAACGCAGCTTGCGCAGAACGATCCGGATCAGCCGCCACGTATCCCAGATCAGCGCCCGACGCGAGGTCGCGATCGCTTTCAGGTCGTAAAGGACGTCGCCAAGTGGCTGCTCAAGCACGGAGGACCACTCAAAAAGCTCGTTGAGGGCGCCAGCTGGCTTATCGAGTTCGAGCCTTACATCTCGGCCTACTTTGATGAACCAAAAACCCTCGACGAGTTACAGAACGGCGTTGCGCTGCCAGCGCGGGGCTATGATATTCATCATGTGGTTGAGAAGACGCCGGCCAGGAACGACGGCTTTCCGCAGGACCTGATCGAGGGACGTGAGAATCTGGTGCGCATTCCGACATTGAAGCATTGGCAAATCAATGGATGGTATAGCACCAAGTCCGACGACTTCGATGGACTGACGCCGAGAGAGTACCTTCGCGGCAAGAGCTGGGAGGAGAAATTGCGAGTGGGGAAGAGGGCGCTTGTGAGGCATGGAGTTCTGAAGCCATGAATCGGGTCGCGCTTGTCGATATGAGTGTCGAGCAACTGGTGGATAGATTCGTCGAAATTGCGTTGGAGCAGCATGAAGCACTGAGGACGGACAAGCTGCGAAAATATAACAAATTGTACGATCGCATGGGAGAGGTCAGACAGGAGCTGAAGTCTCGAAGCGGGGATCAACGCCATGCTCTATCGGGGCTCATGCAACATCCGAACCCACAAGTCCGTCTGAAAGCGGCGATTGCTGTTTTGGCATTGTTTCCCGAGGCAGCAAGGCGGACACTTCAGGATATCGTTGATAGAAAACTGTTCCCGGAGGCGGCCTACGCGGGCAGCATGTTGGACGCAATTGATGAGGGACGATATGTCCCGTCGTAGCTGGGGGTAGTCTCTGGGTGGCGCTGGAGATCGCGCTGGCCATAGGTGTGCCGCCGATGCTGCTCGGCATTCTCGGCGACAACACTTATTCGAATTATAAGGAGGCGACGCTGGCATTCCGGCGGCAGACGGTGTTGCCGCTCGTCAACCGCACGGCGCAGGCGCTGAGCGGCTGGCTCGGGCCGGTGTTCGGCGGCGGGCTTGCACTGAAACCGGACCTAGACGGTGTCGCGGCGCTTGTGCCGGAGCGCGAGGCACTGTGGGCTCGGCTCGAGGGCGTGTCGTTCCCGACGCGCGACGAGAAGCGCGAGGCTGCCGGCTATCCGCCGGAAGGCGCAACATGAGGGAGACAGTGCAGAAGCTACTTTTTCGTTGGCTTCCGTGTTGACGGCTTGTCCTTCGATTGCCCAGAATTCTGGTTCTTCGAAGGGGATGCAATTTCCCGCGTCGGTGGTGGTGGCGGAGCCTTATGGCCCGTCGGAGGTTTGTCGGGGGCAAAATGAACGTTGTGAAAGATGACACCTCAGATTTGAGCGAGGTTCTAGCGACCGCACACGAATCACTCACTGAAGAGATCATACGCCAAGCAGAGTGCTATCTCGACTGCCAAATGATTACGGCCATCGCGGCCGATCAGAGGGCGACTTCATTTGCAGCAGTAATGGCAGGAGCAATAGCTTTGTTGTCCGGTGGTGCCGGCGCAGTTCTCTCTGCAACAGACGAAAGCGCACTCATGTTTCTTGGTTTTGTGCCCTGCGTAATTCTTTTTGCGTTTGCGATGCTTAGAGCATTTGCCGCCGCTGAGCCGTGTGACTTCGAGTACAGAGGGAACGACCCTAAAGGTTGGGTAAACGACATCAAATTAGGAAAAACCAGGGCTTTGTCTCTCGCCGAACAAGCTGCTCATTTTTCGGTCAGTATCGCGAAAAATAGCAAAGTTATGGATGAAAGCATGGCTGCCATGAAGCAAGCAATGAAGTTTCCGAAGTACGGTGTGTGGTCAGCAGGTATTGCTGCGGTCCTTGCAGCTGTCGCGAAGTTTTCAGTTTGATTTCGCGCTCACACTGCATTCGCTGCAAATAACCCGGGACAATATAATGACGATGCAAAATGAGTTCGGCCAAGCGCCCGAACTCAAGTTCACCGCGCTTGACCTCACGGAGGCCGACACGAGCGGTGTGTTCGAGGGGTATGCGAGTTTGTTTGACCGGGAGGACCTGGCGCGGGATGTGATCTTAGCCGGCGCCTTCCGGCAGAGCTTGTCGGAGCGGGGCGCGCAAGGGGTGCGGATGCTCTATCAGCACGATCCTGCGCATCCGATCGGGGTGTGGGAGCGGATCGAGGAAGATGCGCTCGGTCTTCGTGTGCGCGGGCGGCTCACGCTGGAGACGGAGAAGGCGCGGGACGTTTTGCATCTGATGCGGGCGGGCGCCATCGATGGGCTGTCGATTGGCTTCAAGGCGAAGCGGACGCGGCGCGAACAACGCTCCGGCATCCGGCGCATTTTGGAATTGGAACTCTGGGAAATCTCGATCGTGACCTTTCCCATGATGCCGGGCGCCAGGGTGCATGGCGTCAAGTGTTCGCCGTTCGGGGGCGCGTTGCCCACAGAGCGGCAATTCGAGCGGTGGCTTGTGCGGGATGCCGGGTTCACACGCGCGGAGGCCCGGTCGCTGATGCGGCAGGGATTTGGCGGTCTGAAGTCCCGGCGGGATGCGGGCACGGACGCACACGATGAGACGGCAGAAACGTCGGCGGTGATCCGCCGGATGACTGCGCTCATCAAGTCTGTAACCCCATGACAAGGATGAAACGAGATGGATGCTATTGAAACGAAGGCTGGGATCGGCCGGGATATGGATGAGCTCATGCAGGCCTTCGAGGTCTTCAAGGAGACCAACGATCGCCGGCTGACGGAGATCGAGCGGCGTGGTTCGGACGACGTCGTGACGGCGGAGAAGCTGGCCCGCATCGAGAAGACGATGGATGGGATCGCGCTGAAGCAGGCGCGGGTGCCGCTGGGCGAGACCGGTTCGCAGAAGCCGGTGGCGGAACTGGCGCATAAGTCGGCGTTCGACGGGTACGTGCGCAAGGGCGAGACGGCGAACCTCACAGCGCTGGAGCAGAAGGCTCTGTCGGTTGGCGTCGACGCTGACGGCGGTTATCTCGTGCCGAAGGAGACTGAGCGCGCGGTCAACACGGCCTTGAAGACCGTGTCGCCGATCCGGTCTATTGCCGGTATCCGCCAGGTGTCGGGATCGGTTTACAAGGTGCCGTTTGCGACGACGGGTGCGGCGACCGGCTGGGTTGGCGAAGCGGCGGTTCGTCCGCAGACCAACACGCCGACGCTGGCGGAACTTTCGTTCCCGACGATGGAACTCTACGCGATGCCGGCGGCGACGCAGGCGATCCTCGATGACAGTGCGGTCGATATCGATGCGTGGCTGGCGGAGGAAGTGCGCGTGGCCTTCGCGCAGCAGGAAGGCACCGCCTTCGTGACGGGTGATGGTGTCAACAAGCCGAAGGGCTTCTTGACCTATCCGACGGTGGCGAATGCGTCGTGGACGTGGGGCAACGTCGGTTTCGTGACGTCGGGTGCGGCGGGTGCGTTTCCGGCGGCGAATGCGGCCGACCGGCTGATCGATCTCGCCTATGCGGTGAAGGGCACGTACCGCGCGAATGGGTCGTTCGTGATGAACCGCTCCACGCTCGCCACGGTGCGCAAGATGAAGGACGCCGATGGCGCCTACATCTGGCAGCCGTCGGGTGAAGCGGGCCAGCCGTCAACGCTGCTCGGATATTCGGTGGTGGAAGCCGAAGACATGCCGAACATCGCTGCCAACAGTCTGTCGATCGCGTTTGGTGATTTTGCCAGCGGCTATCTGATCGTCGACCGGGTCGGTATTCGCGTGTTGCGCGATCCGTATTCCTCCAAGCCCTACGTCTTGTTCTACACGACCAAGCGCGTCGGTGGCGGCATCAAGGACTTCGACGCGATCAAGCTGATGCAGTTCTCGGTTTAGTCGCTGGTTGTTGTCGCTCACGCCGGCTGTTCCGAGCGCTCGCGCGCTCGGGCCGGCTCCGCGGGGGCGCGGCCTGATGCTGGCCCACACTCGGCAAGCCGGCGTGGGGCTTGCCGCGGGTCGCCTTGCTCCACGGACCTTCGGTCCGAAGTGGTGAGGTGAGCCGCGGCGCACGCTTGTGCGCTCGCGCACGGTCGCGCCGCTGCTGTGGGTGAGTTGGGCGTCGGCGAAGAAATCCCCTCTCCCCGCAATGCGTCAGCGTTACGGGGAGAGGGGGATCAATTCCGGGCGGGGTGCTCCTCCTCTCGCGCGGATGAGCGGGATCGTTGCCGGGCAAGCCGGTGGCGGTCCCGTTTTTTTTGGGGGGATGGCGTGAAGAGGAGTGTGGGATGGCATTGGTGTATCGCAGTGGACCGGCGGTGGAGCCGGTGTCGCTTGCCGAGGCGAAGGCGCATTTGCGGCTGGAGACAAGTGCCGACGATGCGCTGGTGATGAGCCTCATCATCACATCGCGGCTGCATATCGAGGCGGCGCTTGGTTTAGCGTTGACATCGCAGGAGTGGACGCTGGTGCTCGATGCGTGGCCGGCCACGGGCGTGGTGATTATTCCGATACGGCCGGTTTCGGGGCTAAGCGCGGTGCGGGTGCGTGCGGCGGATGGGTCGCCGGTGGTGGTCGATCCGGGAACTTATGTTTTAGACGGTGCGGGCGTGCCGCCGAGGCTGGTGTCGGTCAGCGGGGCTTGGCCAAATCCCCAGCGGGTGGCGGCGGGCATCGAGATCGATTTCACGGCGGGGTTCGGGGCCACGGCGGCGTCGGTGCCGGATCCGATCCGTCACGCGCTGAAGCTGCTGGTGGCGCATTGGTATGAGCACCGCGATCCCATCGAGATCGGCGATCCTGGGACAGCCATTCCGGCGGCGGTGTCGGACCTCTTGAAGCCTTATGCGGTGGTGCGGCTGTGAGCGTCGTGACGTTGGCGGCCATGCGCGAGCGCGTGGCGTTGGAAGAGCCAGTTGCGGTTGCCGATGGCGCCGGCGGTTCGATTGTGTCGTGGGTTGAGGTGGCCGAGGTTTGGGCGGCGGTGCGGCCGCGCGCGGGCAGCGAAGGCGCGGAAGCGGGCGGGATTGGCGGGCGTGTGACACACGACATCACGATCCGGTTTCGAGATGGCGTGGCGGCGCCGCGCAGGTTCCGGTTGGGCGCGCGGCGGTTCGACATCAAGGCGGTGATCGACGTGGAGAACGCGCATCGCTTCCTCAGGTGTCTTGTCGAGGAGCGGGTGGCATGAAGACGGCCGTGAGAGTGACGATGGGATTGTTCGCAGGGGCCGTGCGGCGGGTGACGCAGCGCATTGCTGAGCGGGTGGTGGTCAAGCCGCGACCGGTACGAGGAGTTGAGAGTAAGGAGCCCGAGCAATGAGTAGCGTCAGCTTGGAATTGCAAAAGGCGCTGTTTCAGACGCTGGCGGGAGATAGTGCGCTGTTGGCGCTGCTGGGGGACCAGCGGATCTACAACGATGTGCCGCGCGGGGCGGCGCTGCCCTACGTGACGCTGGGTGAGAGCACGGTGCGGGATTGGAGCACGGGCAGCGACGATGGACATGAGCATTTGCTGACCATCTCCGTGTGGTCGCGGGCGAATGGCGAGCGCGAGGTGCATCAGATTTTGGCTGCGGTCGAGGCGGTGTTGGACGATGCGGCGCTGACGGTCGCGGGCGCGCGGCTGGTCAACTTACGGCACGAATTTTCCGAAATCCGCCGCGATGCGGATGGGGAGACCTCGCGTGGGCTGATGCGGCTCAGGGCGGTGACGGAAGCCGTCTAAATTTAAGTTTTTCAGAGCAAAGGACACAACATGGCGGCGCAGAAGGGCAAGGACCTGCTGTTGAGGGTGGACAGTACGGGGACCGGCGTTTTCACGACGATCGCGGGGCTTCGCTCGCGCGCGATCGCGTTCAACGCGGAGACGGTGGACATCACGCATCAAGAGAGTGCAGGCCAGTGGCGGGAGTTGCTGGGCGGTGCGGGCGTCAAGTCTGTGCGGTTAACGGGGGCTGGCATCTTCAAGGACCAGGTGTCGGATGAACTCGTGCGCAGCTACGTCTTTAACGGGACGATCCGCGACTGGCAGGTGGTGGTGCCGGATTTTGGCACCATCGAAGCGCCGTTCCAGATCACGTCGTTTGAGCTCACCGGCCGGCATGATGGGGAAGTGGCGTTCGAGATCAGTGTGGAGAGTGCCGGCGAAGTGACGTTCGCGGTGCTTTGATTTGTTCGGCGCTTGCGCCGGGCCGCCTTGCGGCCTGGCCGAGCGGTCGCTCGGCGGAAGATTTGGAGGACCAGATGGTCAATCTGCATCGGGGTGAGATCGAGGCTGTGTTGGACGGGAAACCGTACCGGCTGTGCCTGACGCTGGGGGCGCTGGCGGAACTGGAAAGCGCGTTCGGCGACGAGGACATGCTGGCACTCGCCACGCGGTTCGAGACGGGGCGCATTTCGGCGCGCGATTGCGTGCGCATTATTGGGGCTGGTTTGCGTGGGGCGGGGCATGAGGTTGCCAATGACGCGGTCGCTCGAATGGCGAGCGAAGGCGGGGCTGCGGGCTACGTCGAGATCGTGGCGCGGCTGCTGAATGCAACATTCGCGGGGCAGGCGAACGGCTCGGCGAAGGCGGAGGGCGAGGGTGAGCGCGGCCCTTTCCCTGGGACGACGTGATGGCGGCGGGACTTGGCGTGCTGGGTCTGGCGCCGAACGTGTTCTGGGCCATGACGCCGCGCGAGTTCGATGCGGCCTTGCGTGGACGATTGGGTGGCGCGCGTGACGGCGGCGCACTGAGCCGAGCGGATCTCGCGGCGCTGATGCAGCAGTTTCCGGATGGGATGGATGACGCATGAACGACTTTGGCGAGACGACCGAGGTTTGGACCGTTGAGGTCGATGCGGATACCTCTGCGCTGCAGACGGAATTGCGGGCGGCGGCATCGCTGGGGCGGCAGTTTTCCAGTTCTCTGATCGGTGCGTTCGAGGGCATCGCGATCAAGGGGCGGTCGGTCGCGGATGTGTTGAAGGGTCTGGCGCTGCGGCTGTCCGATCTCGTGTTGAAGGCTGCGTTCAAACCGCTGGAGCAGGGGTTTGGCAACGTGCTCTCGGGGCTCGTGTCGGGTGGGTTCGGGTTTGCGAAGGGTGGCGCATTCCAGGGCGGGATGCCGGTGCCGTTCGCCAATGGCGGGGTGATTCAGAGCCCGATCGCATTTCCGTTGGGGTCAGGGCGGATTGGCATCGCGGGCGAGCGCGGGGCGGAGGCGATCATGCCGTTGTCGCGCGGGCCCGATGGCCGGCTCGGCGTGGCTGCGCCGCGCGGGCAGGGCATGCAGGTGACGTTCAACGTGACGGCCACGGATGCGGACAGCTTCCGGCGCTCGGAAGCGCAGCTCTCGGCGATGCTGGCGCGTGCGGCGGCGCTGGGTCAGCGCAATCTTTAAATCAAAGCGAGGCGCGTTATGAGTTTTCACGAGGTGCGCTTTCCGACCGCCATTTCGCGCGGGGCGCAGGGCGGGCCGGAACGGCGCACGGATGTCGTGGTGCTGGGATCGGGTCACGAAGAGCGTAACGCGCGCTGGGCGGATAGCCGCCGGACCTACAACGCGGGCTATGGCGTCAAGTCGCTCGATGACCTTCATGCGGTGATCGCATTTTTCGAGGAGCGGCGCGGGCGGCTCAATGGGTTTCGCTGGCGGGATCATCTCGATTTTAGATCGGGAGCACCGCAGCAGGCCGTGACGGCTTTCGATCAGACGATCGGCACGGGGACGGGGGCGCTGGCGACCTTTCAACTTGTGAAGACGTATGGATCGGCGTTCGCGCCGTGGGTGCGCGAGATCAAGAAGCCGGTTACGGGAACAGTGCGGGTATCTGTTGCGGGCGTGGAGAAGGCGCTGGGCACGCAGTTCACGTTGGATGCGGCGACGGGCGTTGTGTCGTTTCTCGCGGGGCATGTGCCGGCGGCGGGGCAGACGGTGACGGCAGGGTTCGAATTCGACGTTCCGGTGCGGTTCGATGCGGACCGGCTGGAGATTTCGCTGTCGGGATTCCAGCACGGGGCTATTCCCAACATTCCCATTGTCGAGGTGCGCCGATGAGGACGCTGCCGGCGGGGCTGGCCGCGCATCTAGAGACGGGCACCACGACGCTGTGCTGGTGTTGGCGGCTGACGCGGCGAGATGGGGTGCGTCAGGGTTTTACCGATCACGACCGCGATCTTGTTTTTGATGGCACGACGTTCGAAGCGGCGGCCGGGTTCGAGGCGAGCGAGGTGCGCGAGAGTTTGGGGCTGGCCGTCGACAATCTGGAGATCACGGGTGCGCTGTCGTCGGCGGCTCTGGATGATGCCGATTTGGAAGCCGGGATCTACGACGATGCGGAGGTGGAGATTTTTCGTGTCAACTGGGCCGACGTATCGCTGCGGGTGTTGATGCGATCAGGAACGTTGGGCGAAGTGAAGCGGGCTGGACCGGCGTTTTCGGCGGAGGTGCGGGGGCTATCGCACTATCTGCAGCAGCCGAAGGGGCGGCTCTTTCAATACACGTGCGATGCGGATTTGGGCGATGCGCGCTGCGGTGTGGCTTTGACGGGACCGGCGTTCACGGGAACGGGCGTGGTGACGGCTGTGACGTCGGAGCGCGTGTTTGCGGCTTCGGGTTTGGGATCGTATGGCAACGATTGGTTCACGCGCGGGCTGGTGACATTCACCTCGGGCGCGGCGGCGGGTCAGAAAATCGAAGTGCGGCGGCATACGCGCAACGGGAGCGTTGTCTCGTTCGACCTGTGGCAGCCGGTGCGGGCGCCGTTGACTGCGGGCATGATGTTCAACGTGACGGCAGGTTGTGACAAGACGCACGCGACGTGCCGGGCCAAGTTTTCCAACATTACGAATTTTCGTGGTTTTCCGCACATGCCGGGCAATGATTTCCTGACGGCGGTGGCGCGGCCTGGACAGACGTGAGGCCACGATGAGTGCTGAGCGAGGCGGGCGCGTCGTGGTCGCGGCGCGGGCGTGGATTGGTACGCCCTATCATCATCAGGCGAGTGTGCGCGGCGTTGGGGCGGACTGTCTCGGCCTCGTGCGCGGCGTTTTTCGCGAGGTGATGGGGCGGGAGCCCGAAGTGGCGCCGGCCTACTCGCGCGACTGGGGTGAGACGGACGGCATTGAGACGCTGCTCGACGCGGCGGGGCGGCACCTTCTTGCGGTTCCGCTGACTGAGATTGCACCGGGCGATGTGGTCGTGTTCCGTCTGCGGCCGCGCATGGTGGCGAAACACGCTGCGATTATCGCGACGGCTGAAACGATGATCCACGCGATGGAGGGGACGGCCGCATCCGAAGTGGCGTTCTCGGCGTGGTGGCGGCGGCGGCTCGCCGGTGCGTTCCGGTTTCCAGACTGAAATCAGAGGCAATTCTTCATGGCGACTTTGGCGTTGGCGGCAGTGGGTGCGGCGGCGGGCGGTGCGCTGTTGCCCGGCGGAATTTCGCTGCTCGGCGCGACTTTGTCGGGGGCCGCGATTGGATCGCAGATCGGGGCGCTGGCCGGATCTTATGTCGACAATGCGCTGTTTGGCGCGAGCGGCAGCCGGGTTGTGGAAGGGCCGCGGCTAACGACGGTGCATTTGACGTCGTCGACGGAAGGCGCACCCGTGCCGCGGGTTTACGGGCGTGCGCGCGTCGGCGGCCAGGTCATCTGGGCCGACGATATTGTGGAGACGCAGTCATCTTCGTCGTCGGGGGGCGGCGGCAAAGGGATCGGCGGCTCGGCTGGATCGGTGCGGACGGTCGACTACCGCTACGCGGCGAGTTTCGCGGTGGCTTTGTGCGAGGGGGAGATTGCTGGCATCGGCCGTGTGTGGGCGGATGGGCGCGAGCTCGATCTGTCGCGCATCGGGCATCGGCTTCACACGGGTGACGAGGATCAGGCGGCCGATCCGCTGATCAGCGCCAAGCTTGGCGCGGATGCGGCGCCAGCGTTTCGCGGCACGGCGTATATCGTGTTTCAAGATTTGGCACTGGCGGAGTTCGGCAACCGCATCCCGCAATTGTCGTTTGAAGTGGTGCGCGCGGTCGATCGGTTTGGAGAGCACATTCGCGGCGTCGTGATGATCCCGGGGTCGGGCGAGTTCGTCTATTCGACGGAACCGGTGTCGCAGACGTTCGGGCTCGGGCGGTCGCGATCGGAGAATGTGCACACGTTGGCGGGTGAGACCGACTGGCAGGTGGCGGTCGATCAGATGCAGGCGGCCTTGCCAAATGCGTCGGCTGTGTCGCTGGTGGTGAGCTGGTTTGGAACGGATCTACGGGCGGGCGTTTGTGAGCTGAAACCGGGCGTGGAGCGAACGCAGAAAGACACGGCACCCATTGCATGGTCGGTGGCCGGTGTGGGGCGGGCTTCGGCGTATGTGGTCTCAACGCGGGAAGGACGGCCGGCGTATGGCGGCACGCCCTCGGACCAAACGGTGGTGGCGGCGATTGAGGATCTGAAGGCGCGGGGTCTCGACGTTATCCTGACGCCGTTCATCCTGATGGATGTGCCGGAGGGCAATGTGTTGCCCGATCCTTTTGGTGGGGCTGCGCAAGGCGCCTATCCATGGCGCGGGCGGATTACGTGTCATCCGGCGGCAGGGCAGGCCGGAACGGTCGACAAGACGGCTGCGGCTGCGGCGCAAGTGGCAGCGTTCGTTGGGACGGCGGCACCGGCAGACTTTGCGTTGAGCGGGAAGGCGGTCGTCTATACGGGGCCGAACGAGTGGTCGCTGCGGCGCATGGTGCTGCATCAGGCGTATCTGGCGAAGGCGGCGGGTGGCGTTTCGGCCTTTGTTATCGGGTCGGAGATGCGTGGGCTAACGACGGTTCGGTCGTCGGCTGCGGCTTATCCATTCGTTGCGGCGCTTGTTGCGCTGGCGGCGGACGTGAAGACTGTGCTGGGGCCGTCAACGAAGGTGACCTATGCGGCGGACTGGTCGGAGTATTTCGGGCATCAGCCGGGCGATGGGACGGGGGACGTGTTCTTTCATCTCGATCCGCTGTGGGCGTCGGCGGCCATCGATGCAGTAGCGATCGATTGCTATTGGCCGTTGTCGGATTGGCGCGATGAGGCGGCGCATGCGGATGCGCTCGCGGGGTGGCGGTCGATCCATGATCCAGCCTATTTGCGCGCGAACGTGCGCGGGGGCGAGGGGTTTGATTGGTACTATGCGAGTGCCAGTGATCGCGATGCGCAGGTGCGGACGCCGATCACGGATGGGGCGGGCAAGCCGTGGGTGTTCCGTTATAAGGACATCGCGGCGTGGTGGGCGAACGCGCATTACAACCGGCCGGGCGGGGTGGAGAGTGCGACGGCGACAGCGTGGGTGCCGCAATCAAAGCCGTTCTGGCTGACTGAGATTGGGTGTCCAGCCGTTGATAAGGGCGCCAATCAGCCCAACGTGTTCGTGGATCCGAAGAGTTCGGAGAACGCGCTGCCCTATTACTCGCGCGGGCTGCGCGACGATCTCATGCAGCGGCGGACGATCGAGGCGATGATCGCGGCGTTCGATCCGGACGATCCGGAGTTCGTGGCGAGCGACAATCCGGTGTCGGTGGTCTATGGCGGGCGGATGGTGAGTGTTGATCGCATTTTACCCTACTGCTGGGATGCGCGGCCGTATCCGGCGTTTCCCACCGCACTCGATGTTTGGGGTGATGGGACGAATTGGGCTCTGGGGCATTGGCTGAACGGGCGACTGGCCGGGGGCGCGCTCGATCAGACACTCACAGCGTTGCTGCAAGATTTTGGGTTTGAGAGATTTCGCATCGTGGCGATGCCGGGGACGGTGCAGGGGTATGTTGTCGATCGCGTGATGTCGGCGCGGGAGGCCTTGCAGGCGCTGGAGCTGGCCTATTTCTTCGACGTGATGGAGAGTGATGGGGAGATCGCTTTCAGGCCGCGCGGGGACACTGGGGCCGATGCTCAGATTGCGCTGAGCGATCTGGTCGAGACGAAGCCGGGCAGTGCGCTTCTCACGGTGACGCGCGGGCAGGAGACGGATCTACCGGCGAGCGCGAAGGTGACGTACATCGATGCGGAGCGCGACTATCAGCCGGCGGTGGCTGAGGCACGACGGTTGGCGGGTGCGTCGGGACGCGTGTCGCAGGCCGAACTGCCGGTGGTGATGGATGCGCTGTCGGCGCAGCCACTGGCTGAGACGTGGCTATTTGAAAGCTGGGCGATGCGCGAGCGGTTTTCGCTGGCGCTTCCCCCGAGCCGGCTGGCGGTGGAGCCGGGGGATGTTTTGAACGTCGTGAACGGTGCGGCGTCGCGGCGGGTGCGCGTGAGCGAAATTGGCGATCATGGGGCGCGCGAGATCGAGGGGCGGGCTTACGACGCGGACGTGTATCTGGGGTCGCCGGCTGCGGCACGCGAGGCGGTATCGCCGCCGGAGGTTTACGCGGGGCAACCGGCGGCGTTCTTTCTCGATCTGCCGCTGTTGCGTGGAGATGAGCCGGTGGAGGCCGGATACATCGCTGCGTCGCAGAGCCCGTGGCCGGGGAGTGTGGCGATCTACTCGTCGCCAGAGGCGACCGGGTTTGTGCTGCGCGGGGTGGCTTCGGCGCGGGCGACGATGGGTGTCACGACATCGGCGATGGGGCCGGGTCCGCTTGGCGTGTTCGACTTCGGCACGCGGGTGAGCGTCGATGTGGGCGATCGGCAGATGCTCTCGGTCAGCGCGTTGCAGGCCTATGCGGGGGGCAATCTCGCAGCGGTGCGGACGCCAGAGGGTGAATGGGAGGTGTTTCAATTCCTCACCGCCAGGCTTGTTTCGCCCGGCGTTTATGAGTTGAGCGGTCTGTTGCGGGGGCAGGCGGGGAGCGAGCATGCGATCAGAACGCCGCTCGCGGCTGGGGCGCCGTTTGTGCTGCTGGATGAGAGCGTCGTGCGGCTGCCGCTGACGGCGGCGGATGTGGGGCTGGCGCTCAATTGGCGCTATGGACCGGGGACGCGGGATGTGGGTGATGCGTCGTATGTGGCGCTGACGCATGCGTTTGAAGGTGTTGGCGCGCGGCCGTATGCGCCGGCGCATGTGCGGGGAACGCGGGCCGGCGGCGATCTCACAGTGTCGTGGATCCGACGGACGCGGAGTGGCGGCGACAATTGGACGGAGAACGAGGTGCCGCTGTCGGAACTCTCCGAGCGGTATGAGGTCGATGTGCTCGATGGGGCGGTCGTGCGGCGGACGCTGAGCGCCACAGTTCCGTCGGTCGTGTATGGCGCGGCGGAACAGGTCGCTGATTTCGGCTCGGTGCAGGCGGCGGTGAGCGTGCGGGTTTACCAGTTGAGCGGCAATGGCAGCCGGGGCTCGGCGCGCGCGGCGATCGTGTGAGGTTTCATAATGGCGATGCAGGATCAGCCGCCGTGGCTTGCCGCGGCGTGGCGGGAGCTTGGGCAAAAGGAGATCGCGGGCAGCGCTGATAATGCGCGGATAGTCAGCTATTTCCGCGAGGCGGGGCACGCCGCCGTTAGGGATGACGAGACGGCGTGGTGCGCGGCATTTTTGGGAGCGATTCTGGAGCGGGCCGGGCGGCGCTCGACCCGGTCGTTGAGGGCCCGATCGTATGTGGCGTGGGGTGCGCCGCTCGAGCAGGCACGGTTCGGCGCGG
>LNFM01007762.1_pt1 | contig 16589 bp, 7 predicted proteins | sample 596031 | NCBI WGS metagenome assembly LNFM01 (sample SAMN04254537, study PRJNA301005) | activated carbon metagenome | isolation source: dual media filters at the Ann Arbor, Michigan drinking water treatment plant | place: USA: Ann Arbor
GGTGGAGTGCCGTTTCTCTGGACATCGTGGTCACGCGCCACGGGACCGTGACCCGGATGGGCCGAGACCCGCTGCGCGGGGCTCGGGCGCGCGGCTTCACGCCGCGCGGTAGGGCCCGGTCGCGGCCGCTGGCGGCCGCGAGGCGCCCAACCCATTTTCCGGAATTAGAAACCGCTGACGTTCGGCGGCCGACTGAGAAGCTATCAAAAACCTGTTCCTCCGCGAGGCCTCGTCCCACTTGGCGGTGTGCTTGCTTGTGCTCCTCTTCCCGAGGCTTTTCGTCCGCTTGTCGAACGGGAGCAACAAGATGGCGTTCTAGGCTTTGAAAGCGGTGCCAAGCTGGCAGACGATAAACCCCAATAGCTGGCGTCGAGTGAGGTGTGATCGGCGACGTGAGATACGCCGCCGCCCTTGTCTGGTCTTAGGGGTACCGCCTCGTCGATTAGATGTCGATCTTCTCCGCGATCTCGATCGCATCATCGACCTTGATGCCGAGATACCTCACTGTGCTCTCGATCTTAAGTGCCCAAGTAGGAGCTGAACTGCGCGTAGATTGCCGGTTCGCTGATAGATCAGTACCGCCTTCGTGCGTCGTAGCGAAGCCGATGCTGGCCCCCAATCTTGCACGAGCCGAGCGTACTACTGTGCAGTCAGTTCAACCCGGTCATCACGACCAGCGAAAAGGAGCTGGCACGGCTTACGGCCTGTCAAACGTAGATACTCGTCGATCGCCATTTGCGTCTGGTCTGCCGCAATGACGGCGAGGATTGGGCCGACAAGGTGACCGTCCCCATCGAAGCTTTCATCCACAGCCTGGAGGAGTTTCCCCATATTGGTCCCCGGCATGATAGACACCGCCCGGGCTTACGGGTTTGCGGCGTTCCGCGTTTGGACAAAGCTACCGTTGTGTTCCAAGTGATGGATGCCCATGTCATCGTTCTTCGCATCGGCTATCTTGGCCGGAACGTAACGGGGCGTCTTCCGGAACCCATTGAGGCATCATGAACCGCTATGAGCGCCTGCGGCGCGTTCTGATCGTTTGCCACCACTGCCTGACGAACATTGCCTACTATCGGGGTGGATACTCCGGGAAGAAGCCGACCTATGACAGGGAGAGCAACTTCTGGCTCACGGCCAATGGCAACTTCCTAGATGCGGCCGTGCTGGCATGGTGCAAGCTTTTCGCCAGCAAGGAGGCGCACAACTGGAAGCGCGTCGTGCCGACGGCATCGCAGGACGCATTCGAAGCCAGATTGCTAAAGGCTGCGGGTATGACGGCGACCGGATGGGCCGACTACAATAACCGCATGAGGGCCTATCGTGATAAGTTCGTCGCCCATCTGGATTCGGAGAAAACCATGCATCTGCCGATGCTTGATCCGGCCATCAAGAGTACGTTCTACTATGCGGAGTATCTCTTGGATAACGAGGCTAGTCTGGTCACCCTGCCGGACGGAGATGTGAATTTCCGGGCTCGCTACAAGAAACAAAAGCAGGAAGCTGAACGCATCTACGGGAAGAAGAGGCATTCGCTAGGCCCGACCGGCGACTGATCTTAGATATCCTCGTCGATTGGTTCTCCCCAATTCAGTTTCTGCAGGGCATAGGTTTGTTCCGCGCGATCCTGCTCGGAAGCTATTGTCCGCTCCAGCGATGCGATTTCCTTCTTGGCAAAATTTACCACTGAAGTGCGGCTGTCCGTCAACCATCCCTGGAGAATTTGCTTTTTGGCCTTGTAGACCTCCACAAAGCCAAACTCACCGGTCACAGTGCCCGATTGGTTGAGAGCAAATTCGATTTTCCGCCGGAGCTCAGCATCATCCGGATCAAGGGATCCCACGATCTCCCGGCAAATCTCAAAGACGCGCTCGGCACCGCTATAATTGGAGAGCATCTCGAGGATGCCATAAGCGTCTCGTTTGCTCTTTGCAGCGCACTTAATCATGGCCGCAGCTAGCTCATCCGAGAGCTCCGGAAACACGGCATGGACAAACGAAACCGCTTCATACTCCCTCTGCCCATCTCGCAACCACGCAAGCACAGCCTCGAGCACCACCGCCGGCGCTAGGGCCAGCGATCGGAACTCGGTCAGCGCATAGGGTATCGCCTCGTAGTTCTTCTTTCGGGGTGGCGCCGCCGCATATCTCAGCCTTGCAGCAAAAAATTCCAGAACGCTGGGAAGATCGACCGCAGCGAAGGCCGATAGCAGATAGTCCAGATGGTAGTCGGCCTTGGTGTGTGGCACCAAGGCGTTCAACAATGCCACGCGTTCATTGTGAGTAAGGCCTTCAGCGAGGGCCGGAAGGGCCTTGTCCATGTACCAGATTTCTTCCATCCAGTCCGTTTGTGCCTGAGATCCGAGCCACGCAATGGCCTCCATCAAGAGCGGTTTGCCCGTCATATCCGGCTGCCCAAACACGTTCACAAGGCTCGCAACGATCTCGACGACAACTAAATGTTCCCCGTTCTTGACGGCCATTTTGAACACGTCCGACAGGACGACAATGTAGATCTCGTTGGCGCCTCGGTAGTGCCTGGCAATCGGTCGAAGATGTTTTCCTTCCTTTGCCCAATGTTCCAGTATCGGCTGCAAATCCGCCTTCCTGCTTGATTTTTCCAGGCTTGTAAGAATGAGCGTGAGGAAATGCGCCACGTTCCCAGGAAGCGAATCCAAACGCTCCAGGACAAGCTCGGGTTGCTCTTCACACAATCGGCGAAGAAGCTCCTGCAAGCCCCGATGCGCGGCGAGGTCATGCGATTCCGATGAGGCGCATCGCTCCAATCGTGCCCACCAACTATCGGCGGTAGCTTGAGTAAAATCGGCGAGATAAGCGTCGATGCGCTGGGAACGCCAAGCATCGTCGCGCCGAAAGTCGAACTTCGGCGTATCCCAACTTGGAGTGTAAACGGAGTTGAGGCTGACCAGTGTCTTGAATATCTCGTACTCGGCATCAGCGGCCAGCGCGTCTCGGATCATCAATGCGGCCGGACGTAGCTTCTCTTGCAGCGCTTTGATGGTATCGTCATCGTCACTGTAAGGGGTCAGGCACAAGGTCCGGTACATGTTCCAGGCATCGTGTTCGATCGCCTTCTTAACCTCGAAGGATGCCGAGGCAAGCGTGTCCAAAAGAAAGGAAGCGACCTTCAAACTGTCACGCATGACCAGCGCAGCAAGGGCATTCGTATACTGTCCTTGCGTTGGTGTTTGTGAGGCCGACGACAGGTGCTGGAGAATCACGAGGCGGTCCGTATCCGAACGGCTGCTCTGATAGAGGCTCATCAGCAAGTCGATTGCCTTGCTCCGGGCAATCTCAATCTCCTTGGTGGCAGGCATTGCGCCGTGTTCGAAGGTTACCGTCTTGTACGAACTCGATGTTCCAGCGAGATCCGGCTTCAAGACCTGTTCGCATACCTTGATGACCAGCGGGCGCACCTGTGCCCTTTCATTCGCCTCAATTCCTTCAAGCTTTCTCATCAAGCGTAGATGCACCTCGCCGCCAACCTTGCGGACAACCCGTAGAGGTACGGCAGCAAAGCTTTCCACGGACTGAAGTACCCGATCCTTCTCCTCCTTTTCCTGCGCGTGCTTCATCAACCGAACCAGAAGGTCGAAGGTGGCCTCCGTATCCGCGTAAGGAAAGAGACCCAGAAGATCGAGCGCAGCATCTATAACGTGAGCACCCGCCCAACCGTCCATCTCCCCCGCACCGGTTATAATCCTGGCTGCCGGCGTGCCACGGCTCCGATCGATCGCCTCTTCAACGGTTGCCAAGAGCTCGGGCACAAGAGGCTGCGGGTCATCATGATTGGGAAGGTAGTGCTCGCGGATGCGCTCCAGCACGTCGCGGCGTTCGTTGTTGTCCGCCGCATCCTTCAGCGCCAGAAGTGGGCCTTTTTCGAAGATGGGCTTGCCCAGCATGAGGCTCTCGAAGTCATGCTTGGCTTTGCCGAACTCATGCCCGGCAGGCACGAGGTACTTGAGCATGATGTCTCGGAAGCGCTTTTCAATTTGGCCGAGCGCCTTCTTGGCGAATTCCGTGCCCAAGGGCCTTTTATAGATGATGTCATGGGAGGTTTCCGACCAGGCGTGATTAAGGATGGTCTGGAGCTGCACCTCGCAACGCAGGCCGGCAAACCGGGCGTATTCTGGCAAGGAGGTCCGGCTTTCCTTCAGCCGCACAACGAAATTGTACCCTCGATACTGCGGTTCGCTCCCATCCTTAGATACCGGATGGTGGATTTTCGTGCTGTCGTAGTCGATGTCGAAGTTGTCATGCAGGATGCGGCTGTGCAGGAACTCGTTCAGATCCCCGTTTGAATAGAATATCAATCGGCAGCCGGCGAGGTCTTTGCGTAATTCCTCTATGTTGGATGCTTCGCCTTCGCCACTTTCTTCCAGCCGCGCACGAAGTCTCACGGCGTCTTTTGCCCTATGCTGGGATTGCGGCCTGCTGGCCTTCAGGGTTGCGGTTGCAATCGCTTGGTTCAGAATGTTGGCGACGACTTCCGCGAAATCCTGGTACAGTGCTTGGCCGCCTGCAGCGTATTCATTGATGTTCATGGCGCGCCCCCTCCTTCCACGAAATATCCCACATATGGGGAATAACCCGCAACGTCGGCAGATATGACGCGTGAGCTCGTACCAGCTACTGACTATGCGCGAGATGTCGTTGCTGAAAGCCATTTTCGAAGGGATTCATCAGGTGACGAAATTGCTCTAACCAACCGGCAACAAAAAAGGCTCCGTGCGTGGGCGGCCGAACGAATTTCCTCAAGGGCGAGCAACGCGCATTCCTTCTCGAAATTCCCTCTGACGACAGCGCCCTTCATTGCATCCATCCGAAGAGGCTTCCATTCGCGCACTACATCGGCGATCCGAACCTGACATCATCCGACGGCTAGATCCTTCCAGTAGGCAGCCGTCCTGTCGGTGCGGGAACCTACAATCCTCAACACGGCAATGCGCCGGTCCTCAACATCTACGCGCGCGTCAACGGTTTTCCACACCAAAGTGCTTTCCGCAAGCGAGTCCGAGGACGCTCACGTTCCTGACAAGCTGTGTACTGTGGAAGCGGCCTTGCCGATGAACCCGACGGCCATGACAACCGCGCCCGAGAACACGCGACCGACACGAGAGGGGCCACCGGCTTACTCTTCGGAGGCTTCCGTATGATTGATGTTCGATGCAGGTCGAGGTGCCGCAACATGCCGCGGCTGAAGTTCGGCTACATCGGCTCAGCTAAGCCCAACAAGCGGATTGCCAACCTGCTCAGCAAACCCATCGACACGCAGCTTTCAAGGACAACTGGAAGGGCCTCCTGCGTATTGGCGTGTCGTTCAACTTAGGCATCGTGCTTCCGGCGGTCATTCTCCGCCGGCCTTAGGCCCTACAAGCAGGAGAACCAGCTTTCAGCTGCATTCGTTGAGTTCGGCCGCATCGATCGGACGGAGTTAATGCTGAATTACCTGGAAAGCCCTGCAATCCGCAGAAGCACGCAGGAAAGCCTCAACAAAGGCGCGGCGTAACACCTGCTGCGGGATTGCCATGCGGCTCGACAACCGAGGCCGCTTGCTGGACCGCAGCCACGACAGCCAGATTCTTCGCGCGAAGGCGAAGTCCTTAGGACCTGGAAGCCTAGAAGCTACCAACCGCTCCAATCCATCGTGTGCCCATACGAGATCGGAATGTCGATTTGCCTGCGCCAAGGATCTCGATCGTCCGACGTCCATAACACGAACTCAACGTCAACGGATGCAAGCCTCCGTTCAATGTCTTCCAATGCCGCGGCGTCCAGCGGACATTCGGCCCTCGGGCGCTGCACCGCAAAACCTGCGACGTCGGGCCTCAGCGTCGTCGCAATCTGGATGAGCTTTTCTGCCTCGCGCGCATTGACGCCTGCGAAACCACGCTTCACTTCCAGCAAGAATAGCTTGCCGTCGACAGCGGCCAGCACATCAAGGTCGGTGTATCGATTTGATTCTCTTACTTTGTAGACGTCGAGCGCGGGTGAGAACATGAACGACCAAGACGCATTGTTGGCGAGCCGGTTGAGAGCCCAGGCAATTGTCGCCTGCGCCGAAGAAGACGAGAAGGCCGTCGCGACAAACGGGTTGAGGCGGAAATGCACGTTCGCGTTGCCAGAGACGGGAGACGACTTATCTACGCGGCAGATCTCGCAGCGCAGGATCGGCACCATATCTTCCAGATGCACCCAGTTGCGATACTGGCAGACAGTGCACTTCCATGCGTATCCCTGCCGGAGGAAATTTCGGTCGCGCAGATACTGTGTGGACTCCTCAAGCGTATTTCGCCACTCATTCCTCCTCAACTCGTTTGGCATCGCAGCCACCAAGTCTTCATAGCTGATGAACGCGTTTTGCTTACTGTCCGCCTGTATCCAACCGGCCGTCCGATGCATGACGCGGCTGGCCAGCCGACCGAAGTCGAGCACCTCCGGCTGTCTTTCAAAGGCCTGACGCAGTTCGCGGCTCAGCTCATCGATACGTTGCTGATTAGCGCCTGGCTCTGTGGGGCACAGGCGCTCAATCACCGACAGCCAAAAGGGGTTGGTCAAAAATATCAGCGCCTCGGGCAAGGACCGGAAAAGCTGAAAGACGCCCAGCAGATCGCGGCCTTTGTCAGAAACCTCGACCGGTATGAAGCGGCAAGCGAGGCCCGGACCATCCTCAGGACGATCTTGCCGAGGGGTCTCGGGATGATGCGACGATACCGCCTGCGCGAAACCGCGGAGATCCGAGGGAAGCGTGATAATAGGTCGCTTCCACTGCAGGCCATCTCTTAGAGAAAGATCGCCTTCCGCTGTCGGCCTCGACAAGGGAATTAGCATCATGCGTGGCGCCCCATAGTTCTCTAACCGCACCGCCTGCTCCAACCGAAGGCGGCGGGGAAACATCCAGCGATGACGCCGATTGTCGTATGGAGAATGATCCTCGTTGCGATCGATCCGCAGGTCGACAGCCCATGCCCCGCTAGTGGTCGGGCCTATCGCAATGTCTCGTACGTGAAAGGGTGCCGCCAATGGAAGCTCGAATTGGTCGCGCTCGAACCGAACGCGATTATCGGCTTTGGGGGTAGGACCAGTCCAGCCAGAGATGAAAATCGCTGCGCCGCGGCCTCGCCTGTTGGGCGGTTGGTAGTCTTGTAAGGGTGCGAAGATGCTCTCGTAGTTGAACCTTTCAGCCGAGCTCATGAGTATTCCGCGCGCTCTGATCGCCGCAGCTATCCGGTTCAGCGTCTCTTCATCGATCGAACAGGACTTGATGATTGTCCGTGGAGCCGCGTTGCCATTGAAGTGGCGACGATTGCGAAGGCCTGACGTCAGTCGGGATACCCAGGCGGGTAGTCCCTCTGCAAAGCGGCTGGGGGAAAGCCGCAACAGCTGAGTATGGCCAGGCTCCATCAACGACCGATATCGGTGGATGCCATTCCAGAACAGCAGTCGATCGGCGACATCGTCGCCAACGATGATGCTGAGATGGTCCTCCCACGAAGAGCGACGATCGTGCAAAGCCTCCAAGTAGGGCCCGAACATGTCTGACATTTGAGCCAGGTACAGAAGACTTGGTTGTTCCGCGATCTTGGTCTCCACGTCAGTGACGCTATCAATGTACGTGATCTCGTCGGGCGACCCGAACCGCGGTGCGTAACGATCATTGTTTGGGGGTCTCAGACTTGTGCGTCGCGCGTAAGGAAGCAGCGCAAAGTCGGTCAAGGAACTGCTCGCAAAGCCGAACGAGTCGGCTAGGTCGCGCGGCACGCCTACGTGGCGCTCCTTGTCGAGCACCTCAGGGATGCCTTGCCCGCGAAACGAACGCCATTTGCCGAGCACAGGCACCACCGACACGGAGCTGAGGAGATCGGCATCTGTCGCCAGACTCGGCAGCAGACGATCTCCGTCGTCCATGGAATGGATGATGATCTCGCTGGGTGCCAGTCGGTGCGCTAGGCGACGGTGTAACCCGCCGTCAATGTCCACATACGAATAAATGATGTCCGCGTCCCAATGATCCAGCAGCTTCCACTTGTCTGCGCTCAGGTCCGCGCCATCGCTTTGCACAATCGGTGTTCGCCGGCCACCCCATCTCGACATCGCCTCGTCGAACAAAGCGTCCAAGAGTTCGTGTGACGTTGGGTTGGGCACGATATAAGCGATCCGCACCGGGCGCGGACTGATGATGGCTTGCTTTGTTCTCCTCGTCATCCACATTGGACTCAAACCTCGATGGAAGTCATTCCAATTGGGTGTTTCCCGATCGCGTGGCTACTTGTAAGGCTCCGGCGCTTAGCCGCCCGCGTGGAGAGTCGCGCGTGTCGATGCGATCGGCCGGAAAATAGTTGCTAGGCGAGAAAAACTGGATCTGGCACATCCTGTCCGAACAGCTTGTTCTTACGTTTGGTCTGCCAGCTTTCGATGCGTGCCGTGATCCGTTCCTTTACCGTGGGTAGGAACGCGGTGAATATAGATGATCCCGACTGGCGATCGCCGCACCAGAGATCGTAGCGCGCGTCGATGATCTTGGTGAAAAGCACGGCGTATCGCCAGAACTCTTCCGGCGTCGCTGCAGTTTGCATTTTCTCGTACCAGTGGCGTGACCAGTCGTTCCGCTCATAGGCGTATCGCGCCGCGGCCACCGCTCTTCCGACGAAGCCCTCTCGGCTCGCGTAAGTCTGCAACAACTGCGTGGCATGGGCACTACTATCGCAATAACCGGCGACCGTGAGTACACGTGCAAGCATCGATGGCAGACCCGACGCAATCCTGAGGTCGATGTACTCACCTACCACCGCGGCCTTACCGCACATCAGGGCGGCCATCACCTCGTTCGAGATTTCCGCGTCGTTCGCCGCACGGTCGAGGCGCTCGAAACAGACCAGCTTGATTTCCACAAGTTCGGCGTTGGACCAGACGGCTAGAGCTTCCGCCGGAATGCGCGCGGTCCCCACCACCCTCCTGATGAGGGGCGCCTCCGCAGCAAGCCGCCGAAAGAGCGTAGCGGCGCTCACTGGATCGCTTTTAGCCGTTGCCCGAGCCAGCCCAAGTCCGAAGAAGTGAAGGGACCTGAGGCGTGGTCCATCCATGCCTGCCATCTGACCCATCCACGACTTCACAAGCATCCGATCTGCTGCGACGATCGCTTCGAATCCGGACCACTCGAAGTCGTCGAGTATGATGCCGGCCTCCGCCAAGGTAACCTCCGTGGCGAACCGGTCTATGGCATCACGCGCCCTTTTTTGCCGCGCCGCAAAGGCCTCCCTCGACTCGTTCATACGCTCGAAGAATGTGTCTTCGCTCATTGAGCTGGGCTCATTGATGATAGACATCAATGGAGGCCCCACCTGCCCTTTCGCTGGAACCGGTTGCTCCACGAGCGGGAGGTCCGCCACAGGCCCCAATGCTGCGGCTTTGAGAAATGCAGCGTTGATTTTCGCCCGGGCGTACTTTCCGGCCGCGTTCGGGAATCCGGCAGTCCCCGCCAGAAAGCGTGGCGCAATTCGGGCGACAACGTCCGATGCTTCTGCGACTCCAACTTCCGCGGCCGCGACGAGCGCCTCCGATCCCCACCAGATCTCGTAGTGATCCTTTCGGCACTCCAGGGTCCCTGCATCCCAGCCGCTCGCCGCCACCTTGGCGAGAAGATCCGCGTGGCGCTGCTTCGCAGCCACACCCATAGCCAAGCTGCGAACCAGCTTATCCGGAGATCCCAGGAGCGGCTCCACTAGCTTTTGGGCACGCGGCGTCAATGGCGATCCAGTGTAAAGGACGAAGCCGATCACGCGCGCCTGAGCATCAGGGTCCGTGCCTTGAACAACGCATTCGAGATGTGCCTCGATTGTCGGCTCGTCCGCAGGGCTGAGACCATGCAGAAGCGATAGCAGCAGGGTACGCCCCGGATATTCCGCGATCGCGTCCAGTTGCTCGTTGCCTGATTTGTGCGGCAACGCGGCGAACAGCGCATACTGGCCCGTAATCCAGGCATCTTGCTCGTCCTCACTCCCTGACGTCGCGCCCACGCTGCCTCTCGCGACGTCGACGAGTCCGTGGACCGTTCCACTCTCCAGGACCGCAGCGTGGGGTAGCAGTCCAAGCACGCCCTGCCGTCTCGCGAATCCTTCTCTTCCCTCCACATCGCGCGCAAATCTGCGAATCGCCTCGATCGCTGGCTGTGGCTCGAACCGCGCAAGTCCGGCGCGCGCCTCTCTGAAGAAGTGATCCTCGGTCGTGTGCTGCATCCCGACCCAAAGCCGCGATGGGTTCAGCATGGCGTATTTGGCTGACGTCTCATCTATATTGGATGGTCTCACCGCGGTGGGATCACAGGGATCCGTCTCGCAGTATTTCTCGACGAGACGGCCCCCAAGGAAGGAGGGACGGTCCCTGGTCAGTTCCTCGACGAGCTCTTCTGCCCGGGAGGCATCTTCCTGGTCTCCCGTCGCGCGAAGAACCTCGACTAGAGCCCACTGCCCCGTCGTGGACGTCCCGTCTTGCATGAGGGGAGCGCCGGACTTTAAGAGCGCAGCGCGGGTGTCTCTCCAATCTGCGAAATTAAGGCAGACAAGCTGCGCAAACTGCGCGTGCGGCGCATCCAATCCCGAGTTCAACGCGTTGGCGAACGCGCAATTCACCAGCGCGTCGCCGAGGCCTGCGAGTTTCGATCCGGCTGCCAACTGCAGGGCGAGACGATGAAGCCCTGACAGATTTCCGTCATCCTGCCGCACAAGGCGCGAGTTCATGAAATCCCGTTCGTGCCGCGACAATTGCGACAAGCGCGCCTCGAGTTCGTTCCTCCGCTTGGTCAGTTCCGCCTCGGATTCAGCCTTCTCCTCTCGCCGGCGAGTCGAAATCATCCGCCTCTCCGGCGCCAGAGAGTAGGTGCTCAACCACGCAGGCACCTGCTCATGGATTGCCGCCGCCACATCTGGATGGCTACGTGCCTCCAGTACGGCGGTCGTAAGCCACCGCGCATGCGGCTGGTGATCTTCCGAAAGAGCCATGGCGCGCCCCGCCACAAGGAACGCCTCCGGAGCTGTCTTGACGAGTGCCGCGAACGCCGGGAACCGCTTTTCCGCGAGGTTCTGCAAGGAGAGGAAATGCTGAATCAAGGCCCCGCTCACTGTAGTCGAACAGCTATCGAGGCACGCGACTTCCAGGGCGGACAAGATAACCGCGGACGTTTCGGCAAGCGCGAGCACAGGCTCGAGGATAATGGCAAGCTTTGTTCCGGGATTCTGCCCGTTTCGCTCTTCTTTCCGGAGGTTCGCTACGATCGAAAGGCCGAGCGCAAGCGGCAATCCTTCGTCCTTGATGGCGTACAGATCCGGCTCGCCCTTCACAGCCTCGAAGAAGCGGCTCTCGGCGACCGCCCGCAGGCGCTTATCCAGATCGAGAGTACTGAAGAGCTTGAGGTCGTCGTATTGCTGCTCCGCCTGTCGCCGGACCAACTCGTCGGCATGCGCGCGGAGTTCGCGAACGAAGTCGTCCACAGGAACGTCGATCGCCCCAGTGCGTTCACTGCTGCGGATATGCTCGAACAGCAGCCGTCCCACCGTAAGCTCGTCCAGTCGTTCTATGTCGCGACCATCGAGGAGTTCGAGCGCGATCCCCAGAAGGCGCGGATTGCGCAGGAAGCGCGTCACGTCCGCGCTCAGCCCGTCGGCCGCTATTCCCCGCTCATTGAGCATCCTCGCGAGCTCGTCTTCCGACCAATCTGTCACGATGACCCGACGTACGGCGGCCGTGGCCGAATTACGAAGCCGACTGGCGAAATGGCGCTGCGTCGTCGTGACGACCAGATACCCGCCCAGATCCGCCAGCGTCTTGGCTGCCCCATCGATCCAACGCGCCCAGTCGAAGTCTGGAGCTTGATTCAAGCCGTCCACAAAGACGATTAGCCGTGGATCAGCTGGTTGGGCGTTGACCCGCCATCCTGCAAAGCGTCTTTTCCATCGCACTCTCGCCTCCGGCGTATCGCCATCGCTCTGCGACGCCAACTTCGAGATTAGGACGCCTTCAATGTCATGAAAGGCCATCGGGGGGCGCAGTTCGTCCGCCGTAAACGCGACCAGCAGAGGCGCAGGCGAGGCTCGTGCCCACGCACCTGCAACCAACCAGGATTTCCCGGTGCCCTCGTCACCTATCACCAAAAACACTTCGGCTCCCGGGGGACCCGCGAACGCGGGCGCGAGCCGAGACGACAGCTGCGGTCTCTCGATCGCTTTGGGACCGGAGGAATCCAGAGGTGCCAGCGGCTGCCCGAAGACGCGGCGCGCTTCCAGCCGGTCGGAGAACGTCCCAATCAAGGCGCTTCGGTTGGCCGCCTTAGCTAGGCCAAGCGCGAGTGTGGGCTCAGTGAGCATCGTCCGCAGACCGGACGACTGTGTCGCAAACTGGCTGTCCGCTGCGACGCCATCGAGATGTGCCTTGAGACCAACGACCTTTGTCTTCTCGCGACTGTTCGTGGTTATGAAGGCCTCGGTCGTCGATGGGGCGAGCGCCAGAAGCACGGCGAGTGGCGGCAAAACGTGGTCCGGCCAGTCTAGAACGAGACAGCCGATCCCTATCTTGGCCAAGCCCTTTCGGCAGAGATCCTCGACCTGTGTACTCACTTGCGATGTCGCGCACAGCGCCCAGGTGTCCACCTGCCCCGCGTCATCGATCGAGAGCTCGGTGATTTTGTTTCCGACGACCGATGAATCCACCGTTCCGTGATAAAGTTTGGCCTCGAAATACGTCGCGCCTGCATCAAATGCGGAGTTGCCGTCGCGGCCCCGCTGCGACCCGCTCGATGCAAGCCGGAAAGGCTGGCCGCAGACCTCGGAAAGCACAGCCGCCAGTAGTCCCTCGAAGCCGGCCGCTCCGGTGGGGCGGAGACTGAGAAGAGCCTCCTTCAAAGGAGGGAGATGGGCTTGTGTCAGTTGATGCATCACAACGTGTTAAATGGCATTGCTCGCCGGTACAGCGGGGGGTAGCGACTTTCTCTGTCTCTTTGCATTACGAATCATCGACCACTATGCTCTCGTTTGTCCTCAGGGCCGAAGACTGTCGGACAAAAGCGCTGTGCGTGCGATTGGATCCTCATGCGAATTGACCCGGTTCTCCTGAACATGACGCAAGTCATGAACGTGAGCCTCAACTACAATGCAACAAAAAGGGGGAGAGCGCGTGGTAAAGCAGCAAGACACCCCAACTGCTCCACTGCTAATTGAGCCCTACCATCGATCAGAACGATCTGCGCGCGACTACGTTCAGCTTCTCGTCGAAGGACTCGGCATCAAGAATTTCAAGACGAAGCTCTCGGGCGACAAACTAGTTGCCATCCCCAATTCGGACGGACCAGTTCAGGTGAATCTGCGCAGCGAAGTTTTTCAGGCGCGCATGACCGGGGTTCCTTTGGTCATTCAGCCTCTCGTTGATGCATCTGATAAATTAATGCCGCCCCCGATCTCGCTCGGAATGATTGCAGATGCGCCAGGCCTATCCTTGGACCTAAAAATAAAGATCGGGACCTTTGAGGCGAAAATCTCAGGCGGCGGCATTCACGAAGCACCTGTGATCGCCCTCGCGAATGATGTCCTTCATTTTCGGCGGCAGGTTGTGGACGCTGCGGCAAGCCACGACCTACCCGTGATGGCGCGCTGCTATCGTACCTACTTGCAGACATGCGTCTCCCTGGTCGATGCGTTCTTGGGGCATGCGGCATTCTCGGTGCAACAGATTGCTTCCCCGAAGGTATCGACGTCAGCTTTCAAGAAACTGACCGAAACCGTCAGATTTGAAGACCGCTTAGAAGCGTGGTGCGAACTCTGCGGCCAGCCGTCACGAACCTACAAGGACAGCAAGTCGTGGTCCGATCTTCAGATCCTGCGTCGTGAGCGCAATCGATACGTACATCCATCTGAACCAATCTATACGCTCGGTATTGGAGATGTCGTGAAGGTACTAAACCTTTGCCGCGACGGAGTGGGCGGTACCCTGGCCCATTTTCGCCGGCTGATTGGGCTCAATCCGAACATGTCATTCATCCAGAAGGTACTGACCGCGCCAATGATTTCTCGATCCGCGTGAGCGCAGGCAAGCTTGGACACTTAGCGATCCGATTCCGCTCTAGTCAGTAGGTTCCGAAGTATAACCGGACGTCGTGTCCGATGAACTAGTGACCACGCTTGCTGAGCCAACCCATGTTTGCAATCTCTGCTTCTCAACGATTAAGCCACCGAATCCGATAGTTGCGAATTGGGTAGCGGCGTTGCGCGCTGAAAGGCAATTGGTGAACCTGCCGGCGTTCAAATTCGGACGCTAGCGGAATCAGGTGAGTATCAGGCGCGTCCCGGCAGGCCCCGTCCGCGACTGTGCACCCAGGTCATGCGGCTCGGACCGACGATCCCCGTAACGGCATGGCCGCGGAACGGCTCAAGCGCCGGCTGCCACGGGGCGAGCGTGAATGTGTCCTCGCGGCGAATGACCGCGATCTTGCCGGTCGGCGTCGTGATCGCGTGATCGTAAGTGCCGGTGATCCGGGCGCCGGACTGGGCTGGCACGAAGGTCGCATTGAGTCGCCGCGAGATCTCGGCGGCGAGATGCTGCGTCTCGGCGTGACGCAGCGCCTTCATCATGTCGGCGCGCGGTATGCGCCGTCCGTCCTGTGATGGCTCTATGAGCTGCCGGCTGACGAGCCAGTCAGTCCGCGCCTTGAGGGCTCTGTCCGCCTCGGCGGTGAAGCCTGTCGTTCTGATCTCCGGCTGCCACCGGGTCACGATGGCCTGATCGAGCCAGGTCGGCCCCTCGTAGGTCGTCTGCCGGTCGAGGTCGGTCGTGGACAGCACATGCAGGCGCGGCACCGACGATGGCTTCTCGCTGAGGCCGTCTCCAGCAAGCGCGACGATGTTGCTACGAGCCGGCACGGCCTCTGCCTTGAGGCGGCCGAGGTCGGCATAGTGCACGCGGCCATCGACGGCATCGATGATGACCCAAGTGCGATCGGTGATCTCATCGACCATGCCAACGCCCACGACCTTGCCGACGAGCGGCGCCTTGCGCGGTCCGCGCTCGAACAGCGCCATGGCGGCGGCGCTTCGCTCGATGCCGGCCTCTTTCAACGCGCGCTGCATCATCTTGAACTTGTCGGCCCGGTCGCCAAGCTGCCGTAGCTTGGCCTCGGCGCCGGCATCGAGAGCCCACACACCCGCTTGCCGTTCCTCGGCCAATCCGAAGCGCTGCAATGTACGCAGGCGTCCGATCCGCAGTGTCCGCTGCGTCGCATCGTTCTCCTCGGTGGCGCTGATGACCAGGATGTTGTCTTTCGCGCGGGCTATGAGCTGGCGGTCAAGGCGCGTCAATCGCTCCTGTCCGACTTCGTCAAAGAGTTTCTGAAATCGTTCGAGCTGGGTCTCGGGGCCGAGCTCCAACGTCACCAAGGCTTGGGCACGGGCACGCACGCCATGGCCGATGTAGTCCCGTGCCATCACGAGGCCGCGGCCCTGGTCGTCGCGGCCGCGGATGACCACGTGGGTATGCGGATGTCCGGTGTTGAAATGATCGACCGCGACCCAGTCGAGCTTGGTATCGAGATCGCGTTCCATCTGAGCGAGGAGATCGCGAATGAACGGCTTCAGCTCCGACAGCCGCGCGCTGTCCTCGGCCGACACGATGAATCGGAACTGATGCGGGTCATTCTCCGAGCGCTCCAGGAAGGACGCGCCATCGACGTCGTCGCGCTGTGCGTCATACAGCCGTCCCGCCTCTGCCTCACGAGTCACGCCATCGCGCTGGAGGTACTTCAGGTGCGCACGCGCTGCCCCCATATCGCCGTCAGAGATGCGCGTGTAGCGCGCCTTGACGATGGCGCGGCGGCCGCCTGGCGCGATGAGACCTGCGGCCGCGCGCACACCAGCGCCCATGCCGCGCTTCGGCATCGCCGATGTAATGTGGCCGCGCTGCCGCACGGCGCGTGCACCTGAACGGCCGGACTCTCTGAGCATCTGCGTGTTGGTGCGCAGTTGCACATTGCTTGCAGTATCGCGGATGCGCCCGAGCTTAGGTTTGAAGTCGTCTTGAACCATGGTGATCCCCCAACAGCGCGTTGTAACGGAGGAGATGTTGCGAGGCTCGAATTCGTCAAGACGGAGTCGTGCAAAGTGCCCGATTTACAAGGCGTGTTTCGTGCGCTGACTCTACGCGCATATATTCGGAGTCGCGTGAAGCCCAGTACCGACAGCGCTTCTTTGCATCAACGACTCCATCTTTTTATCTCGATGTCCTCCCCAGCCTTCTCAAACCGCATATCCGCCCTGAAAACCCGCCTGAAGGACGCACTCGAGATCACGATCCGCTACCTCCTGGCAGCGTGTCGAAGGAGCGCCAGAAAGAGGAAGATGGCGGGCCGCAAGCGCATCGAGGATGCGGCGATGAGCGCGAGAAAATGCGGGCTTCAGCCTGTTGCTCGCGCTCATCATCGGCTGTGGCACAGGCGCATGTCCGGGTGGGCGGGTGGGCGTCTTCGCGGAACGCGAAGGGGCCCTCGCGCCGGTGTCGGCGCGAGGGCGTTGAGCCGAAGGCTCAATCCTGAGGCGT
>LNFM01008180.1_pt1 | contig 16588 bp, 15 predicted proteins | sample 596031 | NCBI WGS metagenome assembly LNFM01 (sample SAMN04254537, study PRJNA301005) | activated carbon metagenome | isolation source: dual media filters at the Ann Arbor, Michigan drinking water treatment plant | place: USA: Ann Arbor
GTAGTTTTTCTCCAGATCGGCTTTCCAGTCGGGGTTCGACGCCACCTTGCGCAATACGCCCTCCCAATAGGCGATCTGGGCCGGGGTGATGTCCCTCGGCGCCATGATCGCGCGCCAGCCGCCATAGACCAGGTTCGCGCCCTGCTCCTTCCAGGTCGGCACATGGGCAAAGGCGCCGGGGAAACGTTTTTCGGCCGATACGCCGATCACGCGCAGCCGGCCTTCGGCGACATGTCCGGCGACGTTGCCGGCGGCGGTGGTCACCAGGTCGATGTGGCCGCCGAGCACTTGCGTGATCGCCTCCGCCGAGCCCTTGAAGGCGATGGCCTTCAGGTTGCGCGCGTTGACGCCGACGCTCTTGGCGAGCAGACCGGCGGCGATGTGATTGTGGCTGCCCAGCGTGGTGGCGAATCCGATCGACACCGACTGCGGGTTCTCCTTCAGCCTGGCGATCAGGTCCTTGCCGGTCTTGATCGGCGAGTTGGCGTTGACCGCGAACACCACGTAGTCGTTGAACAGCGAGGCCACCGGCGTGAAGTCCATGTAGCTCAGCGGGCTGGTGCCGACGATGTGGTTGGTCAGCAGCGCGGTGGTGCCGATCAGCAGGGTGTGGGGGTCGCCCTTTTTCTGGTTGACGTAGTTGAAGGCAATCGAGCTGCCGCCGCCGGGACGGTTGACCACGGTAAGTGAAACCGGGATCAGCTTGGCCTCGACAATGGCCCTTTCGACCGTGCGCGCGGTCTTGTCATTGCTGCCGCCGGGGGCGGAGCCGACGACGATTTCGACGTTGCGGCTCGGCGACCAGCTTTGCTGCGCGGCTGCGGGTGCAGCGAGCAGGGCTGCGGCAAATACGGCGATCAGTGATTTCAAGGGAGAGTCTCCTCGTTATGGTGGATTAAAGCGGCTTGATGCCGGCTCTTTTGATGACGTTGGCGTACTTTTCGGTCTCGGCGTGGATGAACTTGCCGAACTCCTCAATGGTGCCGCCCTTGGTGATCAGGCCGTCGCGGTCGAAACGCTCGCGCACGTCCTTCATGGCCAGCGCCTTGTTCACATCTGCGTTGACCTTGTTGACGATGTCACGGGAAACCTTGCTCTGTGCCATCAGTCCGAACCAGTTGCTGGCTTCGTAGCCCTTGACGCCTGATTCGTGGAAGGTGGGGATCTCCGGCACCGCGGGGAAACGCTCCAGGCTGCTGATGGCGATCGGACGCAGGCGGCCGGACTTGATATGCGGCACCAGCGCGGGCACGCCGCTGAACACCATCTCGACGTGGCCCGCGATGGCATCCGTGATGGACGGTGTATTGCCCTTGTAAGGCACATGCACGATCCGGATGCCGGCCATGTAATTGAGCAGCTCGCCGGCCATGTGGTTGGAGCTGCCCAATCCGGCGTGGCCGTAGTTGAGCTGGCCGGGGCGTGCCTTGGCCAGCGCGATCAGCTCTTTCGCGTTTTTTGCCGGCAGCGAGGGATGCGCGGCGAGCAGCGCCGCGCCCTGCACACACCAGATCACCGGCTGGAAATCGCGAGCGGTGTTGTAAGGCGGCTTGGCATACAGCGTCATGTTGATCGCATTGGAAGCCCCGCCCATGAACAGCGTATAGCCGTCGGGGGCGGCGGTGGCCGCAAGCTCCGAGCCGATGTTGGTGCCGCCGCCGGGGCGGTTGTCGACGATCACCTGCTGGCCCCACATTTCCGAGACCTTGGTGGCGACCGTGCGCGCGGTGTAGTCGGTGTTGCCGCCGGCGGCGTAGGGCACGATGATGCGCACCGTGCGCGCGGGCCAGTTCTGGGCCAGCACCGGCGCTGCCGCCATCAGCAGTCCGAGGCCTGCGATAAAGCCGTTGATTTTCCTCATCTTTCCTCCTTTATGATGCGGTTGCCCGCACTTCGTTGTTGAGCGGCTTGCCGAGTTGCCAGCGCTCCAGGTTGGCCAGGAACATTTCGTAGACCCGGCCGTCGTTGCCCTGCGCCGCAGCCGAATTGTGCGGTGAAACCAGCACATCGGGCAGCGCCCACAGCGGCGAATCCGCGGCCAGCGGCTCCTTTCCGAACACGTCGAGATAGGCACCGCCGAGCCGGCCGTCGCGCAGGGCCGCGATCAGTGCAGTTTCGTCGATGATCTCGCCGCGTGCAACATTGATGATGCGCGCCCCGGCGGGCAGGCGCCCGAGCATGTCCGCGTCGATCAGGCCGCGGGTTTCTTCGGTCAGCGGCGCCGCGAGCACCAGCCAGTCGGCGCGCGGCAGCAGCGCCGCCAGTTGCTGCGGCGGATGCAGTTCGTCGACCGGATCGCCGGGCTGCTGCGGGCTGCGGCGGATGCCGATGACCCTGAGGCCCAGCACCCGCGCCAGCCGGGCGATTTCCCGTCCGATGCTGCCCAGGCCGTAGATCAGCACGGTCTGGCCCACGAGATCGCGCGGAAAATCCGGGGACCGCATCGGATCCCAGCGGTGTTCCTGCTGGCCGCGCAACCAGCGCGGGACATTGCGCGCCAGCATCAGCAGTCCGGCGATGGCCGTCTGGGCGATAGGCACCGCCGTCGATCCTGAAGAAGTGCTCAGGCGCACGCCGCGCTGGAGCATTTCGCTGAAAACCGGATGATCGACGCCGGCATTGAACACATGCAGCCATTTCAGCGCCGGCGCCTTGCGCACGGTCGAAAAAAACTGCCGTCCATGCCCGGGAATCACGTCGGAAGAGAAAAAGGCAAGGTCGATCCGCGCGCATTCCGCCGCTTCGAGCCGACCCTCGGGATCGGCGGGCAGCACCACCAGCTCCAGCGCCATGCCCAGCTGCCCCGCCCGCGCGACAAGGTCGGCGCCGCGTTCGGCGTGCAGTCGGTGGGAGACGAGCAGGGTGGTCATCGCGGGGGGCGTGCGGCAGGGGTGGCGGAAGAGCGGAGATTTTAACCGCTCTTTGCTACCATGCACGACACACAACTACGGCTCAATTACCGCGAAAAGTCCATTCAATGGAAATCATCGACACCCTGAAACTCACACAGCAACTGATTGCGCGTCCTTCGGTTTCGCCCGATGACGCCGGCTGCCTCGACCTGGTGATTGCGCAGCTGAAACCCCTCGGATTCGAATGCGAGATCATCGCCGCCAACGGCACCACCAACCTCTGGGCCCGCCGCGGCCGGGCCGCGCCGCTGGTCTGCTTCGCCGGCCACACCGATGTCGTGCCCACCGGCCCGCTGGAAAACTGGGGCATCGACCCGTTCACGCCGACGATCAGGGACGGCATCCTGTACGGCCGCGGCGCCTCCGACATGAAAACCTCGATCGCGGCCTTTGTCGTCGCGATCCGCGAATTCGTGCAGGCCAACCCCGACCACCCCGGCTCGCTGGCGGTCATGTTCACCTCCGACGAGGAGGGGCCGGCCACCGACGGCACCGTGCGCGTGGTCGAGGCGCTGGCGCGCCGCGGCGAAAGGCTCGATTACTGCATCGTCGGCGAACCGACCTCGGTCAAACAGCTCGGCGACACCATCAAGAACGGCCGCCGCGGCTCGCTGACCGGCATCCTCAACGTGGAGGGGGTGCAGGGCCACGTCGCCTATCCGCAGATGGCAAGGAACCCGATCCACGAAGTCGCGCCGGCGATCGCCGAACTGGCTGCCGCCGAATGGGACCGCGGCAACGAATACTTTCCGCCGACTACCTGGCAAATCTCCAATTTCAACGCCGGCACCGGTGCCAACAACGTCATCCCCGGAAGCGCGCGCGTGCAGTTCAATTTCCGCTTCTCGACAGCCAGCACCGTCGAGTCGCTGCAGACACGGGTGCACGGCATCCTCGACAAGCATGACCTCCGCTACGACCTCGAATGGCGCCTCGATGGCCGCCCGTTCCTGACGCCGAAGGGCGACCTGGTGGCGGCGGTGGCGCAGGCGATCAGGGAGGTCACTGGCGTCGACACCGAACTGTCGACCACCGGCGGGACCTCAGACGGCCGTTTCATCGCCGACATCTGCCCCCAGGTCGTCGAGTTCGGGCCGACCAACGCCACCATCCACAAGGTCAACGAATGCCTGCCGGTGGCGGAGATCGAGCCGCTGGAAAAAATCTACCGGCGCATCCTGGAGATCCTGCTGCGGTCATGACAGTTGCGCTCGGGTCTGATAGGGTGAACCGCATGAACAGCCCGCGCACAGGTTTCCGGTGAAAGCCGATCTTCCCGCGAACGAGGCGGAACGCCTCGCAGCGCTGCGGCGCTACGGCATCCTCGACAGCGGGGCCGAGCAGGCCTATGACGACCTGACCCGGCTCGCCGCTTACATTGCAGGCACGCCGATCGCGCTGATCAGCCTGATCGACAGTGACCGCCAGTGGTTCAAGTCGAAAGTCGGCCTGGACGCCACCGAAACCCCGAGGGACGCCGCTTTCTGCGCACATGCCATCCTGAATCCCGGGGATACCCTGGTCGTGCCCGATGCCACGCAGGATCGGCGTTTTGCAGACAACCCGCTGGTGACCGGGGCTCCCGCCATACGTTTCTATGCGGGTGCACCGCTGGTGACACCCGAAGGGCAGGCTCTGGGCACGCTGTGCGTGATTGATTCGCAACCCCGTCAGTTGAACGAGGAACGTGTTGCCGCCCTCGAGGCCCTGTCGCGCCAGGTCGTGGCCCAGCTTGAATTGCACCGGACGGCGCGGGAACTGCGCGAAGAGCTGGCCAACCGCGAGGTTTACCTGTCACAGCTGGAAGATTTCCAGAAACAGCTGGCGCAGGAAAACATCGAACTGCAGCGGGCGAGCCTGACCGATGCGCTGACCGGGATCGGCAACCGTGCCGCACTGGACCAGCGCCTGGATGAAGAGATCGCCCGTGCGCAGCGCCATGGAGCTGCGTTGTCACTGATGCTGGCCGACGCGGATCACTTCAAGCAGTACAACGACACCTGGGGACATCCCGCGGGCGACATCGTGCTGAAGATGCTGGCCCGGGTGCTGCGCCGCCGGACCCGGGCCAGCGACTTCGTCGCGCGTTACGGCGGCGAGGAGTTTGCCGTCCTGCTGACCACCACCGGCCCTGACAGCGCGCGCAGGGTGGCCGAACAGATCCGCGCTGCGGTCGAGGCCACAGAATTTCCCGAGCGCAAGGTCACCATCAGTGCGGGAGTCGCCACTTTTGGCGGCAGCATCCGGGACCGGGAGTCATTGCTGCGCGCGGCGGACGAGGCGCTTTATGCCGCGAAACGCGGCGGGCGCAACCGGGTGGTGCATGCTTCTGTTCTGACCTGATGTAATCGGGTTTGCGGCTTTGGCTGTGTCGACGGGTTACTGATGGGCCCTTACCGTCATAAAATGCGCCATGCCGTCCATGAACGAAGCCGATACCTGCCGGAAGCTGGTTGTTCCCGCCCTGCAATCCGCAGGCTGGGACGACGATCCGCACTCCATCGCCGAGCAGCGTACGATCACCGACGGGCGCATCGTCCCGGTCGGCAAGGGCTTCGTCCGCAAGCCGCCAAAGCGGGTTGATTACCTGCTGCGATACACCCGGGACTACCCGTTGGCGGTGGTTGAGGCCAAGGCAGCTTATAAATCGGCGTCTGACGGGCTGCAGCAGGCCAAGGCCTATGCCGAAATGCTCGGCCTGAAGTTTGCCTATGCCACGAACGGCCACGACATCGTCGAGTTCGACTATCACACGGGCATCGAAAGCCGGGTGACGAGTTATCCCTCCCCCGCAGAGCTCTGGCAGCGGCATCGCGTGGCAACCGGTTTGTCCGGGGATGACGTGGCCGAGCGAATGCTGACCCCGTTTAACCATACGGTCGGCAAAGGCGAGCGTTATTACCAGCAAATCGCGATCAATCGGGCTGTCGAGGAAATTCTCAAGGGCCGCCGCCGTTTGTTGCTGACGATGGCCACCGGCACTGGCAAGACCGCGGTGGCCTTCCAGATCTGCTGGAAGCTGTGGTCTTCGCGCTGGAACCGCAGCGGCGAACATCGCCGGCCACGCATTCTCTACCTCGCCGACCGCAACATCCTGATCGATCAACCCAAGGACGGCATCTTTGCGGCCTTTGGCGATGCCCGTTACAAGATCGAATCCGGCGAGGTGGTCAAAAGCCGCGAGATGTATTTCGCGATTTATCAGGCGCTGGCCGAGGACGAACGGCGGGAGGGGCTGTTCAAGGCCTTTCCGCCGGATTTTTTCGACCTGATCATCGTCGATGAGTGTCATCGCGGCAGCGCGCGCGACGACAGCGCCTGGCGCAGCATTCTCGAATATTTCGAACCCGCCTATCAGCTCGGCCTGACCGCCACGCCGCTGCGCGACGACAACCGCGACACCTACCGTTATTTCGGCAACCCGATCTACGAATACAGTTTGCGCCAAGGCATCGAGGACGGCTTCCTCGCGCCTTACCGAGTGCATCGCGTGATCACCGAGTGGGATGCTGCGGGCTGGCGACCGAGCAAGGATGAACTGGACCGCTACGGCCGCGCGATTCCCGACGACGAATACCAGACCCAGGATTTCGAACGGGTCGTTGCACTGCGCGCGCGGACCCAGGCCATCGCCCGGCACCTTGCCGAATTTATGAATAAAAACAACAGGATGGCGAAGACCATCGTGTTCTGTGTCGATCAGGAGCATGCCAGCGAGATGCGCGCAGCGCTTGCCAACCTGAATGCCGACCTGATGGCGAAGCATCCCGATTACGTGTGCCGCGTGACCGCAGACGAAGGCGACATCGGCCGCGGTCATCTCGGCCGCTTCCAGGATGTCGAGACGACGACCCCGACGATCCTGACCACCTCGCAATTGCTGACCACCGGCGTCGATGCCCCGACCTGCAAGAACGTGGTGCTGGCACGCATCGTCGGCTCGATGACCGAATTCAAGCAAATCATTGGCCGCGGCACGCGGGTGCGCGACGACTACGACAAGCTGTGGTTCAACATCATCGACTACACCGGCTCGGCCACGCGGCTGTTTGCGGACCCGGATTTCGACGGCGATCCCGCGCGCATCACCGAAGAAGAACTGCAGCAGGACGGGAAAACCAAAACAGTTCTCGACACCTACGACGAGCAGGCCGAGCCTCCAGCCGCATCAGGCCCGGCCGTCAACGAGCCGCCACCCGAGGAGCGCCGCAAGTTCTATTTCGACGGCGGTCAGGTCGAAATCGCTGCGCACCTGGTTTATGAACTCGACCCCACCGGCAAGCAATTGCGCGTCGTGCGCTATACCGATTACGCCGCCGACAGCGTGCGCACGCTGTGCGCCAGCGCGCCGGAACTGCGCGCCCTGTGGGCCGACCCCGTGAAACGCGCCGAGGCCATACGCCAGCTGGAAGAGCGGGGCGTGAGTTTCGCGGAATTGGCCGAGGCGACCAGGCAGCCCGAGGCTGATCCTTTCGACCTGCTGTGCCACCTCGCCTTCAACGCGCCGCTGCGCACCCGCCGCGAGCGCGCACAGAAGCTGCGCGAATCACGGCAGGACATTTTCCAGCGATACAGCGGTGAAGCGCGGCAGATCCTCGAAGAACTGCTCGACAAATATGCCGAGCATGGCGACGCGCAGTTTGCGTTGCCCGACGTGCTGCATGTGCCGCCGATTTCCTCGCATGGCACGGTGGCGGACATCATTCGCGTTTTCGGCGGCCCTGAGCAATTGCGTGCAGCTGTAACTGAATTACAGAACCAGTTGTATGCCGCCTGAGCGGCTCGCGGTACTGGGTATCGATGCCGCTTGGACCGATTACGAACCCAGCGGGGTGGCCCTGCTGGTTCATACGGGCAGGCGCTGGTGTCTGTCGCGGTTGGCCGCCAGTTACGATGAGTTTTGCGGGGGTCGTGGCGTCGGCGCGAAGCGCCCGGATCCTTCACAGGCCGTTGATGTGCAGCAACTGCTGAAAACGTCGGAACAGATAGTGCCCGGCGCACGAATCGCGGTCATCGCGGTGGACATGCCCCTGGCACGGCAGCGCATCACGACCAGGCGCGCATCCGATACGGCTGTTTCGCGCCGTTTCGGTCATTGCCAGTGCGCTGTGCATTCACCGACACCAGCCCGGCCTGGATCGACCGGCCGCCGTTTACACAAAGGGTTTTCTGTGGCCGGCTTCATGCTGGCTACAGATGCGCGGTTGACAGGGCCGTCACTGATCGAGGTTTACCCGCATGTGGCCTTGTTGGGATTGACCGGCGAGTGCAGGCGCCTGCCCTACAAATCCGCCAAGACCAGCAGTTACTGGAAGAGCCAGCCTCTTGCAGTGCGCAAGCAGCGACTGGTGGAAGAATGGCGCAAGATCCTCGACTTCCTGCGGCGGGATATCGACAATATCGACCTGCCGCTGCCGGACCCCGCGGAACAAACACTGCAATCCCTCAAGCGTTACGAAGATGCTCTGGATGGATTGATCTGCGCCTGGGTGGGCATTCAATATTTGAACGATCAAGCCTTGCCACTCGGCGACGATAATTCGGCGATCTGGGTACCAACGGCATCGATGAAATTCGCGAAGGACATTAATGGCACGTAGCAAGAAAAAACAGGCAGACCAGCCCAAAACCACCGCCCAGGCCCTCGGCAGCGCCATCGACTCGGCGCGCAAGATTATGCGCAAGGACAAGGGCCTCAACGGCGACCTCGACCGTCTGCCCCTGCTGACGTGGATCATGTTCCTCAAGTTTCTCGACGATCTGGAATTGCAGCGCGAGCAGGAAGCTGCGCTCGCCGGCAATAAATTCCGTCCCGCGCTGGAGCAACCCTACCGCTGGCGCGACTGGGCCGCCAACGCGCAGGGCATCACCGGCGACGAACTGCTGGCCTTCATCAACAACGACGAAACCACGCGCCCGGACGGCAGCAAGGGCGCGGGCCTGTTCGCCTACCTGCGCCGGCTGTCCAGCGCCAACGGCGACAACCGCCGCGATGTCATTGCCACGGTGTTCAAGGGCGTCGACAACCGCATGAAGAGCGGTTACCTGTTGCGAGATATTGTCAATAAAATCAACGAGATACATTTCACCGCCAGCGAGGAGCTGCACACACTCGGCACGCTCTACGAATCCATGCTGCGCGAGATGCGCGACGCGGCGGGCGATTCCGGCGAGTTCTACACGCCGCGCGCGGTGGTGCGCTTCATGGTCGAAGTGACCGACCCGCGGCTCGGCGAATCCGTGCTTGATCCTGCCAGTGGCACTGGCGGCTTCCTGGTCGAGGCTTTCAACCACCTCGCGAAGCAGGTCAAGACCGTCGCTGACCGCAAGGTGTTGCAGGAACAATCGCTGCAGGGCTGCGAACCCAAGTCGCTGCCCTACCTGCTGTGCCAGATGAACTTGCTGCTGCACGGACTCAACGCGCCGCAGATCGACCCCGACAACGCGCTGCGTTTCAAGCTCACCGAAATCGGCGAGCGTGAACGGGTGGACGTGATCCTGACCAATCCGCCCTTCGGTGGCGAGGAGGAAAAGGGCATCCAGGGCAACTTTCCCGAAGACCGCCAGACCGCAGAAACCGCGCTGCTGTTCCTGCAACTGATCATGCGCAAGCTGCACCGTCAGCCGACGAAGGCGGGCAAGCCCGCGCGCGCTGCGGTGGTCGTGCCCAATGGCACGCTGTTTGGCGACGGCGTTTGCGCCCGCATCAAGGAGGAACTGCTCAAGGAATTCAACCTGCACACCATCGTACGCCTGCCCAACGGCGTGTTCGCGCCCTACACCAGCATCCCGACCAACATCCTGTTTTTCGACCGCAGCGGGCCGACCAAGGATGTCTGGTACTACGAACAGCCGCTGCCCGAGGGCCGCAAGAACTACACCAAGACCGCGCCGCTCCAGTTTGATGAATTCGCCGACTGCATCGCGTGGTGGACGAAGCGCGAGGAAAACGAGCACGCGTGGATAGTGCCGGCAGCGGAACTGCTGGCCAACAACGCCAACCTCGACTGCAAGAACCCGCGCGGCAGGCAGGACATCACCCACCTGCCGCCGGAGCAACTGGTCGAAAGCATCCTCGACAAGGAGCGGCGGATTGTCGAGATCATGGGTAACGTCAAGAAGCTGCTGGCGCAGACGAACGCATGAACAAAGTCTGGCCGAAAGTCGCGCTTGGCGAGTTGCTTCGCCGAAGCGATGAAATTGCTCCGATCGAACCCGACAAAGACTATCGCGAGATTACGGTCAAACTCTGGGGCAAAGGGGTTGTGCTGAGGGGTGAGGTGCTTGGTGTTTCCATTGCAGCCGCCCGCCGGTTCGTGGCGAGGAAGGGCCAATTCATTCTTTCCCGGATCGATGCAAGAAACGGCGCGCTCGGATTGGTTCCAGGTGAGCTGGATGGTGCGATTGTCACCAATGACTTTCCGCTGTTCTCCGTCAATAGCGAAAGATTGTTGCCGGAGTTTCTTGACTGGATGAGTCGTACCGAGGGATTCGTCGATTTGTGTCGACGGGCCAGCGAAGGTACGACAAATCGCATCCGATTACAGGAAGATCGGTTTCTGGAACTGGAAATCCAGTTGCCGCCGCTAGCCGAGCAGCGCCGCATCGTCGCGCGGATTGAAGTGCTGATTAACCAGATAAATGATGCCAAGGCGCTTTCGCAAGAATCGCGCGATGGGGCTACAGCGCTTTTCCCAAGTCTGTTGTCAGAAATGCTTTTGGGATCAGGCGTAATTGCCAATGTAACAGTCAAGAAAAGTGCAACAGCGTTATTGCATGAAAACGCGAAGCGTTACGCGGCATCCATGTCGAAAAACAATAACGCACATCCGGAGCAACCCGTCATTCTCTTCGAGGGCCCAAAACCGCTACCCAAAAATTGGGTCTGGACCACGTTGGGGTCGGTTCTCAGCGTGCTGGTCGATTGCGTAAACGACACGCCCGATTTCGTGCAGGAAAATACCGGATTGCTGGGACTTAAATCAACAAACATAAGACCATACAAACTTGACCTCAGTCGAAAGTGGTTTGTTACACCCGAAGATTTTTCCTCATGGAATCGTCGTGAAACACCCCGACCAGGCGACATTGTTCTCACCCGAGAAGCCCCGATGGGTCTTTCATGCAAGCTGCCCGAAGGAGTTCAGGCGTGTTTGACCCAGCGGTTAATGCTGCTGCGGGCAGATGATCGCGTGGTAATGCCGGACCTAGTTCTGCATTATTTGAATAGCTCTTTGTTTCTTCAGCAGGTCGAAGAGCAATGTCGCGGGTTGACCACGCCGCATATCCGCGTTCAGGACACCCCGAAGTTTATTTTCCCCCTCCCTCCGCTTGAAGTGCAGCACGATCTCGTAAAGAAGCTGGAACAATTGCAAGGTGAAATTGATTCCCTCAAGTCCGTCCAAAGGGATGTATGGGAAGAAATGGAAGCAACCGTCCCCGCCATCCTCGACCGCGCATTCAAAGGCGAGTTGTAAACAAGGCGACATGGCCGCCGACGAACTGCCCCACGGATTCAAAGCCCTCACGCCGGAGAATTGGCAATCCGAAGACGAGGTGCCCCAGTATTTCATCCGCGACCCCAAGGTCTGGATTGAACTGTATCTCGGCCCCAAACTCGGTGCGCAGGTGCCCAAGGACATCGCGGCCCTGTTCGAGGTGGCGCGTGGTGCGATGGTCTATGGCTGGTATTTCTATCCGCTGCTGACCTTGGGCACCGAACAGTGTTACCGGATCGCCGAAGCGGCAGTGCGTTTTCGCTGCAAGCAGTTGGGTGAACCGCTGGTTTCCGTGACAAAGAAAGGCCACGAGCGCCAGCGGACTTTTCACGACCTTTGCCAAGCGCTGGTTCAGCGCGGGGTGATCCCCGAAAGCGACGCCGAGTTCTGGAAGGCCGCGCGCGATTTGCGTAACTGGGCTTCGCATCCGCAGGACCAGCCGATCCTGATGCCTGGTCAGGCAGCCGGGACACTCCGGCGCACCGCAGATAAAATCAACGAGTTGTTTTCCGAAACTTCCGGAACCGCACAGTCACAAGAATAACAAATTTTTCAATAAAAACAATAACTTATAATGCCTTGTCGCCGATGCGAGTAGAGATCCGTTAAAGAACAACGACAACAAGGGAACATTCGGAGGACTGATGGACTTTCTTGACCGAATACTGATCTTGGCGAAAACCTATCCTTCGCCCAGCGCAAGGTATGTCGAAACCTCCTGCGTTGCGGGTATCAGTGAACACGGTCAATTACGCAGACTTTATCCGGTGCCCTTCCGCCTCATTGAAGAGGGGAAGCAATTCAAAAAATGGCAATGGATTTCTGCGCGTATCCGCAAGTCCAACGATGACCGGCGGCCGGAAAGCCACCGCATTTACGTGGATACGATTGACTGTGATCCAGAACCGCTGGCGACGAAGAATCACTGGGAGGCGCGATGGCCGTGGATAGACCGCATCGCGACATTTTCAGATTTCGCGGCAGTGGAACAAAAGCGTCTTGATACCGGGGCCAGCCTTGCGCTGCTGCGCCCGGCACGCATCCTCAATCTGGAGATACGGCCCGCTCGAAATCCAGACTGGACCGATGATGAGAAAGCCAAACTGTTACGGGAGCAGATGCAGGGTAATTTATTTGTGGAGGCTGAAGCCGAGGCCGAGATACGGACGTTGAAAAAAATCCCGTTCGATTTTTATTACAGCTACGTTTGCGAGTCAGCCACTGGTGAGGTGGAATACAAGCACAAGATCGTCGACTGGGAGGCGGGGCAGCTTTACTGGAACTGCGTCAGAAGTCACGGAAAAGATTGGGAGATTCCGTTTCGCGCCAAGCTGGAAGAGGATCTTCTGGGGAAAGATCTCATGTTCCTGATGGGGAACATCCACCGCTTTCCGGACCAATGGCTGATTGTCAGCCTGATCTACCCGCCTAGGCAGCGGCCAGTGCCCAATCCGCAGACTTCGCTGTTCTGATCGGGTCTGAGACGAGGTGCTTGACCCTTATACCGCTCAACTTCTGAGCGAAGTCGGCAACGATTGATCGATGGCAGTAGTTGTAATCCGCCTCAAAACACAACAGCGCGCATCGGGAAATCGTTGCCATCGCGGAGAGATCTGCCACAGTGCTGCCCTGCGTTCTCAGGTAATCAGAGAAAGCCCTGCGGTAAGCATTCCAGTCGCCGTCCGACTTGTATTGATTCCGTATGCTCTTCGGGCAGCCCAATTCCGGAATGTGCACGTAATCGAATCCGCAGAATCCGAGGGCATTCGACAGAGCATTCTTTGAAAAGCCCTTTTTCCGGGACAAGGGGAGTTCGCGAATGTCAACGACGGTTTCGATGCCATTGGCTTTGAGCAATGACAGAAATCCTTCGAGGTCCATGCCCTCGTAGCCGATGGTGAAGAGGCTTGATGCGTGATTTGACATAGGATCGAAGTGTACCGAAATTGCGCAGACCCTTAAACCGCCAATTCAGTAAGGTTTTTCTGCCCCGGACGTGTTTGAACTTGTATTGTCACGACACCAAGCTGCCGCACCGGTCCCGGCTGCCCGCCCGGTAGCAAAACAGGCCGTCAGCAGGTAACCCCCGGTCGGGGCTTCCCAGTCGAGCATCTCGCCGGCGCAGAACACGCCGGGCATCTGCTTCAGCATCAGATAGTCGTCGAGGGCCTCGAAACGCACGCCGCCCGCACTGCTGATCGCTTCGTCGATGGGGCGCGGCGCCGTGAGCTTCAGCGGCAGCGCCTTGATCGTCGCGGCGAGTCTGGCCGCATTGTTCATGTCCGCCGCCGACAGCACTTCCCGCAGCAGCGCGGTTTTGACGCCTTTCAGGCTGAGCCGGCTCTGCAGGTGGCTCGACAGCGAGCGCGAGCCTCGCGGATGGCTGACGGCTGCGGCGACGCGCGCCGCGTCGTGGTCGGGCAGCAGGTCGAGCTTCAGTGTGACGCCGCCCTGCACGGCGAGGATGTCGCGCAGCGGCGCGGACAGCGCGTAGACCAGGCTGCCTTCGATGCCGTAGTCGCTGACCAGCAGCTCGCCGCGGCGCCGGTGTTCCATGCCTGCGGCATCCTTGAACGAGGCGGCGACCGCCTTCAGCGGCTGCCCGGCGAAACGTTCGCGGAAATGCGTGCTCCAGGCGATCTCGAAACCGCAGTTCGCCGGCCGCAGCGGCGCCACCGCGATGCCGCGCGCTTCCAGCAGCGGCACCCAGGCCCCGTCTGAACCCAGCCGCGCCCAGCTGCCGCCGCCGGGGGCGAGCACCGTGCAGCGTGCAGGAACTGCCTTTTCACCCTGCGGCGTCGCGAAACGCAAAGCGCCCTCGGAGGTCCATCCATCCCAGCGGTGGCGCACGTGGATGCGCAGGCCCGCAGCGCGCAGGCGTTGCAGCCAGGCGCGCAGCAGCGGCGCGGCTTTCATTTCCTTGGGAAACACCCTTTGCGACGTGCCGGTGAAGGTCTCGATGCCGAGACCCTGCACCCAATCCCGCAGCTGCGCCGCGCCAAAACTTTTGAGCAGGGATTCGAGCTGTGGCCGGCGCGCGCCGTAACGCGCCAGGAAATGTTCTTCGTCCTCGGCATGGGTGATGTTCAGGCCGCCCTTGCCGGCGAGCAGGAACTTGCGTCCGACCGAAGGCATGGAGTCGTAAAGATCCACCGGGACCCCGCCGGCGAGCAGCGTTTCCGCCGCCATCAGCCCGGCGGGACCGCCGCCGATGACGGCAGCAGTGCTTACAGCCACTTCGCCTTGCGGAAACGCCAGAACAGGTAACCGTCGATGCCGACCATCGCCGCGATCGCCAGCGGATAACCCCAGGTCCAGGCGAGTTCGGGCATGTGCTGGAAGTTCATGCCGTAGATGCCGGCGATCAGCGTCGGCACCGCGACCAGCGCCGCGTAACCGGCAAGGCGCTTGGTGACCTCGTTCTCCTGCAGCGTGATCAGCGACAGGTTGACCGAGATCGCGGTGGTGATCATCTCGCGCGCGGCGTCGATGCTCTGGTTGATGCGCCCGAGGTGGTCGGCAACGTCGCGGAAATATTCGCCCAGCCCTGCGCAGAGCTGCGGCACCCGGCCGCCGTGCAGCTTGCTGATGGCTTCGTGCAGAGGGGCCGTCGCGTGTTTCAGTGTCACCAGCTTCTGCTTCAGGTCGTAGAGCGCTTCGATGTTGGCGCGCGGCGAAGTGCCGGCGAAGATCTGGTCCTCGATGGTTTCGAGGCGGGTCTCGATGTCATCGAGGATCGGGAAATAGCGGTCGACCACCGCGTCCATCAGCGCGTAGAGGATGTAGCCGGTGCCGTACTGCATCAGCTCGGGTTCGCGCTCGCAGCGGGCGCGCACGTCCTGGAAGTTGCGTTCGCTGCGGCTGCGCACCGACAGCACGTAGTTGCGGGCGACGAAGATGTCGACTTCGCCGACACGCAGCTCGTCGCCGTCCGGCTCCAGCATGTGCAGCACGAAAAACAGCGAGTCGCCGTACTCCTCGAATTTCGGCCGCTGGTGCCCGTGGCGGGCGTCCTCCACCGCCAGCGGATGCAGGTCGAACTGCTCTTCCAGTTTTTCGAGTTCATGCGGCTCCGGGTCGCGCACGGCGACCCACAGGATGCCGTCATTGCGCTCGAGCCAGGTATGGATGTCCTCCTGCGCGACATCCGCGACTTTTTTGCCGTCCTTGTAGGCAACGCTGTTGACCAGCATGGAAACTCCGGGTGCGTCGTCCGCGCTCAGGCGAGCCAGGGCCGTCCGGCGTGGTAGTTCTTTTCGAAACCCTCGATCGCCGGCGTGTTCTCCAGCACGAGGCCGATGTCGTCGAGTCCCTTCAGCAGGCGTTCCTTGTACACCGCGTCGATCATGAAGGGATGCGCCGTGCCCTCGGTGTCGGTGACCGTCTGCGCCGGCAGGTCGATCGCCAGCGTCGCGCCGGGCTGCGCCTGCAGCTGGCCGCGCAGGCCGCGGCAGATTTCCTCGGGCAGCGTCACCGGCAGCATGCCGTTCTGCAGCTGATCACCGCGCGGATGCCGTAGTCGAGCAGCGCGTAGACCGCGCCTTCGCGCGAGGAGCCGCAGCCGAAGTTGGCGCCGGCCACCAGGATGCCCGCCTTGCGGTACGCGGGGCGGTTGAGCACGAAATCCGGGATTTCGCCGCCGCTGTTGTCGAAGCGCATGTCGTGGAACAGGTAGGGGTCGTAGCCGGCTTTTTCATTGCGCAGCTTGCGCAGGAAACGCACCGGGATGATGCGGTCGGTGTCGATGTTCGCCATGTCGAGTGGCGCGGCGACCGCGGTGAGTGTGGTGAAGGGTTTCATCTCAGTTCCCCGCGAGCAGTTGCCGCACGTCGGTGATGCGGCCGGTGACCATCGCCGCGGCCGCCATCGCCGGGCTCATCAGGTGGGTGCGCGCGCCCTTGCCCTGGCGGCCCTCGAAGTTGCGGTTGGAGGTCGAGGCGCAGCGCAGGCCCGGCGGCACCTTGTCGCCGTTCATCGCGGCGCAGCTTGAGCAGCCCGAGGCGCGCCATTCGACGCCGGCGTCGAGGAAGATGCGATGCAGGCCTTCGGCCTCGGCCTGCGCCTTCAGCGGGGTCGAGCCCGGGGAAATCCAGGCCGGGATCATCGACTTGCGGCCCTTCAGCACCGCGGCGGCGGCACGCAGGTCCTCGATGCGGCCGTTGGTGCAGCTGCCGATGA
>LNFM01006182.1_pt1 | contig 16586 bp, 11 predicted proteins | sample 596031 | NCBI WGS metagenome assembly LNFM01 (sample SAMN04254537, study PRJNA301005) | activated carbon metagenome | isolation source: dual media filters at the Ann Arbor, Michigan drinking water treatment plant | place: USA: Ann Arbor
TCCTGACTGCCGGCTTCATCGTCCTCGCGCTCTCGGGCAGTGCTCGTGCCGAAGACATCGTCGAGCGCAAGGATTTCCAGGTCTTCCAGAGCGTCGCCCGCCAGGTGCAGCAGTACGTCAACTTCACCGTCTTCGACAGCGTCAACGCGTCGGTCCAGGACGGCGTGGTGACACTGACCGGCAAGGTGACGATGCCGTTCAAGGTGCAGGACCTGACGCGCCGCGTCGCGCGGGTGGAGGGCGTGCGCAAGGTCGACAACCAGATCCAGGTGCTGCCCGTCTCGCGCTTCGACGATGAACTGCGGCTGCGGATCGCGCGGGCCATCTACGGCAACCCGTCGTTCTGGCACTACGCGTCGATGGCCAACCCGCCCATCCACATCGTGGTGGACCAGGGCCGCGTCCGCCTCGAAGGCACGGTCAACAACAACGTCGAGCGGATGCTCGCGCAGTCGCTGACCATCGGCTTCGGTGCGTTCTCGGTCGAGAACGGCTTGAAGACGGACGCCGAGGTGCAGGCTCAGCTCGAAACGATCGACTGACCGAACGCCTCACCCTCTCGAACTCTCCTGTTGCGCCTCGACCTCCCTTCCTGGGTCGGGGCGCTTTTTTTCAGGCTCAGGGCTCAGGGCTCAGGGCTCATCGCCGAAGGCTCAGGGCTCAGGGCGCAAGACCGAAGGCCGAAGGCCCAAGGACGAAGGCTCAAGGACGAAGGCCCAAGGACGAAGGCCGAGGGCTCAGGGCCCAAGGCTCAGGGCGGCAGCGCGACACTGAACGTGCTGCCGCGGCCAGGGGTGCTGACGACGGTGGCGGTGCCGCCGTGGGCTTCGGCGATGGCGCGAACGATGGAGAGGCCGAGACCGGTGCCGCTGCGGCTGCGTGACGCGTCCTGCTTGTAGAACCGATCGAACACGCGGGCCTGGTCGTCGACGGAGAGGCCGACACCGGTATCGGTGACATCGATGCGGACGCCGCCCGTGGGCAGCGGATGCGCCGAGACACGCACCTCGCCGCCTGCGGGGGTGAAGCGCAGAGCGTTGCCGACCAGGTTCGACAGGGCCTGTTCGAGGCGGCCGGGGTCGGCGTGAACGGCGAGGCTCGACTCCACGAGCGTCAGCGTGACGCCGGCGTGATGCGCGGCCGGGCCGAACCGGTCGCGCAGGCGCGACCACGCCGTCAGGATCGGCTGTGTCTCCTTGCGCAGCCCCTGCCCGCCCGCTTCCATCTTCGCGAGGTCCAGCAGGTCCCCGATCAGGTGTTCGAGGCGCACCGCTTCGTCGTCCACCACCCCGAGATACCGGGCCCGGTCGGCGTCGCCGATCGGCAGGTCGGTCATGCGCAGGGTCTCGACGTAGCCCCGGATCGTCGTCAGCGGCGTGTGCAGTTCGTGCGAGACGTCGGCCAGCAGTTGGCGCCGCACGTCCTGCTCCGAGGCCGCGCGCCGGATCTGCGTGGCCAGGGCGTCGGCGGTCTGGTTGAAGGCCCGTGACACGCGGCTGATCTCGTCGGCCCCGTCCTCGGGCGCACGCGCCGTGAGATCGCCGCGGCCGAGGCGCGTGGCTGCCGCCTCGAGTGCCTGCAGCCGTCGGTGCGCGGGCGCGAAGGCGAGCCACGCCAGCAGGGCCGCGATGCCTATCGCCATGAGGGCGGCGCTGCCCAGGGTCAGCGGGCCGAGTTCGCGCAGGACCGCCCAGCCCGGGCGCCGCGGCAGCACCACGATGTGCCCTTCGGTCTGCCCGAGCACCTCGACGGCGGCGACGCCGACGGGGACCGCGTCGCGCTCGAGGCCCTCGGCGTACTCGCGGGCCACGCCAGCGATGCGCCGCGCCATCGGAGGCGGCACGGGCTCGTCCTCCGGGCCAGTGACCGTGCCTTCGATGGTCACGAAGAACACGGGCAGCGTCATCCCCTGATGCAGGGCGAGCACCTCGCGCACGTCGACGGCGGGGTCGAACTCGAGGGTCTCGGCGAGGTCACGCGCGACGGTCCGGGCCAGTTGCTGTGCGGTGACCCGCGCGCGCAGTCCCGTGGGCCGCGAGAGCGTCGCGACAACCACGCCCATCTGGATGACCAGGCCCGCGGCCAGCAGGCCGAGGCACGCCAGCGCGATGCGCCAGTAGAGGGATCCCAGCCAGGCCCGCGGCCCGCTCATGCCGTGCTCACGTCACGGAACTTGTAGCCGACCCCCCAGACGGTGAGCAGGCGTTCGGGCTCGGCCGGGTTCGTTTCGATCTTCTGCCGCAGGCGCTTGACGATGGTGTCGACGCTGCGCTCGGTCACATGCGTGTCGGGCCCCCAGGCGCGGCGAATGAGGGCCTCGCGCGAGAACACGATGCCGGGATTGGCCGCCAGCACCTTCAGCACGGCGAACTCGTGGGCGGTCGTCTCGACCACCCGGCCGTCGACCGTGACCTGGTGCCGGGACCCGTCGATCTCGAGGCCGTCGCGACGCACCACGTCCGGGACGCGACCATTGGCACCGTCGGCGGCCGTGCCCGGCGCGGGCGTGCGCCGCAACAGGGCCCGCACCCGGGCCATCAGTTCGCGAACGCCGAACGGCTTCGTGAGGTAGTCGTCGGCGCCGCTGTCGAGGCCGAGCACCTTGTCGGTCTCGTCACGGCGCGCCGTCAGCAGCAGCACCGGCACGCGGCGGGTCGACGGCTGCTGCCGCAACGCCCGACAGAGCGCCACGCCATCGAGGCCGGGCAGCATCACGTCGAGAATGCAGAGGTCATAGGTCTGCGTCCTGGCCGCCTCGAGAGCGGCACGGCCGTCGAGGAACCGATCGCTGGTGTGCCCCTCGAACGACAGGTGCAGCGAGACGAGTTCGCCGATGTGTGCTTCGTCGTCCACGACCAGTACGTGCGCCATTGGATACAGGCTACCCCCGGCCGGGCAGCGCTGCGCAGCCCTCCGGCTGGTGCTCACCGATTTTTCACACGTGCGTCATGGGTGGGCCACAGGCCTCCCGTCAACTACAGACAGAACGGACAGCGGAGCCCACCGGGCTTCCAGGGAGACAGACGATGCGAACGATGACGGTGACGACGAGCGCGAAGATGATGGCGGGAGTGCTGGCCCTGACGCTGGGCCTGGCGGGCGCGGCGGTGGCGCAACCTGGCACGGGCCCTGGCGGCCCCGGTGGCGGACCTGGCGGCGGCCCCGGCGGCGAGCGCTTCGGGCGCGGCCCCGGTGGGCCGGGCGGGCGCGGCGGGATGATGGGCGGGCCGCTGGGCGCGCTGCTCGGTGTGCATCCCGACCTGCCGTTGTCGGCGCTGAACCTGACCGACGCGCAGCGCGAGCAGGTGCGGACGATCATGCAGAGCCATCGCGACGAGGGTCAGGCGCTGGTGCAGAAGGCCCAGGCGTCGATGGAGGCGCTGCGCCAGGCCACCGACGCGACGGTGGACGAAGGCGCCGCGGCGCAGCAGGGCCAGGCCCTCGGCGCGGTGATTGCCGAAGCCGCCGTGTTGCGGGGCCGGGTGCGGGGCGAAGTGTTCGCGATCCTCACACCGGAACAGCAGGCCGAAGCCAACAAGATCGCGGCCGACCGCCAGCAGCGGATGCAGCAGTTCCGCCAGAAGTCAGGGCAGCGTCGGGCCCAGCGTCCGGCAAAGCAGCAGTAACCGGGTCCGGGACCCGGGAACCGGGAGTCGGGAGTCGGGAGTCGGGAAGTGCAGGGGGCGGCGCGCTAGGCCTGGCGCGCCGCTCGCTGATGGCCTTTGCGAACCACCCACCAGATCAGGCCGGCCACGGTGACGGCCGCGGCCGCCATGGCCGCCAGGAACAGCGCCACCGTCAGCACCAGGATGCGCTGGACGCCGAAGCGGGCCTCGACCCGCAGCGGCTCGCCCGCGAGGCGGGCCTTCAGCGGTTGTTCCCACGACAGGATGTTGCCGCGCTCCACGAGCCGGCTCGGCGCGTTGTGGAACGTCACGCGGCTGGGCACGTGCAGCCGCACCGCCACCAGTTCCTGACCATCCCAGCCGACATCTTTGACGGCCGTGCCCTGTGACGCCCCGAGTTCCTGCACGTACTGCAGGCTGTCGTCGGCGCGGGTGAACGTGTAGCGCGCCCAGGCAAACGGCGCCATCTCGGGCAGGCGCCGGACGTCCGAGACGTTCAGCCGCACCTGCACGAAGCGCCGGCCGTCGCGCCGCCACGGCCGGCTGACGCGCGTGACCTCGATGCCGGTGGCCGTGTAGAGCTGGCGGACGCGATCGCGGTCGACGGGCGCCGAGGGGTCCAGCGGCACGTCCAGGCCGTGCAACGCCGCCAGGGCCGCCAGCGACGAGTTGACGATCACGGTCGCCGACCCATCGAGACCGATGTAGATCTCCTCTTCGTATTCGTACTGCCGACCGAACGGGCGGGCACAGGACGCGAGGACGACGAGGGCGAGGGCCGCCAGCGCGAGTGCCCGGCGGGGATACGACGACATGGCGCACTAGTGTACCGCCTGGGACCACAGCGCAAGGGACAAGGGAAGAGGCGAAAAGTCACAAGGGCGGCAAGGGACAAGGGAAAGGCACGAAGCGACAAGGGAACTCCGGCGGCTAGAATCACCTGTGCCCGAACGTCCGATCCTGTTCCTCATCGACGGCAACAACCAGATGTACCGCGCGTATCACGCGATCCGCGGACTGACGGGGCCGGACGGCAAGTCCACCAACGCGGTGTACGGCTTCGTGACGATGCTGCGCAAGCTGATCGCCGACCACCAGCCGGCCTACATCGCCGCCGCGTTCGACCTCGCCGGGCCGACCTTCCGCGATGCCCTGCAGGCCGACTACAAGGCCAATCGCACCCCCATGCCGGCCGATCTCGTCGAGCAGGTGGCGCTCGTGCACGACGCCTGCGAGGCCATGGGCGTCCGCGTGCTGACCCATGGCGACTACGAGGCCGACGACGTCATCGCCACGCTGGCGACGCGCGCCATCGCCCACGGGCTGGACGCGGCCATCGTCACCGGCGACAAGGACTTCTTCCAGATGGTCGATGGCCACGTCCGCGTCTACAACCCGCGCGACGAGGGCACCTGGTACGACGGCACGGGCGTGCAGGAGAAGTTCGGCGTCCGGCCGGATCAGGTGGTCGACGTCCTCGCGCTCATGGGCGACGCCATCGACAACGTGAAGGGGGTGCCGGGCATCGGCGAGAAGGGCGCCCGGGAACTGATCGCGCAGCACGGGTCGCTCGATGCGCTGCTCGCCGCCGCCTCGACGCTGCCGCAGAAGCGCTACCGGGAGGCACTGCTGGCACACGAAGCCGAGGCCCGGCTCAGCCGCGACATGGTGCGCCTGCACTGCGACGTGCCAGTCGTCGTCGAGATGGACGCGCTGCGCTACGTCGGGCCCGATCAGCGGCGCTGCTACGAGCTGTTCAGCCGTCTCGGCTTCAAGTCGCTGGTCACGGCCTTCGCGCCGACCGCCGCCGACGTCGTGCGCACGTTCAGCACCTGCGGCGACAGCGAGGACCTGCAGGAGCTCGCCGCGCACATCCGTCAGGCTGGCCAGTGTGCCGTGTACCTCGTCACCGACGGGTTGCCCGCCATGCAGGCCAATCTCGTCGGCATCGCCATCGGCACCGGCGACAGCCGCGCGGTCTACGTGCCGCTGGCCCACACGTCGCTCGACGCCTGCCCCAACCTGTCGGCACGGTCGGTCGGCGAGTTCATCGGCCCCCTGCTGGCCGACCCCGCCGTCGGCAAGACCGGGCACGACATGAAGGCGATGTCGCTCATCCTGGCCAGGCACGGCCTGACGCTGGATGGCATCCGAGACGACGTGATGCTGGCCAGCTACGTGCTGGATGCCTCGAGCGCGGCGCACGCGGTCGAGCCCCTGGCCCTCGAACGCCTCGGGTACAAGGCCATGGACAGCGAGTCGCTGCGGGGCAAGGGCGTCAAGGCCATCGCCGTCTCGCAGGTCGCGGTCGAGTCGATGACCACGTGGGCCTGCGAGCGGGCCGACCTGGCCATGCAGCTGACGGCCGATCTGCGCCCGTCGCTGGCGGCCGACGGACTCACGGGCATCTACGAGGAGTTCGAGCTGGCGCTGCTGCCCGCCCTGTGCGCCATCGAGCAGGCCGGCATCCACGTCGACACCGCGGTCCTCGCGGGGCTCTCGACGCGGATGGACGCCGAGCTCGAGTCGCGCTCGGCGCGCATCTTCGCGCTGGCGGGCTCGACATTCAACATCAACTCGCCCAAGCAGCTCGGCGAGATCCTCTTCGAGAAGATGCAGCTGCCGGTGCTCAAGCGCACCGGCAAGGAGCGGACCGCCTCGACAGCCGCCGAGGTGCTCGAGGAGCTCGCGCTGACGCACGACATCGCCCGCGAGATCCTCGACTGGCGCGCGATGATGAAGTTGAAGGGCACGTACGTCGACGCCCTGCCGCAGCTCGTGCACCCGAAGACCGGCCGCGTGCACACCACGTTCAACCAGGCCGTCGCGGCGACCGGTCGCCTGAGCAGCAGCGACCCCAACCTGCAGAACATCCCGATCCGCACGGAGCTGGGGCGCGAGATCCGCGGGGCCTTCATCGCCGAGCCGGGCCACGTGCTGATCTCGGCCGACTACTCGCAAATCGAACTCCGGGTCCTCGCCCACATGGCGCAGGAACAGAGCCTCATCGAGGCCTTCCGGCGGGGCGATGACATCCACGACCAGACGTCGGCGCGGGTGTTCGGCGAGGACAGCGGGCTGAGCCCGCACGAGCTGCGTCGCCGGGCCAAGATCATCAACTACGCACTGCTCTACGGCAAGACGGCCTTCACGCTGGCCAAGGACATCGGCGTCACCCAGCAGGCCGCCCAGGCCTTCATCGATGCCTACTTCGCCGGCTATCCGTCAGTGCGGCAGTTCATCGACGAGACGATCGCCAGGGCGCGCGACACCGGGGTCGTGAGCACGCTGTTCGGCCGTCGTCGACGCGTGCCGGAGCTGACGAGCCGCAACGGGCAGATCCGCGCCGCCGCCGAGCGCGTGACGGTGAACCTGCCGATTCAGGGCACGGCGGCCGACATCCTGAAGCGGGCGATGATCGACCTGCATCGCGCGCAGGCGCGTGTGCCCGGCCTGCGCATGATCCTGACGGTGCACGACGAACTGGTGTTCGAGGTGCCCGAAGCCGCTGCTGACGACGCTGCCGCGCTCGTCAAGCACCACATGGAACATGCGGTGACGCTGGACGTGCCCCTCGATGTGGACGTGGGAGTGGGACGCACATGGAACGACGCCAAGGCCTGACGCCGCAGCGCTGAAGACGCAGGGAGTTGTCATGACCACTGGCACATTCGTTTCACGCGCGTTGTCTGTCGGCACGCTGCTCGCCCTGACGCTGGCCGGCCCCGTGGCCACGGCTCAACCCAGCCGGTTCCGCGCCTCCGCGGTCAAGGTGGACATCACGCCCTCGACCAGCAAGTGGCTGGCAGGCTATCCGCCGCGCCAGTCCAGTGGCGTTCACGACCGGATCTTCCACCGCGTCGTCGCCATGGACGATGGCAGGACGCAGTTCTTTCTCGCATCGACCGACCTCTGCCTGATCGCCCCCTCGGTCTATGACGAGTTCGCCGCGCAGTTGAAGAAGGAGACCGGCATCGACCCGGTCCAGGTCTGGTGGAGCGTCACGCACACGCACTCAGCCCCCGAAGTCGGGCCGCACGGGATGGCGAAGCTCATGATGCCGGAGCGCTATGGCCACCCGCCGGATGTCGAGTACACGGCGTTTGTGCAGCGGGCGCTCATCGATGCCATCAAGGACGCGCGGTCGAAGCTCGCGCCGGCGCGCCTTGCCTCGGGCACGGGCTATTCCGCGGCCAACATCAACCGGCGCGCCCGCGACCCCAAGGGCGTGATCTCGCTGGGCCTGAACCCCGATGGCCCAGTGGACAGACAGATCGGCCTCATCCGTCTCGAACGCCCCGAAGGCGCACCGATCGCCCTGATCGCCAACTACTCCATGCATGCCACCGCGCTCGGCCCGCAGAACACATTGATCAGCGGCGATGCGGCGGGCACGGTGAGCGCCTACGTCGAAGAGCGGGTGGGCGCTCCGGTCCTCTTCATCAATGGCGCCGCCGGGGACCTCGCCCCCATCTACTCGGTCCAGCCCGATTTCCGCGCCGCGCACATCACCGAGTTCAACGTGCTGCTGGGCGACAGAATCCTTGCCGCCAACACTGCCATCCGCGCGTCCGGCGCGCCGGTGCGCCTGCGGCCGCTCCAGAAGATCGTCGAGACGCCGCGCCGCGAGGGATTCGGGTGGACCCCTGACATCGGCGACTACCTCGAGGCACGCGAAGGCGAGGCCGGCCTCATCCGCCTGCCGGTCCGGGTGCTGATCGTCAATGACGACCTCGCGCTCTGGTCGGCCCCGGTCGAGCTCTTCTGCGAGATTTCGATGGGGATTCGCAGCCGTTCGCCGTTCGCCCAGACGTTCTACTTCGGCTACACCAACGGCTGGTTCGGCTACCTGGCCACGAAGAAGGCCTTCGCCGAGGGCGGATACGAGACACGGACCTCGCCCTTCACCGAGAGCGTCGAGGACGATCTCACCCAGGTGGTGAGCGCCTGTCTGCGGGGTCGCGGCAGGTGAGCCGCGGTCCGGCCTGAGCGGGCGCGGACGCGTCGGCCTCCCGGTGCGGATTACTGCGGCCAGCGGGTCTTGGCCTCGTCCCACTCGGCCGTGAAGCGGGCGGCGGCCGCGGCATCCGGCTCGTTGGCGAGTCGCTTGACGCGCTCGGGAATCAGCGCCTGGGTCACGAGGCGGTCGAGATCGGCGCGCAGCGCCACGCCCTTGTCCGGGGCCAGCACGGACCGGACCCAGCCAGCCAGCGCCAGATCCCAGGCCAGTTCGAGATCGCCGCTGGCCAGGGCCGACGCGGGGAGCCAGTAGGACGCGGCCGCCGAATCCGGGTAGCGCCCGAGATGCAGCCGGAGCCGGGCCGCGATGCCGTCGTAGATCGCCGTCCGCTCATCCGGCGGGCGGGTCTGCGCGTAGCGGTCCATCGCCGTCGCCCACCAGTCCACCACCTGCTCACGGGCCGGGGGGGCCAGCAGGCCCATCTGCTCGAGCACGGGCTCCAGCAGCGCCGCGGCCGAGCGGTAGTCGCCGTCGAGGTACAGCGCCTCCCCCAGCCCGACCACCAGATCCAGGCGGCTGCGGTCGGCCAGGCTGGTGGCGTCGACCCCACGCAGCGCCGCCCGCGCGGCGTCGAGGTCCCCGGCCACCCGGCTGGCGCGATGCCGCTCCAGCAGGGCCCGCCCGAGCAGCAACCCAGCCTCGTTCTTCGAGCCCGGCCGTGCCGCGGCGTCGCGCGCCGCCGTGATGGCCTCGTCGTACTTCTCGGCGTTGTAGAGCTGCCTGGCGCGCGCCAGCGGGTCCACCGGTGCCGGCTGCGCCAGCACCGTCGCGCTGCCCGCCATCAGGAGCGCCAGACCGGCCCATCCGTGAATGAAAACAGTAAGTGCTTGCATGTCAGCCACTTCCAAACCTCGAACCCCGGCGACTTGCTATACTCCCGAGGCGTGGTCACTCCAATTGTCGTCGCGAGGAGCGAGCATGGCCTCTCGCGGCGGGACATCGACCCCGATGCCCTCCGCGTCCTCTACCGCCTGCACGCGTCCAACTTCGAGGCCTATCTCGTGGGGGGCAGCGTACGCGATCTCCTCCTCCATCGTCGTCCCAAGGACTTCGACATCGGAACGAGCGCGCACCCGCACGACGTCAAGCGCCTCTTCCGCAACTGCTGGATCATCGGACGGCGGTTCAGGCTCGCCCACATCCGCTACGGCACGAAGACGATCGAGGTCGCGACGTTCCGCAAGCAGGTGACCGGCACCCCGGAGCCGCAGGAGCAACACTTCCGCCCCGATCATCCGGACGACGGCGACCTGCCCATCGTCGCCGATCCGGGTGCGGATGTGTCGGCCGAGATCATCGACCGGCCGATCCAGCGCGACAACGAGTACGGCACGCCCGAGGAAGATGCCTTCCGCCGGGACTTCACCGTCAACGCCCTGTTCTACGACATCGGGACCTTCTCGATCATCGACTACACCGGCGGCCTCGAGGATCTCGACCAGCGGCTGATTCGCTGCATCGGCGATCCCGACGTGCGGTTCGTGGAAGACCCGGTCCGCATGCTGCGGGCGCTCGTCCTGGCCGCCCGTCTCGACTTCAGCGTCGACGGCGAGGTGATGGACGCCATCGAGCGCAAGGCCCCGCTCATCGGCCAGGCGTCGTCGGCGCGCCTGCTCGAGGAGTACTACAAGATTCTGCGCAGTGGGCACGCGCGCTCGTGCTTCGACCACCTCGCCGACAGCGGGCTGCTCGAGCACATGTCCCCCGAGCTGCTCAACGACGATGGTCCGCTCACCGAGGCCTTCGAGGCCGTCGACGCCTACCGCCGTCGCTTCGACGACGCCCCGGAGACGCTGAGCAATCCGATTCTGGCCGGCACGCTGCTGCTGCCGCTCGGCCTGCTGAAGGACGAGGGGCATCGCTACCGGTACCACGACGACTGGGAGCGCGACGCGCCGCACATGCTCGGGCAGATGCAGGTGGCCCGCAAGGACATCGAGAAGCTGCGGCACCTGCTGTCGCTGCAGAAGCGCCTGCTCGAGACCAACGCCCCGGCCCGCGTGCAGCGCGCCCTGATGCACCGCGGCGCCTTCCGCGATGCCCTGACCTGGCTCGACATCCACGGGGAGTACCCGGAGGTCGTCGAGCACTGGGAGACGTTGCTGCGCGAAGATCCACCGACGCCCGTGCCCGAGGACGACGGCGTACGTCGGCGGCGACGTCCCCGTCGGCGCCGGCCCCCGGTGCGCTAGAACGTCACCCTGACGCCGGCGCGGACGCGTCGGGGTGGGCCGACGGTGCGCTGCGGCGTGCGGCCGGTGTCGTAGTCGGCGTCGAAGAGGTTCTCCACGGCGACGAAGCCACGCAGGGCGTCGGCGAAGCGGTGCTCCCCAATCAGGTCGGCCACCGTCGACGTCCCCAACTCGAACAGATTGCGGTCGTCGTCGAACTGGCTGCTGGTCCACCGGACCTGGGCGGCGATCATCGACGGCGCGAACGGCTGCCAGCGGACGTCCACACCGCCCTGGGCGATGGGCACCTGCGGGACGCGGTTGCCCTGGAGGCCGGGTTCGCCGGACTCGTCGAAGCGGGACCGCGTCCACGCCAGGGTCCCGGCCACCGACAGGGACGACAGCACCTGCACGCGCCCTTCCACCTCGAGCCCACGGGCGCCGATCTCGCCGGCGTTGCGACGTTCGCGGGTGATGAGCGTGGGGGTGCTGGTCACGGTGACGTTGGTGATGGCGTCCTCGAGGCGGGCGGCGAAGAGCGTGGCGCGCAGCGAGACACGGCGCGGTTCCCACGCGAGGCTGACGTCGCCCCCGGTGACCCGTTCCATCTCGAGCGCGGGGTTGTTCTGGGTGAGGGCGTTGCCGGCCCGGAACGAGCGGAGCCGCTCGTTGAGCGTCGGCGCACGGAAGGCGCGGTAGCCACTCGCCCGCACGGTGAACGCGTGCGGCGCGGACCAGGCCACGGAGGCCTTGGGCGAGAGCGCGTTGATGTCGCGCGTGCCGCCGGGCGTCGTGTCGACATCGATGGCATCGCCGCGCAGCCCGCCCACCACGACGAGACGCGGCGCGGCCGCCCACGTGACCTGCGCGAAGCCGCCGAGCATGTCCTGCTGGCCATCGGCGATGGTCGGGGCGCCCGTCGGGCGCCGTTCGATCATGTCGCCCTCGACCCGACGCATGTCGCCGCCCGCCAGCAGCACGACGCGCCCGATTGCCCGCACGTACTCGGCCGACGCCCCGGCGCTCGTGGCGCTGACCCGCTGGCGTGAACTGAGGGTCTCGCCGGTGCGCGTGGCGTTGACCGCCGAGAACGCCTGGTCGTAGCCCTGTCCCAGCGCGAAGCCGCGCACCCGCAGGTCGCCCCAGGGTCCGGCGCCCGTGACGTCGATGCTCGCCTGGCGCTGGTTGGTGTCGTTGTCCTGCAGCGGGGTGCCATTGGTGCGGTCTTCGTCGTACACCTGCGCGCGCAGCGACGTGCGCCAGAGCCGCGTGATGGCGGCACCGGCACTTACCGACAACACGGAGGACTCGACGCCCGCCGGCACGTCGATGGGGCCGCGAATCTCTGGCGCAATCGGAATGGCGCCGTCGGTCGTGCTCCATTCCCCCGACACCGAGCCGAGCCAGGGCCCGCGTCGGGTCCCGGCCAGCGCCGACACCCGGCCCGTCGCCTGGCTGCCGCCCTCGACGAGCAGGCGCGCCACTGGCGACGACGGCTCCACGGACAGCACCTGGATCACGCCGCCGGCCGCGTCGGCGCCGTAGAGATCGCTGGCGCCGCCACGGACGACTTCGACGCGGTCGATGGCGACCTGCGGCACGCGGTCCCAGCTCACCCACCCGCCGAACGGGTCGTTCAGCGGGACACCGTCGGCCAGCACCAGCGTGCGGCTGGCGCCAGAGGCCGACAACCCCCGCAGCGTGACGCCCTGGGTCGTCGGGTTGGCCGTTCGCGACGGCGACCGCCGAAACAGCGAGAAGCCCGGCGTCAGTCGCAGCACGTCGTCGAGGGTGCCGGCGGCCGTCACTTCGAGATCGCGGCGCGACAGGACGGTGGCGTCGGCCGGCAGTTCGGCCCCTCGCACCGGTCGGCGCCCGGCGGTGACGGTCACCTGCTCGGTCCGCGCCGCTGGCTGGAGCGTGACGTCGAAGGCCGCGGAGCCAGGCTGCAGGGCCTCGAGGTGCTCGGCGAATCCCGGGGCGGACACGCGCAACAGCAGGGGCCCCGGTCGCTCGGGGACCGGCACGGTGGCGACGCCATCGGGCCCGGTGATCACCGCTCGACCGCTACCGCCATCCTCGGCAGTGACGACGGCGCTGGCGCCGGCAATGGGATCACCGAGCGTGTCGGACACGCGCACGCGCAGGTCAGCCGCCGGAGGCTGCGCGGCGCCGAGCGAGGAGAAGACGAGCGTGGCGAGAAGCGCCACGCACCACTGACGGGGGGAGTTCACGATGATTCCTGACTACGGAAGACGGGAGACACGGTCACCCGTGCGTGCGCTCGAACTCGCGCATGAACTGGACGAGCGTCTCGACCCCGGCCTCCGGGAACGCGTTGTACATGGAGGCCCGCAAACCGCCGGCCGAGCGGTGACCCTTGAGCCCGTCGAGGCCCTCTCGGGTCGCGTCCGTCGCGAACGCCTCGTCCAGGGCCTCGTCGCGCAGGCGGAACGTGATGTTCATGAGCGATCGCGCGTCGCGATCGGCATGACCGCGATAGAAGCCCGTGCGATCGATCTCGGCGTAGAGCGTGCCGGCCTTGCGGACGTTGCGGCGGCCAATCGCCTCGAGGCCACCTTCGCCCTGCATCCAGCGGGCGACCAGGCCGAGGATGTAGATGCCGAACGTGTTCGGCGTGTTGTAGCGCGAGCCGTTGGCGGCCTGCACCGCATAGTTCAGCATCGTCGGCAGCGCCTTGGACGAACGCGACAGCAGATCCTTGCGGATGACGACGAGGGTGACGCCGGAGGGCCCGAGGTTCTTCTGGGCGCCGGCGTAGATGACGCCGAAGCGCGCCACGTCCATCGGCGCGCTGAAGATGTCGGAGGAGGCATCGACGACCAGCGGGACGTCGCCGGTCAGCGGCATGGTGGGCCACTGGGTGCCGTAGATGGTGTTGTTGGTGGTCACGTGCACGTAGGCGGCGGCCGGGTCGAGCTGCAGCTCGTCCTGGCGCGGCACGCGACGGAAGCCGTCGGGCTCGGTGGTCCCGGCCACGCGCACGGTCCCCGCCTTCTGCGCTTCGGCGATGGCCTTCTGCCCCCAGACGCCGGTGATGACGTAGTCGGCGCTCTGCCCCGGGGGGAGGAGGTTCATCGGCAGCATCGAGAACTGCAGACTGGCACCGCCCTGGAGGAACAGGACGGCGTGGCTGTCGGGGATGCCGGCCACGTCGCGCAGGGTGGCCTCGGCGTCCTCGAGGATGCCGTCGAAGGCCTTCGAGCGGTGGCTGATCTCCATCACCGACATGCCGACGCCCGGCAGCATGAACAGGTCACGCTGCGCCTCGCGCAGCACGGGTTCGGGCAGCGTCGCCGGGCCCGAGGAGAAGTTGAACAGGCGTTGATCAGATTTCATGGATCAGCAGGCCGTCCCTGAGCTTGGGCTCGAACCAGGTGGACTTGGGAGGCATGATGGCGCCGGCGTCGGACACGGCCATGAGTTCGCCGAGCGTGACGGGATACATCGAGAACGCGATCTCGGCCTTGCGGCTCCGGACGAGCGCTTCGAGGGCACTGGTGCCGCGGATGCCGCCGACGAAGTCGATGCGGGTGTCGGTCCGCGGATCGGCCACCCCCAGGATCGGCGCGAGGATCTGGTCCTGTAGCCGCGAGACATCGAGGGTGCGAATGGGATCGGCGGTGTCGGTGGTGTCGTCGCCGAGCGTCAGCGTGTACCACTTGCCGCGGATGTGGACGCCGCACTCGCCCTTGCGCGAGGGGTCCGGCGACCCGGCCGTCATCGGGAAGCGCTGCGACAGCACCGTCAGCAGGGCCTCCGGCGTGTGGCCGTTGAGATCCTTGACCACGCGGTGGTACGGCAGGATCCGCATCTGCGTATCCGGGAAGGCGACGGCGAGGAAGAAGGCCGCTTCTTCATCGGGCTCGGCGCCCAGCGCCTCCTGCGCCCGTGCGGCGCTGGCGGCGCGGTGGTGCCCGTCGGCGATGTAGAGCTGGGGCACGTCGGCCATGGCGGCCTGCAAGGCGGTCGCCTGTGCCGGGGTGGCCGCCCACACCGTGTGCCCGATGCCATCCTCGGCCACGAAGTCGTAGAGGGGGGTTCCCGCGGTCACGTCGGTCAGCGCCGCGGCGGCCGCGGGGGTGTCGCGGAAGGTCAGCAGCACGGGCCCGGTCTGCGCGCGGAGCTCGGTGATGTGGCGGGTGCGATCGTCTTCCTTGTCCTTGCGCGTCCGCTCGTGCTTGACGATGACGCCGCGACGGTACTCGTCCACGGAGAAGGCACCGGCCAGACCGGTCTGCTCGTGGTCGCCCATGCGCAGGCGATAGACGTAGAGGCGCGGGGCCTGGTCCTGAATCAGCGCGCTCGAGCGGAAGGCCTCGAAGGTCTCCCAGGCCCGGGTGTAGACCTCATCGGCATACGGCGACACGGTCGGCGCGAGGTCGATCTCGGCGCGCGACACGTGCAGCAGGCTGTTGGGACGGCCCTGCGCCAGGGCGCGCGCCTCCTCGACGTTGACCACGTCGTAGGGCACGGACGCCATCTCGGCGGCGATATCGGGACGGGGACGGAGAGCGCGGAACGGTCGAACGAGAGCCACGGGACAATTCTAGTGAATACCCACGGGGCGAGGCGGGAAATCGCCTCAGTGCGAGAGGAACGTCATCCCGCCGTACTCCCAGGTCCAGGGCACCCCGGTCTCGCCGAGGATGAAGGCGACCAGCCGCGGAAACGCCGGTTCGGCCCGCACGTCGTTGGAGAGGATCACGACGCACGCCCGTCCGCGTTCGACACACACCCAGGTATTGGCCGTCGAGTCGTTGTGCCCGCCCTTGAAGAAGCCGGGGCCCTGCGGACCGTCGCAGACGACGACGCCGAGGCCGGCGGCGAGGTCCGGTCGGCGACGGTCCACCGGCAGTTCCGGCTGGAGCGACGGGAACTGCGACGCGGTCGTGATCGGGCGCTGCGGCCGGGTGAGTTCGGCGCGGCCACGCGCCGAGAGTCCCTCCCCGCGCACGTAGGCGGCGGCGAATCGGGCGATGTCGGCCATGGTCGTGTCCATGGACCCGGCGGCGCGCGGGCGGCTGCGTTGGTCGTGGGGCACGGGCTTGCCCTGCGCGTCCCAGCCGTCGGCGAGGTTGGTGGCGAAGTCGGCGCGCCACATCATGCTGGTGCGTGTCATCCCGGCACGATCGAAGACGCGACGCTGCATCTCGGCGCCGACGTCGAGTCCCAGCCCCTGCTCCAGGACGAACTGCAGGAGGATCAGTCCCTCGCCGGAGTAGGCGTACCGGGTGCCGGGGTCGAAGTGGAAGCGGAGTTTGCCGTCGGGCTCGAGGAAGGCGAAGTTGGCAAAGCCGGAGGCGTGGGTCAGCAGGATGCGCGGCGTCAGCTGCCGCCACCGCTCGTCGCCCTTCAGGTCCGCCCATGGGCCGGTGCCGGCCATCGGCGGAGAGTCGGGCAGCGGCCGGGGCAGGTAGGTCGCGATGGAGGCGTCGAGGTCCAGCCGTCCCTCCTCGACCAACTGCATGACCATGAAGGCGAAGGCGGCCTTGGTCAGGGAGGCGCCGTACATGACCGTCTCCGGTCCCAGCGGGTCCCCCGCAGCGTTGCGGGCCCCCTGCACCCGGATGTCGGTCACCTGGCCGTCGCGCACCACGGCCAACCCCAGGCCGCGGGCCCCGGTCAGCCGCATCACCTCGAGGAGTTCGGCGTCGATGGCGGCGGCCGTCCGGTGGACCTGGGCGTTGGCGGCCACGGGGAGGGCGACCAACAGCAGGCCGAGGAGGGACGTACGCATGCGCCGGT
>LNFM01007763.1_pt1 | contig 16584 bp, 13 predicted proteins | sample 596031 | NCBI WGS metagenome assembly LNFM01 (sample SAMN04254537, study PRJNA301005) | activated carbon metagenome | isolation source: dual media filters at the Ann Arbor, Michigan drinking water treatment plant | place: USA: Ann Arbor
CTCGATATCGAAGGCTTCGAGCCGGTTGCCATCCAGCACCACCACCCGTGTTTCCTCGGGGTGGGATGCGTCGATCAGCATGCGCTTGGTCATGAGGGGGAAAACTCCGCACCGCGCTGGCCAGGGGGTAAGCCCGTGGGCCGGCAGCGGCGGTCGGGGGTGACGGGGCCCGAGACAGAACGGATCGGCGGCAGGAAATCGTCCATGCGGCGGCGAACCGGTCCTTGTCGCGGCGGACCCGCCCCGGGGATGGCCCCTGGGGCAGACCCTGTTGGGTTCAGTGGGGCCGATGCACCTGGGGGATATCCCAGGCAGACCGGTCCCGGCGGGCGCGCCTCGCGCTGCCCCGGAAACCCTTCAATCGGCATGCCCCAGGAAAAAGGGGCGCCGGTCGCAGGCGCAATCGGGCGGGCGGCTGGCCTGCGGGGCGCCCTGTGTCCAACATCGCTTTGCACGAATCGGTCGCAGAAGCGCCGCACAGGCTCCGCGCCGGCCGGGCAGGCGTTGCGACACCTGGCGAAACACGGACCTGGGCAACGCCCATGACCATGCCAGGACTTCCGGCCATTGACCTGGCATCCCGTCCACCGCGACAACGCGGGCGGATGCGGGGCAAGGAGGCCGCGCGACACGCAAACCAAGCCGACGGCGGTTGCCACCGGGGCAGGTCACCATAGGCGCCCCTTCCAGGCTTCACAAGGCGCCGCCGAACATGCGCCCCGGAATCCCATCCGCCGCCATCGCGCACCGCGCGAAACTCATGCAGCGTCTCAACCGATGCTGGCAAGCCGCGGGCAGAATGTGCCATTCTGTCCGCATGGCCGGCACCGGGGGGTGGTCCGGCCTGCCGCGGCGGGGGCCGTGCGCGGCCTGCTTGCGCGGATCGGCTGGCCCTTGCCGCCATCCGCCGGAACCAAGGGGGGGGATGCCAACCCATGCTCGGTCGCCGATCCCTGGCGGGCCTTGTGCTCGGCCTGGCAGCGTTGCCTGCGCCACGTGAAGCCCTCGCCGCCGTCACCGGCGCCGCGTTGGAGGCGGTGGGGCCGGCTGCGCGCCTGACCCTGACCCTGCCGGCCCAGGCGCGCTGGAAGCTGGTGGCCGCGCGCGGGCCGAACCGCCTGCTGTTGGAGATTCCCGGCCAGCCCTGGCGCGCCGCCACCAGGCTGCGCGGCGCCGGGCCGGTGCGGGCCGCCCGGGTGGAAGGCGGCCGCCTGCGGCTGGACCTGTCCGGCCCGGTGGCGCTGCGCCGTGCCGAGGCCAGTGGCGGCCGCCTGGTGATCGAGGTGGTGCCCGGCGCCGCCGCGCCCTTCGCCCGGCTGACCGCTGGCAGCGGCGTGATGGCCGAAAGTGGCGGCACCGCGGTCGCCGCCCCCCCCGCCGGGAGGCGCGGCGCCCCCCTGCCCCTGGTGGTGCTCGATCCCGGCCATGGCGGGCGCGACCCGGGCGCCATCGGCACCCGCGGCACCCAGGAAAAGCGTGTGGTGCTGGCCACGGCGTTGCAGATCAAGCGCGTGCTGGAAGCCGGTGGCCGCTGCCGCGTGGCGTTGACCCGCAGCAATGACCGATTCGTGGCACTCGGCGCCCGGGTGGATTTCGCCCGAAGGCGCCAGGCCGCCCTGTTCGTCTCCATCCATGCCGATAGTGCGCCGGGCGCGCGGGGCGCCAGCGTCTATACATTGGGCGACAGCTCCGACGCCCTGGCCGGCGCGCTGGCGCGGCGGGAGAATGAGGCGGACCGCGCCGGCGGGCTGCGCCTGCCCTCCGTCCCGCCGGAGGTGCAGGCCATCCTGGCCTCCCTGATCCAGGCGGAAACCCGCAATGGCAGCGCCCGCATGGCGCAGCAGGTGGTGGCGGAGCTGGGGCAGGACGTGCCCCTGCTGCCCAACACGCACCGCCAGGCCGGCTTCGTGGTGTTGAAGGCGCCGGATGTGCCGGCCGTGCTGGTCGAGATCGGCTTCCTGTCCGACCCGCGGGATGAAGCCGCGCTGCGCCAGCCGGATCACCGCACCAAGCTGGCCCGCGCCATGGGCCGCGCCATCCATGGCTGGCTGGCACAATCGCGCGACATGGCGGCGGTCTTCGGCTGAAGGGCAGCCCGGCCCTGGCAATGGGGCCGGGCGCACCCAAACTTCTCAGTACATCTCCGCGGGTGCAGGGCAGACCGCTGCGGCCGGCATGTGCCGCGCGGTGCTGGACTAGTGTATGGAAGGCCCATGGACACCCACGACCTCCGCGCCGATGGCCCGATGGTGGGCAGCCGCCCGAATGCCGCTGACCCGCAACCGCCCGCCGGCAAGCCGCCGCGCCCGCCCAAGGCCCCGCGCGCACCCAAGGCCCCCAGGCCAGGGCGCGGCTGGTTCTTCGGCACCCTGGGCTTCCTGGCCAAGACCGTCATCGTCCTGACCGTCGCCATCGGCCTGACCGGCGCCGGGGCCGCCTATGCGCTGTACCGATCCGCCGCGGCGGAGCTGCCGGATTACGGCTGGCTGGCCGATTACCAGGCCCCGCAGATGAGCCGCATCTACGCCGGCGACAGCCGCCTGATGGCGGAGCTGGCCCAGGAACGCCGGGTCTTCGTGCCGATCGAGGCAATTCCGCGCCATGTGCAGCAGGCCTTCATCTCGGCCGAGGACCAGCGCTTCTGGTCGCATCACGGCATCGACCCGATCGGCATCGCCCGCACCGCGGTGACGAATCTGGAGCAGCTCGGCTCCGGCCGCCGCATGGGCGGGGCGTCGACCATCACCCAGCAGGTCGCCAAGAACATGCTGGTCGGCAACGACCGCACGGTGATGCGCAAGGTGCGGGAGGCGATCCTGGCGCTGCGGATCGAGCAGGCGATGCCGAAGGCCCGCATCCTGGAGATCTACCTGAACGAGATCTTCCTGGGCCAGCAGGCCTATGGCGTGGCGGCGGCGGCGCAGAACTACTTCAACAAATCGCTGGATGAGCTGACGGTGGCGGAAGCCGCCTTCCTGGCCGCCCTGCCCAAGGCGCCCAACAACTACAACCCCGCCCGCTTCCCGGAGGCCGCGATCGGCCGCCGGAACTGGGTGATCGACCGCATGATGGATGACGGCGCGCTGGCCGCCGCCGATGCCACCCGCGCCAAGGCCGAACCACTGGTCCCCCGCCCGCAGCGCCGGCCGGACGTGGTGCCGGTCGGCCAGTACTTCACCGAGGAAGTGCGGCGCGAGCTGGTGGCCCGCTTCGGCGCCGACCAGACGACGATGGGCGGCCTCGTGGTCCGCACCTCGCTCGACCCCGTATTGCAGGAAGGCGCGGAGGCCGCGCTGCGCAACGGGCTGCTGGCTTATGACCGGCGGCGCGGCGGCTGGCGCGGCCCGGTGGCGCGGATTCCGGCCGGGGCCACGGAATGGCTGCCCGCGCTCCAGGCGCAGCAGCGCCCGCCCGGCGCCATGCCGGAATGGCGCGTGGCCGTGGCGCTGGAAGTGCGCGACCGGGAAGCGCGGATGGCCTGGCTGGAACGGCCGGATGCCCGCACCGCCGCCCAGCCGCGCACCGGCATCCTGCCCTTCGACGACGTCTCCGGCTGGGCGCGCCCGGTGCGGGATGGCCGCGTCGGCGGCGCGCCGCGGCGCATGCAGGATGTGCTGGCGCCGGGCGATGTGGTGCTGGTGGAGGCCCTGCCCGCCACCGCCGCCCAGGGCCGTACCCCGGCCCGCCCGGAACGCCTGGCGCTGCGCCAGATTCCGGAGGTGGAAGGCGCCGTGGTGGCGATGGACCCGAATACCGGCCGCGTGCTGGCCATGGTCGGCGGCTGGTCCTTCGAACGGTCCTGGTTCAACCGCGCCAGCCAGGCGCAGCGCCAGCCCGGATCCTCCTTCAAGCCTTACGTCTACCTGGCAGGGCTGGAGGCCGGCATCCCGCCGAACCAGCTGCTGCTGGACGGGCCGGTGGAGGTGATGACGCCGCAGGGCATGTGGCGGCCCGGCAATTACGGCGGCGGCGCGCCGCAGGGCTGGGTGACCATGCGCAGCGCGCTGGAGCGCAGCCTCAACCTGGTGACCATCCGCCTGGCGCAGCAGGTCGGCATGCCGGCGGTGGCGGAGGTCGCCTCGCGCTTCGGAGTCATCCCCAACATGCCGCGCGTGCTGGCCATGTCGCTCGGCGCCGGGGAGACCACGGTGCTGCGCCAGGCGGCCGGCTATGCCAGCTTCGTCAATGGCGGCCGCCAGGTGACTCCGACGCTGATCGACAGCGTACAGGACCGCCATGGCCGCCTGGTCTGGCGCACCGATGGCCGCGAATGCCGCGCCTGCGACAGCGACCCCACCGGCCGCCCGCCGGCGCTGGCCGAGACCCGCCAGCAGGTGACGGACCCGGTTTCCGCCTTCCAGATGACCAGCATGTTGCAGGGCGTGGTGCAGCGCGGCACCGGCGCACGGGCCGGCGCGGGGCTGAACCGGCCGGTGGCCGGCAAGACCGGCACGACGGACGACTTCAAGGACAACTGGTTCGTGGGCTTCACCCCCGACCTGGTGGTGGCCGTCTGGGTCGGCTTCGATGACCCGCGCAGCCTGGGCAATGGCGAGACCGGCGGCAGCAACGCCGCGCCGATCTTCCGCGACGTGGTGGCCGCGGCACTCGGCGACAGCCCGCCGCTGCCCTTCCGCGCCCCACCGGGCGTGGCGCTGGTGCGGCTGCAATTGCCGAACGGCCAGACCATCTTCGAGGCCTTCAAGCCCGGCACAGAAAACAGCGCCCGCCCGCCGACGGACCCGCTGGCGCCGGAGCCTGGAACCGCGGCGGCCAGCGTGGACAGCAATCTGGGTGGTTTGTACTAGCCGCCCTGACCTGCCGGGCGCCGCCTGATCACCGCCGGGCCGCATTCGCGGCCCCGGCTTGGCCAGGACCGGCCCGGCAGGGGCCGGCCCGCTTCCAGCCTGTGCTGTCTCGACAGGCGCCCAGCCGGGCACTAGGTAACCGCCCATGCGCGCCGATGCCGAGAACCTGAAGACCCAGATCGCCGAGGGCCTCGCCCTGCTGCGCGCCCATCTCAACTGGGATGAGGCGCTGCGGCGGCTGGAGGAGCTGAACGCCAAATCCGAGGACCCCGACCTCTGGAACAAGGCGGATGCCGCGCAGGCGCTGATGCGCGAACGCAACCGCTTGGCCGCCCAGATCGAGGGTGTGCAGGCGCTGGAGCGCAATGTGGCGGATGCGCTGGAGCTGATCGAGCTGGCGGAGGCGGAGGGCGATGCCGCGATCGCCGATGCCGCGGTCGCCGACCTCAAGACCTACGCGGCCGAGGTGAAGCACCGGGAGACGGAAAGCCTGCTGTCCGGCGAGGCCGACCAGAACGACGCCTATCTGGAAGTGAATGCCGGCGCCGGCGGCACGGAGGCCCAGGACTGGGCCGAGATGCTGCTGCGCATGTACACGCGCTGGGCCGAGAAGCGCGGCTACAAGCTGTCCCTGACCGAGCAATCGGATGGCGAGCAGGCGGGCATCAAATCCGCCACCATCCAGGTGACCGGCGACAATGCCTTTGGCTGGCTGAAGACGGAAACCGGCGTGCACCGCCTGGTCCGCATCAGCCCCTTCGACGCGGCGGCGCGCCGGCAGACCAGTTTTGCCAGCGTCTATGTCTACCCCGTCATCGACGACAAGATCGAGATCGAGATCAACCCGGCCGATCTGAAGACCGACACCTTCCGCGCCTCCGGCGCCGGCGGGCAGCACGTCAACAAGACCGAATCCGGCGTGCGCTTCACCCACCTTCCGACTGGCGTCGTCGCGGCCTCCACCCAGGACCGCAGCCAGCACAAGAACCGCGCCATCGCCATGGAGATGCTGAAGGCGCGGCTGTACGAGCTGGAACTGCGCAAGCGCGAAGCGATCAGCGACGCGGTGGAGGCCGGCAAGACCGATATCGGCTGGGGCCACCAGATCCGCAGCTATGTGTTGCAGCCCTACCAGATGGTGAAGGACCTCCGCACCGGGGTCGAGAAGGGCAACCCGGCCGCCGTGCTGGATGGCGAGATCGATGATTTCATGGCCGCCGCGCTGGCGCTGCGCGTCGGCACCACGCGGTCCGAGGCCAGCGCCAAGGCGGATTGATGGCGGAGGCGCGGCCCTACGGCCGTCCGAGCCTGAGAACCGCGACCATTGCGAAGCAGATCATTGCCCACGCATAGCGGGTGGCATGCCGTGGCGGGCGGCGGCGACGTCAATCTGAGTATCGACGACGTCGTCTGCCAAAAGCTGTTCTTGCACGGCCACAAGCGCAATCCGAAACGCATCAGCGGCGATCGCATCCCGCGCCCGGACAAGGTGATGGTGATCCGCCATTCCACCTCCGTCGCCGTGGGATAGAGAGGCTCGCACCCTGCGCCATACTGTGGTCGCGGAATGCGGCTTCGTGGCGCCCGGCATCCTGATGGGACAGCCCTGGGGCGAAGGCTCTCAGGGCCTGAAGTAGGGGGTGATCTGCCCTGCGGCCGTCAACTCCGCCACTGTGCCGTATAGCACGCGGTCCGGCCGGTAGCGGAACATCATGAAATCGGTGCGCTCCCGATTGCCATAGTCGGCTTTAAATTTGGTCCAGAACTTTGCGGAGTCGCCCATTAGGAAGAACTCGCCATGGTTGGGATCATAGATCACGATGAAGCCGGGCTTCGCGAAATACAGTACACCTAGCGCGTGGATCATGTTGCCGTCGGGCGCCAGGATTCGCTTGTCTCGAACCAACAAGCCCTGGCGCGTGATGAAAAGAAAATAGGCGGGATTGGCCTCCGCCGCCGGGGCAGACTTGATCCGTGCCTCTGGGTCGGCGGCATTCACCCATTCCTTCCATCTGGGACTGGTCGGGAAGAAGCGCCCTTGGCCCTGGTTGAGCGACTGGTCGGTGAAGAAGGCGCTGTAGACTGTCGCGGAGGAAATCACGTCATCCAGGGCGCAAAGCTGCACGCAGGTGCGGTTGCGCGCGTGCCGTGTCGCCAGCCCGGAATGGCTGGCGATTTCCGCCATCCGGGCGGCGCAGCGCAGGCGGTCGACGGCGATGCCCGTGGCGCTGGCGGATTCCGCCACCAGCAGCTTCAGCCAGTCGAAGACCAGCGTCAGGCAGAGACCCGTGGAACCGGGCGGCAAGACCACCGCCGATTTGCCCATCAGTATGCCGGACATGATCCTGCCCCTCCCTCCGCACCGCTCAGTGCGCCGCCGCGGAGCATGCGGGCGTTCCCCCACGGGCCACAAGCCCTCTTGATACCGATACGATTTCCGAGAGCAGCCTCACGCCGCCGCATTCTTCTCCGCACTCGCGCCGACGATCCGCCCATCCTCCATCGCCACCACGCGGTCCGCGATATCCAGGATGCGCGGGTCATGCGTGACCAGCAGGATCGGCACGCCGCGCGATTTCGCCAGGTTGCGCAGCAGCATCACCACCTCATGCCCGCTCGCCTTGTCCAGCGCCGCCGTCGGCTCATCCGCCAGCACCAGGCCGGGTTCCGCGGCCAGGGCGCGGGCGACGGAGACGCGCTGGCGCTGCCCGCCTGAGAGCTGCGACGGCAGCTTGTCCACATGCTCCGCCAGCCCGACCTGCGCCAGAAGCGCCGCGGCGCGATCCAGGCGCTGGCGTTCGGAATGACGAAAATCCTGTTCCAGCGCCATGGCGACATTCTGCCGCGCGGTCAGGAAGCCCAGCAGATTGTGGCTCTGGAAGATGAAGCCGATGCTGCGGCGCAGGCGCACGCGGGTGGCCTCCGTCGCGCCGTTCAGCTCCTGCCCCAGCACGCGGGCGCTGCCCTCCTGCATGCCGCGCAGCGCGCCGATCAGCGTCAGCAGCGTGGTCTTGCCGCTGCCGGAAGGGCCGGTCAGCAGCACGATCTCACCGGGCGCCACGGTCAGGTCCACGTCACGCAGCACGGCCTTGCGCAGCTCGCCCTCCCCATAGGCGAAGGTGATGCCGCGCAGTTCGACAGGTGCTTCCATCAGAACATGTCCGCCGGATTGGCATCGCGCAGCTTGCGCATGGCCAGCAGCCCGGCCACCGCGCACATGGTGAAGATCATCGCGAAGACGGTGGTGGCGCGCGGTACATCCATGGCCAGCGGCAGGAAGGTGGCGCCGCCCACCACGTCATACAGCAGGGCGGAGACGATCAGGCCCGGGATGAACCCCCCCACCGCCAGGATCAGCGCCGCGCCCAGCACCACCTGGCCAAGGTAGAAGTTGGAATAGCCCATGGCCTTCAGCGTCGCGTATTCCTTCAGGTGGCCGGCGATGTCGCTGAACAGGATCTGGTAGACGATCACCATGCCCACCACGAGGCCCATCAGGCTGCCGAAGGAAAAGATGAAACCGATCGGCGTCGCCTCCTCCCAGTAGGCGCGCTCATGCGCATTCAGCTGCGCCTGGGTCAGCACCATGACATCGGGCGGCAGCACCTCCCGCAGCCTTTGCTGCACCGCAGCCACGTCGCTGCCGGGCTGCAGCCGGATGGCGACCAGGTCGATCGAGGAGACCAGCCTTTCCTTCACCACGCGCCGGAAATTCACATCCGACAGCACGATATTGCCATCGGCGCCGAAGGAGGGTCCGATCTCCACCAGCCCCACCACCTCCATGTCCCGGTTGCCGACCTGCACATCGAAGGGTCCGCGCTCGGCCAGAAGCCGTGCCACGGCGCCGAATTCGGGGCGGGACCGGGAATCGAAGGCGATGGTATCGGCGCGTTTCAGCCGTTCCAGGATCGGCGCCAGGCCCGGGAAATCCAGCACGCCCGCATCCGTGTCCACGCCGATGAGCTGGATGGTGCGGCGCGTGCCATCCTCCGGATTCCGCCAGGTGGCCTGGGCCAGGTAGATCGGCACCGCGCGCTCCACCTCCGGCAAGGCGAGGGCCTGGTAGGCGCGGACCCGCGGCATGGGTTCGGGCCGGAAGCTGGCCGTGGTCAGCGGGTGCATCAGGAACAGGTCGCCGCGCATGGCGCCGATCAGCGCCGCCGCGCTGTCGAACAGCGCCGCGCGGAAGCCGAGCTGCATGAAGACGAGCACGCAGGCGAACATGACGCCGGCGATGGCGGAGGCCAGCCGCGCCTTCTCCGACCATAATTGCCGCCAGGCCAGGCGCACCGCCAGCAGCGCGGTGGTGCCAGGCCCCGGCGCCTGCCGCGGCGCGAGGATGGCATGCGCGCTCATGGCCGGATCGCCACCTGGACCTGCATGTTGGACCGTCGCGCCAACGCCGCCACACCCTCCGCCGCCAGGGTCAGCCGCACATCGACCGTCCGGGCATCGACGGCGGCGACGGGATCGGTGCTGGCCTGGGTGGTGCGGCGCACCTGCCAGCCGATCTCGCGCACCGTGGCGGCAAAGCGGCGCGGCTCGCCGGGCACCAGCACCTCCGCCGTGGCGCCCGGGCGCAGGCGCGGCAGGTCGGTCTCGAACACCTCCGCCACCACATCCATCGCCGTCAGATCGGCCATTTCCAACACGCCGTCACTGCCCACCGCCTCCCCCGCCCGGACCAGCACGCGCAGCACGGTGCCATCGATCGGCGCGCGCAGCCGGGTCATGGCGGCTTCGGCGCGGGCGCGGGTCACGGCGGCTTCGGCGGCGGTGTATTCGGCCTCGGCCAGCGCCAGATCCTCCGGCCGCGGGCTGAGCAGCGTGTCCAGCGCGGCCTCCGCCTCGGCGCGTTCGGCGCGGGCCTGGTTGGCGGCGAAGCGGTTGCGCTCCGCCGTCGCCTCGGCGCCGGCACCGCTGCGTTGCAGGCGCTCCGCCCGCTCGGCCTCGCGCCGCGCGCTGGCCTCGGCATTGCGCAGCGCCTCGACGCGGGCGCGCTGGGCGGCGACGTCGCTGGGGCGGCCGGCGGCGCGGGTGCGATCCAGCCGGGCGCGGGACTGGGCCAGCTGCGCCTCGGCCTGGGCGAGGGCGGCGTCCTTCAGCGCGGCGTCGTTGAATTCCGCCACCACCTGGCCGGCCTGGACGAGGGAGCCTTCCTCCACCATCAGCCGGGCGATGCGGGTGCCTTCCTGGCTGTTGCCGGGGGCGAGGCGGCGGATGCGCGACGCTGGTTCCACCCGGCCGAGCGCCCCAACCCCCACCGGGCCCGCGGGCGCCACGGATGCCACGGGTGCCGGGGGCGGGGCCGCCCCACCACCCAGCGCGACATAGGCGCCGCCCGCCGCCAGCAGCAGAATGGCGGCCCCGATCAGCTTGCCGCGCAGGGTCATGGCACCGTCTCCAGCAGGCGGGTGAGCGCCGTTCGTACCTCGGCCAGTTCCGCCGGGGTCATCCGGTACAGGCCGAAGACATGCGACATGAACAGCCCATCCGTGGCGCACATGATGGCCTGGCCAACCCCGGGCGGCAGGCCATCCGCGGCCATGGCGGCGCGCATCCCGGCGATCAGCTCCCGCACCGGGTCCAGCAGCGCCGCGTCATGGTGGAAGGCGGCGAGGAAGACGGCGGCGGCGCGGTCCTGCCGGTCGCGGCCCGGCGCCGGATCCTCGAAGGCCCAGTTCAGCATGGCACGCGCGACCTGGCCCGGCCCGGCCGGCGCCCGCGCCATCGCGCTGTCGAAATCCGCCGCCATGACCTGCGCCAGCCGGGTCAGCAGGCCGGTGACCAGCGCTTCCTTGGTGCCGAAATGATACAGCAGCCCGCCCTTGGAGACCCCGGCCTCCCGCGCCGCAGCCTCCAGCGTCAGCGCGGGCACGCCGCGGGCGTGCACGATGGCCTCGGCGGCGTCGAGGATGCGGGTGCGGGCATCCGGGGACACCGCAGGCGAAGGGGGGCTGGCCTTGGACATGCCGGTAATATGTACCGTCCGGACGGTACGTCAAGCCAGCGAGGCCGGCGCGCGCCCGCCTCAGAAGCTGATGCGGGCGATATCCTTGAAGCTCACCACCTCGGTCCCCACCAGCACCGATCCGCTGTAGGGCGCCGGAGCACCGGTGGCGTCCAGGAAGGTCAGGGTGCGGGATTCGGCATCGTAGTGCGGGGTCAGGGCCTGGCTGGCGGTGGCGGGGGTCAGGCCCGCCAGCACCGCTTCCACGCTCACCTCCGACATCTCGAGCGTGTTGGTCCCGGCGCCGCCGGCCATGTAGTCGCTGCCCTGGCCGGGCGCCCAGCGGAAGGTATCGTCGCCATCGCCGCCGAACATGTTGTCGTCGCCGGCGCCGCCGACCAGCGTGTCGTTCCCCGCCTCGCCCCACATCCTGTCATGGCCATCGCCGCCCAGAATCAGGTCGTCGCCGGCGCCGCCCCACACGGCATCATTGCCGCCGCCGGCATGGACCGTGTCATTGCCCCCATTGGCCCAGACCCGGTCGCCGCTTTCGGTCGTGAAGATCGCATCCGCGCCATCCCCGGCGTGGAACATGGTCTGCGCGACGCTGACGGCGCTGCCGCCGCTGGCCCGGTCGATGGCTGCCTCGTCGAGCGGGGTTGGGGCAGCCGGGCGGGCTGGGGCGGTCATGGCGGGGTTCCTCATCTCGGTGCCGCATCATGCGAAAGAGGCCGCCGCCGCACCAGGGATGCTGTGCCTTGGAACACCATAGGCGGTGCCTTCGATCAGACCGCCGCATCCGGCAGCGGGCGGCGGCGCAGCACATCCACCGTGGCCTGTGCCGTGCTGGCGGCCAGGCCCAGGCGCTGCATGGCGAAATCGGCCATGCCGAGGGCGATCTCCCTTTCGCCCATCATCACCAGCCCGACCCCGCCCTCCGCTTCCAGCCAGCCGGTTTCCGTCTCCGAATGGCTGCGCACCACGGTCTGGATGGCGGGGTTGGCCTGGCGGGCCAGGCGCAGCACCTCCCGCGCCTCCAGCGCGCCGGGCAGGGCCAGGATCAGGATGCGGGCGCGTTCGGGGTGGGCGGCGGCGAAGACCTCCGGCCGTGTCGCATCGCCCCAGACGGCCGGAACCCCCTCCGCCGCCAGGCGCTCCACCGCCGCGCGGTCTTCCTCCATCACGATCAGCGGCAGGTGGTGGCGGCGCAGCGCGCCGATGACGGTGGCGCCGACGCGCCCGGCGCCCACGACGATGGCGTGGCCCTCCATCACGGGCCAGGGTGCAGGCGCCGGCGCGGCGGGCTTCGCGGCCTTCGGGCGCCGTGCGGCGCGATGCGCCATGTGGCGTTCCAGCCTTGGGGCCAGCGCCTCCGCCGCCTTCAGCAGCAGGGGGGTGGCGATGATGCTGCCGATCGCGGCCATCAGCACCGGGCCGCGCACCGTATCCGGCAGCAGCCCCTGGCGGATCGAGACCTCGGTCAACAGGAAGGAGAATTCGCCGATCTGCGACAGGCCGGCCGCCACCAGAAGCGCCAGGCGCGGCGCGACGCCGAAGGCCAGCAACAGCACCAGCACACTGCCGCCGATGGCCAGGATGACGGAAACCGTCGCGGCGAAGGCTGCCAGCGGCTGGCCGGAGACCTGCGACAGATCCAGCAGCAGCCCGACCGAGACGAAGAAGATGGCGGAGAAGATGCGCGTCAGCGGCGTGGCTTCCGCCGCCGCCTGGTGGCCGACATCACTCTCCCCCAGCAGCACCCCGGCGAAGAAGGCCCCCAGCGCGAAGGACACGCCGAACAGGGAGGATGCGAGCACGGCCACCCCCAGCGCAGCCGCCAGCACCGCCAAGGTGAACAACTCCCGCGATCCGCCGCGGGCCACGCGGGTCAGCGCCCAGGGTAGCGCGCGGCGGCCGACCACCACCATCAGCAGCACGAAGGCCGCCAGCGCCAGCGCCGCCTTGCCCAGCCCCCACAGCAGCGCCCCGGCATCACCGCCCGCGCCACCGGCCAGCGCCGGCAGCAGCACCAGGGCGAAGACCACCACCAGGTCCTGCATCACCAGCCAGCCCAGCGCCAGGCGGCCCGCCGCGCCGCCCAGCTTGCCGCGTTCCTCCAGCGATTTGGTGGCCACCGCGGTGGAGGAAATGGCCAGCGCCAGGCCGAAGGCGAAGGACGCGCCCGGCGCCAGGCCAAGCAGCCCCTGCCCCACCAGCGCGCCGAAGCCGCAGGCGACCGCGATCTGGATGACCGCCCCCGGCACCGCCACCCGCCACACCGCCAGCAGGTCCGCCGCGCGGAAATGCAGCCCGATGCTGAACAGCAGCAGCGCCACGCCGATTTCCGCCATGGCGGAGACCATGCCCCGTTCCGCCACCGCGCCGGGCAGATAGGGCCCGATCAGCATGCCGGCGGCGATGTAGCCGATCAGCGCCGGCAGCCGCAGCAGCCGCGCGCCGGAGCCGAAGATGAAGGCGAGCAGGATGCAGGCGACGATGGTCGCCAGCATGGGATCGGGTCCGTGCGGCATGGCACCAGCATAGGCCGCCCCCGGGGTGTCGAACAGGTTGATGCCGCTGCGCCAGCTTGCCACCATGGCGGCGATGCGCGCGCCCGACCCCTCCGAGCTGAATTTCACCCGCGGCACCATGCTGGCCTGGGACCCCCCCGCCCCGCGCCCCGATGCGCCGGCGCTGATGCTGCTGCATGGCGCGGCCTGCGGCCCCTGGGTCTGGGCGGAGGGCTTCGCGGGCCGGCTGGCCGCGGCCGGCCACGCGGTCTTCGCACCGGGCTTCACCGCCACCCGCAACGGCGCCCCCGCCGGCCTCGCGGATTACGCGGCGGATGCCCGCGCGGCGATCGATTCGCTGCATCGCCGCGTGGTGCTGGTGGGCCATTCCCTCGGCGGGCTGGTGGCGCAACGGCTGCTGGATGCGCCGGAGGTGGCGGGCCTCGCCCTGCTGGCACCCGCCCCGCCGGAGGGTCTGGCCTGGGCCAATTGGCGCCTGGCGCTGGCCGATCCCCCGCTGTGGCGCGCGGTGGCGCAGATGACGGAAGCGGGTGGCGCGGCGGCGGAGGCCGCGGTGCTGCGCCGCGCCCTGTTCGGGCCGGGGATGCCGGAGGCGGTGGCGCTGCACCACCTGTCCCGCATGGGCCGCGAAAGCCGCGTGGCGCTGCTGGAGGCACAGGCCCCGCAGCCGGTGGCGCCAGCCTGGGGCCTGGGCAAGCCGGCCGTGGTGTTCGGCGGCCGGCGGGACCCGCTGGTGCCGCCGGATGCCGTGGTGCGCACCGCCGCCTGGCACGCCGCGCCCTTCGCGCTGCTGGATGGCATGGGCCATGCGCTGATGCTGGATTTGGGCTGGGAAGCCCTGGCCGATCGGCTGGCCGGATGGCTGGAGGAAAGCTTCAAGTGACGGATAGCGTATTGGTCACCGGCGGCTCGGGCGGCATCGGCCGCGCCATCGCGCAGCGCGCGGCGGAAGCGGGCTGGCGGGTGGTGAACCTCGATCTGCGGCCGCCCGAATCCCCGCTGCCGGTGGAGGATTTCTACCCCTGCGACTTCGCCGACCTGTCCGCCACGCGCGCGGTGCTGGCGCAGGTCGCGCAGCGCCACGCGCCGACGCGGCTGGTGAACAATGTGGGCGTGGTGAAGCCGGCCTCGCTCGCCGAGACCTCGGTGGAGGACCTGGCGACGGTGATGGAGGTGAACCTGCGCAGCGCGGTGCTCTCGGCGCAGGCGCTGCTGCCGGTGATGCGGGCGGCGGGGTTCGGGCGCATCGTCAACATCGCCTCCCGCGCTGCCTTGGGCAAGGAATTGCGCACCGCCTATGGCGCCAGCAAGGCCGGGCTGATCGGCCTGGCGCGGACCTGGGCGCTGGAGCTGGCGGCAGATGGCATCACGGTGAACGCCATCGGCCCCGGTCCGATCGCGACGGAGCTGTTCAAGCGCGCCAACCCGGATAACAGCCCGCGCACCCGCGCGATCATCGAGGGGGTGCCGGTGAAACGGCTCGGCACGCCGGAGGATGTGGCCAATGGCGTGCAGTTCTTCCTGGACGGTCGCAGCGGCTTCGTGACCGGCCAGGTGCTGTATGTCTGCGGCGGGCTGACGGTGGGGCTGGCGCCGGTATAACAAGAAATCCCGGTGATCGTGACCGATCACCGCCTCAGTCGCCGGCGCCGGCATCCGCCGGCTTGGCTACGCGCCACTTGGCGCGGCGCCCATTCGGGCGCTCGGCCAGCTTCGCTGGCCGCAGGTTCCGATCAGTGGGATTTGGTTTAAGCCGGCGCCAGCCCGTTCAGGCCAGCGCCATCCTCTCCCGCCGGCTGCGCAGGAAGTTCCACGCCAGGATCGGCAGCGCGATGGCCGCGCCGATGGCGGTCAGCGGGCCGCTCGGCGAAATCGCCATCAGCGCCGCCGCCACCAGCCCGATCTGCGACGCCACGCCCATATGGGTGAAGGCGTAGCCGGTCAGACCGATGCCCAGCACCAGCACGCCCAGCGCACAGGTGATGGTGACGAACAGGAAGCTGCTCAGGGTGAAGTCATCCACCATGATCAGCATCACCGGCGCATAGGCGAAGACGAAGGGCACCGTCGCCTTGGCCGCCCCCAGCCGGAACGCGGTCAGCCCGGTGCGGAAGGGGTTCGAGCCCGCGATCCCCGCCGCCGCATAGGCCGCGACACAGACCGGCGGCGTCAGATCCGCCAGGATGCCGTAGTACAGGATGAACAGATGCGCGGCCAAAGGCGGCACGCCGAGCTGGATGACGGCCGGTGCGGCGATCGCCGCCAGCACGATGTACAGCGCCGTGGTCGGGATGCCCGCGCCCATGACGATGCAGATCAGCGCGACGAAGACCAGCGTCAGGAACAGCGTCAGCCCCGCCAGGCTGCCGAAGCCGGCCGGCAGGATCTCGAAGACCGGCGCGAACCATTGCGCCGTGCTGGCCGCCGCCTGGGTCACGATGAAGCCGACGCGGAAGCCCGCACCGGTCAGCGTCACCACGCCCACCACCATGCCGACCGCCGCCGCCGCGGCGCCAACGGCCAGCGCGTAGCGCGCGCCCATATCCAGCGCGTCCCACAGGTCGCGCAGCGTCAGCCGGTTGCGCGGGTTCAGGAAGCCCACGATGACGCACAGCGTGATTCCGACGAAGGCGGCCAGATACGGCGTGTAGCCATCGACGATGACCCAGACGAGGGCCACCAGCGGAATCACGGTGGGCCAGCCATCGCGAATCGTGGGCCACAATTTGGGGATCTCATGCGCCTCCATGCCGCGCAGGCCCAGGCGCTTCGCCTCGAAATGCACCTGCACGAAGACGCCCCAGAAATGCATCGCCGCCGGCACCGCGGCGGCGATCAGCAGCGTGGTCAGCGGGATTTCCAGGAACTCGATCATCACGAAGGCGGCCGCGCCCATGATCGGCGGGGTGATCTGCCCGCCCGCGCTGGCCGCCGCCTCGACGGCGCCCGCGAAATGCGGCTTGTAGCCCACCTTCTTCATCGCCGGGATGGTCAGCGACCCGGTGGTGACGGTGTTGGCGATGGAAGACCCGCTGATGGAGCCGAACATGGCCGAGGCCAGCACGGCGACCTTGGCCGGCCCGCCCGGATAGCGCCCGGCCACCACGCTCGCCAGGTCGATGAAGAACTGGCCGAGGCCCATGCGCGTGGCGATCACGCCGAACAGCACGAAGTGGAAGACGAAGGTAGCGACCACCTTGGCGGGGATGCCGAAGATCCCCTCCCCGGTCAGGTAGACATGGTTGACGAAGCCGGACCAGTCGGAGCCCGGATGCGCCAGCACGCCGGACAG
>LNFM01004040.1_pt1 | contig 16574 bp, 11 predicted proteins | sample 596031 | NCBI WGS metagenome assembly LNFM01 (sample SAMN04254537, study PRJNA301005) | activated carbon metagenome | isolation source: dual media filters at the Ann Arbor, Michigan drinking water treatment plant | place: USA: Ann Arbor
TGCGCGACTCCGGCTTGCCGGAGTCGCCGCAACCGCCGGCTTGCCGGAGTCGCCGCAACCGCCGGCTTGCCGGAGTCGCCGCCCCAGCGCATGCTCGGCCCGCAAACGATGGGCAAGGGCAACATCTCGTACCATCCGACCAAGGGGCTCACCTACGACCCCTCGGATTCGCACTACTGGGACCCCGACGCGCTCGCCGGCGAGATCACGCGGGTGTTCGAGGTCTGCCACGGCTGCCGCATGTGCTTCAAGTACTGCGACAGCTTCCCGATCCTGTTCAAGGCCATCGACGACGAGTGCGACGGCGACGTCCGCAAGCTCCAGCCCGCCAAGATCGAGGCGGTGATGGACGCCTGCTTCCAGTGCAAGCTGTGCGAGGTCCAGTGCCCGTACACGCCGCGCGACGGGCACCCGTTCCAGCTCGACTTCCCCAAGCTGGTGCACCGCCACGCCGCGATCCGCAAGCAGACCACGCGACCGACGCTGCAGAGCTTCGCGCTGCGTGATCCGGACCTCGCCGGCGCCGCGGCCCGGGCCTCGTTCGGCGTCGCCAACGCGATGAACAAGGTCGCGCTGCATCGCTGGTTCATGGAGAAGATCCTCGGCATCCACCGCGACAAGCTCCTGCCCGAGTTCGCGTCGCAGACGTTCGAGCACTGGGCCGCGGGCGAGAAGCTCATGGACCGCGAACCGGGCGGCGACGTGGTGCTGTTCCAGACCTGCTACGTGCAGCACAACGAGCCGCAGATCGGCCGCGACACCGTCTTCGTCATGCAGCGCAACGGCGTGGATCTGCGCTGCGAGAAGGGCCTCGAGTGCTGCGGCATGCCGGCCTGGGAGCGCGGCGATCTCGAGCTCGTGCGCTCCAAGGCCAAGCACAACCTCGATCGGCTCATGCCGTTCGTCGACGCCGGCGCCAAGGTGATGGCGATCAACCCGACCTGCTCGATGATGCTGCGCCGCGAGTGGCCAGAGCTCGTCGGCGGTGACGACCGCGAGCGGGCCCAGCGGCTCGCCGCCGCGGTCGTCGATCCGGGCGAGTACCTGTGGTCGATCCGCAACGAGCCGCGCTTCGACGCGACCTTCGCCAGCTCGCCGGGCGGCCCGGTCGCCTACCACGCGCCGTGTCACCTCCGCGCGCAGGGCGTCGGCTTCAAGTCGCGGGACCTCCTGCGCAAGATCCCCGGCGTGCAGCCCAAGACGGTGATGGAGTGCTGCGGCCACGACGGCACGCACGCGATGCTCACCGAGGGCTTCGAGTACTCGCAGCGCGTCGGCGCCAAGGCCTTCGAGGGCATGCAGGAGGCCGAGACCGAGATCTGGGCCACCGACTGTCCGCTCGCGGCCCTGCAGTTCGAGCAGCACGCCGGTCGCAAGCCGATGCACCCGATGACGATCCTCGCCAAGGCCTACCGCGGCGAGGCGTTCCCCACCGGCGGATCGACCGCCGCCGCAGCGCCCCCCGCCCCGAAGCCGGAGTCCCCATGAAACCCGTCGCCCGCGAAGAGCTCCTCGACTGGATGACCTACGACGAGCGACGCGATCAGCTGCGCCCGCCGATGCTCGCGATCAAGGCCCCGCGCCGGATCGTCGTCGCGGACACCTTCACGTTCCTGTTCGAGAACCGCGACACGGTGCGCTACCAGGTGCAGGAGATGATGCGGACCGAGAAGATCGTCCGCGAGGTCGACATCGCCCACGAGCTGACGACGTACAACGAGCTGCTCGGGGGCCCCGGTGAGCTCGGCTGCACGCTGCTCGTCGGCATCGACGACGAGGCCGAGCGGGCGGTGAAGCTCGCGCGGTGGATCGACCTGCCCCACCACGTGTGGGCCAAGCTGCCCGACGGCTCGCTGGTGCGCCCGCGCTTCGATCCACGCCAGGTCGGCGAGCACCGGCTGTCGTCGGTGCAGTACCTCAAGTTCGCGTTCGGCGACGAGGCGCCGATCGAGCTCGGCATCGACCTGCCCGACACGCCGGTCCAGATCGCGCTGACCGCCGAGCAGCGCGCGGCGCTGACGGCCGATCTCGCCGAGGGCCGGGCGGGGTAGCCGTGCTCGCCGCCCTGCGCGACCGCCTGCAGTTCCTCCTCGAGCGGTTCCTCGTCCGCGGGCCGCTGTACCGGCTCCTGTTCGTCATCGCGATCATCGTCTCGGTGTCGACCCTCGGTGGCCTGCTCGTCGTCGGCACTGGCAACTTCGACGGGCCCGGGGACGCGATCTGGTGGGCGTTTCTTCGGCTGTCGGATCCCGGCTACCTCGGCGACGACCAGGGCCTCTATCTCCGCACCGTCTCCACGATCCTCACCGTCGCAGGGTACGTGCTGTTCCTCGGCGCCATGATCGCGATCATGACGCAGTGGCTCAACACCGCCCTGCGCCGGCTCGAGAACGGCCTCACGCCGATCTCCAACCGCGATCACTTCGTCGTGATGGGCTGGACCACGCGCACCTCGACGATCGTGCAGGAGCTGCTGCTGTCGGACGATCGCGTGCGGCAGTTCCTGCTGCCCCGCGGCGCGCGGGCGCTCAACGTGGTGGTGATGGCGGAGGAGGTCGACGCCGAGCTGCAGCAGGAGCTGCGCGAGCGGGTCGGCGCGGCCTACCGCTCGGCGAGCGTCATCCTGCGCTCGGGCTCTCCGCTGCGGGTCGAGCACCTGCGACGGGTCGCGACCCTGCGCGCCTCGGCGATCCTGCTGCCGGCGCCCGATCGCGCGGCCGCGGGCGCGGGTCCCGACACGCACACGATCAAGACCCTGCTCGCGCTCGCCGGCTTCACGCAGGAGCACGACGCGACGCGGGCGCCGCTCGTCGTCGCCGAGCTGCTCGACGCGCGCAAGTCGATCACGGCCCGTCGCGCGTACCCGGGCCCGCTCGAGATCATCGCGAGCAACCGCGTCATCTCCAGCATGCTGTGCCAGAACATCCGCCACCCGGGCCTGTCGCACGCGATCGCGGGCCTGCTCAGCTACGGCGACGGCAGCGAGATCTACGCCCGCGAGTGCCCGCAGTTCGAGGGCGTGCGCTTCGGTGACCTCGCCGACGCGTTCCCGGCCGCCGTACTGCTCGGCGTCGTCCGCCGCGAGGGCGGGGTCGATCGCTCGATGCTGAACCCCAGCGACGACCTGGTGCTCGGCCCCGATGACCGCCTGGTGATCGTCGCCGAGGACAACGACGCCACGGTGCCCAAGACCGACTACACGCCCAAGCGCTCTGATCGCGGCCAGGGGGTGCCCACCGCACCGCCGATCAAGCTGCACCGACGCATCCTCGTGCTCGGCTGGAACCACCGCGTGCCCGATCTGCTGCACGAGCTCGACGGCTACCAGATCGAGCGCTTCGAGATCGTGATCGCGTCGATGGTCCCGCTCGACGTCCGGCAGCGCCACCTCGACAACCACGAGGTCGACTGCAAGCGCGTCAACGTCCAGCACCTCGAGCTCGACTACACGGTGCCGGGGCACCTCAAGCGGATCGACCCGGCGTCCTTCGACAACATCGTGTTCGTCGCCAACGACTGGATCGAATCGGAGGAGTCCGACGCGCGCACGCTGCTGGGGCACCTGCTGCTGCGCGAGGTCGTGCCGGACGACGGCCCTGGGCCCGACGTGCTCGTCGAGCTGGTCGATCCGAGCAACCTCGCCCTGTTCCGTCGCGGCGACAGCGAGGTCGTGATCCCGCCGATGATCCTGAGCCACATCATGGCCCAGGTCGCGCTGCGCCGGGAGCTGCGGGTCGTGTTCGACGACCTGCTCGGGCCCGATGGCTCCGAGGTCTGCTTCCGGCCCGCCGCCGAGTACGGCCTCGACGGCCGCGAGGTCGACTTCGCCGAGGTCGCGCAGCGGGTCGCGCGACACAACGAGACCGCGCTGGGCGTGCGACTGCGCCGGCGCGGGCCCGAGGGCGACGACGAGGTGCTCATCAACCCGCCGCGCGACCGCAAGTGGTTGCTGCGCGCGAGCGACGACCTCGTGGTGCTGGCGACCTACGCCTGCTGACGCCGCATCGCACGCAGCGACAACAGCACGAGCACGACCGAGGCGCCGAGCAGCAGGTCGACCGCGGGGCCGAGGCGGAGATCCGCGGCGCGCTGGAGCTTGCACCACGCGGCCACGCCCGCCAGCACGGTCGCGCCCCAACGCACGGTCTCCTGCAGCGCGAGTCGATGGCCGCCGGGCGCACGTAGGCCCGATCGCGCATAGACGATCGCCCCGACGACCGCGAAGCCGAGCAGACCAACGGCCCCGATCGACTGGCCGTGCCGCCACACGATGAACGCGACCAGCAGGAGCTGCCCGTGCATGAGGCCGATCGGCGCACGCACGAGCTCGCGCGCGACGCCCTGCAGCCGGGGCACGGCGACCGCCGCGACCGCCAGGCCGAACAGGAACGGCGAGCCGAACCCCGCGAGCATCATGAAGCCCTCGAGCAACCCGCGCTCGAACTCGCCGCGCAGCAGGGCGAGGAAGGAGCGGCCGTCCGGCGTGATGGGCAGCGCGGCCGCGCCGGCGATCACCGCTCCGCACAGGTGCACGAGCCAGCCGAGCGCGGCGCGCTGGGGCCCAGTGGCTGGAGGAGTGGCAGAGGGGTCCGAGGGTGCGCCAGCGTCGAGGGACACCCCGACAGGATGGCACGACACCGCGCGGCGGGGTTGCTACCCTCGAACACGCGACGATGCGCCGTCCCCTCCACCCTGTCCATCGGCGTTGCGTCGCCGGATCGATCGGCGCGGCGGCGGCGAGCCTCGCGTTCGGCTGCGCGGGCGCCGACGGCGTGAGCGGCTCGTCCCTCGGCACCGGACTCGGCTCGGCGAGTCAGACCGAGACCGCGGCCGAGTCCGGCGGCGCGTCGACGAGCGACGGCACGCACGGCTCGAGCGACGCCGAAGCGACCGGGTCCGTCGACACCGGCTCGAGCGGCGACGCGGAGACAGGCCCGTGCGAGCCGACCACCTGGTACCTCGATGGCGACGACGATGGCCGCGGCGATCCGACGATGACCGTGTCGGCGTGCGAACCCCCGCCGGGGTACGTGCCCTTCGGCGATGACTGCGACGACACCGATCCCGCGCGCCACGGCGGCGCCGACGAGGTCTGCGACGGCGTCGACAACGATTGCGACGACGTCACCGACGAGGCCGCACCGAACAACCCCGCGTGCAACGACTGCACGATGCTCGCCGTCGGCAACCGCAGCTACGCGTTCTGCCCCGGCGGCGCCACGTGGGACGCGGCCCGCGAACACTGCACCGCGTCGGGCAGCGACCTGCTGCGCATCGACGACGAGGCCGAGAACACCGCGGTCGCGCAGCTCGCCGAGCCGCCCTCGGGCGTCGGCGGCGGCTGGTTCATCGGGCTGTCCGATGCCGCCTCGCGCGGCGCCTTCACGTGGGTCGACGGCGGCCCGCTGAGCTTCACCGCGTGGCTGCCCGGCGAGCCCAACGACGGCGGCGGCGACGAGGACTGCGCCGAGATGGACCTGGCCGGCGGGGGCTGGAACGACGTGCCCTGCTCGATGGTCCGGGCCTTCGTCTGCGAGTCCGGCGGCGCCTAGCAGCCTGCGCGTTCGTACGAGCCCTTACGCTCGAGGGCGTCGAAGAACCTTTCGACGATTTTTCTTCGGGGCGTCCGGAAAACCCAGGATGACCGGGGTCTGAGGATCTGCCCTCTTCCTATTGGGTCGGGAGCCCGGCCGACCGGGGTTGGATGCGGAAGGGGGGGATCCCCGGTCGGCCAGGCCACACGCGACCCCCACCGTATAGCAAACGGGGACCGCATGCGGTAGAGCTGCGGCCCATGCGACGGTGGGCCGAGTCGCGCAAAAAGCTGCGCTCGTGTCGGCTGCGGGGCGAGAACGCGGTTCGGCCCGGGTGCAGGTTTGTGAGACCCGCGCGGCGGCCGAGGGACGCCCGCGGGAGTGCGCATCTCGCCCACCACACGCCGCCGCGTGAGGCCCCTGTTCATTTTGGACGGGGCGCTACGGGTTCGACCGCGATGGCACCCGCATGAGCGTCGGAGCCACGCTCGCCGCCCTCGCCTGGTCGCTGGCCGCCGCACCGCCGGCCGACGGCAGCTACCGGGCGCCGGATCGATCGTACCGCGCGGTCCGGACCGTCGACCCGATCGTGGTCGACGGTCGCGCCGACGAGGGCACCTGGGGCGTCGCGCCCGCCGACGATCGCTTCGGCGAGCGACAGCCCGAGCTCGGCGCGACCCCACCCGTGCGCACCACCTTGCAGGTCGCCTACGACGACCTCGCGCTGTACGTGCTGCTCGAGTGCGAGTCGGAGCCCGGCGACGTGATCGTCCGAACACTGCGGCGCGACAACGGCGGCATCTTCTCCGACGACGCCGTCTACGTGAAGCTCGACCCGACCCACGATCGCCGCACCGGCGTGAGCCTCGGGGTCAACGCCGAGGGCGCGCAGATCGACGCGCTCGGCCTCGAGGACGGCCGCGAGTTCCTCACCCAGTGGGACGCGGTGTGGCAGGCCGAGGTCACGCGGCGGCACGACGGCTACACGGTCGAGTATCGGATCCCGTTCGCGATCCTCGGGCTCAAGCGCACCGACGAGCGGATCATGGGCCTCGAGATCTCGCGCGACCACCCCAGCCGCAACGCGACCTACGACTGGCGCGTGATCGTGCCGCCGCGCAGCCCGATGGCCGCCAGCCAGTTCGGGACGCTCGTCGGCCTGCGGAACATCGCCGGTCAACGGGCGATCGAGTACACGCCCTACGCCCTGCTGCGGACCAACTTCCGCCCCGACTTCACCGCTGATCCGGCGCGGCGGCCCAACGTCGCCACGGGCGGCGATGTCCGAGTACAGATCGGCGCGGGCTCCTACGTCGAGGCCTCGCTGCTCACCGACTTCGCCCAGGTCGAGGCCGACGAGGTCCAGGTCGCGCGCGACAGGTTCCCGCTCTTCTTCCCCGAGCGCCGGCCGTTCTTCATCAACGGCCTCGAGGTGTTCAACTTCGGGCGCAGCGGTGAGGCCCAGCTGTTCTTCTCGCGGCGGGTGGGCCTCGTCGACGGCAAGCAGGTCCCGCTGCTCGGCGGGGCCAAGGTCTACGGCCGCACCAAGCTGGTGTCGTACGGCCTGCTGCACGTGCAGACGCTGGGCTCGCCGTCCGATCCGAGCCGCAACCTCGCCGCGACCGTGCCCACCAACGTCAGCGTGGGGCGCGTGCGTCTGCAGGTCACGCGCACGCTCAACGTCGGGATGCTGCTCTTGGGCGAGCACCGCTTCGGCGAGGCGAACGTCGACGACGCCAGCGGTGGCCTCGACAGCCAGCTCATCGCGCAGGACGGCAAGCTGCAGTGGAGCAGCTTCCTCGCCGGGAGCTGGCTCGAGCGACCGGGCGCCAAGGCGACGACCGACGACCTCGGCGCGCGCGTGCCCGCCGTGGCTCCGAGCACGGACGCAGGCGCCAGCGCGTACTCGGCGATCGAGTACCGCGGCCTGTACGTGCGGCCGACGCTGCTGTGGCTGTGGAGCGACCGCGACTTCTCGCCCGCCTTGGGCTTCTACCGGCGGCCGGGCTCGGCCCGCCAAGAGGCGGCCCTCGACTTCGCCCCACGGCCGCGGGTGCTCGGCCTGCGCGAGATCGTCTTCGGTCCGCGCTACAGCCTCGAGACCACGCCCGAGTACGGCGCGCGCCTGGGGCAGGAGGCGAGCAGCCGGGTCTCCGTCAACTGGCGCAACGGCTCGTCGATCGAGTACGGCGTATCGAGCTTCGTCGACGACGTGCAGAACTCCTTCGAGCTGTACGGCCACCAGGTCGACGCCAAGCAGTACCGCGGCCATCGCCAGCGCGTCGGCTTCAACACGCCCGAGCGGCGGGTGATCGGCCTCGAGGGCAGCTACGAGGCGTTCGACCTCTTCGGCGGCTTCGCCCACCAGCCCAGCGCGACGATCACGGCGCGTCTGGGAAAACACTTCACGCTGCGCACGTCGTACAGCCACCTCATCGGCCACCTCGAGGCCGACGACACGCGCTTCAACTTCGGCTTCGCGAACGGCAACCTCGACGTCGCGGTCACCCGCAACCTCGCGCTCGATACGCTGGGCCGGCTCGATCTCTCGCCGGGGCGGCAGCGCTTCGGCGCCCAGTCGCGTCTGCGCTGGCGGTTCGCCCCGGGGAGCGACATCTTCCTGGTCTATCGCGCCGAGCAGCCGCTGGGCGACGCGGTGGGCATGCCCGATCGCGAGCCGTTCCACGAGCTCACGCTCAAGTTCACGTACTACCTGCGCGCGTTCGTCGATCGCTAGTCCTGATCGTCAGCCGACCTTGCGCAGCTCGCGGGTGGGGCGCTTCGGCTGGCCGAAGAAGAAGCCCTGCAGCATGTCGCAGCCCAGGGCCCGCACGGCGTCGCGCTCGGCTGCGGTCTCGATACCCTCCGCCACGGTGATGATCCCGAGGTCGGTACACATGTCGATCAACGCACTGAGGAGGCGGGCCTTCACCGGTGACTCCTCGACGCCGCGGACCAGCGCCATGTCGAACTTCACCACGTCGGGGAGCACGTCGGTGAACGTGTTCAGGCCGTTGTACCCGGCGCCGAGGTCGTCGATGGCGACGCGGAAGCCGAGGCCGCGGAGGGTCGAGATGCGCTGGGTGGTGGTCGCGCCGCCGGCGACCGCGTCGCGCTCGATGATCTCGAGGACGACCCGGCTCGCGAAGGGGACCAGCGGGTTGCGATCGTCGAAGAAGTCGGGATCCGTCAGCGAGTGCGGGTGGGTGTTGACGAACAGCAGCACGTCCGACGGCAGCGTCCGCAGCAGCTCGGCCATCCGCAGCCGGAGCACGCGCTCGACCTCGATCACCGCGCCGCTCTCCTCGGCGAGGTCGAACAGCGCGAGCGGGGTCCTCACCTCGGGGTGCTCGCAGCGCGCGAGGGTCTCGTAGGCGAAGACCTCGCCGGTGCTCGCGTGGACGATCGGCTGGATCGCGAGCCACACGGTGGGCAGGACCTCGGCGAGCCGGCGGGTCCGCGCCGCAGACTCGCGGTGGTTGTCGCCGGCGGCGCGCTCGAGGGCGTGCCGCTGCTCGCGGGCCGCCAGCGCATCGTTGATGCACGCGGCGATCTCGCGCGGCGGACACGGCTTGGTCAAGAACCGGAACACCCGCGCCTCGTTGATCGCCCGCAGCGCGGCGTCGACATCGGCGTGACCGCTGAGGAGGATGCGGCAGGTCTCCGGGTAGAGCTGGCGCACCAGCGTGAGCAGCTCGGCGCCGCCCATGTGCGGCATCTTCTCGTCCGACACGACGACGTCGACGGTGCGCTCGCGCAGCACGACGAGCGCAGCCTCGGGCCCGCTGGCGGTGATCACCTCCAGGGGCTCGCGCCACAGCCCGCGCCGCAGGTTCGCGAGCACCGCCGCGTCATCGTCGACGAACAGGACGCACGGCTTTTGGATCTCAGTGGAGGATTGCATGCCGGGCTGCCTCGATCGGACGCTCTTCGGGGGGTTGGGTCCGCGCGGCGAGTGCCGCACGGCGGGAACGGACCTCGGGGTCGCCAGCGGCGTCGACCCACGCGGCGAGTCGGCCCGCGAGCGCGAGCTCGGCGAGCTGCAGCGCCTCGAGGGGGCCGACGTGGGGGCCCGTGACGGTCAGCGGATCGTGGTGCCGGCTGACGAGATCGACGACCTCCTGCGGGAGCCCCCATAGGCCGAGGAGAAAGCCGCCGCACTGCGCATGGTCGCCGCCGAACCGCGCGGTCTCGGCCGCGACGAGGGAGGCCTCGTCGGTGCAGCCGTCGACCATCGCCTGGTACTCGGTGGGCGCGACCCCGGCGAAGCCGAGGCGCCCGATGTCGTGGAGCAGCGCCGCGGTGCGCAGCGCCGGTGCGGGGCCGGTGGTGACGAGGTTCGACGCGAGCGCGCCGACCTCGAGGCCGTGCTCCGCGATCCCGACGGCCAGCTGCGCGTCATCCCCCAGCATGCTGGAGACGCCGAGCAGCAGCACCGCGGCGCGCACCGTCTCGAGGCCGAGGTGGGCCATCGCGCGATCGAGGCGGGAGATCGGTCGCGGCGCGGCGAACCACGCCGAGTTCGCCAGCTTGAGCAGGCGCGTGGTCACCCCGACATCGGCGACGACGATGTCCGCGAGCGCGCGCAACGACGGCTCCGGGCGGCGCAGCTCGTCGAGCAGGCGACGATGCACGCCGGGCAACGCGCGGGGCTCGGCCATCGCGCGCAGCGTCGCGGCGACCCGCGGCAGGCAGCCGCCGGTGGCCTCGAGCGACTCGGCGAGGTGGGCCACGAGCTGGTCCGGGGCGCACGGCTTGCTGACGAAGCGATGGGCCAGCGCGAGCGCGTCGACGCAGCGGCCCGCATCGCAGGTCGCCGAGAACGCGACCCGGACCGTCGCGCTGTGGTGCACGCGGAGGTGGTCGAGCAGCGAACCGCCGTGGACGTCGGGAACCGACGGGTCGATCACCGCCACCGCGAAGTCGCGGTGCTCGAGCGCGGCGCGGGCCTCCTCCGCCGAGCCGGCGAACGTCCACTCGAAGCGGTCTCGGAAGCGATACAGCGCCCGGCGCATGCCCGCGAGGACCTCGCGGTCGCCGTCCACGACGAGCACGGGGATGGTCATGGGCCGCTCTGCTCCGCGACCGGGAGGTCGATCGTGATGCTGGTGCCGCGGCCGGGCTCGCTCGCGATCGCGATGCTCCCGCCGTACTGCTGCTCGACGATGCGCCTCGACAGCGACAGGCCCTGCCCGGTGCCGAGGCCGACCGGCTTGGTGGTGAAGAACGGATCGAACACGCGGGCCCGCGCGGCGTCCGGGATCCCCACGCCGTCGTCCTCGACGTCGATCCGGACGGCACCGTCGACCACGCGCGAGCGGATGCGGATGAGGCCCGGTTGGGCGCGCGCCGCCTCGGCGATCGCGTCGCGGGCGTTGACGATGAGGTTCACCATCACCTTGCCGAGCTCGCCGGGGCGGCCGCGCAACGGGGGCAGCTCACCGAGCTCGAGCTCGGTCTCGGCGACATAGCGGACCTCGCTCCGCGTCATGCGGACCGCCGTCGCGATCACATGATTGACGTCGACGTCGACCGCGACGTCGGAGCCCGGGTGGGTGAGCTCCTTCATCGCCCGGACGATCTCGGCGATCCGCGAGGTGCCCTCGAGGATGCTCCCGATCGCCGCGGGCAGCTCGTGACGGATGAACTCGGCGTCGATCCGCCGGGCGCACGCGTCGAGCTGGGCGAGCGCAGCACTCGGATCGGCGCCGCTGGTGAACGCCGCGAGCGCGGCGCGATGGTGCTCGATCAGCTCGAGCAGCCCGGTGACGGCCTCCTGGGCGAAGTGCCCGGCGTCGCTGATGAACTGCGTCGGCGTGTTGATCTCGTGGGCGACGCCGGCCGCGACCCGCCCGATCGCCTCGAGCGGTGAGCCGTCGGCGGGGCGAAACCGCGGACCTTCCTCCGCAGCCGGGCGGGCTGGCGTGCGACTGGCGTCCACCAGCGTCCTGCATCGGACGAATGGGCCCCGCGATTGAGCGGCGGATGAGACGCGGAGCGTCCATCTGCGGCCCGGACCGGATCGGGTCCTACCGCCACGATCGCGGTCGATCGGCGAGCTGCGGCGCGGCCGCGCCCTCGCACCACGATCGCCACGCGTCGCGGTCGGCCCCGCGCCAGCGCAGCTCGTCGAGCGTCTCGGGCAGCGGCACATCCTCCACGAGCGTCGCGAGGCGCTTGTAGAGCGCAACTGCCTCGCGCGCCCCCGCGAGCGCGCCCGACAGTCGATCGGCGCCGCGCACCGGGACCGCCCAGTCGGCGCCGCGATCGGGGATCGCCTCGACGTGGATGTAATGCCCGAGCAGCGCGCCCGCGGTCTTCTCGCCGAAGCCCGGCACCCCGGGGATCCCGTCGGCCGTGTCGCCCACCAGCGCGAGCAGGTCGGCGATGCTCTCGGGGCCGACCCCGCGACGCGCCCGCAGCGCGGCCTCGTCCGTCAGCTTGCGGCGCACGCGATCGATCTGGACCACGCGGGTCCCCACGAGGCACTGCCCGAGGTCCTTGTCGGGCGACAGGATGCGGACCTGGTCCACCGCGTCGCGGTGGCGTCGGGCCGCGGTCGCGAGCGCGTCGTCGGCCTCCCAGCGATCCATCGACCACACCACCAGTCCGAGCGCGCGAGCGACCGCCTCGGCCTCGTCGAACTGCCCCAGCAGATCCTCGGGGACACCGGCCTCGGTCTTGTAGCCGTCGAACAGATCGTTGCGGAACGATCGGATGGGGTTGTCGAACGCGACCGCGACGTGCGTCGCCTGTTCCTCGGCCTCGTCGAGCAACGCGAGCATCGCAGCGGCGAACCCGACGCACGCCGACAGCGGTCGACCGTCGGCGCCGTAGGCAGCGGGGCGCGGAGAGAAGTGGGCCCGGAACAGCTCGAAGGTCCCGTCGACGAGGTGCAGCCGCATGCCCCCCAGTGTGGCTGGTACACTCGCCGACGTCGTGGGCGACTTGCGGATGACCTCGCCCTACCACGGGGCCTCCGGCACGGAGGTGCTCCCGGCGGGCGGTGCGGAGCCCATCGACGCGACGCGGCTCGATGTGCTCGGCGAGACCGCACCGCTCGACACCGCGGGCGATCCCGCCGAGATCCCCCGCGCACCTGGCCCGGCGCCGCTGGGCGATGCCGGCGCCCTGCTCGCCGATCGCGACGTCGCGCTCGAGCGCCAGGAGCACGCGGCCGCGGTCTCGCGCCTGCGTCGACTCATGCCATGGGCGTGCGTGCTGTGGCTCGCCTTCTTCGCGGTCGACTGGGTGCTGTCGACGTTCGTCGCGCCCGCGCCGCTGCTCAGCTACGCGGTGCTGCGGCTCATCGGCCTCGGGCCCCTGCTCGGCTGCACCTGGTACCTGCGCCACACCGCGTCGCCGAGCCCGCTCGCGCTCCGCCTGGTCGACGGCGTCATGACGGCGAGCTGCGCCGCGGTCCTCACCGACATGTGCCTGCTGTCGGGCGGGCTCACCAGCCCGTACGCGTCGTACATCGTGCTGGTGATGGTCGGCCGCGCCGCGGTCCTGCCCGAGCACTGGCGCGTCGGCGCGGTGCAGCTCGCGGTCCCCGTGGTGGTCGTGCCGATCGTGTTCCTGGCGTCCGCGCCGTTCTCGGCGCAGATCGCCGCACAGCTCCGCGACGGCCACGCGATCAGCGTCGCGTTCTTCTACTTCATGCTGCTGCTCGGGGCCTGGGGCCTCCTGGTGATCGGCGGGCACAACGTCTGGGCCCTGCGCCGCCAGCTGTTCCGCGCCCGCAGCATCGGCCGCTACCGGCTCGAGCGCCGCATCGGTCGCGGCGGGATGGGCGAGGTGTGGATCGCGTACCACGAGCAGCTGCGCCGCAACGTCGCGCTCAAGATCCTCCGCCCCGAGTACGGCACCGACGCGGTCGCGGTCGAGCGGTTCGAGCGCGAGGTGATGACGACCGCGGCGCTCATGCACCCCAACACCGTCCGCATCTACGACCACGGAGCGACCGACGACGGGCTCTGGTACTACGCGATGGAGCTGCTCACCGGTGAGGACATGTCGAGCGTCGTGCGGCGCGAGGGCCCGATGCCGCCGGCGCGCGCCGTCCACCTCGCGCTGCAGGCCGCCCGCGCCCTCGGCGAGGCCCACGCCCGCGGCATCGTCCACCGCGACGTGAAGCCCGAGAACCTCTTCGTCGCGACGCTGGGCGGCGAGCGCGACGTGGTCAAGGTCCTCGACTTCGGCATCGCGCGCACGGCCGAGCTGCGCGACTCGAAGCTCACCACCACGGGGTGGGTCGCGGGCACACCGGCGTACGTCTCGCCCGAGGCGGCGCAGGGCAAGGACGCCGGCGCGCCCGCCGACGTCTACGGCCTCGGCATGGCGCTGTTCTGGGCGACCACCGGCACCGTGCCCTTCGGCGGCGACACGCCGATGCAGGTGCTCGCCAAGCAGGTGAACGAACCGGCGCCGTCGCCCTCGATCCGCCGGCGCGAAGCCCTGCCCGACGCGCTCGAGCAGCTCATCCTGCGCTGCCTGGCGAAGGACCCCGCCGCCCGCTACCGCGATGGGTCAGCGCTGGCGATCGCGCTCGAGGAGATCGCGCGATCGCTGCCGTGGCGCGCGTTCGATCGCGCGTCGGCGTCGTCGACGTCGATGCCGCGGGGGGCGATCGAGTCGCACTCGACGTAGCGGAACCACACCAGCGCGTCGACCTCCGCGTCGCCGGTGGGTGGGTTCCACTTCGGCGGCGCGTCGCCGTACCGCGCGTGGAGCTGCGCGACGGCGGCGTGGGCCTCGTCGACGTAGCGGCGGCGCTCGGCCAACAGGTGCGCCTCGGACATCGGCGCCTCGTGATCGCCCGCGGCGAAGCTCTGCGCGGCGTCCTCGAGCGCGGCGACGGTGAGCTCGATGGGCTCGATGTCCGGCGCGGGGCGATCGATGTGGCGCCACACCCCGTCGTGCCAACCGAGCCGGTACAGCGGCACGAACGCCTCGCCGTGATCCGCGACGAACTCGACCGCGGACAGCAGGTACTCGAGGTCGTCTGGGTTGGCGTAGAACGGGATCGTCATGCGCACCCAGCCGGGCTTCACCCCACCCAGGCCCCGGCGGATGAGCGCCCGGAAGCGCTCGGACATCGGCCGCTCGATGCCCAGCAGGCGGTGGCCATAGGGCCCCGCGCACGAGCAGCCGGCGCGGTTCTGGATGCCGAAGAGGTGATCGAGCAGCACGCTGACGAGATCATGGTGCAGGCCCTCGACGTTGAACGAGAGGATCGCCAGCCGCGGGAGCGTCATCGAACCGAGCAGGCGGATCCGCGGGTGACGGCCGAGCCGGGCCAGCGCACGGGCGGCGAGCTCGGTCTCGTGGGCGAGGATGCGCTCGGGCCCGATCATCTGCTTCACCAGGAACGCGGTCCCGGCCCGCACGTCGCCGAGGATCGACGGCGTGCCCGCCTCCTCGCGCTCGTCGAGCTTGTGGGTGTAGTCGATCGCGTCGCGCGACGCTCCGGAGACGTAGTCGACGGTGCCACCCCCGGGCGTCGCCGGCACGCGCGAGCGGAACAACGCACGATTCGCGACGAGCACCCCCGACGCCTGCGGCCCGCCGATGAACTTGTGCGTCGACAGGAAGATCGCGTCGAGCCGACGCTTGGGGTCGTCCGCGTGCATGTCGATCGGGACGTACGGCCCGGCCGCGGCATAGTCGAAGCAGGCGTAGGCCCCGTGGCGGTGGAGGATTTCCGCGACCGCGACGACGTTGGTGAGCACGCCGGTGACGTTCGACGCCGCGGAGAAGCTGCCGATCTTGAGCGGGCGATCGGCATGGAGCGCGAGCTTGCGATCGAGGTCCATGAGGTCGACGCGCCCGGCCTCGTCGAGGGCGACCTCGACGACCTCCGCGACCGACTCGATCCACGGCAGCTCGTTGCTGTGGTGCTCGTAGGGCCCGATGAGCACCACCGGGCGCTCGTTGGCCGGGATGTGCTTCGACAGGCCGTACAGCCGCTCGAGCGGCTCGGAGATCACGAGACCCAGGAGCCCCACGAGCTTGTTGACCGCGCCGGTCGCCCCGGCGCCGGTGAACAGGACCTCGTCGTCGGGCCCCGCGTTGACGGCCTTGTGGATCAGGCACCGCGCCTTCTCGCGCAGCGACGTCATGATCCGCCCCGTCGACGACACCGCGGTGTGCGAGTTGGCGTAGAACGGTCGCACCCGGCGGATCCAGCCCTCGACGAAGTGCAGGTACCGACCGGTCGCCGTGAGATCCGCGTAGCAGATCAGGCGACGACCGAACGGCGTCTCGACGCACGCGCGCCGACCAACCTCGTGACTGCGGATGAACGCCGCGACCTCTTCGAAGTCCACGGCGGCACTGTATCACCTGGGGCCGGCGGGCCCAGGTCGGGCCCCGCGCACGGTCAGATCGAGCAGAACGCCTCGTAGTCGATGAGCTCGATCTGCTCCGGCGGCTTGCTGCACACCCGGCAGCCCGGGTCCTTGCGCAGCTTGAGCGTGCGGAACTTGGTCGCCAGCGCGTCGAACACGAGCAGCCGCCCCGACATGGTCTCGCCGATGCCGAGGATGACCTTGATCGCCTCGTTGGCCTGCAGGGTGCCGACCAGTCCGGGCAGGACGCCGAGCACGCCGGCCTCCTGGCACGACGGCGCCATCCCCGGCGGCGGCGGGTCCGGATACAGGCAGCGGTAGCACGGCCCGCTGTCGGGCAAGAAGGTCGTGAGCTGCCCCTCGAAGCGGAAGATCGACGCGTGGATCACCGGCTTGCGCAGCTTGAGCGCGGCGTCGTTGAGCAGGTAGCGCGTGGGGAAGTTGTCGGCGCCGTCGACGATGAGGTCGTAGCCACCGATGATCTCGAGCACGTTCTCGCTCGACAGGCGGGTCTGGTGCGCGATCACCTTCACGTCGGGGTTGAGCAGCTGCAGGGTCTTGCGCGCGCTCTCGACCTTGGGCATGCCGAGCCGCTCGACGTTGTGGAGGATCTGCCGCTGCAGGTTGCTCTCGTCGACCACGTCGTCGTCGACGATGCCGATCGTGCCGACGCCCGCCGCCGCCAGGTATA
>LNFM01009245.1_pt1 | contig 16574 bp, 25 predicted proteins | sample 596031 | NCBI WGS metagenome assembly LNFM01 (sample SAMN04254537, study PRJNA301005) | activated carbon metagenome | isolation source: dual media filters at the Ann Arbor, Michigan drinking water treatment plant | place: USA: Ann Arbor
GATGCTGCGCTCAGTTGATTCGGCTTGGAGTAATTGGTGCAGAATCTTGTCCGATGCATCAAGACTAGCAATGATATCTGGCACATTCTGCTGTCTCAGCTCGGTATAGCAGTCAGCCATACCGTATAACTTCAGTGCCTTGAATTGTGCGAGAATGTCAGACATGCGGCATTGAATCGCCCCGGTATTTCCGGAGATAAAATGACTTGAGAGGAGGAAGAGATGAAAAACCAAATCAGTTATTCATCGGAAGTACGAGAACGAGCAGTAAGGTTGGTATTTGAGTAGCAAAAGGAGCATGAATCGCAATGGCCGGCGATCAAATCGATCACATCAAAGATTGGTTGTACGGCGGAGACGTTGCGCACGTGGGTAAGACGAACAGAAATTGATCAGGGACTTCGAGGCGGCATGTCGACTACGGATCGTGAGAGACTCAAGGAATTGGAACAGGAGAATCGGGAATTAAAGCGAGCCAACGAGATATTGCGTAAGGCATCGGCTTATTGTGCGAAAGGACGCTCGACCGCCGACCGAAATAATGGTGGCATTTGTCGATAGCAACAAAGCGGAATATGGGGTCGAGCCAATTTGCAAACAAATACAGATTGCCCCGTCGAGCTGCTACGAACACAAAAGTCGCGAGCGAGATCCGGATCGATTGCCTGATCGCATCAAGCGGGACATGAAGCTGGAACTGGATATACAACGGGTTTAGGAAGGCAACTTCCGGGTTTATGTTGTTCGCAAAGTATGGCGGCAGTTGTTGCGAGAAGGCATTGGTGTTGCCCGCTGTACCGTCGAGCGGTTGATAAAGAAACTTGGGATGCAAGATGTCCGGCGCGGTAGGAAATGCTGGACGACAGTTGCGGATGATTCGCTTTATCGGCGAACGGACAAGGTTAACCGGTAATTTGCGGCAACCCGGCAGATATTACCTTTGTGGCGACGTGGATTGGCTTTGTTTATGTGGCTTTATCACCGATGTTTTTGCCCGGTATATCGTTGGCTGGCGAGTGAGTCGTTCATTGCGAACGGATCTGGTACTGGATGCATTGGAACAGGCGCTATGGGCACGGCGGGAAACCGCAGGGTTGATTCATCACAGTGACAGAGGCAGCCAGTATTTATCGATTCGCTATACGGAACGTTTGGCGTAGGCGAATAGTGACGCCTCCGTCGGCAGCATCGGAGATTCTTATGACAATGCCATGGCTGAGACCATCAATGGTTTGTACAAGACTGAAGTCATACGGCATCGCGGTCCTTGGCGTAGTATCGAAGAAGTAGAATTTGCTACATTGGAATGGGTGGATTGGTTCAACAATCGAAGATTGCTAGACGCAATCGGATATGTCCCACCGGCAGAATTTGAAAAGGCGTATTATCGCCAACAGGAAAAGTTAGCTGATGCAGCTTGACTCAAGAAAATATGTCTCCGGAAATCCGGGGCGATTCAACATACATCTGGACACAGGAAGGCTGGCTGTATCTGGCAATCGTAATAGATTTGTTTTCCAGAAAGGTAGTTGGTTGGAGCATGAGCTCACGGATGAAAGCAACACTGGTTTGTGATGCATTGCGAATGGCTATCTGGCTGCGTCGACCACCGCCAGGCCTGATTGTGCATTCGGATCGTGGGTCGCAGTATGCCAGCAAAGCATACCGCAATCTGCTGAAAGCATATGGTTTTATTGGCAGCATGAGTCGCCTGGGAAATTGTTGGGATAACGCAGTTGCGGAAAGTTTCTTTGGCAGCCTCAAGCAGGAACGTTGCCAATGGCGACATTACCAAACCCGCTATGAAGCACAGCAAGACATTTTGCAGTATATCGCCGTATTTTATAACAACCAGAGACTGCATTCATACCTGGACTACAAAAGCCCAAACCAATATGAGGCAGAAGCAGCAAAATCGATAAAAGCAGCTTAACTGGAGTGTCCGGTTTTACTTGACCAGGTCAAGCGCTCGCATCGCCCTTAAGATATAACCTTAAAAGCCTAAGTGAAGGTTCCGGAATTGCCTTAGTCCTTTTTTTCCATTTCTTAATGACTTTTAGATCTTCACCAGTGATTCTTTCGATTTCTTCTATGCTGATGCCAAATATTAGCTCGTTCATTTTCTCAACCTAAGAGCAAGAACCAAATCATTACAAATTTCGAATGATTTTCATTTCGACAAAAGAAAGCCGACAAGCAATGTATTCAAAAGTTGTTATTGCTTGTCGGATATGAGGATTGACTAACGCTGGTATTTTGGAAACCCCTAAACAGCTTATCCAGAAACTCTGAAAACTTATCGTATTTTCTGCGGAATTTATTTTAACATAATACAAATAGTGCCCCCACTACTTGGTGCCTGGCTTGCGTTTGCGGGAGGAGGTGTCATTATGGAAGTGACACCTACTAAATATAGGGCTGCTGTGATTGTCGCTGCTCTAGAAAAGCAGCTTTCTAAAATTTTTCTTTTTTTCTCGTCTTTTTCTGTCACTAGGTTGCTTGCTGCAATAACTTTTAACCTATCTTCTCCAATGTAGTCAGCGAGAATTATACAAGCATCAACTGGCATTCCTCTTTTTCCGGCTTTTATTGATCTGATGTTATTGCTTGATGTATTTAGCAATTTTGCAAGCTCTATCTGCATTCCTGCCTTTTTCTCTGCTTTTTCTATGTAGTTTTTCATATCCATAGTAGTAATCTCCTATTGACAGCTTCAGAATTGCTGCTCTATTATAGCTTCATATTTGAAGCTGTATGACGATTCAACAATCATATAGTTCAAGTTTCCATAAGTCAAACGGGGGTATTAATGAATTCTTATCTCGAAGCTATAAAACAAGCCACAGACAACAGCAAATTTCCTGAACTCGGCGACGCATGGCGTAACTATCACCCCAATTCAGTTTTATCAGACAGTGATTATCCAGAATTAACCGACACAAACGAGCAACAGTAGCAAGGGTTCTGTGTAGAGCGACGAGCGCAGCGAGCGAGCGAAACACAGAACAATCTTTTCTTAAATCTACCAAGGAGCAAAAAACCATGAAAACCCAAGTACTCGGAGTCAAAAGAATGTCAGGAACCGCCAAAGAATCAGGAAACCCTTTCGATATGGGCGCGCTTTTAGTGATTGTCCCTATCGAAAATGTCTCAAATGCAAAATTTAGCGTTCAGGGATACGGTTATGAAGTTGGCGAAATGATTTTAGACCCGGAATGCATCAAGCAATTTGAGCATTTTAAATTCCCTTGTGCTTTAGAACTTGAAATGGAAATGGTCAATTACCGGGGAAAAATTTCACAGTTGGTTACCGGCACTTCGACACCTGCGCCGGTCAAGTCAGTTTCCAACGGCTAGTAACACTACGCCGTTCAGTCGCAATTTGCGACTTTTTACTAATTTGTGACTATTTTTAACTCTTAAATTTTCGAGCATGGCTAATGAAATCTTCATCGATTGGATCACCATTTCTCAGTTACATACAGAATCGGAACTCTTTCCAGTTTATACCGGTGGAATCAACGTTGATTATGACCCCCTTGGAAATGCTCGTTTTGAAAGAGTTCGCCCCGCGTCTTTTCCTGGGTCTTTCGAAACAAGCCTCCGTATCAAAAGTGACGGTCATCATATTTCACTCAGTGGAAACGTGGGCCGGTTTTGTCGCAAAGACAACCTGTTCAATTGTGGATGGCAAGAAACCCTTGGAAAATGTAATCGAATACTCGTATCTCGAAGCCTACCAGCTTTTAATTCCGGAAAAGTTGGGCATGCAATTGGTGAGTCGGGGACACCATCGGCGCGAGTATCTCGTATCGACCTCACCGCCAACTTTGCGACGGGTTCAGAATCACAAGCAAGACACCTTGTCCGATGGCTTGCAACTCGGTCTGTTTCCAGGATGAAAAAAGGCCGGGCAGGGGATGAGTCTGTCTGGTGGGTGAATTCTCGGCACATGCTCAAAGCCTACATCAAACACATTGAAATGTTAAAGCATGGTTGCAGCCCGGATGATCCGGTTTATCTCTGGTGTAAAGAACAAGGAGTGGTAAGAGTGGAAATCGAACTTAAACGTAGATTGTTGGCAGATCTCAACATGGTTGAAATCGATGATATCAACGACGAAAAGCTCATTCAGGTTTTTCACGAACAAACGGAAATTTTCAACGCAGTAGACCGCAGCGATGAGCCAGACATTCTTGACTCAATTCCATCGAAAAGCCGTATTTATGCGGCTGCTTGGATGGCAGGACAAGATCTTTCTAATATGGCACATCGTGCAACCCTTTTCAGACATGCAAAAGTCTTGAGGGAATATGGCATAGACATTATGGAACCGCGCAACGTTGAAACCTTCCCCGTCAAGGTTCGAATCGTTGAAATGAAGCCTTTGTCTATGCCCGACTGGTACAGCCTAGAAGACGATACCCCGCATTTGAAGGTAGTAGGGGAGTGATTCCAGCCCATACGCTCTAATTCGGGGCGTATGGGGTGCAATCCCGCACCATTTAACTTTAGGAGTATTAATTATGTTTTCAACTTTGCGTAAATACGCCGTGATGGCAGTAGGCGCTTTTCTTGGCTTCTTTGGGGTTGCTGTACATGCTGCTGTTCCTGCCTCGGTAACAACCGGCATTACTGACGCTGTTGCAGACGTTGGCACCATTGGCGCGGCCATTTTAGGTGTCATCATAGTTATAGCTGCATTTGGTTGGATGCGTCGGATGGTCAAGTAGTCTTTTAATAAAGACTGCATAACGGGGGGTCAAGATTCTTTGTCCTCCCTTTTTTTAGGTGATTATCATGGGCTATCGATTTCAAAACCAATGCTACGAAACGAAACAAGATTTTATGAATGCGCTTTCTCAGACCTGTACGGCTCCAAGCGGTGCGGCCGGGCTTTCTTCATATTTCACGGTATGTACAGCTAATGCGGACAACATAACAGTCCAAGCCTACCAACTGACAAATGGTACTGCTCAAACCGCTTTTACCATAACACCTCAATTAATTACCTGTGATTTTTCCCCTCCTTACACTAACTCTGATGTGATTCAGGTGTCCTGGCTGGTCGTGAGTGTTTGGGTCGTGGCCTGGGGCATTAAAAAAATGGCGGAGGTAATAAAAAAATGATCGACTATTCGAACCTATCCTTATTTCTAGCAATCCTGGGGGCTGCATGGATACTTTTAAACTAATCCTCTTTTTTGTTCTTTTATCGCAATCTGGATTCGTCTTTTCTCAATCCGTGTTTGATATGGGCGAGCACTCCGGGATCATTCGCGACTCAACCGGCAATTACTCACAAGTAAGCGCGAATGGTTCTGTTCGCTCATTGACCAGCAATACAGCTTTAGCACTGGTAGAGAAGCCCATCATTCAAACCTCAAAGGGTGCATTGGAAGTTACTCTCAATCGTGCTGCTTCTGTAGATATTTCCCGCCTGGGTGCTGCCGTCTCGAAATTTGCTCAACGGGTTGGACCATTAGCAATGGCACTTAGTACGGCGCAATTGATTTGTGATCTCTCTAATATTTGCAATTCAAATGGTATTTGGACAACTAACGTTCCAGATACACCGGATTTTCCTAGTTCCTATCCTTTAACCGGTGGAAAGTGGCAGGGAAATACTCCTTCTACTTTTCCAAATCCTACTTCTGTATGTTCTGCTCGTGATTTTTTAGATATTAACTTTGGTCCGGGTTTTTCCTTTGATCATATGGAGTTTATACAGGATGGTGTTTATCAGTGTTTCGCCTTCCGTACCTCTGAACCTGGTACGGGATCTTTTCCGGGGACACATGCCGCGCGTCTGCCCGGTTGTGCTGACGGTTACACCGAAACAGGTTCAAACTGCGTTAAGGATGCAGCCGGTTCAAATGCTGCCACTCCTTCCGATTGGTCAGCCAAAGAATCCGCACTTAATAACTCTGGTTTTGTACCTGAGCTATTCAGTCAAGGTTTATCGATCCCGGTGGGAACGCCTACTTTAACCGGTTCCCCTGTCACTGTTCCATTGGGTAGTACAACAAAAACACTTAAAGACGGTGCTGGAAATACTACCGGCTCGGAAGTAACAACAGATTCCTTATCCATCACCGATGGCGCAACCAGTGACAACCCCAACAGAATCAACCTAACGCAAACCACAATCACAAACAACTACAACACCAGCAACGTCCTAACCTCAAGTTCTACCACGGTGACAGACCCACAACAACCCAAGACAGACGGAATAGAAATTGAAATAGACAACATGACAGACCAGCCATTGGAGCAGCAAGCCATACCCGGAATATTTACCCATACGTCATGGGGTTCCGGTTCCTGTCCGGGTGATCGTTCGGTTTCATATCACTACGGAACCTTAAACCTTAGTTTTCAGCCTGCCTGTGATGCGGCAATTGCACTGCAGCCGCTCGTTGTAATTCTTGCCGGTATTGCTGCGCTTTTCATAATCTCAAGAGCAGTCAGAAATGATTAAAGTACTTTTACCCCTGGCCAAGTTCTTCGAATCGAACATTGGTGCATTAGTCCACAAAGGATTAGCAGCGGCCGGTATTGGAATAATCAGTTATGCGGCTGTTACCACTGCATTCAATGCGGCTCTTTCCTTCACTCAAACCAATTACAACAACCTGGCCGGGGACATGTTGGCCTTGATCGGCCTTGGCGGCATAGGTGAAGCCATGGGCTTAATTGTCGGCGCTATGACATTCAAACTCACCATGACAACTGTTAAACGATTGGGACTAAAACAATGAGCATCTCTCTACTTACTGCGGTCCCTGGTGGTGGCAAAACTTCTTACGCGGTGTGGAATGTCATAAAAGAAGCCCACGAACAAGGAAAAATCATCTACACGGTAGGAATTCCGAAACTCACTATTCCAACGATAGAATTATCATACGACCAGGTAAGGCAATGGTTCAAGACATCACCGAACGAGGAGGGCTTGCCTGAACTTCTTAACCTTGAACATGGTTCGATCATTGTTATTGATGAAGTCCAGCGCATCTGGCCGGCCACCGGCTCCAAGATTTCGGACGACATTAAAGAACTGTCAGTCCATCGTCATTACGGGCTTACTTTCTTCCTGATAACTCAAGCGCCAAACCTCATACACCGTAATGTTCTCGCGCTGGTAGATCGTCATTTGCATATTGGCGTGAACTGGGCAGGGCGCAAAATATACGAATGGTCGGAATATTGCCGCTCGCCTTCCACCAAAACAAGCAAAGATACTGCGGTAACCTTTAACTATAAGCTGCCTAAAGAATCCTTTGCTTTATATCATTCTGCCACGCAGCATGTAAAAGCTAAGAAACGCGCTCCGATGACGTTTTATGTTTTTCTCGTTGCCATCCTTCTAACCATTGCATTTGCATACTTTGGCGTTCAGCGGGTTGTTGCTAAAACTAATCCGGATACTGAAATTATCTTAACTGACGAAAAACCGATAGAGCAGCCGGTCATTGTTACACCTCAGCCGGTCCAGCCTGTGGAATCACCGCGTAACCTGTTTGATGTCCAATTACTGACACATGACATTGACTGGTCAATGGTATCCGCCTGTTTAGCCAGTCCTAAACTCGGATGCGTTTGTTACGGCCAATCCGGGCAGCGTTTAGTTGTTCCAAAGGAATCCTGTGAACTGGCTGTTACCTCCGGCTGGCATCGCAAGAAAGGGTATTTATGAAAGAGGAGGGTAGTTATTTCTAGACAGTTACACTGTAACTTACAATATTCAAGGATTTCCGCAGCGCCACTTAATCCTACTTCACGCCCAAGGGTCGCGCCGCCGACCGGCGCGAAGGGTATGCACCCGAAAGGGGGCATGCTGCCCGAACCCTAACGCGATGTTTGTTTATCCTGACTTCCCCTTATTGCTAAACAGAATTTGATTTTGATTCTGTGAGGTATAATCCTAGAAATACACTTATGAGGATAGAATCATGGAGCTTTCCGCCGTATTAACACCAGCACCAGAAGGTGGCTATGTTGCGTTCAATCCTGAGACAGGAACAACGACACAAGGAGAAACGGTTGAAGAGGCTTTGGCTAATTTAGCTGAGGCAACTGAACTTTACCTTGAAGAATTTCCATTGACCATATCGGCCCGTTCGCTATTGACAACCTTTCAAGTAACCGAACATGCCTAAATTACCTGTCATTTCTGCAGCGGAAGCGATTAAGGCTTTTGAGCGCTTAGGTTTTACCATTGTGCGTCAGCGAGGCAGCCATATCGTACTTCGGAAAGATTCTTCTGGTTGTGTCGTTCCAAACCATCGCCAACTGAAAGTTGGAACTTTGAGCGGGATACTTAAGCAAGCGGGAGTGTCTCCGGATGAATTCATCAAGGCGTTGCGCGCCTGATTTCCCTTATTTGAATTATTATCAGGAGAAATTATTTTGGACATTTTATTAGCTACAGTTGGCGCAGTACTAGCGTTTCTCACATTTGTAGGCGGACAATATGTTCTTAAGCTCGTAATTGAACCTGTTCAAGGGATGAAAAAGACGATTGGCGAAATTTCGCATGCCCTAATTGCACATAGTAAGATTCTTTCCAATTCGGAGGAAGGCTTTAGTGACGATCAGAAACGTAATGTGTTTGACCATCTGAATATGTTATCTGCACAGTTGCAAGCTTCTAATTATCTTATCCCCAAGTGCATAAGAAAAAATGATTGCAAATGTTTGCCGTGTTTATTTGATCTTCCTTCACAAGATAATATTTTTGAAGCATCTGAGCAGCTTCAATCTTTGGCAAATTGTTTATTTCAAGTTAAAAACGAAGATATAACGAGATCACATGTACATGTTACTGAATTAAAAAGGAATATTAGTTTAAATCTTGATATTTTTATTCCTAGAGCGAAAACCTGAGTGATTTATGTGTTTTTGAAACTCAACAGATTGTTATCACTTAAGGAGCTTTAGATGGGGTTTCTCAATAAACTTTTCGGATTCCGTTGGAGTCTTTACGTTGTCCAGAACGAAAATCAATTAGTGTATGCCATGCATGAGAACTCTGTCCTGCGAATGCTTGGCTATGTGATGGATTACTATGCTGACGGTGGAAGGCCCGTCGAGCCCTGGAGTTTACACATTAACTTCAATCATAATCACAAGTCAATAATGTTAGAACCAAAGCATTTCACTCCAGATGGAGAAAAAGCATCCCCTGAGCTTATTCGACAGATAGAATCCATAGACCCTGGTTGGCAAGTTAAAGGCGCAGAACCGATCTTTGAAGAAGTCGCTACAAAGAAACGCATCAAGATTATGAGTGCCCCTCCTGGTCACATTGACCTCCAAGAACTTTTTGATAACATACAAAAGCCTCGTGAACCTACCTTTTATACAGTGATGAATGTTATTTTTGGAAAAAAATAGAGTGGATTTTAGACTTTCTTGATACCCTTATTGATTTTCTACTTTGTTCATCCCGTTTTGCAGAAAGAAAAACGGGATGAATTTAAATGTAAAATCCGCTTCTGCTTGTAAACCATCCATTAACGGTTAACTAAATTAAGTAAAACTTCTCTGCAAAATCATACCAAACTTACTTTCTAGCACTAACTGCCGCCTATAGAAAGCGGTTTTAACCTCAAGATTATCAAACTCTTCATTACGATTTTTTAATTCTCGCTTTAGCAACTCAATTTCCCGCTCTAAGCTCCAAACCTTTTGACATTTCCAAAATAAAGCCCTGATTTCATGTGGAGGAAAACCATTTTTCCATTCAGGAACATAAAACAAATTATTTGAGAAACGATATCCTTTCCATTCCTCGCCCAATAAAGCGCTTGCATCGCCTTTAAGATACAACCTTAAAAGCCTGAGTGCTGGTTCCGGGATAACCTTAGTTCCTTTTTTCCATTTCTTAATCACTTTTTGATCTTCACCAGTGATTCTTTCGATTTCTTCTATGTTGATGCCATAAATTAGCTCGTTCATTTTCTCAACCTAAGAGCAAAGATTAGATCATTACAAATCTTAAATGATTTTCATTTCGATAAAAGAAAGCCGACAAGCAACGTATTCAAAAGTTGTTATTGCTTGTCGGATATACGGGTATTGCAGGAATGATGCGGGTTTTGAATAATGATTCAATGACTAACACTGGTATTTTGAAAACCCCTAAACAGCTTATCCAGGAATTCTGAGAATTTATCGAATTTTCTGCGGAACTGCTTTCTACGATTATTCAATTTAACATAATACAAATTATTGGCAATTGATACGGCTTAAGAAATGGCGTAGAAAAAGCGATCATATAGCTGATTCTTTACAAGAAGATTCCAGGCGTTTTTAGAATGTTAGTGAAGGAATCCCTCATCGGGTACCTTAGCCTGGAACTTATTGAGCTGAGTTATTCGATAATGATTCCACCACCCAGGCATACCTTGCTTTCATAAATGACAACAGATTGACCAGGTGTAACAGCCCATTGATCTTGTGCAAAATCTACTTGGCAATGATCCTGGGTTAAATTCGTAATCGTGCAAGGGGCATCAGTCTGACGATAGCGGTTTTTTGCGGCATAAACCCAGTTGCAATGCGGCTGTTTCCCGCTAATCCATGTTAAATCAGCAGCCTCTAGCGATGGTCGAAATAGATCAGGGTGATTATGGCCTTGTACTACAACTAAAATATTTCTAGACATGTCTTTGGCAGACACAAACCACGGCTCATCACTACCACCACGTGTTCCACCAATTCCTAATCCCTGCCGTTGTCCGATGGTGTAATACATCAATCCAATATGTTGACCGATCACCTTTCCTTCCGGGGTCTGGATTTCCCCTGACTCATGCGGGAGATAGCGATTGAGAAAATCCCGGAATGGACGCTCCCCGATAAAACAGATACCCGTGCTGTCTTTTTTGGAAAAATTGGGTAATTTTAATTGTTTGGCGATCTTACGTACTTCGCGCTTATAAAGATGTCCAATAGGAAACAGAGTACTGGCAAGTTGTGTTTGATTCAAACGATATAAGAAATAGCTCTGATCTTTAGTGCCATCTTCACCTTTTAATAATTGAAAAACACTGCCGACTTTACGTACCTGAGCATAATGGCCTGTGGCAATACAATCCGCTTCCAGTTTATACGCATGATCCAGGAAAGCCTTGAATTTAATTTCGGCATTGCACAGTACATCAGGATTCGGTGTCCGTCCAGCCTGATATTCAGACAGAAAATGCGAAAAAACTCGATCTTTGTATTCAACCGAGAAATTCACCACTTCGATCGGAATATCAATCACATCCGCGACAGATACCGCATCCAAAAAATCCTGGCGGGAAGAACAATACTCCTCGGTATCATCATCTTCCCAGTTTTTCATAAATAGCCCAACGACATCATAACCCTGTTGTTTCAACAGATAAGCTGCCACGGATGAATCAACACCACCTGACATACCGACAATCACACGTTGTTTTTTCATCCTGTCATGACTCATAGTGTGTCAGCAATTCCAGCGAATATCGCTTGCCGGCGAGATGATCCTTAATACACTGCATAACCAGTGGACTACGATGGCGGTGATGCATCTGATTAATTTCATCCGCACTGAACCAAGCTGCTTGCAAGATGCCGGTGTCCAGTTTACGTTCCGGATCATGATGTGTCACGTGACCGCCAAAAGCAAAACGCAGATACGTTGTATCCATGCGACTGGAGTACCATTGATAAATGCCCAGTACATATTCAGGCACGAAGGTATACGCCGTTTCTTCTAGCGTTTCCCGTATGGCACCTTGAATGATGGTTTCCCCGGGATCGAGGTGCCCCGCTGGTTGATTTAGAAACAGACCTGAGCCCGCTTCGGGCTCTTCCTCAACCAACAAATATTTGCCACTTTGTTCAACGACAGCCGCAACTGTCACATTGGGTTTCCAAATCATATTTTCTTGAGTGATAAAAAAATAAATAACCAATCAGCATGATATTTCCCTATCCGCCGTTAAAGTAATTGCTGCCTATTATCTATCGCATTGGCGCTTCGAATTCCGTTTGGATTTATTGGGATTTTCAGGCGCCCTGTCACAACGGCAGATGGTCAGAAGTAAATCGTTGCAATAACTTGTTAAGCTGCGCAACATCAAATGGTTTGCTGAGATGTTCATTCATACCGGCATCAAAGCATTCCTGTCTAACATGATCGAAGGCATGAGCAGTCAACGCGACAATCGGTGTTGGCATTGCATTTGTTAGCTGCTCAAGGGCACGTATTCGCCGCGTGGCTTCAAATCAATCCATCACTGGCATATTGCAGTCCATCAGTATCAAATCAAATTGTTGCGACGAATATGCATTAATTGCCTCCAATCCATTGTCTACCATGGTAACCTCACAACTTAGACGCTCTAACATTGCCTTACTAACCAACTGATTCACTTCAATCCTCGACAACCAATATACGCGTACGATATTCAGTAATAGTTTTTGTTTTTGCCTTCATTGTGGACTCTTCACCTTGTTTTGATGTTATTGCATCAATTAGGTCATAGTTCAGGGGTATACGTACACAGAACTCGGATCCCTTACCAATTTCACTGGACACAGTAATTGAGCCGCCCATCAGGGATAACAAGTTACGGGTAATCACGAGTCCCAATCCAGTCCCTCGAATATGTTGGGTAGATTCACCCACTTGTGAAAATTCCTGAAATAATCGCGCTTGATTCTCAGCTGCGATACCGATTCCAGTATCCGCGACTACAAGTTTTAACTCAACTCCGCTCTGATCTGGAACTGGGGTACAGCTTAACAATAATTTAAATTCGCCTTCTTGAGTGAACTTAAAAGCATTTCCGAGCAAGTTAAATAAAATCTGTTTGATTCGCTAAGTATCAAAATTCAAAAGAAATACACTACATCAATATCACATCATATTGCTCTTGTGTATAGGATTCTTCTACCTGAAGGCTTATCGGCTTTGCTATAAAATCACCCAATTGCGCCAAACTTTGAGATTCCTCATCAAGAAATAATTCAATAACTTGCTGTGATGCCAGAATACGGAATTCATTGGCTTCAAATTGCCTGGATTCTCGTAGTAGTTCACGTAGAATCTCATAACAAATGGTTTGTGCCGTTCTGATTTCACCTCGTCCTTGACAGGTCGGACAAGATTCGCATAATACATGCGCAAGGCTTTCCCGAGTGCGCTTCCGCGTCATCTCAACCAACCCAAGTGCGCTAAATCCATTAACTGTGATGCGCGTACGATCTTTCAGTAAAGCTTTGTTGAATTCAGCCAATACCGCATTTTTATGTTCTTCAGAATCCATATCGATAAAATCAATGATGATAATACCACCCAAGTTACGCAGCCTAAGCTGCCTTGCGATTACCTGAGCGGCTTCAAGATTAGTTTTGAAGATGGTGTCGTCGAAATTTCTAACGCCGACAAATCCACCTGTGTTGACATCCATCGTAGTGAGCGCTTCAGTCTGGTCAATAATCAAATACCCACCGGACTTTAGATTAACGCGCCTAGCCAACGATTTATCAATTTCTTCCTCAACGCCATACAGATCAAATAATGGGCGATCCCCGGTATATAAGTTAATACGATCAGCGATATATGTCATATAGCTTTGCGCGAATTTCACAAGCTTTTGATAATTCTCACGTGAGTCTACAAGTATTCTTGAAGTATCTTCTTTCACATAATCTCTTAGTACCCGATGACTTAAATCCAAATCTTGATATAGCAAAATAGGCGCTGTAATGTCCATAGACTGTTGTTGGATATCGTGCCACAGCTTGTGCAAATATTCGAGATCGGCACGTAAGTCACTTTCATTCGCTGTTTCAGCCATTGTTCTAATAATGTAACCGCCCTTTTCATCTACCGGCAGAATTTGTTGCAATTTTTCGCGTAACATCTCACGTTCACTGTCATCTTCAATGCGTTGAGAGATCCCAATGTGTGATTCTTGCGGCAGATAAACCAATAGACGACCTGCTAAGCTGATTTGTGTGGATAGTCGCGCACCCTTAGTACCAATTGCATCTTTGATCACTTGCACTAGGATGCTATTGCCCTCGTATAATAGTTTCTCAATCGGTTTGGTGATCTCTCCTTCTTGACTGGATGTTTTTATGTCTGCCACATGTAAAAATGCTGCCCGGTCAAGGCCTATATCGACAAATGCAGATTGCATTCCGGGCAGAACGCGACTGACACGTCCATTATAAATATTGCCTACAATGCCACGGCCGCTCGTTCTTTCAATATGTAGCTCTTGCGTCACACCTTGTTCTAGTATGGCTACTCGGGTTTCTTGCGGGGTGATATTTACAAGAATTTCATTGCTCATATTGCGTATGAACTATACCTATAATCAGTCTGATTTCTGGAGTTGAAAGCTAGCAATGCTTACGACGATACTTGCGCTAGCAATATGTGCGATACGACATTATTATTTCACTAACTTAGTGTCACAATTGACTGACATTTATTGAAAAATCTCTATACCAGTTTCTTCTAATAATTGTGCCGTTTCGTAGAGGGGCAGTCCCATGATTCCGCTATAGCTGCCAAATATCTCAACAATAAATGCCGCAGCCAAACCTTGAATAGCGTAAGCACCGGCTTTATCCAAGATACTATTATTTGCCAAATAGCTACGAATCTCTCGCTCGCTGATCTGACGAAATCTTACTGTTGATGTCGATAATCTCACCTGTATATTATCTTTAACCCCCACACCAATGGCCGTTAAAACTTGGTGTGAGCGACCTGACAATGTTTTTAGCATTTCTTCTGCATGTTTAATATCTTTTGGCTTACCTAGAATACAACCATCAATAGTAACAATCGTGTCAGCGACCAAAACGGGCAGTATCGGCAATCGGCGCTGGATCACTCGCCTCCAGCCTTCATTTGCTTTAGATTGAGTAATACGATAGATATAATCAGTCGGCGACTCGTCAACAAATGGTTGCTCATCAATATCAATTTCACGGCCAAGCGTTTCCCGCATCATTAATAGATTACATTTCACGCCGATTTGTCTTAACAATTCACGTCTTCTTGGGCTTCTTGAGGCAAGATATATTTGGTTTTCTGAAAACATCGCAATCAATACTCTATAATTCAAATATGCTTAATTTTTATTCCTATTGTTTCATCCATCATATCTTAAAAGAGAGATGGAGATAGCAAGTGACATGAGTCATATTTTCATGATTTCACTTAACTCCTGTGATAAGGATGATTCTTGATAATAGATACGGCTCGATACAATTGTTCTGCCAACAAAACACGGACAAGGCCATGTGGCAAGGTGAGTTTTGACAAAGCGAGCATTTCATTTGCTGTTTGCTTGATATCTGCATGTAGCCCATCCGCACTCCCAATAACAAATGCAACAGATCCCCCATCAATCGTCCACTCTTTTATTACATTTGCAAATTTTACTGTTGTCCATTGTTGACCGCCTTCATCAAGTACCACAGTATGGCAATCTGGTGGCAGCGCTGCACGGATCCTCAGAGATTCGGCAAGTAACAGTTGTCCGGTTTGTTTTCCACTAACACGTTTCTCAGGCTTAATTTCAATTAAATTAATTGTTATTTCACGCGGTAAGCGTTTGATATACTCAAAATAACCAGCACTAACCCAATCCGGCATTTTGTTCCCAACCGTGAGTATAAAAAATTTCATAATTAGGAAAAATCAGAAGACTGACTGCTCACATTCTGTTGCACCAAATAGCCTGCTCTAATTCTGTCCGGACCATAATGCCTTCAGATTATAGTATTCGCGTGCAACCGGTAGCATGATATGCACAATCACGTCTCCTAAATCAACGAGTAGCCATTCTCCTGTCTGTTCTCCTTCCATACTGTAGACTCTTCCCCCGGCAGCTTTGACTTGTTCTTGTACATTGTTTGCCAGAGATTTTGTCTGACGTGAAGAATCTGCGCTCGCAATAACGATATATTCGAACATGGATGTAATTTTAGAAACATTAATGACATCAATATCATAGGCCTTAATATCCTCCAGCGCATCGACAACGATATTGACCAGCTTTTCTGAGTTCATATATTCCCGGTGTATAGGCAATTGGATTTAATATAATCAGAGACGTTATCTGAGAGTAGATAACGTATGCTTTTCCCAGCACTTACCAATGATCGTATGTGTGATGCAGAGATTTCCAACAATGATGTTTGTGCCGTGTAGATAAAACCGCTGATTTGAAGCTCTAGATCACCAGCATCCAGAACTCGACGAGTAACAAATTCTTTTTTGATATCTGTCGGCAGATTCTGATAATCATTGATGGATACATAACCCGGACGTGCGACAATTATCATATGGCATAGACCGAACAATTCATGCCAATTATGCCACTGATTTATTTTTATAAACGCATCCATCCCAAGAATAAAGCAAAGTGCCGCGCTATCCCCCAATTCGCATTGATATTCTTGGAGTGTCTCGATTGATGTACTTATTCCAGGGCGATTAACCTCCCGTTCATCAAGCGAAAACTTACTGTTATCCCGAATAGCCAGATGTACCATATTAGAACGATGATTTC
>LNFM01009224.1_pt1 | contig 16573 bp, 14 predicted proteins | sample 596031 | NCBI WGS metagenome assembly LNFM01 (sample SAMN04254537, study PRJNA301005) | activated carbon metagenome | isolation source: dual media filters at the Ann Arbor, Michigan drinking water treatment plant | place: USA: Ann Arbor
TTCTTGGACTCGATCTTGTCCCCCATCGCGGCAATCGCATTTACTGGCGGACCGATAAAGGCGATGCCCTCAGCGGCCAGTGCCTCGGCAAAGCTGGTGCGTTCGGACAGGAAGCCATAGCCCGGATGTACTGCCTCAGCGCCGGTTTGCTTGCACGCGGCAATGATCTTGTCGGCAATAAGATAAGACTGCGCGGCGGGTGAAGGCCCGATGTGTATCGCCTCATCGGCCATAGCAACAAAAGGCGCGCGCGCATCGGCATCGGAATAGACCGCGACGGTCGCGATCCCCATCCGGCGTGCGGTCTTGATGATGCGGCAAGCGATTTCGCCGCGGTTGGCAATCAGGATTTTTTTGAACATTTATAAGCCTTCGGTTTCAGATTCGGTTGGCTCGGTCAAATACTTGTCTTCCCAGTGCATGAGCCGAAACGAATTGTCTTTTTGACGTTTCAGGTAAAACACACCTTCAACATCCTGCGATGGCGTGTAAAAAGTGGCGCACAAGAGAATAACCCTTCCATCTTGATCATGAATGGTGCGGTATTCCTTCCCACTTTTCGACGTGATGACACCCAACATTTTGCGCAGGTCGTTTGGGTCATTTCCTTCAGGTTCTGTGCGTTCTACGCGAAATTGGCCCTCGATTTTGATTGCACCAGCCAAACGCTTCTTTCGTGCTTTGGCTGCGATTTCCGATCCTTGGACTGTGCAAGCCATTGCATTCTCCGAAGGCAAAGCAATCAGCAACATCGCAGCCAACGGAAGTCTTAAGATGTTCACTCCGCCGCCTCCAACGCCTTGCACGCCCGCAGCGGCTCCTCTGCCTCCATCGGCACCAGCCCCAGCTTCGCGAGCATCGCCGCGTCCTTGTCGTCGCCTGCATTGGCGGCGGTCAGCAGCTTGTCGCCGGTGAAGATGCTGTTCGCGCCCGCCATGAAGCACAAAGCCTGCGTCGCCTCCGACATGCTCTCACGCCCTGCGCTCAGGCGCACCATGCTCATCGGCATCGTGATGCGCGCGACGGCGATGGTCCGCACGAACTCGATATCGTCGATCTTGGCCAGCGGCGTGTCGGCGAGCATATCGCCCAATACGGTGCCTTTGACTGGCACCAGCGCGTTTACGGGCACGCTTTCGGGATGGGCCGGCAATGTTGCCAGCGTGTGGATGAAACCCACCCGGTCGGCGCGTGTTTCACCCATCCCGACAATCCCGCCGCTGCACACGTTGATGCCCGCGCGGCGCACCTCGGCCAGCGTATCGAGCCGGTCCTCCATCGTGCGCGTGGTGATGATCTCGTTGTAACGCTCAGGGCTGGTATCGATGTTATGGTTGTAATAATCGAGGCCAGCCTCGGCCAGCATGTCCGCCTGTTTGGGCGTCAGCATGCCAAGGGTCATGCAGGTTTCCATGCCCATCTGCCGCACGCCTTTGACGATCTCGACAATCGAGGGCATGTCGCGGTCCTTGGGGTTGCGCCACGCCGCGCCCATGCAGAAACGTCGCGAGCCAGCGTCGGCAGCCTCGGCGGCCTTTTGCAGCACGGCCTGCACATCCATCAACTTGGTCGCTTCAACCCCGCTGTCAGCCTTCACGGATTGGCTGCAATAGCCGCAATCCTCGGGGCAACCGCCTGTCTTGATGCTGAGCAAAGTGCAAAGCTGAATTTGCCCCACGGCATGATGCGCGCGGTGGACGGTCGCGCTCCTGTAGACCAGCTCATCGAACGGCAGGTCGAACAACGCCGCGATCTCTTCGCGTGTCCAATCGGTGCGAACGGTCAAGCGGCTTCTCCTACAGGTGGCATATTGTGGCCGAGTAACGTCAAAACATCTGCGGCACACTCCACAACGTTTGAGCCAGGACCATAAATCCCCTGTACGCCAGCTTCGCGCAAGAAGTCATAGTCCTGTGGTGGAATGACGCCGCCAGCGATAACCTTAATGTCGCCGCGCCCCGCTTCACGCAGGCCTTTGACGAGTTCGGGGATCAGAGTCTTGTGACCCGCCGCCAGCGATGAAGCGCCGACAACATCCACGCCGCTTTCTAGCGCCAATACTACCGTCTCTTCAGGCGTTTGGAACAGCGGCCCGGAAACAATCTCGAAACCCATATCGCCAAAAGCCGACGATATGACGTTCGCCCCGCGATCATGCCCGTCCTGCCCCATTTTGGCGACGAGCAATTTGGGTTTTGAACGCCCTCGATGACCTGCGCCCAGCGCTTATCGAATTCATAGGCGCTGCCGTAAATGCCCGAAACCGGCGTCGGCGTGGTGCCGTAGCGGCCAAACACAGCCTCCATCGCGTCGGAAATTTCGCCAAGCGAGGCCCGTGCGCGGGCGGCTACGACGGCGAGTGCCAAGACATTCGCTCCCGATTTCGCACCTTCAGTCAGCGCCACTAATGCCGCCTGACATGCCGCTTCATCGCGTGACGCGCGCATTTTGGCGAGGCGGGTAATCTGGCCCTGCCTGACCATATCGTTATCGACCTCCAACGTGTCGAGATGCGCTTCGGTATCGAGCCGGTATTTGTTGACGCCGACGATGACGTCCTCGCCCTTGTCCACGCGGGCTTGCCGCGCGGCGGCAGCTTCTTCGATCAGGCGTTTGGGCATGCCTGACGCGACTGCCTTGGTCATGCCACCGAGCGCATCGACCTCGCCGATGATTTTCCAAGCCTGATCAACCAGTTCGGCGGTCAAGGCTTCGATATAATAAGAACCCCCCAGAGGATCGACGACCTTGGTAATGCCGGTTTCTTCGGTCAGGATAATCTGCGTGTTGCGCGCAATCCTTGCCGAGAATTCGGTCGGCAAGGCAATCGCCTCGTCCAAGGCATTAGTGTGCAACGACTGTGTGCCACCTAAAGTCGCGGCCATCGCCTCGATCGTGGTGCGGATGACGTTGTTGTAAGGGTCTTGCTCCTGCAACGACACACCCGAAGTTTGGCAGTGCGTGCGAAGCATCTTCGAGCGTTCGTCCTTTGCGCCGAGCCCGTCCATCACGCGGTGCCACAAGGTTCGCGCGGCGCGCAGCTTCGACACCTCCATGAAGAAGTTCATGCCGATGCCGAAGAAGAAGGAGAGCCGCCCCGCGAACGCGTCGATATCCAACCCGCTTTCCATGGCGCGCTGCACATATTCCTTGCCGTCGGCGATGGTGAAGGCAAGCTCCTGCACTGCCGTCGCCCCTGCCTCGTGCATGTGATAGCCCGAGATCGAAATGCTGTTGAATTTGGGCATGTTCGCGCTGGTGTAGGCGATGATATCTGACACGATCCGCATCGATGGTTCGGGCGGGTAGATATAGGTGTTGCGGACCATGAACTCCTTGAGGATGTCGTTCTGGATGGTGCCGTCGAGCTGCGCCTGCGCCACCCCTTGCTCCTCGCCAGCAACGATGAAGAAGGCGAGAATGGGGATTACCGCGCCGTTCATCGTCATCGAAACCGACATCTGGTCGAGCGGAATGCCGTCGAACAGGATTTTCATATCCTCTACGGAGTCGATGGCAACGCCAGCCTTGCCGACATCGCCGACCACGCGGGGATGGTCAGAGTCATAGCCGCGGTGGGTGGCAAGATCAAAAGCGACGCTCAGGCCTTTTTGGCCAGCGGCCAAGTTGCGGCGGTAGAAGGCGTTCGATTCTTCGGCAGTCGAGAAGCCTGCATATTGGCGGATGGTCCACGGACGGCCTGCATACATCGAGGCACGAACGCCGCGTGTGAATGGCGCGAAACCTGGAAGGCCAGGGTCGCCAGCGTCTTCAGCTGTATACAGAGGCTTCACGGCAATGCCCTCCGGCGTATGCCATGTCAGGTCCTTGCCCTTGACCTCTTTTGCCGCAGCGGCTTTCCAGTCTTCCAAATCTGCCATGTTATTGGCCCTTGAACTGCGGGTTGCGTTTTTGCAGGAAAGACAAGCCACCCTCTTGCGCATCCGCGCTTTCGCCTGCAATCTTTTGCGCCTCCGCCTCACGGGTTAGCGCACTGGCATAATCCATTTCGAGTGCAGTCGCGATATTCTGGCGCATCAGGCCTAGTGCCAATGTCGGGCCATTGGCCAGCTTGGTCGCCAGCGCACGCACCTCGGTCATCAACTCGGCATCCTCGACGCATTTGTAAATCAAGCCCCATTCGGCCGCCTGCTCCCCGCCGATTTTCTCACCGAGCATCATCATCTGCGTCGCGCGCGCCTTGCCGATCAGGCGCGGCAGCATCCAGCTTGCGCCGCCATCGGGAACAAGGCCGATATTGACAAATGCCTGCAGGAAATAACCCGACTTGCCGGCAATAGCGAAGTCGCTGCACAGACCAAGGCTGCAACCAATGCCTGCTGCTGGCCCGTTGACCGCAGTAATGATCGGCACGCTCAGTTTCGACAATTTGACCATCGTTGGATTATAGCTGCGGGTCAGAGCGCCATAAGGCCCGCTGGCACCCAATGCCGCTGCTCCGCCGCGCGCTTGCAGATCCGCACCAGAACAAAATGCCCTACCCTCACCGGTGATGATTAACGCGCGCGCACCACCCAGATTGTCGATAGCCTCGCTAATCTCATCCGCCATCTGCGGACCCATCGCATTTAGCCGCTCGGGGCGGTTGAGGGTGATGGTCGCGATATTGTCCACGATTTCGAGGCGGATGGTTTCGTAGGTCAAATCAATACTCCCGTTTATCCGACACCGCTCATGCTGAGGAGGGACTGAGCCTTTCGAAGGCCCATCTCGAGGCAATGTGCATATCCTTCGAGACGTCATTTCGACAAGTTCAATGGCTCCCCAGGATGAGCGGTAACTAATGATGCCCTTCCGGCACCTCCATAATCTCGGTCAACACACCCTGCATATCGCGCGGGTGCACAAAGAAAATCAGCGTCCCGTGCGCACCGATGCGAGGCTCGCCGAGCACCCGTTTGCCCATAGCCTCGAACTCGGCCTTGGCGGCGTGGATATCGGGCACTTCGTAACAGATGTGATGCTGCCCACCCGCCGGGTTCTTCTCAAGAAACGCCGCGATAGAGGCATTACCCGGCAGCGGCTCGATTAGCTCGATCTGCGTGCCGTCCATCGCGCCGTTGGAAGATGGCGTATCGACAAAGCAGACCTTCACCCCCTGATCGGGTAGGTCGAACGGCTCATGGATTTTAGTCGCGCCCAACACGTCGCGGTAAAAGATGATGCTATCCGCGATGGAAGGCGTCGCGACGCCGATATGATTGAGACGGCCTAGTTTCATCTTACTTCCTCACAACGGAATATTATCATGCTTCTTCCAAGGGTTTTCCAACGCCTTGTTCCGCAATTTCCGCAAGCCCAAGGCAATCCGCTTCCGCGTTGAATGCGGGTAGATCACCTCGTCGATAAAGCCCTTGCTTGCCGCGACGAAGGGGTTGGCGAAGCGGTCTTCATATTCCTTGGTCTTCTCGGCGATTTCTTCCGGACCCAGCCCACGGAAGATGATTTCCACTGCACCTTTTGCGCCCATCACCGCGATTTCGGCGGTGGGCCAGGCGTAGTTCAAATCGCCGCGCAAATGCTTTGACGCCATCACGTCATAGGCGCCGCCATAGGCCTTGCGGGTGATGACGGTAATTTTCGGCACGGTCGCCTCGGCATAAGCGAACAGCAGTTTTGCTCCATGCTTGATGATGCCGCCATATTCCTGGGCGGTGCCGGGCAGGAAGCCAGGGACGTCGACGAACGTGATGATCGGGATTTCGAACGCATCACAGAAACGGACGAAACGCGCCGCCTTTCGGCTGCTGTTGATGTCGAGGACGCCTGCCAGCACCATCGGCTGATTGGCTACGATGCCCACGGTGCGCCCCTCGATACGGCCGAAGCCGATGATGATGTTCGCCGCATGCGTTGGCTGCACCTCAAAGAAATCGGCCTCGTCGACCGTCTTGCGGATCAGCTCGTGCATATCATAAGGCTGGTTTGCGCTTGGCGGGATCAGCGTGTCGAGGCTTGGTTCCATGCGGTCCCATGCGTCTTCGGTCGGGCGCTCCGGAACGCCCAAACGGTTATTTTCGGGCAGATAGTCGAAGAAATCGCGGGTCGCGAGCAACGCCTCGATATCATTCTCGAACGCATTGTCGGCGACGCCCGATTTGGTGGTGTGCGAAACCGCGCCGCCCAGTTCTTCCTGAGTCACCACCTCATTGGTTACGGTCTTGACCACGTCGGGGCCGGTGACGAACATATAGCTCGAATCCTTCACCATGAAGATAAAGTCGGTCATCGCAGGGGAATAAACCGCGCCGCCCGCGCATGGCCCCATGATAAGGCTGATCTGCGGCACCACGCCACTTGCCAGCACGTTTCGCTGGAACACCTCGGCATAACCGCCGAGGCTGGCAACGCCCTCCTGAATGCGCGCGCCGCCGCTGTCGTTTAGGCCGATCACCGGCGCGCCTACCTTCATCGCATTGTCCATGACCTTGCAGATTTTCATCGCATGCGCCTCGGACAGCGAACCGCCGAATACGGTGAAATCCTGACTATACACATAGACCAGACGGCCATTGATCGTACCTGAGCCGGTGACAACACCGTCTCCGGGGATTTTCTGGGTTTCCATGCCGAAATCGGTGCAATTATGCGTTACATAGGCATCGAGTTCTTCGAAGCTGCCTTCGTCGAGCAATATGTCGAGCCGCTCGCGCGCTGTCAGGCGGCCCTTGGCATGTTGCGCATCGATACGCTTCTGCCCACCACCCATTTTCGACGCCGCGCGGCGTATTTCCAGTTCAGCGATATTGGCCGACATGGCACTCCCCAATTGCTTATTTATACGAATGCCTTGGCACCGCATCCTCGCAATTGCAAATATCGAATGGCGGTTTTGCACTGCCAAAATGATTGGCGCGTCGCTATAGCGCGCACATGTCCCAGCAACATCCCATCAAGGTCGCCGCGTTATATCGCTTCGTGGCGTTCGACGCGCCTGAAAAACTGCAGCCGCTGATCCAAGCGGAATGCGATATCGGCGGCATCAAAGGCACAATATTACTGGCGAATGAAGGCATAAACGGCACGGTAGCCGGAGCAGCTGAGGGTATCGACGCGCTGATCGTGTTTTTGCGCGATCTGCCGGGATGCGAAGAACTCGATGTCAAATATTCGCATGCGGAGGAAATGCCGTTCTACCGGATGAAAGTTCGGCTGAAAAAAGAGATTGTGACCTTAGGCGTCGAAGGCATCGACCCCAAACGTGAGGTGGGGACTTATGTGCAGCCCGAGGACTGGAACGCATTGATATCCGACCCCGCAACGGTGCTGATCGACACGCGCAACGATTATGAAGTCGCGATCGGTACTTTCGAAGGCGCGGTCGACCCCAAGACAAAATCGTTCAGCGAATTTCCCGACTGGTTCCGCGAACATCGTGAAGAGCTAGCCGCGGGCAAGACCAAGTTCGCGATGTTCTGCACCGGAGGAATCCGCTGCGAAAAATCGACCGCGTTTTTGAAAGCGGAGGGGATCGACGAGGTATATCATCTCGAAGGTGGTATCTTGCGCTATCTGGAAACTGTGCCCGAACCCCAGAGCAAGTGGCAGGGCGAATGCTTCGTCTTCGACGAGCGTGTGTCGGTGAAGCACGGCCTTGAACTCGGCGAAATGGAACTATGCCACGCCTGCCGCCGCCCGATTTCGCAACGCGATAAGACGTCGGAACATTTCATCGAAGGTGTCGCCTGCCCCGCTTGCTTCGCCGAGCGCACCGACGAGGATCGCGAGCGATTCGCCGAGCGGCAGAAGCAGATCGCGCTCGCCAAGAAGCGCGGGAAGCAGCATATCGGCGTTAATCTGCGTGCTAATGACTAAAACGCAAAATCCATTCGTGTCGAGCGTAGACGAGACAACGTGCAGAACCGATGGGCCTCTCGTCTCCGCCCGAAGCGAACGGATTAAAAGGTAAGTGAGCATTCTTCCCATCCTCTACAGCTTCCGCCGTTGCCCCTATGCAATGCGCGCGCGGATTGCAGTGGCGATGAGCGATGTGAAGGTCGAATTGCGCGAGGTTGTGCTGCGGGACAAGCCGCTGGAGTTGATCGAAGCTTCGGCCAAGGCCACTGTGCCGGTATTGGTATTGCCCGGTAGCGAGGTGCTTGACGAAAGCCTTGATATTATGCGTTGGGCGCTAGAACAAAATGACCCCGAAAACTGGTTGGCCCATGTCGATGCCGACCTGATCGCGGCGAATGACGGCCCTTTCAAGCGGGCGCTTGATCGATACAAATATCCGCATCGTTACGACCTGCCCAATGGCATCGAACATCGTGACCAAGCGCTCGCGAATATAAGTGATTTGAACGAACGACTGGACGATATGCCATTCCTTGCCGGTGACAAGCGCGGCTTTACCGATATCGCAATTTTCCCGTTCATCCGTCAATTTGCGGCAACCGACCAAGGCTGGTTTGATGCGCTTCCCCTGCCAGCACTTCAGGCTTGGCTTGACGGACTGCAGTCGTCAGACCTGTTCGCCAGCATCATGATCCGCTACCCGCAATGGAAAGCAGGCGACCCGCCCGCCACCTTCGCCTGATTACTTCATCAACACCAGTTCTTCAGCCATGCTCGGGTGAAGCGCCACGGTGTCGTCGAAATCCTGCTTGGTCAGCCCCGCCTTTACGGCAATCGCCGCGGCCTGCATGATTTCGCCGCTGTCGGGCCCGATGAGGTGGAGACCGACGACTTTTTCCTCGGCTCCAGCAACAACCATTTTATACAGTGCGCGTTCGTTGCGGTCGGCGAGTACATTTTTCATCGCGCGGAAATCGCTTTTGTAGATTTTAACGTCCTGATGTTTCGCCCTCGCTTCGGCCTCGGTCATGCCTACGCTGCCGATGGGCGGATTGCTGAACACCGCCGTCGGAATGCAATCATAATTGACCGTGCGCGGGTTGTTGCCGAACACCGTATCGGCAAATGCGTGGCCCTCTCTAATGGCAATAGGGGTTAGCTGCACCCGATTGGTGACGTCGCCGACGGCATAAATGCTGGGCACGTTGGTGCGGTTGTCGTCGCCAACCTTGACCGATCCATCGTTGGCCAGATCGACGCCGACTTCTTCCAACCCAAGAGCCTTGCTGTGCGGCGTGCGCCCTATCGCCCACAGCAACAAATCGGTCTCGATCTGCTCGCCATTCTTGCACTGGATGAGCAAGCTGCCGTCATCGCGTTTCGTAATGGACTCGAATGCAGTGTTGAGGCGGATATCGATGCCCTTGTGCCGGCTGGTGTCGACAAGCCGGTCAACAATCTCGTCGTCATAACTGCGCAGTATCCTGTCACCGTGGGTAACAAGCGTCACATCGACGCCAAGTTCGTTGAAAATCCCGGCAAACTCATTCGCGATATAGCCACCACCTGCAATGACGGCGCGCGTAGGTAAAGCCGGAAGGCTGAAAACTTCATTCGAGGTAATGCCATAGCCAGCGCCGGGGATGTCAGGAACTGAGGGCCATGCGCCGGTCGCAACCAGTATGTGGGCGGCGGTGATTTCGCGTCCGCTGACCAATTGAACGCTGTTCGGTCCAGTGACGATTGCGCGTTCACGAAAAATCTCGACATTGTTGTTGCCAAGCGTCTGTCCGTATAACCCTTCAAGCCGGTTGACCTCGGCGGCGACATTATCGCGCAGAGTTTCCCAATCGAAAGTTGCGCCTTCGGTGTTCCAGCCGAAACGTTTTGCATCGACCATATCCTGGGCGAAATGCGCGCCGTAAACTAACAGCTTTTTGGGCACGCACCCACGAATAACGCAGGTGCCGCCAACGCGATGTTCCTCGGCAATCGCTACTTTCGCGCCGTGTGCGGCTGAAATTCGCGAAGCGCGGACTCCGCCCGAACCTGCGCCAATAACAAACAGGTCGTAGTCATAATCGGTCATAAATCACCCAATGCGGCTTCGATTAACGCCGTGGTAGAGGGGTCAAATCCGCTGGCGCCATTTTCGCCGATGCTCTTTGCGATTTGCTTGCCAAGCTCGACGCCGAATTGGTCGAATGGATTGATGCCCAACATCACCGCGTTCACGAACGTCCTATGCTCGTAAAAAGCGATCAAAGCACCGAGCGTTGACGGCGTTACGTCGTCTAGAAGTATCGTTGTTGATGGCCTGTTTCCTGCATAATTGCGCGCAAGATCATCCGACTTTTTTCCTGCCATCAATGCCGCGCCTTGCGCGAAACAATTGACCAGTAATGTTTCATGATGCGCGACATCGAAATCATGCCCTGGCGTCTTGCTGGCGATGAATTCGACCGGGATAAGGTGCGTGCCCTGATGGAGTAGCTGGAACACCGCGTGCTGCGCATCGGTCCCCACCCCTCCCCATGTAACTGGCGCGCTGTTGCGGCTGAGTGGCGCGCCGTCGGCGGTTACCGACTTACCGTTCGATTCCATCTCAAGCTGCTGGAGATAATCGGGGAGCAAGCGCAGCCGTTCGTCATAGGCAAATACCGCCCGCGTTTGGCAGCCCTTTGCTTGCGCATAATAAAGATCGGCAAAAGCCGCCAGCGTCGGCGCGCTTTCAAGTGGATCTGAATTACGGAAATGCCGGTCCATAGCCGCCCCGCCCTCGAGCAATTCCTCGTAAGCAGCCCAGCCAAGCCCCAGCGCGATTGGAAAACCGATGGAGCACCACAAGGAATAGCGCCCACCCACTGCTTCGTTGAACGGCAGAACGCGGCTTTCGTCGATGCCCCATTCAATCGCCTTATCGGGATAAGCGGTCAGCGCAACAAACTGCGCATAAGGGTCGGCCACACCGCCTTCGCGCATCCATTCCATCGCGCTGGTGGCATTTAGCAAGGTTTCGGTCGTGGTGAATGTCTTCGACGCTACCGCAACCACCGTCTTGTTCGGGTCCATGCCTTTGACCGCCTCGGTCAGCGCCGCGCCGTCAATGTTCGACACCACTTTGACGTCATAACGCGCATCATCCCGTCCCAGTGCGTCGAACAACAGTTTTGGCCCGAGCGCCGAACCGCCAATCCCGATATGCAGCACATGTTTTATATCGCCCAGTGCGCCTGCCTCAATAGCTTCGACAAGACCGCGCATCCGCGCCTGCAAGCCGCGAGCTTGTGCAACGGATTCAGCGTTTCCATTCCCGCGTTCTGCTGTGTGTTCGGCAGCGCGTCCTTCAGTCGGATTGACGATGGCGCCTGTAAACAACGCCTCCTTGGCGGCTGCCAGATTTGCGGCTTCAGCCAGCTTTGAAAAAGTTTCCAGCATGGTTGGATCGAGGTGCGTCTTGGAAAAATCAAAACGGATAGTCGACTCTTCAACCGTCAGCGCACGCACTCTATCGGCATCATCCCCAAACAGCGTTGCCAGTGGCTTGGCCTCATGTGCCTCCAGTGCAGCCCAATGCGATGCAGTCATTTCAATTCCTCATGGTCATGGCGTCGCCGCCGTCAATCAAACTCGGCACTGGCCAATAGCCGCCCCGCGCATTAGAAGGCCAGCCAAACCGTCAGCCAATCACAATTAATTCGCGAGTTTCTGTGACATCAACATCCGAACAGACCAAAGACCTTGATGCCGACACCTCGTCAGCCGGCGCGGTAGGTAAATCATCTTCCGAATGGCGGGAATACGGTACGTTTCTGCTGAAACTAGCCTTATTCGTATTCATATTACGCAGCTTCATTGTTTCGCCGTTCAACATCCCGTCGGAATCGATGCAACCGCGGTTGTTGATTGGTGATTATCTGCTCGTGGCCAAGTGGCCTTATGGTTATTCGAAATATAGCCTGCCCTTTTCATTGCCGATCATCCCGGGGCGGATTTTCGCCAGCCAGCCGACACGCGGCGACGTGGTGGTGTTCAAGGCCCCGCCAACGATGAGAGATGATTATATTAAACGGGTTATGGGCCTGCCCGGAGACGTCATCCAGATGCGCAACGGAATTTTGGAAATTAACGGTGTGGCAGTCAAGAAAGAACGGATTGCCGATTTTGTCATTCCGGTTACCGAAAATATGAAAGACGCCGCCGCATTGGAAGGCACGCCATTCCCGTGCTGGCGCCCCGATTTTGAAGAACCGGCGAAAGGTGGTGGAACGCAATGCAGCTATCCGCGCTATGTCGAAACCTTGCCTGAGGGACGGAGCTACGAAATTCTCGACCTCGATAGCGGTTTGCCAGGCGATGATACCGAAGCTTTTGTTGTCGGCGAAGGCGAACTGTTCCTGATGGGCGACAATCGCGACCGCAGTGCGGACAGCCGTTTTCCTGCCGATGGCAAGGCAATCGGCATTGTGCCGCAGGAATATCTCGTCGGCCGTGCGCTTGTCAGCGTGTTTTCGACCGATGGCTCGGCACGCTGGTTGCTGCCGTGGACATGGTTTAGCGCGGCCCGGCCCGAGCGGATCGGACAGGGCTTTTGAGCGATGTGACGCAATCGGCGTGGTTGGCAGAACTGCTGCCCGCTGCCCCGAAAGACAGTGCGATGTACCACCGCGCGTTGACGCATGGCAGTACAGGCCAGCCAGACTATCAGCGACTTGAGTTTTTGGGCGACCGGATCTTGGGGCTGGTGATCGCCGACATGCTTTATCACCGCTATGCCGATGAAGCAGAAGGCAGGCTTTCGCACCGTTTGAACGCGCTCGTCTCTGGTTCAACCTGTGCCGATATCGCCCGGCAAATCGATCTCCCGCGACATATTCGTTTGGGCAAGCAGGCGCGCGATGACGGTGCGCAGCAAAGCGATAATGTGCTGGGTGACGTCATGGAAGCGATTATTGGGGCGCTGTATATCGACCAGGGCATGGACGCGGCGCGCACGCTGGTCGTGCGGTTATGGGGGCCGCTGCTCGAAACCGCCAATGGCGCGCCCAAACACCCCAAATCCGAGCTTCAGGAATGGTGCGCCGCCAACGGGCGCAAAGTGCCAGAATATATTATAACCAAAAAAGAAGGTCCGCCCCACGCCATGCGTTTTGAAATTACCGTTACCGTCAAGGGCTTCGACCCCGTCAGTGCAAGCGCGAATAGTAAGCAGGCTGCAGAAACTGCGGCAGCTCTCGCCTTTCTGGAGGCGCGCACATGACCAAGCGATGCGGACATGTCGCTATCATCGGCGCGCCAAATGCGGGTAAATCGACTTTGGTCAATGCTATGGTCGGACAAAAGGTGGCTATCGTCAGCCCCAAAGCGCAAACCACGCGAACGCGGATGCTTGGCGTTGCGCTTGAAGGCGAGACGCAGATCATCCTGGTCGATACGCCGGGCATTTTTGCAGCGCAGCGCCGTTTCGACCGGGCGATGGTTGCGGCGGCGTGGGACGGCGCAGGTGATGCCGACTTGATTGCGCTGATCGTAGACGGCCGCGCGGGCGCTGGGCCAAAAGTCGAAAAAATATTGCACGGGCTGAAAGACCGGCCTGAGCGCAAGTGGCTGGTCCTGAACAAAGTCGATATTGCGGCGAAGGAAAAGCTGCTGTCGCTGACAAGCAAAATCACCGAGATATGCCAATTCGAGCAGATTTATTATATCAGCGCAGCAACCGGTGATGGACTAGCTGAATTCAAAACTGCCATTGCCGAGGCGATGCCCGAAGGCGAATGGCACTTTCCCGAAGATCAGGTGTCCGACGCAACCGACCGATTGATCGCGTCCGAAATCACCCGCGAGCAACTATATCTGCAACTGCATGAAGAGCTGCCTTATGCGAGCGCCGTTGAGACTGAAAAATATAGCGAACGAGAGGATGGCAGCCTAGAAATCCACCAACAGATATTGGTCGCACGGCCAACGCAGCGCGCAATCGTGCTCGGCAAAGGCGGCGCGCGCATCAAAGCGATTGGCGAGGCCGCCCGCTTGGAACTCGCCAAGCTTATGGGGGTAAAAGTCCACCTCTACCTTCACGTCAAAGTCCACGCCAAATGGGACGAAGACCGCAGTCTGTACCGTGATATCGGGTTGGAGTGGGTCGACTAAGCCTTTGCTTTAGCTTTCGCCTTGGTGGGTGATTTCTTTTTAACCGCCGCTTTTTTCTTTGGTGCAGCCTTCTTCTTCGTTTTCGACGGCATAGCGGCCCGCGCGTCGATCAGTTGCGCAGCTTCGTCCAGCGTCAGCTCATCGGGCGTAATCGACTTGGGCAGCGTCGCGTTGGTCGTCCCGTCGGTTACATAAGCACCAAAACGGCCTTCCATGACCTTGAGCTCCAACTCGGTGCGCGGATGCTTGCCCAGTTCCTTGAGCGGAGCGCGCGCGGCCCCGCGGCCACGGCCCGGGTTTGCCAACGCTTCAGCCAGTTTGACGACGGCGCTGTTCATACCCGTTTCGAATACTTCGGCGGTTGAGGTCAGACGCGCATATTTGCCCGCATGCGCCAAATAGGGACCATAACGACCAATAGACGCCGTTACCGGCTCGCTGCTTTCAGGATGGATGCCAACGGTGCGCGGTAGCGACAATAACTTTACCGCCCAATCGAGGCCGAAGTCTTCCGATGGTACGTCTTTAGGAATAGAGGCCCGTTTCGCATCCTTGCCCTCGCCCATTTCGACATAAGGACCAAAGCGTCCCGATTTACGGCTGACCTCCAGATTGGTTTCGGGATGCTGGCCCAGGACTTCAGGCCCGGTATCTTCGCCATTTTCACCGCCGGGCTGAGCGAATTTGCGGGTGTACTTACAATCGGGATAGTTTGAGCAGGCAACAAAAGCTCCGAATTTGCCACCGCGCAGTGCCAGCCTGCCCTCGCCGCATTTCGGGCAAAGACGTGGATCGGTGCCGTCCTCGCGCTCGGGAAAAAGATAGGGCGACAGGAATATGTCGAGTTCAGCTGTGACCTCGGACGGCTTTTGCTCCATGACCTCAGCGGTCTTGGGTTTAAAATCACGCCAGAAACTTTCGAGGAATGCTTGCCAGTCGGCCCGTCCGCCGCTGATTTCATCGAGCTGGTCTTCAAGGCCTGCTGTATAATCATACGCCACATAGCGTTCAAAAAAGCGTTCGAGAAATGCAGTTAGAAGCCTGCCTGATTCCTCTGCAAAGAAACGATTCTTTTCAACGCGGACGTAGGAACGGTCTTTCAGAACCTGGATCGTCGAAGCATAAGTCGAAGGCCGCCCGATGCCGAGCTCTTCGAGCCGCTTAACTAACGTAGCTTCCGAAAATCGTGGCGGTGGCTGTGTGAAATGCTGGGTCTTTTCAGCTGCGTGTTTGGCAGGGACGTCACCATCAATCATCGGCGGTAGCATTGCGCCATCCTCGCCTTCGCTGTCATCCAGGCCTTCTTCGTAAACCGCCAAAAAGCCGGGGAATTTCATCACCTGCCCGGTGGCGCGTAAACCGGTCTGGCCAGTGCCGTCAAGCAGGTCGACGGTCGTGCGCTCCATCCGCGCCGAGGCCATCTGACTCGCCATCGCGCGCTTGTAGATCAGGTCGTACAAGCGGCCATGGTCGCCTGACCCAGCCTTGTCCTTGCCGAAATCGGTTGGGCGGATTGCTTCATGCGCTTCCTGCGCATTTTTTGCCTTGGTCTGATAGACGCGCGGCTTGTCTGGCAAATACCCGCTGTCGAATCGGTCGGCGATGGTCTTGCGCGCAGCGGAAATCGCACTGTGGTCCATCTGGACGCCGTCGGTCCGCATATAGGTGATTGCGCCGTCTTCATATAGGCCCTGTGCCACTCGCATTGTGTGGCTGGCCGAGAAACCGAGTTTGCGGGCCGCTTCTTGCTGCAAAGTGGACGTTGTGAAAGGCGGTTGCGGATTGCGCGTGACCGGCTTGGTTTCGACGCTTTCGACCCGGAAATTGCCATTCTCGACTGCTAACCGGGCGGCTTCCGCATCGGTCTCGGTCTTTAAATCCATCTTGTCGAGTTTTTGGCTCAAATGGCGCGTCAGGCGTGCTTCGAATTTCTGGCCCTTATGCTCCATATTGGCCTTCACCGACCAATATTCCTGGGCCTTGAACGCTTCGATCTCGCGCTCGCGCTCGACGATAAGCCGCAAAGCTACTGACTGAACGCGACCAGCTGATTTTGCACCCGGCAATTTGCGCCACAGCACCGGCGAAAGCGTAAATCCAACCAGATAATCCAGCGCACGCCGCGCTAGATAAGCCTCGATCAAGTCAATATCCAACTCACGCGGCTTGGCCATTGCGTCGAGAACAGCCGCCTTTGTTATCGCATTAAATGTGACCCGCTGAACATTTTTTGGCAGCGCCTTTTTCTGTGCGAGCACTTCCTGAACGTGCCAGCTAATCGCCTCGCCTTCGCGGTCAGGGTCGGTCGCGAGAATCAATCCATCGGCCTTCTTGGCCTCATCGGTGATCGCCTTCAGCTGTTTCGCCTTATCGGCATAATTGTCCCACAGCATGGCAAAGCCGTTTTCAGGATCGACCGAACCATCCTTGGGTGGCAAATCGCGGATGTGGCCGTAGGATGCCAGCACCTTGAAACCAGGCCCCAGATATTTCTCGATTGTCTTGGCCTTAGCAGGTGATTCAACGATGACTAATTGCATGATTATATGAGCTTTTCTAAAATCTCTCGCGTACGCGTATAGGCTGATGGGGTTAAAGGGGTGTC
>LNFM01024747.1_pt1 | contig 16570 bp, 16 predicted proteins | sample 596031 | NCBI WGS metagenome assembly LNFM01 (sample SAMN04254537, study PRJNA301005) | activated carbon metagenome | isolation source: dual media filters at the Ann Arbor, Michigan drinking water treatment plant | place: USA: Ann Arbor
ACAGCATCATCGAGCGGATGGCCGGCGTGGTGTCCTCGCAGGGGGCCAAATACGTCATGCTCAATGCGCCCCGTTCGGCCCTGGCCGAGATCACCGCCATCCTGCCCGGCGCCGGCGCACCGACGGTCATGCCCCTGTCCGGCCGCGACGACGCCGTGGCCGTCCACGCCGTCTGTCAGGAAGCGGTCTTCTGGGAGACGCTGGAACGGCTCAAGGCCGCCGGCGCCTCGGCCATCCTCGTCCTCCCGATCGAGAAGATGATGTGATGAAACGGATCGACTGGAGCACCCTCGACGAAGCCGGCCGGCGCGAGGCCTTGGCCCGCCCCCGCCGCCGCACCGAGACCCGCGTCACCGATACGGTGCGGGAGATCATGGACGATGTCCGCACGCGCGGCGGCGCCGCCGTGACCGACTGGAGCCTGAAGCTGGACGGCGCCGCGCCGCGTCGCCTGGAGCTGACCGCTGATCGCGTCGCCGCCGCCCGCGACGCCCTGCGGCCCGCCGACACCCGGTCCATCCGTATGGCCGCCGAGAACATCCGCATCTTCCACGAGGCGACCCGGCCTGAGGACACCCCCGAGGTCGAGATCGTCCCCGGCGTCCGCTCGCGCCTCGTCTGGCGGCCGCTGCGGTCGGCGGGCCTCTATGTCCCGGGCGGCTCGGCGCCGCTGTTCTCGTCCCTGCTCATGCTGGCCATCCCGGCCGCCGTCGCCGGGGTCGGCCGTCGCGTCGCCGTCACCCCGCCCTCGGCCTCGGGCGAGCCGCATCCGGCCATGATCTTCGCCGCCGCCGAAGCCGGTCTCGATGCGCTCTGGCTGATCGGCGGGGCCCAGGCCATCGCTGCCCTGACCTTCGGGGCCGAGCTGGAGGACGGTGCCATCGAACCCTGCGACAAGCTGTTCGGCCCCGGCAACGCCTGGGTCGCCGAGGCCAAGAAGCAGGCTGCCAACCTGCCCGGCGGCCCCGCCGTCGACATGCCCGCCGGCCCGTCGGAACTGCTGGTCATCGCCGACCGCGACGCCGACCCCGAAATCGCCGCCGCCGACCTGCTCAGCCAGGCCGAACACGACGCCGACGCCCAGGTCATCCTCGTCTCCGAGAGCCGCGCCAATATCGACGCCATCCTCGCCGAGGTAGATCGCCAGCTGGAGACCCTGCCCCGCGCCGACATCGCCCGCGCCTCCCTCGCCGAGGGCCGCGCCATCCGCGTGCGCGACGTCGCCGAAGCCTGCGAGGTCGCCAATCTCTACGCGCCGGAACACCTCGCCCTCCAGACTGTTGACGCCGACAAGCTGGTCAGCCGCATATCCGCCGCCGGGGCCGTCTTCGTCGGCGCCTTCGCCGCCGAGACCCTGGGCGACTACGCCGCCGGCCCCAGCCACGTCCTGCCCACCGACGGCGCCGCGCGCACCATGGGGGGCGTCACCACCGCCAGCTTCATGACCACCATGTCGGTCCAGGTCGTGACCGAGGCCGGGGCCGCCGCCCTCGCCCCCGTCGCCGCCCGCCTCGCCCGGCTGGAAGGTCTGGAAGCCCACGCCCGGGCCGCGGATCTGAGGACCGGCGGATGAACAATCTCCCTGCCCCCTTCGCGCCGCTCGTCGCCGGCGGCGACGGCCTCGACCGCTATCCGGCCGAGCCCCGCGCCCTCGCCGCCCGCATGGCCCAGGTCTACGGCGTCACCGCTGACAGCGTCCTGCCGGTCCGCGGCCTGACCCACGGACTGGAGCTGATCTTCCGCCTCGCCGCCCGTAACGGCCAGCGCGTCGAGGCCCCCGACGCCGAGCCGTACCGCGCCCTCGCCGCCCTCTACGCCCCGCCCGCCGCCGGTGCCGCGACCGGTCCCGTCATCCTCCGCGCCCTCGGTTCTCCCGAAGCCGTGGCCGAGATGGCCGAACGGGTCGCCCCGGCCTTGCTGGTCATCGATGAAGGCATGGCCGAGTTTGCGGACGCCACCTCCGCCGCGACGGCCATCCGCGACCACGCCAACCTGATCGTCCTGCGCAGCCTGTCCCTCGCTTACGGCCTCGCCGGTGCCCGTGTCGGTGCCGCCCTCGGCCAGCCGGAGACCCTCGCCCGTCTGGCCGGGGTGCTCGAGCCCTATGCCCTGCCCGAGGTCTCCGTCCGCCTCGCCCTGCAGGCGCTCGACCCCTCGCGGATGATGGAGACGACGGCGCGGACCGCCCTCGTCCGCTCGGAGCGCGACCGGCTGATCAAGGCCCTCTCCCGCGACATGGCGATCGAGCCGGGCTTCGGACCCGTGATCATGGTTCGCCCCGCCGACCCGGACGCCGTCCTCACCGCCCTCGCCCGCTTCGGCCTTGCCGCCGAACGCGCCGGCGACCGGCTGCGCCTGCCCGTCTCCGCCAAGGCCGAGGTCAACGACAGGCTCCTCGCCGCCCTCGGTCTCGGTGCCGCATCCGGCCGTATCCACCGCACCGGTGAGGCGGTCCGCGACACGAAAGAGACGCGCATCGTCTGCGCCGTCGACCTCGATGCGACCGGCCCGGTCTCCATCGCCACCGGCGTCGGCTTCTTCGACCACATGCTGGAGCAGGTCGCCGCCCACGGCGGCTTCTCCCTGCGGCTCGCCTGCGAGGGCGACCTGCACACCGACCCGCACCACACCATCGAGGACTCGGCCATCGCCCTTGGCCAGGCCCTGAAACAGGCGCTCGGCGAACGCCGCGGCATCGCCCGCTACGGCTTCGTCCTGCCCATGGACGAGGCCAATGCCTCCGTCTCGATCGACCTGTCTGGCAGACCCTACCCGCTGTTCGAAGGGACCTTCTCCACCCCCTTCATCGGCGACTACCGCACCGACCTGACGGCCCACGTCTTCCGCTCGCTGGCCGAGGCGATGGGTGCGGCTGTCCATGTCTCGGTCACCGGCGACGACGACCACCACAAGACCGAAGCCGTCTACAAGGCCTTCGGCCGCGCCCTGCGTCAGGCCATCCGCATCGAGGGCGACGCCGTGCCCTCGACCAAGGGTGTGCTGTGACCGAGGTCACCGTTCTGGCCTATGGTGCCGGCAACACCGCCTCGGTCCGGTTCGCCCTGGAACGGCTGGGCGCTGTCGTTCGCCTGACCGACGACCCGTTGGCGGTCACGGAAGCCGAACGGCTGATCCTGCCCGGCGTCGGTGCCGCCGCCTACGCCATGGCCAGGCTGACCGCGCTCGGTCTCGTCGAACCGCTCCGCGCCTTCCCACGCCCCCTGCTCGGCGTCTGCCTCGGGCAGCAGTTGCTGTTCGAAACCAGCGAGGAGGGCGAACCCGTCCCCCTGCTGGGCCTGATCCCCGGCGCCGTCCGCCGGCTGGAGCCCGGCAAGGGCCTGACCGTGCCACACATGGGCTGGTCACGGCTGACCGCCGTCCGGGCCGATCCCCTGCTGGAAGGCGTCGAGGACGGCGCTTACGCCTATTTCGTCCACGGCTTCGTCTGCCCCGACGGCTCCGCCACGATCGCCCGCGCCGACTACGGCGGCCCGGTGCCCGCCATGGTCCGCAGCGCCAACCGCTGGGGCTGCCAGTTCCACCCCGAGCGCTCGGCCGCCGCCGGCGCCCGCATCCTGCGCAACTTCCTGGAGCTTCCCGCGTGATCGTCTATCCCGCCATCGACCTGAAAGACGGGATCTGCGTGCGGCTGATGCACGGCCGGTTCGATCAGGTCACCCGCTACGATGACCAGCCCCTGGGCCCATATCGTCGACCTCGACGGGGCCGAGGCCGGGCGCGCGGTCCAGCACGCCCTCATCGGCGAACTCGCCCGCGCCATCGATATCCGCATCCAGTCCGGCGGCGGGGTCCGCTCCGCCGACGATGTCGCCGCCCTGATCGACGCCGGCGTCGCCCGCGTGGTGGTCGGTTCTCTCGCTGTGTCAAAGCCGGAGACCGTGGCCGACTGGCTGCGCCGCTTCGGCCCGGACCGCATCACCCTGGCCATCGACGTCAAGGCCGACGGCGATCGCTGGGTCCCGGCTCTGAAGGGGTGGACCGAGGCGGCAGGGGTCGATCTCTGGACCGCCCTGGACCGCTACCCGCCCAACCTCGCGCGCCACCTGCTGGTCACCGACGTCGGCCGCGACGGCGCCCTGACCGGCCCCAATCTCGACCTGCTGGGCGAGATCATCCGCCGCCGCCCCGATCTCAAGGTCCAGGCCTCGGGCGGTGTGGCCACGGTCGCCGACCTGACCGCCGCCGCCGACCTCGGCTGCGACGGCGCCATCGTCGGCCGCGCCCTCTACGAGAACCGTTTCACCCTCGAAGAGGCTCTGGCTGCCAAAGAGCCGGCATGACGGCCCGCCGCATCATCCCCTGTCTCGACGTCAAGGACGGCCGGGTGGTCAAGGGCGTCCGCTTCCAGGGCCACACGGACATGGGCGACGCCGCCGACCTCGCCGCGCGCTATCGCGATGAGGGCGCAGACGAACTGGTCTTCTACGACATCACAGCCAGCCCCGAGGGCCGCACGCTCGACTACGGCTGGGTGCGCGACATCGCCCGCCTGCTCGACATCCCGTTCAGCGTCGCCGGCGGCATCCGCTCGGTCGATCAGGCCGCCCGCTGCCTCGACCACGGGGCCGACAAGGTCTCGATCAACTCCCCGGCTCTCGAACGTCCCGAGCTCATCGGCGAGATGGCGGAGCGCCTCGGCAGCCAGTGCGTGGTCGTCGGCGTCGACTCCAAGCGCGCCGAAGACGACTGGCTGGTGCACCAGTACACCGGCGACCCGACCGCCAGCCGCGGGGCCGGCCGCCGCACCATGGACTGGATCGTCGAGGCCCAGACCCTCGGCGCCGGCGAGATCGTGCTCAACTGCATGGATGAGGACGGCGTCCGCCGCGGCTATGACATCGCCCAGCTCGCCGCCGCCCGCGCCCGTCTGACCATCCCGCTCGTCGCCTCGGGCGGTGCCGGCGCGGCCTCGCATTTCCGCGACGTTTTCGAACAGGCCGACGTCTCCGGTGCCCTCGCCGCCAGCGTCTTCCACACCGGGACCCTGGCCATTCCCGATCTCAAGGCGTTCCTGTCGGACGCCGGACAGGAAATGAGACTGTGATCGACCCCGACCAACTCGACTTCGCCAAGGGCCAGGGCCTCATCCCCGTCGTCGTGCAGGACGCCGCCACACTGCAGGTGCTGACCCTGGCCTATATGGACCGCGCCGCCCTCGACGAGACGATCGCAAGCCAGGAGGCTACCTTCTTCTCGCGCTCGCGCGGCGGGCGCTGGCGCAAGGGCGAGACCTCGGGCGACCGGCTGCATGTGGTTTCGATCACGCCGGACTGCGACGGCGACGCGCTGGTCCTGAAGGTCCGGCCCGTGGGCAACGCCTGCCACCTGAACCGCATCAGCTGTTTCGGCGACGAGGACGCGCCGGGCCTCGGCCGCCTCGCCCGGCTTGAGGCAACTATCGCGGAACGCGCCGCCGCCGACCCTTCCGAAAGCTGGACCGCCCGCCTGCTCGCGGAGGGCGTCAAACGCGTCGCCCAGAAGGTCGGCGAAGAGGGCGTCGAGACCGCTCTCGCGGGCGTCGCGGGCCCGGATTCGGAACTGGCGGCGGAGGCCGCGGATTTGGTCTATCACCTGATGGTGCTGCTTCGGGCGCGTCACATGGTGTTTCAGGACGTCCTCGACGTCTTGGCGCAGCGGGCGGAAGCGGCCAGACACAACCCCGGTCCAGCCGGGACCTGAATGAAGGAGAGCGCATGGCGGCCCTGGTGCTGTTCGGCGGCGGCGGCGACCTCGCCATGCGGATGCTGCTGCCTTCGCTCTATTTCCTCGAGCACGACGGACTGCTGCCCGACGGGCTGAAGATCATCGGCGCGGCCCCGAAGGTCCGCGCCGCGGTCGAGGGCAAGGCCCACGCCGACGACGCATGGTCGGACGCCTCCTGGGCCCGGCTCGACGCCCGGCTCGACTATCTGCCCGTCGACGCCACCGATCCCGCCAGCCTGAAGCCGCTCAAGGACAAGGTCGGCGACATGAGTTCTACCGGGGGCGTGACCAGTTTCCTCGCCGTCTCGCCCTCGCTCTACGGCCGCATCGTCACCGCCCTGAAGGCCGCCGGCCTGGCCGGGGCGACCGACCGCGTGGTGCTGGAGAAGCCCGTCGGCCGGGACCTCCGGTCCTTCCTCGAGATCGACGACGCCGTGGCCCATGCCTTCTCCGAGGACCAGGTCTTCCGCATCGACCACTACCTCGGCAAGGAGACGGTCCAGAACCTGATCGCCCTGCGTTTCGGCAACACCATCTTCGAACCGCTTTGGAACAGCCTGTCGATCGACCACGTCCAGATCACGGTCGCGGAGACCTTCGGCGTCGGCGACCGCTGGCCCTACTATGACGAATACGGCGCCCTGCGGGACATGCTGCAGAACCACATGCTGCAGCTCCTCTGCCTCGTCGCCATGGAGCCGCCGTCAGACCTCGATCCGGACTCGGTCCGCAACGAAAAGGTCAAGGTCATCCGCTCGCTCCGTCCGATCACGGAGCATGAGGCCGAACGCGTCACGGTGCGCGGCCAGTACGTCGCGGGGACCAGCGAGGGCAAGCCCGCGAAAGCCTACAGCGAGGAGCGCGGCCAGCCGTCCGACACCGAGACCTTCGTCGCCATGCGCGTCGACATCGACAACTGGCGCTGGGCCGGCACCCCCTTCTTCCTGCGCACCGGCAAGCGGCTGGCCGAGAAGCGGACCGAGATCGTCATCCAGTTCAAGCCGGTGCCCCACTCCATCTTCGATCACGGCGAGCGCGGTCATATCGAGCCCAACCGCCTGGTCATCGAACTCCAGCCCGAAGAAGACATCGCCCTGTCGGTGATGAACAAGAAGCCGGGGCTGGACCAGCGCATGAAGCTGCAGCCGATCCAGATGTCCCTGTCATGGGGCCAGGGCGACAAGGACGCGAAACCGCCGCGCCGCCGGATCGCCTATGAGCGGCTGCTGCTCGACGCCCTCGCAGGCGACTCCACCTTGTTCGTCCGCCGCGACGAGGCGGAACAGGCCTGGAAATGGGTCGACGAGGTCTCCGACGCCTGGCGCGGCGCGGCTTTCAAGCCGAAGGAATACGCCGCCGGAAGCTGGGGTCCGGCGGAAGCCGACCTGCTGCTCGAGCGCGGCGGCCGTGCGTGGAACACCGGCCATGGGTAAGGCAGCACCTGCCATCGAGTCCTTCGCCGACGGCGACGCCTGGGCCGACGCCTGCGCCTCACGCTTGGCCGATGCGCTCTCAGCCGCCCTCGTGGAAACGGGCAAGGCGGTCTTCGCCGGTTCCGGCGGCTCGACACCCGCGCCGATCTACCAGCGGATGGCGCAGGCCGATCTCGACTGGTCCCGCGTGGCGGTCACCCTGATCGACGAACGCTACGTCCCCGAGAGCTCGCCCGAGTCCAACGCCGCCCTGCTGAAACAGACCCTGCTGACCGGTCCGGCCGCGGCAGCCCGGTTCGTCCCCCTGTTCCACCCCGCCGTAACGGTCGACCGCGCGGCCGCCCTGGCCGCCCATGCGCTGGCGGCCGAGGGCGGCAAATTGGACGCCGTCCTTCTCGGCATGGGGGAGGATGGCCATATCTGTTCCATGTTCCCCGACAGCCCGACCCTGAAGACCCTGCTCTCGCCCGCGCTCCGGCCGACCGTTCTCGGCGTGCCGCACGGTCGCGACGGGGCCGCGCCCAGCCTTGAGCGGCTGACCATCAACCTGCCCTATCTGACGACCGCCCGCCGCGTCGTCCTAGCCCTGACCGGCACCGCCAAGCGGGTCGTGTTCGAGCGGGAAGCCGCGGGCGATCCGGCTGTCCACCCGATCGCCGCGCTCATCGCGGCCGACGTCCCGCTCGACGTTCTGTGGACGGAGAAAGCCTGATGCCGACCCTGAACCCCGTCGTCGCCGAGGTCACCGCCCGCATCGTCGAACGCTCGAAGGCGAGCCGCGCCGACTATCTGCGCCGCATGGACGCCGCCGGCTCCTCCGGCGTCGGTCGGGCCAAGCTGAGCTGCGCCAACTGGGCCCACGCCTTCGCCGGTGCCCCGGTCAAGGACAAGCTCACCGCCATGTCCGGGACCCAGCCCAACGTCGGCGTGGTCACCGCCTATAACGACATGCTGTCGGCGCATCAGCCGTTCGAGCGGTTCCCGCAGATCATCCGCGACGCCGTGCGCGAGGTGAACGCCACCGCCCAGGTCGCCGGTGCCACGCCCGCCATGTGCGACGGCGTCACCCAGGGCCGCCCCGGCATGGACCTGTCGCTGTTCAGCCGCGACGTCATTGCCATGTCCACCGCCGTGGCCCTGACCCACGACGCCTTCGACGCCGTCGTCTTGTTCATGGGATCGCTGGCCTTCGGCCACCTGCCCGTGGTCTTCGCCCCCGCCGGCCCTATGCCGTCGGGAATTCCTAACGCGGAGAAAGCCCGCGTTCGCGCCGAATACGCCCAGGGCAAGGTCGACCGCGCCATCCTTCTGGAAAGCGAGATCGGCTCCTACCATTCGCCGGGCACCTGCACCTTCTACGGCACGGCCAACTCCAACCAGATGATGATGGAGCTCGGCGGCCTGCACCTGCCCTCGACCGCCTTCGTCCACCCCGAGACCGGCCTCCGCGACGCCCTGACGGCGGCGGCGGCGAAGCGCGCCGTCGAACTGGCCCGCTCCGGTCAGGGCCGCATGGCCGACGTCATTTCCGAGAAGTCGGTCGTCAACATGATCGTCGCCCTGCTGGCCACCGGCGGCTCGACCAACCACGCCATCCATCTGGTCGCCATGGCCCGCGCCGCCGGCGTCCTGATCGACTGGACCGACATGGACCAGCTGTCCTCGGTCACCCCCCTGCTGGCCCGCATCTATCCCAACGGCTCGGCCGATGTGAACGCCTTCCAGGCCGCCGGCGGCGTCGCCTTTGTGGCCCGCGAACTGGCCGAGGCAGGCCATATCCACTCCGACGTCGTCACCGTCATGGGCGAGGGCATCCATCACTATTTCCAGGAGCCGATGCTGATCGACGGCGAGCTGGTCTGGAAGGACGGCGTCGTGGAAAGTCTGGACACGGACATTCTGCGCCCCGCCTCCGATCCCTTCGACCGCGAGGGCGGCCTGCGGCTCGTCCAGGGCGACCTCGGTCGCGCCGTGATCAAGATCTCGGCCGTCAAGCCGGAGAACCGCATCGTCGAGGCCCCCGCCGCCGTCTTCGAGACCCAGGAAGACGCGCTCCAGGCCTTCAAGGACGGCAGGCTGAACCGCGACGTGGTCGTGGTGCTCCGCTTCCAGGGGCCCCGCGCCAACGGCATGCCCGAATTGCACAGCCTGTCCCCGGCCCTGTCCGTGCTCCAGGACAAGGGTTTCAAGGTGGCCTTCGTCACCGACGGCCGCATGTCCGGCGCATCGGGCAAGACCCCCGCCGCCATCCACGTCAGCCCTGAGGCTCTTGCCGGCGGACCACTGGCCCATGTCCGCGACGGCGACATCATCCGCCTCGACGCCGAGGCCGGGGTCCTGACCACTGTCGGCGTCCCTGACCTGTCGTCACGCCCCGCCGCCGTCCGCACGCCCGCCCACGCCACGGGCGCCGGCTGGGGCTATGGCCGCGAACTGTTCGGCGCTTTCCGCGAAGCCGTCAGCACGGCGGAGAGCGGTGCCTCGATCTGTTTCGCCGCCCCGTCCGCCCCGAACGGCCATGCCGACACGCCACCGGACGCCAATCTGGTCGACCGGACGGTGGACGCCTGATGTCCCATGCGGCGCTCCTCGTCGGCGACGTCGGCGGCACCAATGCCCGCTTCGCCATCGCGCGCCTCGTCGACGGCCGGCCCGTGCTCGAGCATCACGAGAGCTTCAAGGGCGCTGACTACCCCACCTTCCTCAAGGCCGTCGCCGCCTTCATCGACGGCTGCGCGGTCAAGCCGGCCGGCGGCGTCATCGCCGTCGCCGGTCCGGTCACGGACGGCGAGATCGACCTCACCAACTCCCCCTGGCGGGTGTCGGAGGCCGAACTTCAGACGCTCGGCCTGAACCCCATTCGCCTGATGAACGACTTCGAGGCGCTGGCCTGGGGTGCGCCCGTGGTCCCCGGGGACATGCTTGCCTCGCTGGGCGGTCCGGCAGAGGGCGAGCCCCATTCGGCCATAGCCGTACTCGGCCCCGGCACCGGATTCGGCGTCTCCGCCCTCGTCCGCGACATCCACGGGAACGAGGTCGCCATGCCGTCCGAAGGCGGCCATGCCTGTTTCGCACCCGGCGATGCCGTCGAGGACGAGGTCCTGCGCATCCTGCGGCGCCGCTATGACCGGGTCTCGATCGAACGGCTGATCTGCGGCCCCGGCCTGCTCAACCTGCACCGCGCCCTCGCCGAGATCGACGGGCGCGAGAGCCATATCGACGACCCGGCCCTGATCACCGCCGAGGCTCTGGAGAACCCCAACAGCCATTGCGGAGCCACCCTGGCCCGGTTCTGCGCCATCCTCGGCTGCGTCGCCGGAGACATCGCCCTGACCACCGGCGCGCGCGGCGGCGTCTATATCGCCGGCGGCATCGCCCCACGCATCCTGCCCTTCCTCAGGGCCAGCCCTTTCCGCGAACGTTTCGAGCGCAAGGGCCGCTACCAGGACTATATGGCGGCCATCCCGACCAACGTGATCCTGCACAAACACGCCGCCCTGCTGGGCGCGGCCCGTGTCGCCTTCTCCCCAGCGATCTGAGGTTCCAACACTTTTTTCTCACGCCGCCGTGAACCCGATCGGCGCGGCGGAGTTATGAGGTTTCCACTCTGGAAGGATATCCTCATGCGTAAACTGATCATCGCCGCCGCCGCCACCTTCGCCGACAAGACCGCTGAAGTTCAAGCGGACGCTCTGGAAGAGCAGGCTGCCGCCGCTCCGACCGAAGCCGCTGAAACGGCCCTCAACGCCGAAGCCGACCGTATCGAACAACAGGCCGGCAACGCTGACGGCGGCATGACCACCGAGAACACCCCGAACACCTCGCCGAGCGCCACGCCGGCCAACCCGAACAACTAATCGGGACGAATCCGGGGGGTCATGACCCCCGGATACTATTCAGAACGGTCAGCCCCCGTCGCGCTCGCGGCGGGGGTTTTCCGTGTCCGGAAGAGATCAGGTGTCAGAGCTTCTTCGGCGGCCAGGGGATGAAGGCGCTGGTCCGGCGCACATAGTCGGCATAGCCCGGCCGGGTACTGTGAATGGCCTTTTCCGTGATGCCGATCCCCGACCATTTGGTCAGGGTGAAGGTCAGGAACAGCGGCCCCGCGATCGCCCACAGGCCCGGCCCGGTCTCGGCGGCGATCAGATACAGACCCCACCAGACGCAGGCGTCGCCGAAATAGTTGGGATGCCGGGTCCAGCGCCACAGACCCTTGTCCATGACCTGACCCTTGTTGGCCGGGTCCTTCTTGAACGCCGCCAGCTGCGCGTCGCCGATGCTCTCGAAACCGATGCCGATCACCGCCAGCACCGCCCCGGCCCAGCCGATCCAGCCCACGGCGGGCTCGATCGAGACCTGACCCAGCTGCACCGGCAGGGAGGTCAGCCAGGCCAGCACCGCCTGGGGCACGAACACCACCAGCAGCCCTGTCCTGGCGAAGCTCCAGCCCCGCTGCTTCTCCATCCGCCCGAGCAGATCGAGATAGCGGCCGTCCGCGCCCTGCATCCGCCAGCGCCGGTACAGGTGCCAGCCCAGCCGCAGGGCCCAGACCCCGACCAGCCAGAGCAGCAGCCATTTCCGGGTCGGATCGCCCTCGGTCCGCGGGAAGGTCGCCACTGCCAGCAACAGCATCCCCATCGGCCAGACGGCGTCGATGAAACTGACGTCCCTGACCTTCAGGGAAACCAGCCACAGCCCGATCATCACCACGATGATCAGGGCCAGGTTCAGGCCCAGAAGGGCGGCGATCTCGGTCAGGCTCATGGGTTCAGAAACGTCCGTGGCGAAAGGCCGGATGCAGGGTGGTCAGTCGACGCAGATCGTGGCCTCGGCCTTGCCGCCCTCGACCGTGGTGTAACAGCCGAACCGGCTGCTCGAGGCCTGGCACTGGCCGACGGCGTTCGTGCCCGCAGCCGGCGCATTGGCCACGTCCTCGACACGACAGTCGCCCGCGCAGTCGTCGCCGTCGGTGCAGCGCGTCCCGGCGTCGGCATAGGTGATCACGCAGCGCACGGACTGCATCCGCCCCTGCGGCAGCATCTTGCCGCCGGCCCGGGCGCAGGCCGCCGCGTCCTCGGTCCCCGCGACCGACTGCACGGCCGGGGCCGCCTCGGCAAGGTCCGTCTGGCCGCCGCTCGCCGGCAGGGGCTGGCAGGCCGCCATCACCACGGCCGCCATGATCAGTAGGCGCTTCATGTCACCTGGCCCTTTTCGAAGCCCGTCCAGACGTCATCATAGTCCAGCTGCATCGTCGGACTGGATTGCGCCCATTCCGTGGTCCGGATCGGCGCCCGGGTCTCGAACATGAAGGCGAGGGTGTTCTCGATCTTCACCGGCTTGAGGTCGGCGGCGACCGCCTTGTCATAGCTGGCCTGATCCGGCCCGTGTCCGCTCATACAGTTGTGCAGGCTGGCACCGCCGGGCGCGAAGCCGCCTTCCTTGGCGTCGTATTCGCCGGTCACCAGCCCCATGAACTCACTCATGACGTTCCGGTGGAACCACGGCGGCCGGAAGGTGTCCTCGCCCACCATCCAGCGCGGCGGGAAGATGACGAAGTCGCAGTTGGCTGTACCCGGCGTGTCCGAGGGCGAGGTCAGGACGGTGAAGATCGACGGGTCCGGATGGTCGAAACTGACGGTGCCGATCGTGTTGAACCGGGCGGTGTCGTATTTGTACGGGGCATAGTTGCCGTGCCAGCCGACCACATCCAGCGGCGAATGGGGGAAGGTCGTGGTCCACAGCCGCCCGCCGTATTTCTGCACGCACTCGGTCGGCCGGTCGACGTCCTCGAACGCGGCCACGGGCGTCTGGAAATCGCGGTGATTGGCCAGGCCGTTGGCGCCGATCGGCCCGAGATCGGGCAGACGGAAGGCCGCGCCGTAGTTCTCGCAGACATAGCCCCGGATCGGACCGGCGCATTCGACCCGGAACCGCACACCGCGCGGAACGACGAGGATCTCTCCCGGCCGGGCATCGATCCGCCCCATCTCGGTGACGAAGGCCTGGTCGCCGTGCTGCGGCACGATCAGCAGCTCGCCGTCGGCGCAGTAGAAGACCCGGTCGACCATCGACCGGTTGGCCGCATACAGATGGATGCCGATGCCCGACAGAGCCTCCGCATCCCCCGTGCCGCCATAGGTGACGAGCCCCTCGACCCAATCGGTCGGTGCGGTCGGCAGCGGAAGGGGATCCCACCGCATCCGGTTCGGCGACGGCGGCGCGTCATGGAAGGGTCCCGTCCGCACCAGCCCCTGGGCGAACGGCTTGTAGGCCGGATGCTGGGCGCTCGGCCGCAGCCGATACAGCCACGACCGCCGGTTCTCGCTGCGGGGGGCGGTGAACGCCGTCCCCGACAGCTGCTCCGCATACAGCCCCATCGGTGCCCGCTGCGGCGAGTTCCGCCCCTCGGGCAGGGCCCCGGGCACGGCCTCGGTCGCGAAATGATTGCCGAAACCGCTCAGATAGTGAGGCGCGTTGGATCGCGTCGTCATGGTCAGAGTCTCCCTGCCCCCCGATCTAGGACAGGCCGGACCGGTTGGCCACTCCGGCGTGAACCGGAGGCGTCATGCCTGCGCCGCGGCCTGCTGAATCCGGGCCACCATATCCCTGGCGGCGCGCGTCACACCGACGATGGTGGCCGAGGCCGCTCCGGTCCAGTCGCCGTAGCCCATGAGCCAGAGGCGAGGCTGCCGGATCGATCGGCCTTCCTCGACCGCTGCACGGCCGTCCGCTTCCACGACGCCGAGCGGGTGGAGATGATCCAGGGCGGGGCGGAAACCCGTGCACCAGATCACCGCATCGATCGACTCGTCGCCGCCATCCGGCCAGGTGACGCCCTGTTCGTTGAAGGCTGTAAACGGACGACGGCTGTTCAGGTCACCACGGGCGCGCGCCGCCCTGACGCTTGGGATGGCTACGATGTCGCCGAGGCCGCCGATGGGCGCATCGACGGTGCGGCCCTCCATCTGGGCTTTCCAGCGGTCGGTGGCGCGCTGGAACAGGACCCGGCCATCGACATCGTCGGGCAGAAACAGCGGCTCCGTGATGGTCACCCAGGTCGCGTCAGCCACCAGCGAGACCTCGGCCATAATCTGCGCCCCGGAGTTCCCGCCGCCGACCACGAGAACGCGCTTGCCGACGAAGGCATCGGGCGATTCGTAGCGTGCCGAATGCAGCTGCACGCCGCCGAACGCCGAACGACCGGGGTAGTCGGGAATGAAGGGCTGACTCCAGGTTCCGGTCGCGCTGACGACCATTCGAGCTTTGCGAATGCCCCTGTCGGTGACGATCTGCAGGCCACCGTCGACAGCGTTGACTGCCAGAACCTCGACCGGGCGCTCCACAGGTAGCTGATACCGCTGCTCATAGGCTGAGAGGTATTCGATCACGTCATCACGGGTCGGATAGTCAACACCCGGCTTTGCCGGCATGGGCCAACCCGGGAGTGAACTCCAGCTGCTGGGCGAGAACAGCCGCAGAGAGTTCCACGCGTGCCGCCAGGCGCCGCCGGGCGTCTCGCCCGCATCGAGTACGCCATAGGTCAGGCCAGCCCGGCGCAAGTAATAGGCTGTGGCCAACCCAGCCTGCCCCCCTCCAATCACGATGACATCCAGCAGGGCCGCGTCCGGTTCAGTCGTCGTGTTCACGGGAGCCGGTCCTTTCTGAAAGGGCTTGGTGACCCCCGGAACGCGCGGGGCCGAAATCCGCCCCTCGAAAGCGCTCTCTCGGTCAAAAAATCGCCCGTCTAGAACCCCTGCGCCCGCGCCATCCGCTCCTGATGGAAGCCCGCGTCGCCGAGCAGCTCATTCAGCACCCGCACCCGCTTCATGAACAGGCCGACGTCATACTCGTCCGTCATGCCGACGCCACCGTGCATCTGCACCGCCTCCTGCACCGCCAGTTCGGCGACGCGACCGGCCTTGGCCTTGGCCACCGAGACGATCAGCCCGGCATTCTCACGACCCGCATCCAGCGCCGTCAGCGCGCCCATCACCGCCGCCCGCGCGATCTCGATCTCCGAGAACAGATGCGCCGAGCGATGCTGCAGCGCCTGGAACTCGCCGATCAGCTTGCCGAACTGTTTGCGGGTGCGCAGATAGGCCATCGTCGTCTGGAAGGCTTGGTCCCCCGCCCCGTTCAGCGACGCCGCCGCGCAGGCCCGGCCGAGGTTGAGCGCACCCTCCAGCAGCGCCTCGCCGCCGTCGACCGTACCGATCACCGCGTCCGCATCGACCTGGACATCGGTCAGCGTCACCCGCGCCGCATTGTGGGCGTCGACCATGACCGTCCGCTCGATCTCGACACCCGCCGTCTTCGGATCGACGAGGAACAGCGACAGCCCGTTCCCGGTCAGGGCCGCGACGATCAGGGCGTCCGCCACATGGCCGTCCAGCACGAAGCCCTTGGCGCCGTTCAGTTTGAAGCCATTGCCCGAACGCTCGGCCACGGTCGCGATCCGCGACGGCGCATGCTTCGCGCCCTCGTCCACCGCCAGCGACACGATCGCCTCGCCCGCCGCGATCCGGGGCAGCCAGGCCGCCTGCTGTTCCGCTGAACCGCCATCGACCAGCACCTTCGCCGACAGTACGCCAGACCCGAGGAAGGGCGACGGCGTCAGCGTCCGGCCCAGCGCCTCGGCCATGACCCCGGCCTCGACGGCCCCGAGGCCCGAGCCGCCATGTTCCTCCGGGATGATCACCCCCGCGAACCCCATCTCGCCAAAGGCCCGCCACAGGTCACGCGACACGCCATCCGCGTCCTTGCTGTCGCGCAGCTTCCTCAGGTGCGCCAGCGGCGCGTGCTCGTTCAGGAAGCCGTCCGCGGCCTCCTTCAGCATGGTCTGCTCTTCGGTCAGGATCAGGGGCATGGGCTCAGGCTCCCGGCAGCTGAAGCAGGTGTTTGGCGATGATGTTCAGTTGAACTTCCGAGGTCCCGCCCTCGATCGAATTGGCCTTGGTCCGCAGCCAGTCACGCGCCGTCTTGCCGCCGCGCGACCGCTCGCTCTCCCACTCCAGCGCGTCCGAGCCGCCCGCCGCCATCAGCAGCTCATGCCGCCGCTTGTTCAGCTCGGAACCATAATATTTCAGCATCGAGGCGATAGCCGGATGGGCCTGCCCGGCCTTCACCTGATCCCCGGCCCGTTCCATGGCCAGTCGGAAGGCCGCGGCATCGACTTCCATCTCGGCGATCCGTGCACGGAGCATCGGCTCGTCCAGCCGGCCCTCGTCATCGACCCCGATCGATCCGGTCGCCACCTGGCCCAGCGGTCGGCCGCCTCCGACCTCGCCCATGGCCCCGATCATGGTCCGCTCATGCGCCAGCAGCGCCTTGGCCACGTCCCAGCCGCGGTTCAGCGTCCCGACCAGATTGGCCTTCTCCACCCGCACATCGTCGAAGAAGGTCTCGCAGAACGG
>LNFM01007770.1_pt1 | contig 16568 bp, 15 predicted proteins | sample 596031 | NCBI WGS metagenome assembly LNFM01 (sample SAMN04254537, study PRJNA301005) | activated carbon metagenome | isolation source: dual media filters at the Ann Arbor, Michigan drinking water treatment plant | place: USA: Ann Arbor
CCTCATTTCAGCCGATCCGCCGCTGCATACCCGCTACCGGACCCTGGTCAATCGCGCGTTCACCGCCGGGCGCGTGCGTGGCATGCAGGGCTACATCCAGCAGATCGTCGATGAGCTGATCGACGATTTCATTGGCAAGGGCGAGGTGGAGTTCGTTGCCGAATTCGCGATCAAGCTGCCCATCTACATCATCGCCGACCAGTTGGGCGTGCCACGTTCGGACATGCAGAAGTTCAAGGACTGGTCCGATGCTTCCGTGCCCATCGGCCTCAACATCGGGCTGGAAGCCGAACTGGCCCGCGCCAGGCTGGTGATCGAGTTCCAGCGCTACTTCCTCGAGCGCATGGAGGAACGGCGCGCCGACCCGAAGGACGACATCCTCAGCGACCTGGTCAACGCCCGGCTGGAGGAGGACGGCAATCCGGAAGGCCGGCCGCTCAACGGCGCCGAACTGCTGTCGATCATCCAGCAGCTGCTGGTGGCGGGCAACGAGACCACCACCAACGCGTTCGCCGCCGGCATGGTGCTGTTGCTGGAGAACCCGGACCAGCTCGCCCTGCTGAAAGGCGGCGACGACAAGCTGATGCGCACCTTCTGCGAGGAGGTGCTGCGCCTCGAATCGCCGGTCGCCGGCCTGTTCCGGGTGACCACGCGCGATACGGTGCTGGGCGGCCACGAGATTCCCGCCGGTTCGCTGGTCAATTTGCGCTGGGCCGCGGCCAACCGGGACGACAAGGTGTTCGCCGAGCCCGACGCGCTCGACGTCTGCCGCCGCAACGCCGGCGCCCAGATCGCCTTCGGCGTCGGCGTGCATTTCTGCGTCGGCGCCATGCTGGCGCGCGAGGAGATGTTCCTGGGCTTCCGCACCCTGCTGCGGCGCCTCGCCAACATCAGGCTGGCGGACGGCCACGAGAAGCTGGAGTACCATCCCAACTTCATCCTGCGCGGCCTGAAGCAGTTGCGGCTGACGTTCGACCGGGCGGAGGTCTCGCAGGCCGCCGAATGACCGGAACTGACGAGTACGAGGCGCGGCTGCGCGAGATCGGTGCGGCGGACGGCGCCACGATGCCGCTCGCCGAGGCCGCGCTCCTGCTCGCCGCCCTCGACCACCCGGGCCGCGAGGTCGGGCCGTATCTGCGCCATCTGGACGATTTGGCCGCCGGCCTGGTGAACCGCGTGATGTGGTGCGCCGCCGACCGGGGCGACGCGCTGTCAACCGTGATCCACATCGAGCACGGCTATGGCGGCGACCGCGACACCTATGACGACATGGTCAACGCTGATCTGATGGCGGTGATAGACCGCAGGAAGGGCCTGCCCGTGGCGCTCGCCATCCTCTACATCGAAACCGCGCGCCGCGCCGGATGGCAGGCGTGGGGCCTGGATTTCCCCGGCCATTTCGTGCTGCGCCTCGACGGCGAATCCGACCGGGTGATCCTCGACCCGTTCCACGCCGGCGTCACCGTCGAGCCGCCGGCGCTGCGCCAGATGCTGAAAACCTATGTGGGTCCGGACGCCGAGCTTGAGCCGAAATACTACGAGCCCATGCCCGACCGCGCGGTGCTGCTGCGCCTCCTGAACAACATCCGCGGCCGTGCCCTGCAAGGCGGCAACCAGGCGCGCGGCCTGCAGGTCATGCAGCGCATGCTGCTGATCGCCCCGGCGGATGCGCGCCTATGGCTGGAAAGCGCCGCCATCCAGGCCCAGTCCGGCCAGCTGAAGGGCGCGAGGGAAGCGGCGGAAACGTGCCTCGGCCTGAAGCCGGAGGCGGCGATCCAGCAGCAGGCGCGGAAGCTGATGGAGACGCTCAGAAGAGACTTGAACTGATTGGAGTCACGGTGGAGCTACGCCGACAGTTTAGGAAACTCGCCTCCCTATCTGTAGAGCCTCTCATCCCACCAAACCGGCTCCGGCAACGCATATGTAATTGCCGCCGCATCCGGGTGCTTCGCGTTAATGAGAAAATTGTGCTCCACCCGCGCCGGAATCGACGGCACAAGCAGCAGCACCGAGCGCTGTTCCCCGCACCACGCCTCGCCATACCGCTTGCAGATGTCCTCGTTCTTGCCGTCCCAGCCGGGGTGGGCCGCCGTTGGGAAAACCTCGAAGCTGGTTCCGTTGGGGATGGTGATGCGGATGAAGTGCTGGTTGGACGGCAGGATCGCGTTGAAGTGCACCAGCTTTTCCAGCATGGCGGTCGAGTAGTGCTCCGAGGTGTAGATCATCGGGCTGTCGGGCGTGTTCCAGCGGCCCGGATAGAGCCGCGAGCCTTCGTCGTCGTAGATCGGGAACAGGCCGTCCGGGTCGCCGATGCGGTAGCAGGTCAGGACCACATGGGTCCGTTGTGCGCTCACGCGCCGCCGCCATAGGCCGCGCGTCCAAGGATGTTGATCACCGTGTCGGCGCCGGGGCCGGTGGCCAGCGCAACGTCGAGCGGCGGCCTGCCGTCGAGCATGGGATGCGGCCGGCTGAGGAAGGCCCGCGCCCGCGCCGGGTCCTTGTAGATGTCGAGCGCGAAGCTGACGACCTTGGCGAGGCGGGCCAGCTTGTTGCCCTCCTCGGCGGTCAGCCGCTTTCCCGCCGACTTCTTGCGCCGCATGAAAGTGGGCTTCGACATCAGCCGGTACTTGAAGTTGGCGTCGCCCGGCGCGACGAACCCGGCGAGGCGCTCGACGGCGCCGACCGGCAGTCCGCCCTCGATCCGGTAGGCCAGGTCGAGCAACGTATCCGCATTTCCCGGCATGCCGAGCAGGGTCTCGATGCTATGGGGTTCGGCTTTCATGGCGGCTCCGCTTGGTGCCAACTGACACTATAATACGTATCAATTGAGACCAAAGCAACAGGTGGAAACGCGGCAGCCGGCGGCGCGGCCGGAAGATCGGGATGGCCGCAGAAAGGATACCGGAAGATTACCGGATCTTTCTGGAATCCCAAGAGTTTTCGACTGCCGGCTGGCTGGTGGGGACGCGCTGTGCGATCATGTCCGAACGCATTTGACAGCACCGCGCCGGGCGCGTTAGAGCAGCCATGAAGCCATCACATAGGGGGTTACGATTCAGCAGATCGCCGCATTGCCGTACAGGGCCACATCGGACGCGCTCGACGCGCCCTTGAGCGTCCTGCTGGTCACGTCCATGGAGACGAAGCGGTGGGTGCTGCCCAAGGGCAATCTGGTCAAGGGCCTGTCCGCCCATGCCTCGGCGGCGCAGGAGGCCGAGGAGGAAGCGGGCGTGCTGGGCGCGGCCTGCTCCGCCTCGATCGGCTCCTACCGCTACCGCAAGCGGCGTGACAACGGCGCGTCGCGGATGGTCGACGTGGACGTGTTCCCCATCGCCGTCACCGACGAGCTGGACGAATGGAAGGAGCAGGACCGGCGCGAGCGGCGCTGGTTCTCGCTGGCCGATGCGGCCAATGCCGTCGACGAGCCCGAACTCAAGGGCATCATCCGCAATTTCCGGGCAAGCGACGTCGCCCCCGCCATCGCCGCCGGATCCCCGGCGAGCGTCAGGGAAGCGCGGAGAGGATTCCGGATGTTCAGCTGGTTCCAGGCGCTGCTGCGGCGCTAGTCACGTCGATCTTCGGCGGCAGCGGGAACAGGGTGATGAAGCGGTTGGCGATGGTGCGGTAGCCATCGACCTCCAGCGCACCGTCGGCCTCGAGCGCGGTCAACGGCACGCCGCCATAGACGGCGCCCGCCACCGCGGGCGCGGTGCCGGTGAACACCACGTCGGCGTTCTCGATGGCCTCGCGCGCCGCCTCGACGCGGCCCCTGCCGATCCGCACCATGTAGTCCTCACCGCTGAGGCGGAGGCCGATCCGGGCCTCGAAGTCTTCGGCGCGCGCCGGGTCGAACATGGTGCGGAACGACAGCATCAGCGACACCGGGCTCAGCGGCAGCATGGGGTCGTGCAGCGGCGACCTCGCCCCCCAGCGGCCCAGCGACTGCATGATCGGTTCGGCCTCGTAACCCCACGGCGTCAGCGCGTAGACCTGCGCGGTGCCTGGCGGCGGCAGCCTGCGGCGCACGATGGCGCCGATTCCCTCCAGCCCTTCCAGCCTCTGGGTCAGCACATTGGCCGAGATGCCCGGGAGCGCGGCCCGCAGGGCGCCAAAGCGCAGCGGCCCCAGCATCAGCTCGCGCATCACCAGCAGCGCCCAGCGCTCACCGATCAGGTCGAGCGCGTGCGCCGCGCCGCAGGCGTCGTCATAGGAGCGACCGGGAAGCGAGGGGATGTTAGTTGTTTTTTCTAACTTCATAGTTGTTTTTTATAACTAAAATGGGTAAGTGTGTCAAGTCGCAACCGAGGAGCGAGTCGCCGGGACGCCGCCGAACAGGCGCCCCATATCCAACGAGGCCAGAGGACCCGCGGCCATGGGCCGCTCCACCCCGAGGAGAGAACCGATGAGCTACGTTGACGGATTTGTCATTCCCGTGCCGCAAGGCCAGAAGGACGCCTACCGCAAGATGGCGGAGGAAGCCGCCGTGCTGTTCCGCGAAGCCGGCGCGACCCATGTGGTCGAATGCTGGGGCGAGGACGTGCCGGAAGGCAAGGTCACCGACTTCTACGGCGCGGTGAAGACCGAGAAGGGCGAGAACGTCGTGTTCTCGTGGATCACCTGGCCCTCGAAGGAGGCCCGCGACGAAGGCAACAGAAAGGTGATGGCCGATCCGCGCATGAAGATGCCCGACGACATGCCGTTCAATCCGCAGCGGATGATTTTCGGCGGTTTCGAGGTTATCGTCGAAGCGGGGAGCAAGTGATGTCGAAGATTTCCACCTGCCTGTGGTTCGACAAGGACGGCGAGGATGCCGCGCGGTTCTACGTCTCGCTGATCCCCAACTCGCGGATCGACCGGGTAACGCCTTACAACGCCGACTCGCCCGGCGGCGGCAAGAGGGGCGAGACCATGCTGGTCGAGTTCACCCTGGACGGTCAGCAATACCAGGCCCTCAATGGCGGCCCGCACTTCACGCACACGGCGGCCGCCTCGATCGTGGTCATCACCGACGACCAGGCCGAGACCGACCGGTTGTGGGATGCCCTGATCAAGGACGGCGGCGCGCCGGTGCAGTGCGGCTGGCTGACCGACCGCTGGGGGCTGTCGTGGCAGATCATACCCCGGCGTCTCGTCGAGCTGACCGTCGACGCGGATGGAGGGAGGGCGCGCCGCGCCACCGAGGCGATGCTGAAGCAGATCAAGATCGACATTGGCGAAATCGAGCGCGCCGCCGCCGGCGCCTGACAGGAGACAGACGATGACCCAGCAATTCTTCTGGTACGAGTTGATGACCACCGACACCGCCGCGGCGATCGATTTCTACGCCGACGTGGTGGGCTGGCGGCCGCAACCCTACGACGATACCGGCGCCTATACGGTGCTCCATGCGGGCGACCGTGGCATCGGCGGCATCATGGCCTGCCCCGACAAGTCCATGCCGCCGCACTGGCTCGGCTACATCCATTCCAAGAGCGTAGACGCCGACACGGCCAGGGTGAAGGCCGCAGGCGGCACGGTGCACAAGGAGCCTGCCGACATCGATGGCGTTGGCCGTTTCTCTGTCGTCGCCGATCCGACCGGCGCGGTGTTCCTGTTCCTGCAGCCGCAGGGTCCGGACGCGCCGCCGGTCCCCATGGGTACGCCCGGTACCGTCGGCTGGCACGAGCTCTATGCCGGTGACGGCGAGGCGGCGATGGCGTTCTATGCCGGCCAGTTCGGCTGGAAACAGGTCGACAGCATGGACATGGGCCCCATGGGGCAGTACCGGCTGTTCGCGTATGACGGCGTCACCGCCAACGGCGCGACCATGAACAAGCCGGCGGAATTCCCGGTGCCCTGCTGGCAGTTCTACTTCTGCGTGGATGCAATCGACGCCGCGGTCGAGCGGATCGGCGAGGGCGGCGGCAGGGTCGTCATGGGGCCGCACCAGGTGCCCGGCGACGCCTGGATCGTCAACGCCGTCGATCCCCAAGGCGGCCATTTCGCCCTGCTCGCGCCAAATCGGTAACGGCCTGTGGCCTCAGGGCCGCAGGACGACCCGGCCGGTGATCTTGCCGGCGCGCAGATCGTCGAGCGTCGCGCTGGCCTGGTCCAGCGGGCGCTCGGCGACCGGTATGGGATCGACCGCGCCGCGCTTGACCATCGCCAGCATTTCCTTCGTCTCGGCCAGCGAGCCGACGAACGAGCCCTTCAGCTGCATGGAGGTGAACGGGAACATGGGGATCGGCATGGTGAACGCGCCGCCGAACAGGCCGACGACCACGGCCGTCCCGCCCTTGCGCAGGCTGCCCCGTGCCAGCGCGAACGAGCTTTCCGAGCCGACGAAGTCGATGGCCGCGAACACGCCGCCGCCGGTGTCGGCCTTGATCTGCCGGGTGATCTTGGCGTCCGACGCGTCATAGGCCGCGCCGGCGCCGGCTTTTTGGGCTGCCGCCATGCGGCCTGCGCTGATGTCGGCAACCAGCGGCGCCTTGCCGAACAGGGCCTTGGCGAACTGCACGCCCATCATGCCGACGCCGCCGACGCCGACGATCAGGATGGCATCGTCGGGACCCGGCCGGTCGATCTTCTTCAGCGCGCTGAACGCGGTCAGGCCCGAGCACATATAGGTGGCGGCCAGGCCTTCGGGGATGCCGGCATAGTCCAGCAGGTACTTCTCGTGCGGCACCAGCACGTGGTCGGCATAGCCGCCGGCGATGTTGATGCCGAGCTGGCGCGGCGCATTGCATAGATGCTCGTCACCGCGGGCGCAGACCGGGCAGATGCCGCAGCCGATCCACGGGAACGCCACGCGCCGGTCACCGACCTTCGCCGTCGTCGCGCCGGGGCCGACGGCCACCACCTCGCCTTCGATTTCGTGGCCCATGGTGAAGGGCAACTTGATGCCGCCGGTCATGTCCAGCTTGTTGCCGCCGCCCATGTCGAAATGGCCGTCATGGATGTGCACGTCGGAATGGCAGACGCCGCAATGGGTGACCCTGAGCACCACTTCGGCGCCCTGCGGCGCCGGCGTATCGCTGGTGACCGGCTCGAGCGGCTGGCCGAACGCCGTGATCGCCTGGCTCTTCATGATGGTGCTCCCCGATGGCTGGAATTCGCGGGCATTAGGCGGCGGGGCCGTCGCCTTGTCAACCGGCGGACGGCAGCGGGGGGACGCCGGGCGTGGGTGCGTCGGCCGCGTCGATCAGCGACCGGATGGTCTGGCCGCGCAGCACCGCGTCGCGCGCCCGCTCGGAGTCCTCGATCAGCCGCGTTGCCTGGGAATCCTCGGGCGGCTTGAGTTTGGACGGCGTACCATTCGAGTCCGCCTCGCGGAGCACGGTGACCATGTCCGCCAGGGTGATGGCGGACGGGTCCCTGGCCAGCATCAGCCGCGTGGGCTTCTCGCCGCTCTCGCACAGCAGGCCGCCCGCGAGCAGCGCGCAGACGGTCCATTCCACGGCGGGGTCGGGCGCGTCGACGTAGCTCGCCAGTTCCGCCACGGTCCAGGCCGGCGCACCCGACCGGAACCGGCTGGCGATCTCGCGCATCACGGCGATGGCGATGATCTCGCGGGCGCGGGCGCTCAGCTTGAGCGCGTCGGGTTCGACGGTGGCGTATTGCGGGTGCTGGATGTAGCAGGCGATGGACGAGCCCACGAGCAGGATCAGCCAGCTCCCGTAGAGCCAGAACATGAAGATGAACAGGGTGGCGAAGGCCGCATAGATGGCATAACCCGCCGAGTTGGCGAGGAACGCTGCGAACATCCAGCCCCACAGCTCCCACAGCGCCGCCGAAATCGATGCGCCGATCAGCGCCGGCTTGAACCGCACCGGCGTGTTCGGCACCATCATGTAGATGAAGGTGAAGGCGACCACGAGGATCAGGTAAGGCACCAGCTGGCCGCCCCAGGCGATGGCGGTCTCCATGCCGGGCCGGTGGGTCAGCCAGTCGACGAAGCTGTCGGTGGCGAGCGCCGAGATCAGGCTGAGCGCGCCGAATACCAGCAGCGGACCCACCAGCAGCACGCTCATATAGATGGCGAAGGTCTGGCCGAGACTCCGGCTGCGCTTGATGTGCCAGGTGTAGTTGAGCGCGTCCTCGATCTTCTGCATCAGCAGCAGGACCGTGTAGATCAGCATCAGCAGGCCGACGCCGCCCAGCAGCCCCACCTTGACATTGTCGACGAAGCCGATGATCTGGTCAGCCAGTTCGTGGGCCTTCTGCCAGCCCAGCGGCCGCAGCACGTTGTAGAGCAGCGGCTGCAGCTGGTTGTGGACGCCGAAACCCTTCAGCACCGAGAAGCTCACCGCCAGCAGCGGCACCAGCGACAGCAGGGTGGTGTAGACCAGGCTCATGGCCTGCAGGCTGAGATAGCCGTGGATCAGGTCGCGCCAGCCGGCGCGCAGCACCCGGAGCACCAGCGCCTGCCGGCGGACGCCTTCGGGCAGCCAGCGCAGCGGCGCCGGCCCGGTCAGCGCCAGCCAGTGGCGCTTCGCCGACGCCGCGCGGCGCCGCGCCCATCCGGGGCGCCTGTCGTCGGCAGACTCAGGGTTGGTTGCGTCCACGTCGGCGCGTCACTCCGTTACCGCGCAAGAAATCCCGTTGGCCTCGCCATAGCTTATCAACGTCGCGGCGACGCTGGTAATGACTTTCACGGCAACGTCCGCCGTGCCCGCCGGGTTCCCGAGGGACGGCCGCCGCCCGTATCTCAGGGCGTGGCCGGATGCGGCTGGATGGCGCGGGCGCGGTCGCGCTGGTCGCGGGCCATGACGACATACACGGCGGGCACCACGAACAGGGTGAAGAAGGTGCCGATGCCCAGGCCGGTGCTGATGACCAGGCCGATATCGAAGCGGCTCTCGGCACCGGGACCGTCGGCCAGCAGCAGCGGCACCATGGCGACGATCATGGCGACGGTGGTCATCAGGATGGGCCGCAGGCGCACGGCCGCCGCCTTGAGCACGGCGGCCCGCTTGTCGAGGCCTTCCTTGATCTGCAGCCGGTTGGCGAAGTCCACGATCAGAATGCCGTTCTTGGCGATCAGGCCGATCAGCGTGATCAGGCCTACCTGGGTGTAGATATTGATGCTGGCCGCGCCCAGCGTCAGGAAGATCAGCGCGCCGGCGATCGACATGGGCACCGACACCAGGATGATGATCGGGTCGCGCCAGCTCTCGAACTGCGCCGCCAGCACCAAATAGATCACCAGGATCGACAGGAAGAAGGTGGCGATCAGCGCGTTGCCTTCCTGGGCGTACTGCCGGGACTGGCCGGTGTAGTCGTAGCTGTAGCCCTCGGTGAAGCGCGCATCGGCGATGCCGCGCAGCGTCTCCAGCGCCTCGCCCAGGGTGGTGCCGATGGCCGGTACGCCCTCGAGGGTCACGGCGTTGAGCTGCTGGAACTGGGTGCGCTTGCTGGGCTCGACCGATTCCTTGAACCGGACGATGGACGAAAGCGGCACGAGCTGGCCGCTGCCGGCGCGAATGTGATAGGCGTCGAGCAGTTCGTGATTGGCGCGGAAATCGCGAGCCACCTGCGGGATCACCTCGTAGGAGCGGCCTTCCAGGCTGAACCGGTTGACGTAGCCGCCGCCCAGCATGGCCGACAGGTTGGCGCCGACTTCCTTCATGTCGATGCCGAGCTGGGCCGCGCGGTCGCGGTCGATCACCATGGTCGTGCGCGGCCGGCTGAATTCGGTGGACTTGCGCAGGAACATGAAGCGGCCGCTGGCCATGGCGTCGTCCTGCACCTGGCCGGCCATGCGGTCCATCTCGGTGAAGTCGTGGGGGGACGTGAGCACGAACTGCACCGGAAAGCCGCCGCCGCTGCCGGGCAGGCTGGGGCGGGGCGCCATGTTGATCTGGACGCCCGGGATCTTCGACACCTTGCCCTGGATTTCCGGATAGACCTCGAACACCGAGCGCTCGCGCTGGTCCGACGCCACCAGCTTGAATCCGCCGAAGCTCAGGCTGGGACTGCCGCTGCCGCCCAGCATCAGGAAGCTGTGCCGGTATTCGGGGATGGTCTCGAACTGCTTCACCATTTCCCTGGCGTAGGTCTGGACGTAATCGATCGTCGCGGTCTGCGGCGCGGAAATCTGCACGAACAGGATGCCCTGGTCCTCGGTCGGCGCCAGCTCGGTCTTGGTGGTGACGAACATGAAGTAGATGCTGGCCAGCACGATGGCGGCGAAGGTCATGGCGACCGGCACGTGATCGAGCACCTTCGACAGCGCGGTCTGGTAGCGATTGGCCAGCGCCTGGAAGAAATGCTGGACGGTTTGCTCGAACCGGCCATGCTCGCTCGCCGGCTTCAGGATGCGCGACGACAGCATGGGCGACAGGGTGAGCGCGATGATGCCCGAGATCAGCACCGAGCCGGCCAGCGCGAACGCGAACTCGATGAACAGATTGCCGACGAGGCCGCCCATGAAACCGATCGGCACATAGACCGCGATCAGGGTCGTGGTCATGGAAATGATCGGCACCACCAGTTCGCGACCGCTGTTGATGGCCGCCTGGAACGGCGTCTGCCCCTCGACGATGTGGCGGTCCACGTTCTCGACGACGACGATGGCGTCGTCGACCACCAGACCGATGGCCAGCAGCATGGCCAGCAGGGTCAGCAGGTTGATGGAGAATCCCATCACCAGCATCATGAAGCAGCAGCCGACCAGCGCGAGCGGCACGACCACGCTGGGGATCACCGCGGCGCGCAGCGAGCCCAGCGAGATCAGCACCACCAGCAGCACGATCACCACCGTCTCGCCCAGGGTCCAGAACACTTCGTCGATGGACTCGCTGATGTACTCGCTGAAGTCGACGGCCAGGTCCATCCTGAGGCCGGTCGGCAGCTGGGCCTTGATGTCGGGCAGCAGCGCCAGCACCTGCTTGGACACGGTCAGCGGGTTGGCGCCCGGCGTCTGCTCGACGGCGAGGAACATGGTGGTCTTGCCGTTGTACCAGGTCGTCATCTCGTAGTTGCGCGAGCCCATTTCCACGTCGGCCACGTCGCGCAGCCGCACCAGGGTGTCGGCGTCGCGGCGGATCACCATGTTGCGGAACGCTTCCGGATCCTGGATGTCGGTCTCGGCGCTCATGTCGATGGCGACGGACGCGCCTTTGGTCTGCCCCACGGCGGCGAGGTAGTTGTTGGCCCTGAGCGCCGTGGCCACGTCGTCGGCGGTCATGCCCTGGGAGGCGAGGCGCTTGGGATCGAGCCACACCCGGAGCGCGAAGGTCTTGTCGCCCATCAGGAACGCCTTGGCGACGCCGGGTATGGCCTGGATGCGCGGCTGGACCGTGCGCATCAGATAGTCGTTGATCTGCGACGGCGACATGACGTCGCTGAAGAACGCCACATAGATCAGCGCCATGTTCTCGCCGGTGGTCATGCTGATCACCGGATCCTGGGCGTCCGGCGGCAGAATGTTTCGTTGGCTGGCCACCTTGGCCTGGATCTCGGCCACGGCGGCGTTCGGATCGTAGTTCAGCCGCATGTGGGCTTCGATGACCGATGTGCCCTGGGTGCTGGTCGACGAGATGTAGTCGATGCCCTCAGCCTCGGCGACCGCCGCCTGCAGCGGGGTTGTGACGTAGCCCTGGATGGATTCGGCGCTGGCGCCTGGATAGGCGGTGCGTACGGTGACGACGGTCGACTTGGTCTCGGGATACTCGCGAAGGTCCATCATGAAGATGGACCGCAGGCCGATAAGCAGGATCAGCAGACTGATCACGCTCGCCAGCACCGGCCGGCGGACGAATATGTCGGTGAATCTCACGCGACCATACTCACGGCAGGTCCGTCGCCTGAGGCGGCGCCACCCGGTTGTCGATGGCCACCGTCTGGCCGCTGCGCAGCTTGTTCTGTCCGACCGACACGACTTCGTCGCCCTGTTTGAGTCCGCCCGTGATCTCGATCATACCGTCGCGGGTCTCGCCCGTCTGCACCGGTGTGGCCTGGGCGATGCGCTCGCCGTTCTTGCTGACGACCAGGAACACCGAGTTGCCGTAGGGATTGTAAGTGACCGCCGACAGCGGCAGCGTCAGCACGCGGCGTTCGGTCGGCAGCCCCACGGTCACCTGCGCGAACATGCCTGGGCGCAACGCCCGGTCGCCATTGTCCATGGTGGCCTGCAACGCGATGGAGCGGGTGGCGCTGTCGACTTGCGGGCTCACCGCCGTCACCTTGCCGGTAAACGACCGGCCGGGGAAGGCGGCCACCGCGAAGCGGACGGTCTGGCCCGGGCCAAGCGCCTCCAGGTACCGCTCGGGCAGGGTGAAGTCGGCGTAGATGGGATCGAGCTGCTGCAGGTCGACCATGGGCGTGCCGGCCTGCACGTACTGGCCCAGATTGACCTTGCGGATGCCCAGCCGGCCGGAGAACGGCGCCGCGATCACCTTCTTGGCGATCATCGCCTTCTGCTCGTCGGCCTGGGCGAGCAGGCTGTCGAGGCTGCTTTTGGTGGCGTCGAGCCGGGCCTGCGACACGTGGCCCTGGTTGATCAGCTTGGTGTCGCGTTCATAGTTGGCGCGCGCCAGCGCCACCTCGGCCATCAGCGACTTCAGGCGGGCGTCCTCGGCGGTGATGTCGAGACGCACCAGCGGAGTGCCCTGGGCGACCTCGGTGCCGGAGTCGAACAGGATATGGCGCACCGTGCCGGCCACTTCGGTGGTCAGGTCGACGCTCTGGACGGCGCGCAGGGTGCCGACCGACGTGAGCTCGGACCTCCAGAGCTGGGGCGTCAGCACCGCGGACGACACGACGGCGGCTGGCGGCTTCATGGCCGCCATGTACTCGGCGGTCTTCATGCCGACGAAGGCCTTCCAGCCGAAGACGCCGCCGAGGACGACGAAAACGGCCGCGAGCATGATGATCATTCGCCTGTTCATGGCTGCATCAGTGCCATTTCGCGCCCGCAACGTCGAGAGGCTTGTTTGGGCCGGCGCCGCACATCAGTCCCCGTCGGCGATGGCGGATTCCTCGATGCGCTCCATGTCTTCATCGGAGAACCCGAAATGGTGGCCGATCTCATGGATCAGTACATGCGCGATTATGTGGCGGACGCTCTCCTCCCGCTCCCCTTCGTCCCAATAGTCCAGGATCGGCTCCCGGTACAGGAAGATCACGTCGGGGACGCCGTCGACCACGCCGGAAACCTTGTCCAGCACGTTGACGCCGTCGTACAGGCCCAGCAGGTCCCACGGGCTTTCCAGCTCCATGTCGTCGCAGACCTCGTCGTCGGGAAAGTCTTCGATGCGGATGGCGACGCCCTCGCAATGGGCGCGGAAATGCGCGGGCAGCTTGTCGAATACCTCCCGCGCGATCACCTCGAAGTCCTCGAGGGACGGATAGTCGTCGTCGCTGTCAGTCACGGATCGCCGGCCCCATCATGATGTCTGCCTGCCCTATGCGCCTTGCGGGGGCACCCGTCAACCGCCCTTGGCCAGCGGCGGGGAACGACGCTATGGTGACGCAGCCCAACGGAGATCACCGATGAAGCCAATCCACCTGCTGTTCGCCCTGACCGCGCTGGCGCTGGCCGCCTGCGCCTCGGACAAGGCGGGCGGACCCGATCCCGAGGACGCGCTGGGCAAGCCGTCGGCGGTGACCATCCCGGCGGCCTCGTCGACCCCGTCCGGCATGGGCCAGGGCGAGGCCAACGCGGTGATCTGCGACACGGTGGCCGGATTTTCCTGTCCCGACGGCCAGTACTGCAAGTTCGACGCCGGCGCCTGCGGCATCGAGAAGCGCACCGGCGTCTGCGTGCCCAAGCCGCAGATCTGCACCAAGGAATACCGCCCCCAGTGCGGCTGCGACGGCAAGACCTACGGCAATTCGTGCGACGCGGCGGCGGCAGGCAAGAACGTCGACTACGAGGGCGAGTGCAGGCCGGTCGAGGGTGGGGCGGCGCCGGATAAGTGATCACCCCAAATTGTCATCCCCGCCAAGCGAAGCGCGAGCGGGGACCCATGTCGATGAAGGACGCGCCGTCGGTCTGCGGCAGGCAACTTTCCCGCGGATGGATGGGTCCCCGATCGCAAACCTCGCAGCCGCGAACCCGCCGGTTCGCGGGCTCGACTAGCGTCGGGGATGACAGGGAGGGAAAGCGGGAAGGGAGTTACCCCAGCATCTTCTCCAGCAGCGCCAACTCGTCCGCCTCCCTTGGCGGCTTGTCCCACCTGATCCGGTTGATCCGGGGAAACCGCATGGCGACGCCGGATTTGTGCCGCGTCGAGCGTTGCAGGCCCTCGAACGCCACCTCCAGAACCAGGCCCTTGTCGGGCTCGTGGGTCACCTCGCGGACCGGGCCGAAGGTGTTCACCGTGTTATCGCGCACGAATTTGTCGAGCTGCTTCAGCTCGTCGTCGGTGAAGCCGAAGTAAGCCTTGCCCACGGGCACCAGCGCGCCGTCGTTCCAGACCCCGAACGTATAGTCGGAATAGAACGACGAGCGCCGTCCGCTGCCGCGCTGGGCGTAGAGCAGCACGGCGTCGACCAGGAACGGGTCGCGCTTCCATTTCCACCAATAGCCTTTCGGCCGCCCGGCCAGATACGGGCTGTCGCCGCGCTTGAGCATGACGCCCTCGATGCTCTCGGCCTCGGCGTGGCCGCGCAGCTCGGTCAGGTCCTCGAACCGCTCGAACGGGATCAGCGGCGACAGGCCGATGCGCGGCTCGTCCTGCCGCGCGACCCAGGCTTCCAGCCGTTCGCGGCGCGCGTCGAAGGGCAGCGGTCGCAAATCCTCGCCGTCCTCGACCAGCAGGTCGTAGACCCGCAGGCCGGCGGGAAACCCGGAAAGCTGCTTCCTGCCGACGGTCTTGCGGTTCAGCCGCTGCTGCAGGTCGGAGAACGGCGCCACGACGCCATCGCGGATGACGAGCAATTCGCCGTCGATGGCGGCCTCGAACCGCATGGCCTCGATCAGGTCGGGGAAGGCGCCGGAAATGTCCTCGCCGGTACGGCTGTAGAGCCGCTTCACGCCGCCGTCGGACACGGCCTGCACCCGGATGCCGTCCCATTTCCATTCGGCACGGTAGTCGGCCGGGTTCATTTTCGCGAAGTCCGCCTCCTCGACCGGATGGGACAGCATCACCGGCCGGAACGGGGCGAGCGCGCCGTGCTCGGGGCGTTGGGCGACGCCATCCGCCCAGGCGAACAGGTCCAGATAGGGCGGCTGCAGGCCGTGCCAGACCTCCTCCACGTCGGCGATGTCCAGGTCGCCGTACTGGGCGAGCGCCTGCTTGGCGAGGCGGGCCGACACGCCGATCCGCATGGCGCCGGTGATCAGCTTCAAGAGCGCCCAGCGCCCGGTCTCGTCCAGCGCGTCGAGCCAGCCGGCGATGCGGCCTGGCATGTCGAGCTTCGAGGTCCGGTCCAGCTCCTCGACGATCTCCGACAGGTCCGGCACGCGGTTGACGCCGTGCCGGACCGGCCACATCAGCGCGATGGTCTCGGCGGTGTCGCCCACATAGTCGCGGGACCAGCGGAACAGCGCCGGGTCGGTGCGTTCCTCGATCAGGCCGCGGATCATCGCCGGCTTGGCGTGCTTGAAGTCCAGCGTGCCGGTCATGGCGGCCAGTGCATAGCCGCGGTCCGGATCGGGCACGTGCCGGAAATAGTCGACGATCAGCGCCAGCTTGTCGTTGCGCCCGGGCGTATAGGACAACCGGTCGAGCAGTTCGGCGAAGCGGTTCATCCGCCGGCTTCCCCGGCTTTCGGGTTGTCGCCTTGCGGCCCGTCGCCGTCCTCCTCGTCATAGCCGGCCAGGTGCAGCGGCCTGGCCTTCAGGCCGTTCAGCCCGGCCCAGTGCACCAGCGGCTCCTCGCGGCCATGGGTCACCCACACTTCCTGCGGCGACAGCTCCAGCAGGGTGCCGGTCAGCTCGTCCCAGTCGGCGTGGTCGGAGATCACCAGCGGCAGCTCGATGCCGCCCTGGCGCGCGCGGGCGCGCACCCGCATCCAGCCGCTGGCGAAGGCGTTGACCGGCTCGGGCAGCCGCCGGCTCCAGCGGTCGCCCAGCGCCGATGGCGGTGCGACGATCACCTTGCCCATCAGCTCGTCCCTGCCGGCGTCCTTGGCGAGGCGCAGCTCGCCCAGATCGACGCCCAGGCTTTCATAGAGCGCGCAGAGCTTCTCCATGGCGCCGTGGATATAGACCGGCGCGTCGTAGCCGCCCTGGCGCAGCAGTGCGATGATCCGCTGTGCCTTGCCCAGCGCATAGGCGCCGATCAGCACGCAGCGTTCCGGAAACACGTCCAGCATGTGCAGCGCCTTGGCCACTTCCTTGCCATCGTCCGGATGGCGGAACACCGGCAGGCCGAAGGTCGCTTCGGTGATGAACACGTCGCACGGCACCGGCTCGAACGGTGCGCAGGTGGGATCGGGCCGCCGTTTATAGTCGCCGGAGACGACGATGCGCCTTCCATGGGCCTCGATCACCGCCTGGGCGCTGCCCAGCACGTGCCCGGCGGGCGACAGCCACACGGTCGCGTCGCCGATCCTGTGCTTTTCTCCATAGCGCGCCGCCTGCTGCGACGGGGTGAATTCCGCGCCGTAGCGCGCGGCCATGATGGCCAGCGTCTCTT
>LNFM01007771.1_pt1 | contig 16565 bp, 20 predicted proteins | sample 596031 | NCBI WGS metagenome assembly LNFM01 (sample SAMN04254537, study PRJNA301005) | activated carbon metagenome | isolation source: dual media filters at the Ann Arbor, Michigan drinking water treatment plant | place: USA: Ann Arbor
CGGGCCGAGCGAGGACTTGCGGGATACCTCATCGTCGAGGGACCCGAGAACAAGGAAATCTTCGACGCCCCTCCGAACGACAACGACAGCGGGCACTGAGAAAGTTCCGGACCCGGCCATCCCGGTGTCCGGAAAGCACATCGTCATGCGGGCGTTCGAAATGGACCGCCGTCGTGGTGGCGCTCCGATCGCACCTCACGACCTCCTGAAAGGAGACGATACGATGCCTGATCACGGGAATGCCAAGAAAGATATCGCGGTGCGCGCGAAGTTAGGAAACGAGGGGGACGCAAGCACCTTGTTGCCGATGCTTGTCGCAGGACTCGTCCTGATCGTCGTCGGCGCGGTCGTGGTGATGACGTTCGTATAACCATCCCTCAGGAAGGTCCACCATGCCAGACAGTAAGCTTGCCACCGAGCCGTCGCTTCAGCGGGAGAGGGCGCTTTCGCGGTGGGACAGTGAGGGCGGCGCTGGGTTTGGCGGGCCGCAAAACGGCGGATCGACCGAAATGGCAGCAGACGCTCCTGAGTTGACCAACGCCGAACTCGTGCAGCTTCGGGTCCGGGTCATCGCGCTGGAGAACCTGGTGATCGCGCTGCTTGCAGGCGCGTCCGATCGGCAGCTGGACCTCGCCCACGAGATGGCGGCCTACATTTCCCCGAGACCCGGCTTTACCCAGCACACCCTGACGGTCCACGCAGCAGCCCATATGGTCGACCTCGGGCAGCGAGCGAACCAGTTCCGGGATCCGCCCCCGACAGCCTCGCCCTACAAGCAGACTGCGATATTCGACGAGACCACCCTGCCTGCCGGGCTTCGTCGTGAACATCGGACCAAGTCTGGCGTATGGGGCGTGATCCGCGTGCTCGATGGAAGGCTCCGCTACACCGTGATCGCGCCATCTTCAGATGCGATCCTGGAGCCGGGCCGCCCGGGCCTCATTCATCCCGACGAGCCGCACTTCGTGGAGCCGCTGGGTTCCATGAGGATGCAGGTGGAGTTCTACGACCGGATGCCCGACCTGTAGGACGGATGCTTCCACCAGTTCAACGTGACCTAGCTGTCCTACGATAGCGACCCCGAGGAACGCATCCATCGCCCGCCCTTTGGACTTCGTTGCCTTCAACCAAAAGCCGAGACGATCGGAGCAAGGCGTATCCATTGATCATCGAATCATCCGACCAGCTTCCCGCGGTCACTTTCCTGAAGCGCTTTCCGGTTCCAAGAAATTTCGGGGTGGCACCGGAATCGCGGATCGTCCGTGGCAAGGCTTGGCAGGCCCCTGCGGATGCGACCCGGGTGAAGACATTCGAAATCTACCGATATGATCCGGACACCGACGCCAATCCCCGCCTGGAAACCTTCGACGTCGATCTCGACGATTGCGGTCCGATGGTTCTCGATGCCCTCGTCTGGATCAAGAACAAGGTCGACCCGACGCTGGCCTTCCGCCGCTCGTGCCGCGAAGGCGTGTGCGGGTCCTGCGCCATGAACATGGATGGCACGAACTGGCTGGCCTGCACGCGGTTCATTTCCGCCATGAGCGCCCCGGCCACGATCTATCCGCTTTCTAACATGCGGATCATCAAGGACCTCGTGCCCGACCAGGCGCACCTCTTCGCCCAATACGAGATGATCGAGCCCTGGCTTCACACCGGATCTCCCGACCCGGAACGCGAACGGCTTCAATCTCCGGACGACCGCGGGAAGCTCGATGGTTACTACGAGTGCATCCTGTGCTTCTGCTGCACGTCAGGCTGCCCGAGCCACTGGTGGAGCGGCGATCGGTTTTTGGGTCCTGCCGCGCTCCTGCAGGCTTATCGCTGGCTGATTGACAGCCGCGACGAGGCTGCCGGACACCGACTGGACGAGCTGGAGGATCCTTTCCGGCTCTATCGTTGTCACACCATCCTCAACTGCACCCGGACCTGTCCGAAGGGCCTGAACCCCGGGAAGGCGATCGCGGAGATCAAGAAGATGATTGTGGAACGGAGCATCTGAGGTGAAAGAGGAAAGCCCGACGGGAACGGTCGCCCCGAATGCTCGGCGGGTCCGTCCCCTGTCGCCCAACATCCAGATCTACAGGCCGCAGCTCACGTCCGTGCTCTCCATCATCAATCGGCTGACGGGCGTAGTCATGAGCGTTTTCGCCGTGCTGCTTGTCGTGTGGCTGACGGCAGCGGCGGCCGGACCCCAGGCCTATTCGCGCGTCGACGCATTGATCGGCTCCTGGTTCGGGCAAGCCCTTCTGCTGGCTTTCACGCTCGCCTTCTTCGTCCATCTGTGCGGCGGGATCAGGCATCTGCTGTGGGATGCCGGATACGGTTTCGAACTCCGCAACATCTACGCTTCGGGCTGGGCCGTGGTCTTTGCGAGCGTGGCGCTCACCGCCGCGTCGTGGATCGCCAGCGGACTTCTGAGAGGATGAGACCTATGCGCGAGTTCAATCCACGGTCACCGATCGCCCGCGCGCGCGGGGTGGGCTCGGCCAAGGGCGGCGTCGAGCACTGGTGGGCGGAACGGGTGACGGCGGTCGCGCTCGTCCCGCTGACGGTCTGGTTCGCCGCCTCGATCATCGCGGCCGCCGACAGCGACTACGCCTCCATCCTCGTATGGCTCGGATCGCCGATTTCTACGGTCTGCATGGTGCTGCTGCTGATCGCGCTCTTCTACCACACCGCCCTCGGCCTGCAGGTGGTGACCGAGGACTACATCCATTCCGGAGCGAAGGCTGCTCTTCTCGTCGCCGTGCGCCTCGGCTGTTTCGCTCTCGCGACAGCCGGAATCGTGGCCACGCTGCGCATCGCGATACGCAGCTGACGGCGAGTGTTACACGCATGCGGCAAGTCGCTCGGAGGATTGAAAGATGTTCGTAGATCAGATGGTGCCCACCGCGCGTGGAAGGCTCGTCGTCGTTTCCGACGACGCGCCGCTCATCGAGGCTGCCAGGCTTCTGGGTTCGTCGAACACCGACCTCGTGGTCGTCTGCGGGTCCGACGGGCGCCTAGCGGGCGTCATAACAAAGACGGACGTGGTTCGCCAGATCAGCTGCTGCCAGGGTTCGAGCTGCACGGTCGCATTGTCCGCCATAATGACCGCCGACGTCGTCTCCTGCCGTACGACAGATCTGGTTTCAGACATCTGGGCGCTAATGAAGGAACGCCGCCTAAAGAACATTCCCGTGACTGACGAGGCAGCCGTCCCCATCGGCCTGCTCAACGCGCGGGATGCGCTCCAAATGCTGCTGACGGAAGTGGAGAGTGAGGAGACGCTTCTGCGGGATTATGTGGTGGGCATCGGGTACCGATGACCTGCAACGAAGGTGCGTGAAAAGCCGTCTGAAGGACGTGTCGAAACTTTCGGCGGCGGATCTAAGAGCTCGGGATTGTTCGTTGCTGGGTTCAATTTATCATGCGTATCGATTGCTCTCGAATGACAGATAAACACGGTGGATACGGGTAAGTAACACCAGCTATGATCTCGATAAGTCCTCGTGTGCAAAAATCGACGCCGAAAGCGTCACAGTTGGTGCCGAAACGATTGCAGGCTCGACTCCATGAGTCTCGTCATACCCTTGCCGGATGCGGTCACCGATGGGCCAGATGACGTCGGAACGGCATCCAAAAGCGTGTGTGCAACGTTGCCTGCAGTGGCTCGCGGGATGCTCACTTCGAGTTCTTCACTTCCTCATGGCGCGCCCGATCTCTCTCAAACCGACAATGACAAATCGAGCCCAGTGTTTGATAATAGCAGCAGGAGACTGGCAGTTCGACCCAGTCATATTCGGGAGGATCGAATGCGGGAGAAGCTCAAGGGATGGATTGTTGCCGCCGCCGTGGCATGGCTCCCGTCGAGTGTGTTTGCTCAAGGTGCCCCCGTCCCGGAACGGGGCATCGCTGATATCGTCGCGGCCCTTGAGGCAAACGATCTCAGCGCCAGCGAAATCCGTGCGGTCGTCTCATATGAACGCCTCGATGTCATCGACCTCACTATGCTTGAAGACGATACGGGTTTCGAATTGCTCGAGAAGGCATTGGACGAGGTTGATGACGGTTGGGCGAGAGTGCAGACCGCCGTTGTCCAAAACGAAACGATCCTTGAGGAACTTAGGCGCCGCGCGGTCCCTATCCGGAGGATCGAGGCAGCCAGCCGAAATGGTCGAGTCATAACCATCTATGTTCGTTGACAAGGACTCCAGGTGTCGATCAAGTGAAACACGCTGGAGGAACAACATTTATGGAATCTATATTACTTATATGGCTTCATAGTTGAAGGATCGGCATGATCCCTCTACGATGCTGCACAAGTTCCCGCGTTTGGGATGTCGTAGAGCCCCAGCCCTGCGAAAGGCAAAACAGCCGTGGGCTCATTCATGGGAAGACATCGAGCGGTCATCTTCCTCGCCACCTACTACTGGTATTATACGTTAAGGTGCTCGACCCGAACACCATCATGAGGCAATCGACCTCGAAAAGGACCATGACCCCGGCAGAGGCGTTACCAAATCCGCATTAACAGCCAACCGCAATTAAGGGGCTCACACAGCGCGGTCACTACGGACCTAACTCTCGGGGCCGGAGGATTTCGGCGGCAATGTCTGGGAGTGGACCTCGACCTGCTGCGCGCGGACCACGGTTGGCGCCGACAGTTCGGTCGAAAGCGTCACCGACAATTGCGGCGTGCAAGTGTTTGGGGGCGGCACCGCGCCCACATGTCGAGCTTCGTCCGCGACGGGAAGAGAGGCGGCTGCGCTGTCGGCACCCCACCCGAGAACCTGGGCTTCCGCCTGGTCCGTGACCAGGATCCGATCATCGCCAAAGCTGGGAAATGGCTGCGCGGGGCGTTCCGCTCAGCGATGCCGGACGCCGTCTGAAGCGGGACGTTCGCGCGGCACATCTTAATCTGAGGTTTCGGCGGCTGCCTCGCTACGGGTCACTTCGCTTTGGGCAGCCAGCAGCATCAGGGCGGGAGCGGCTGCGCAGACACGGATATGGCCTCTGTTTGCGCAAGCACAACGAGCTCGTTTGTCACCGGGCGTAACTTCTCCTTACCGACAACGAAGGATCACAAGGAAATAGGTCATGTTCACGATGCGTCAGTCACTCTTGAGCGCGGCAGCCGCCGCTGCGATCACCGTGGGACTGGGACTCCCCACCCCCGCGACTGCGGACATGGCACACCAGCACCAGCACATTGCCGAACTCGGCACGCACGAGGCGCCGCTGGACATCGTGCGACGGGCAGATGATCTGCCGACGCTCATCGGGGAGCGTGGTCCCCAGACCGTCCGGGTCGGCCTCGAGACGGTGGAAGTCATCGGCGAGCTGGCCGACGGGACGAGCTATCACTACTGGACCTTCAACCGGAAGGTTCCGGGTCCGATGGTTCGGGTCCGCGTCGGCGATACGGTTGAGGTCCTCTTGAAGAACCATGAGGATAGCATGGCCATGCACAACGTCGATTTCCATGCAGTCACGGGACTCCACGGCGGCGGCCACGCGACCATGGCATCCCCCGGGGAAGAGAAGGGGTTCACCTTCAAGGCCCTCAACCCCGGGCTGTACGTCTATCATTGCGGGGTCGGGCCTGCCACCCAGCACGTATCCAACGGCATGTACGGCCTCATTCTTGTGGAACCCGAAGGTGGCCTGCCGCCAGTCGACCACGAGTTCTACGTGATGCAGGGCGAACTCTACACCGAGGAAGCCTTCGGGACTTCGGGGCAGCTCACGGAGAGCTACGACAAGCTGATGGCCGAACAGCCTGAATACTACGTTTTCAACGGTGCCGCGGAAGCGCTGACAGGCGACAACGCGCTTACGGCGAAGGTCGGCGAAACGGTGCGCATCTACTTCGGCGTGGGCGGCCCGAACAAGACCTCGAGCTTCCATGTCATCGGCGAGATATTCGATAAAGTTTACAATCTCGGCTCGCTGACGGGCGAACCTCTGCCGGACGTGCAGACGATCAGCGTTCCGCCCGGCGGCGCCGCGGCCGTGGATTTCAAGGTCGAGGTGCCTGGCGAATACCTGTTGGTCGACCACGCTCTGTCACGGGTCAATCGCGGCCTGATCGGAAAGCTGATCGTCGAAGGCGCCGATCAGCCCAGCATCTTCCGGGAAGGCGTGGACGAAAAGCTGGGGCTGCTCGCGCAGTAGCGACAGACTGAGCCGCAGCCGGGCGACACCATCCGTCGCCCGGCCTTTCTTGTGGAGGTAAATCGCATGACTCGATCTTCAAGCAGTACATTAAGGCTCGCCTCAATGGTTTCCCCGGAGCCAGGTTCAGTCGTTGATCGGCTTCGGCGTGGCATCGCCGACGCCGATCTCGACTGCGGCTGCCGGGAGGCCGCCAACGACATGCTCGACCGGGTCGGCGTGGAAGAACGGCTGATCGCGAGAGCCGAAGGACTCGCCGACGCGCGAAAGATGCGGGATGCCATCGTGCTCGTCCTGGCACTCCTCGAAGAACTGGACGACCTCATGCCTGACGAGCCCGACCGTAGCGCGTTCCACGAGATCGCGGGCCTGTTCCAGGACGTGGCCGACTTCGCCGCCTATGGCGCCACGTCCGCCATCCGGGCCGCCGGGCAGGGGAACGCGTGATGGCAGAGGCAGCAACGACCTCTTCCGACCGATCGGTGCCACGGGCGGCCCTCAAATCCGGTGACCTGTCACGAGACGGCCGCGGGCGGATTCGCTCGATGCCTCCGATTCTGCACTACGGTTTCAGGCCGTTCTTCTTCCTGGCCGCCCTCCACGCGGGACTGGCGATTCCCGCGTGGCTTGGCGCCTACTTCGGGGGCTACGACGTCGGCGGACCGTTTGGCGGGATGCATTGGCACGCGCACGAGATGCTCTTCGGCTATCTATCAGCCGTGATCGCAGGTTTCCTCCTGACTGCGATCCCGAACTGGACGGGGCGTCTGCCCCTGAGCGGAACGCCGCTTCTGGTGCTGGTCGGCCTGTGGCTGGCCGGAAGGGTTGCCTGCCTGCTTTCGCCAGATCCGTGGCTGGCGATGGCCGTCGATCTGGCGTTTCCGGCCGCGCTCGGCTTCGCCATCTGGCGGGAAGTGATTGCCGGGAAGAACTGGAAGAACGCTCCAGTGGCAGTGATGATCACGCTGCTGGGGCTTGCCAACGCAATCGATCACCTCGCCAACATGGATTTCGGTCCACATGACCTGGGCCAGAAACTGGCGATCGCGGTCACGGCGATGCTGATCGCCCTGATCGGCGGCCGCATCGTTCCCAGCTTCACGCGCAACTGGCTGGCCAAGGAAGGCTCGTCCTCTCTTCCCGTGCCTTTCGGCGGGATCGACAAGGCGGCGCTCGCGTTGACCGCAGCGGCGATGATCGGATGGATCGCAATGCCGGAGAATCCGGCCGCAGGCGCTGTCCTTCTCGCAACGGGTATCCTGCTTGCCGTGAGGCTCGCCAGGTGGCGCGGAGAGGCGACAGTACGGGAACCTATCCTGCTCGTCCTTCATGTCGGCTATGGCTGGCTCGCGCTTGCGCTTTCGCTGCTTGGCCTCTCCATCCTTGCGCCCGGCACCGTTCCCCATACAGCTGCCCTCCACGCCCTGACGGCGGGCGCGGTCGGGACGATGACTCTGGCGGTCATGACCCGCGCGAGCCTCGGACACACCGGGCGTAAGGTCGTCGCCGACCGTTCCGTGGTCGCCATGTATGTGCTGGTCTCAGCAGGCGCGGCGCTGCGTGTGGCCGCGCCCTTTGCCGGGGGCTGGTATCCGCACGGGCTCGCCTGCGGCGGCGCGCTGTGGAGCGCAGCCTTCCTGCTCTTCGCGGTCCGCTATGCACCCATTCTCTGGGGGCAACGGACCTGAGGGGCTAGGTCTCACTCCCTCCGCGATCGTGTAGCGGTGGACATCTGGATAAGGTTGGTTAGTATTTTCCACGTATCGGCAACCTGCCGAGTCCAAGGCCCATGTGGGAGTTCATGACCCAGGACAGCAGCGAGACCGCTTTGGGGGTCCGACCGCCTGCGAAAACGCGGCGTACCGAACTGCTGGCCTTCCTGGTGCTGGCGTTCGGCATCTGGCCGGTCGTCGCCGTCGCCGTCGTCGGCGGCTACGGCTTCCTCGTATGGATGTTTCAGATCGTATTCGGCCCGCCCGGGCCTCCGGGAGGCTGACGGCATGCGCTCGATCACACGAAGAGACCTCCTGACGGCTACCTCCCCGGACAGACACCACATCTCAAGCGCCGTCGTGCTGGCCTTGCCGGAACGTAGCACGGAGGTCTCCCGTCGGCTCGCCGCGATGCGGGGCGTCGAGGTGCACGCTGGCGAGGGAAGCCGAATCGTCATCACCATCGAAGGCCCGACCAGCGGGATGCTTGGCGAGACGCTGACGACGATTTCGTTGATGGATGGCGTGCTCGCCGCCAACATGGTGTTCGAACACGCCGAAGAACAGGAGGCGCGGTCATGACGGCTGCCATCAACCGACGCGATCTCCTGAAGGCCCACGCCGCAGCGCTTGCCGCGGCGTCGGCGGGCGTAGCGCTTCCCGCTTCCGCCCAGCCCGTGCCAGGAGGCGTGAACGCCCTGGAGATCAAGTGGTCGAAAGCTCCCTGCCGCTTCTGCGGGACCGGATGCGGGGTGATGGTGGGCGTAAAGGACGGTCATGTCGTCGCCACCCACGGCGACATGCAGGCCGAGGTCAACCGCGGCCTCAACTGCGTAAAGGGCTACTTCCTCTCCAAGATCATGTACGGCCAGGACCGCCTGACGACGCCGCTCATGCGCAAGTCCGGTGGGGTCTACGACAAGGACGGCGAGTTCGAACCCGTGTCATGGGACGAAGCCTTCGACGTGATGGCCGAAAAGTGCAAGGCGGTGCTGCGCGAGAAAGGCCCCGAAGCCGTCGGCATGTTCGGCTCCGGCCAGTGGACCATCTTCGAGGGCTATGCAGCCACCAAGCTGATGCGGGGCGGCTTCCGCACCAACAACCTCGATCCCAACGCCCGCCATTGCATGGCCTCCGCGGCGGTCGCCTTCATGCGCACCTTCGGCATGGACGAGCCGATGGGCTGCTACGACGACTTCGAGCACGCCGACGCCTTCGTGCTCTGGGGCTCGAACATGGCCGAGATGCACCCGATCCTCTGGACGCGGCTCGCCGACCGCAGGCTCGGCAATCCCCACGTCCGCTGCGCGGTGCTGTCGACCTTCACGCACCGCTCCATGGACCTCGCGGACATCCCGATCGTCTTCAAGCCGGGAACAGATCTGGCGATCCTCAACTACATCGCCAACCACATCATCCAGACCGGGCGGGTGAACGAGGCATTCGTCCGCGACCATGCCGTCTTCAAGACCGGAGCGACAGACATCGGTTACGGGCTGCGTCCGGACCACCCGATGGAAGTAGCCGCCAAGGGGGCCGCCGATTCCGGTCGGATGGACCCGAGCGACTTCGACGCGTTCAAGGCGCTGGTTTCGGAATACACGCTCGAGATGGTGTCCGAGCTGTCCGGCGTCGAGCCGGGCTTCCTGCAGCAGCTGGCGGAACTCTATGCCGACCCTGCCATCAAGGTGATGTCGCTGTGGACGATGGGCTTCAACCAGCATGTCCGAGGCGTGTGGGCCAACCAGATGGTCTACAACATCCACCTGCTCACGGGCAAAATCTCGGAACCCGGCAACAGTCCCTTCTCGCTCACCGGACAGCCATCCGCCTGTGGCACCGCGCGGGAGGTCGGCACGTTTGCGCATCGCCTTCCTGCGGACATGGTGGTCACCAATCCCGAACACCGCCACCACGCAGAGGAGATCTGGCGGCTTCCGCATGGCCTGCTGCCCGACAAGGTCGGCTTTCACGCCGTGCAGCAGGACCGGATGCTGAAGGACGGCAAGCTCAACTGGTATTGGGTGCAGGTCAACAACAACGTCCAGGCCGCGCCCAACAACACCAACGAGACCTATCCAGGCTACCGCAACCCGGACAACTTCATCGTCGTCTCGGACGCCTATCCGACGGTGACGGCGTTGGCGGCCGACCTCATTCTGCCTGCGGCGATGTGGGTGGAGAAGGAGGGCGCCTATGGTAACGCCGAACGCCGGACGCATGTCTGGCACCAGCTGGTGGACGCTCCCGGCGAGGCAAAGTCCGATCTCTGGCAGCTGACCGAGTTCTCTAGGCGCTTCACGACCGACGAGGCGTGGCCCGCCGAGATACTCGACGCCAATCCGGATTACAGGGGCAAGACCCTGTTCGACGTGCTGTTCGCCAACGGCAAAGTGGACCGATACCCCGTAAGCGAGCTCGATCCTGAATACGAGAACCGGGAATCAAAGGAATACGGCTTCTATCTCCAGAAGGGCCTGTTTGAAGAGTATGCCGAGTTCGGCCGCGGTCACGCCCATGACCTCGCTCCCTACGACGACTACCACCAGAACCGCGGACTGCGGTGGCCCGTCGTCGACGGCAAGGAAACGAAGTGGCGGTACCGCGAGGGGCTCGATCCCTATGTAAAGCCGGGGGAGGGCGTCCGCTTCTATGGCAGGCCGGATGGCAAGGCCGTGATCCTGGCCGTGCCCTACGAGCCGCCGGCGGAATCACCGGACGAGGAATACGACGTCTGGCTGGTGACGGGCCGCGTTCTGGAACACTGGCATTCAGGTTCGATGACGATGCGGGTGCCTGAACTCTACAAGGCCTTCCCCGGCGCGGTCTGCTTCATGAACGCCGACGACGCGCGGCGGCGCGGCATCAACCAGGGCGCGGAGGTCAACATCGTCTCGCGGCGCGGCGAGCTTCGGCTGAGGGTCGAAACCCGTGGCCGCAACCGCATGCCGCGCGGCGTGGTGTTCGTGCCGTGGTTCGATGCGAGCAAGCTCATCAACAAGGTAACCCTCGACGCGACCGATCCCATCTCGAAACAGACGGACTTCAAGAAATGCGCGGTCAAGGTCGTTCCAGTATGACGCGCCGGGCGCGTGTTTCCGTCGCCGCCGGGCTGCTTGCCGTCGCCGGAACGGCGGCGCTCGCCCAGATGTCCGCGGAGATCGTGCCGCCTCTGACAGGCCTGCAGCAGCCGATGGAATCAGTTCCATCGGATCCGATCCCTCGGTGGGTCGTGGACGACATCCGCAAGATGCGCGCCTATCCGGAGCAGCCGCCGATCATTCCGCATTCGATCGAAGGCTACCAGCTTTCGGTAAACGCCAACCGCTGCCTGTCGTGCCACAAGCGGGAGTTCACGGAGGGTTCCGGCGCGCCCATGATCAGCGTCACGCACTACATGACGCGGGAAGGCCAGACGCTGGCGGACGTGTCGCCCCGCCGCTACTTCTGCACCGCGTGCCACGTTCCGCAGGCCGACACTCCCGCGCTGATCGACAACACTTTCGTGGACATGCTCGAGCTTGGCGTCGGCCACGCCGGAGACCAGTAGATGTGGGGGCGGATCAAGGCGGCCGCGCTTTGGGCCTGGAGAATCGTCTCAAGGCCTGCGGCCACGCTCAGCCTCGGCTTCCTGACGCTCGGCGGCTTCCTTGGCGGGGTTATCTTCTGGGGTGGTTTCAATACCGCGCTCGAGGTGACCAACACGGAACAGTTCTGCATCTCCTGTCACGAGATGGGGGCGAACGTCTATGAGGAGATGACGCGCACTGTGCATTTCTCCAACCGCTCCGGCGTTCGCGCGTCGTGTCCGGACTGCCACGTCCCGCACGAGTGGACCGACAAGATCGCCCGCAAGATGCAGGCCTCCAAGGAGGTCTGGGGCACGATCTTCGGCACCATCAACACGCGTCAGAAGTTCCTCGACGAAAGGCTGCGGCTGGCGAAGCACGAATGGGCCCGCCTGAAGTCCAACGACAGCCTGGAGTGCCGTAACTGCCACTCCTCCGTCGCCATGGACCTGTCAAAGCAGGCCCCGCGCGCCGCCGAGATCCACACCCGCTACCTGCTGTCGGGCGAGGCGACCTGCATAGACTGCCACAAGGGTATCGCCCACGAGCTACCCAACATGGAGGGCGTCGATCCGGGCTGGAAGGTCCCGCCGGAGCTACAGGGCGAGAAATTGCCGCAGGCGTCGGTGTTCGACAGGCTCGAGCGGTTCAACCGGATACACGCTGACCTGGACCTACCGATGTCGCAGCCCGTCGGTGACGCTTATGCGGCAGACTGAATTTCAGGCAGAAGCGCAGCTTTGTCGGGGCGCAGACGATTGACGGGCCGCCTGATCCCGGCGATCCGCGCGGCTCCCGCCCTGCCAGTCGGCATCCCGAACAAGAAACCCTGGACCTCGCGGCATCCCGCCTTGCGAAGGAAGGCCAGCTGCGCGGCGGTCTCGACGCCTTCCGCCAGCACGGGCCTTCCAAGCGCGCGTCCCAGCGCCACGGTGGCGAGGATGATCGCCTCGGCCTCAGGTGCGGTTCCGATCGCGGAAGTGAACTCGCGGTCGATCTTGATCTTGTCGAAGGGGAACCGCTGGAGCATCGACAGCGACGAATATCCGGTTCCGTAGTCGTCCATGGCGATGCGGACCCCGAGCGACTTCAGCTGCCTGATGACGTCGAGCGCGAGCTGCTGGTCCGCGATTATCCCTGTCTCGGTCACTTCGAGTTCCAGCCTCGACGCCTTGAGTCCCGTCTCGCGCAGGATCGAATGGACCAAGGAAGGAAGCTCCGTCGAAGACAGCTGCGAAGGTGCGACGTTGACCGCGATCCGCAGCGGCTTGCGCCATGAGGCGGCCTCGCGGCAGGCCTCTCGGAGGACCCACTCCCCGATCGATCCGAGCAGGCCGTCCTCCTCGGCGATCGGGATGAACACCGCCGGGGACACGTTGCCGTGCTTCGTATGGCTCCAGCGCAGCAGCGCCTCGAAGCCGACGACCTCTTCGGTCTCGGCGTCGTTCTGCTGCTGATAGGCCAAGGACAGCTCCCGGTTGAAGACCGCGCGCCTGAGGTCCATCGCGAGTTCGCTGCGTGTCCTAGCGGTCTCTTCCATGTCCGGCTGGAACGTCGTCACGTTGTTTCGTCCTGCCTGCTTGGCCGCGTACATCGCGGCGTCCGCGCGCTGAAGAAGGACAGTCGGCGACATCCCGTCTTCTGGATACACGACGAGACCCACGCTGGCCCCGACTGTCAGTACAGCGTCCCGCCACTGGATCGGTTCCGCGACGAGGCGACGGATCTTCTCGGCGAAGCGAGCTGACTCCTCGCGTCCGGAGACCGGGACTTTGATGGCGACGAACTCGTCGCCGCCGAAACGCCCGACGAATTCGCCGTCGCACATCGCTTGCGAAATCCGCTCCGCGATGGCGCGCAGCACGTGGTCACCGGCGGCATGGCCGTGGACGTCGTTCACTTCCTTGAAGCGGTCGAGATCGAACAGGACGCTTGCGATCTGCCGTCCGCGCGCGACGGGGTCGGCCGCGAGTTCCTCGACCCGGGCGCGGACACAGGCGCGGTTCGGCAGGCCCGTCAGTTCGTCGTGAAGCGCGAGATAGCGGAAATGGCTCTTGGCAGTCCGCTCTGAATCGAAATCGATCATGAAGGTCGCGGCCGCCATGGCGGCGAGTGTCCCCGTCATGGCGAGGATGAAGCCCGCGAGCACGCCGTTGGGGATCGACGACGTCGCATCGGCGACGGCAGCCCCTGGATCGACGGCCATGGAGCCCATGCCCAGGAAATGGAGGGAAAGGATTCCTCCCGCCATCAGCAGCGCCGCCTGAAGGCGCGATGAAGCCGTTCCTCCCCTAGCTCGCATTGCGGAAGCGCAGAAAAGAGAGGCGCCGAGCCCCAGCGACAGCGCGACGCCAGACCAACTCCATTCCACGGTTCCGCTGATCCGAAGCGCCGAGGCGCCGATGTAGTGCATGGCTCCGGCTCCCAGCCCCGCGATGAGTCCGCCGAGCGCTGGCGAATGGCTCCACCGGCCGATCGCGGCATGCGCCCCTGCGGCGCTGCCCGCGACGGCGAGCCCGAGCGAAAGTGCCGTCAGCGCCGGATCGTAGCCCTCGATCAGGTCGGTGCGGTAACCGAGCATCGCCACGAAATGGGTCGTCCATACCGTCGCGCCGCCGACGAGGCCCGCCAGGAACACCCACAAAGCGTGCCCATAGCCACGTGTCGCCATGGCGCGGGCGTTCACGCCGACCGTGACGGCTGCACCGATCACGCAGGCGAGCGCTGCCAGCACGGTGAACGCCGGGTCGTGATCCACGGCGATGCAGGTGAGGAAGTCGATCAATAGCTTGGCTCCGGGCGTGATGTCGGCTGGATCGCTGCTTCTCACAGGCGGCCCCGGGGCTCCTTGCGCCGCGTCAAACCGGATTGCCGCTGACCGGAGAACTCGTTCGTTGGTTGCCGAACTGCGAATCAAGGAGGCTGTAAGAAAAATCGGCCGGGGAGCGCCGCCTCGCTCCCCGGCCGTCGGGCGGCCCCCTCTCCGGGAGACGGGCCTCCTCGTTCAGTTGGCGGCCAGCGCCTGGCCGAAGAGTTCGGCGAAAACGGCCTTGGCCTTGCCTGTCTGCTTGACGGCCTTTGCCTCTTCCGCGTTGGCAGGTTCGCCGACGCGGATCAGCGCGACCATGCCCATGGCGTAGTGCGGCGCGCACTTCACGCCGTAGACGCCTTCGGCGGTGACGGTGACCGTATATTCCTCGTTGAACTTGCTCTTGAAGGGCTCCGCGCCTTCCGGGAACATGCCCTTGATGGTCTCGACGTTATGTCCCTTGTCGGTCGGAACGAAGCGGATCGTATCGCCGGGAGCCGCTACGATCAGGTCGGGCTCGAACACCATCGCGCCCTTTGCGCCCTTGTTGAGCATCAGAACTTCGATTTCTGCGGCCTGGGCTGCGCCAGCGGCAAAGACTGCTACGCTGAGGGCGAGCACTGCGATGATACGTTTCATTTGACTGTCCTTTTTGTCTGCGGCGTTGATCTGCCGTTGACCTACACATAGCCTGCGACATCGCTAGGCAGTTTGTGCCAGCGCAAACAACCGCTAAAATCCCGAGAGTCCGGATCCGGAGAGACTTTGCCAATGCCGCTCGACAGGTCGCTCATCTCGGGATTTCCCGCATTCGCCACATTGGGCGGAGGCGACCTGGACACCGTTCTGTCGCAGGCGCGATCGTCCCGCTTCCCCAAAGATTCGGAAGTGTTCGCCCAGGACGGTGAGGCCCATCAGTTTTTCGTGCTCCTCTCCGGCCACGTCCGCGTCGTGCGGACCACGCCCGAAGGAGAGCAGGTCATCGCGCGCTACATCAACGAGGGCGAGCTGTTCGGCATCGCCGTCGCCATGGGGCGGACGACTTATCCTGCGAGCGCGGTCGCCGCGGTCGACTGCATCGTCCTGTCATGGCCCAATTCGGCCTGGCATGACCTCCAGTCCCGTTTCCCGACGTTCAGCGCCAGCGCCTACCAGACCATAGGTGCGCGACTTCAGGACACGCAGTCTCGCGTGGTCGAGATGTCGACCAGGCAGGTCGAACAGCGGATCGCCGGCGCGGTAATGCGGCTGGTGCAGCAGTCCGGGCGAAACACGGATAGCGGCGTCGAAATCGATTTCCCGATCACGCGGCAGGACCTGGCCGAAATGACCGGGAGCACCCTTCATACGGTCAGCAGGCTGATGAGTGCCTGGGAGGACGAAGGAATCGTGAAGAGCGGCCGCCAGAAGGTCACGGTCACCGACCCGCACGCCTTGATGCTGGTCGCGGAAAACCGCCGGAGGAAGTAGCCCTCGACCTGGCGTAACTACGCGGCGTCGCGGACGCGTCCGAGATAGAACTCGCGGTTCCGGCAGAATTCGGGGACGCCGAGTGTCCCGGCCCGGACCCATTCGCCACATTCCTGTCCGTGGCGGCAGAAGATGCAGCGCCAGATCGCGTTGCGGATCTGGTTTTCGGAGGCGAGGTCGGAGGAAGGCAGTTCGATCCCCAGGTTGGCAACCATCTTGACGGACTGGTCGAGACGGGCGGCCACGGCTTCGATCACGCGCATTCTGCTTCTCCTTGGTAGCTATCGGTTTCCGGTCAATTAGTCTGGCCTGAGGTCGAGGCCTCTGCGGTCGGCTTGGTCCTGGCCGCAGCCAACAGATCGGCCGTTAAGGCGGCCTCATCCATCCCATGGGCGGCAGCCGCGTCGGCGATGCTATGGAAAGGGCCGATCGGGCAGCCGATGCACAGCATTTTATGACGGATCATGACGCGGATGGTTGCGGGCCATCTGCGCATGATCTCGTCGACTGGCATGTCAGAGTCTATGGCTGAAAGCATGATCCAGGCTGTCTCCTCAAGTGACGAGCGTAGACGCCGCCTCCCGCCCGAACGTTGTTCCGGCGCAAATAGCCGGACGAAATCGGGATGCGACAATTACGGGCTTTCATTCGCCGAACGCCGCCGATAATAGTGGCATCGGAGATACCACTATGCATGCGCGTCCTTCCGTCCAGCTGCACCGACCTTCCGAGGAGCGCCCGGTAGTCCATCCGGACGTCGACCGCGTCTTCATCGGCCGCCTGGTGCGCGAGTTCTATGGACGGGTGCGGCATGACGAGCGGCTCGGGCCCATCTTCGCCGCGGTC
>LNFM01007772.1_pt1 | contig 16563 bp, 14 predicted proteins | sample 596031 | NCBI WGS metagenome assembly LNFM01 (sample SAMN04254537, study PRJNA301005) | activated carbon metagenome | isolation source: dual media filters at the Ann Arbor, Michigan drinking water treatment plant | place: USA: Ann Arbor
TTGCGCCCCGTCCCGTAGCGTTTTGATGACCGGCCTCCACCTCGGCCACGCCCCCATCCGCGCCAACGCCGGAACCACCCCGCTGCCGGCCGATACCCTCACCATCGCGAAGGTCCTTCAACAAGCCGGCTACGCCACGGGTGGCTTCGGCAAGTGGGGCCTGGGCGACGCCAACTCCTCCGGCGTCCCGTCCAAACATGGGTTCGATCACTTCTACGGCTACCTCCACCAGGTCCACGCCCACACCTACTTCCCCGAATTCCTCTGGGAGAACGAACAACGCGATGTGCTGGGCAAAACCGTCTACAGCGCCGATCGTATTGCCGACAAATCCATCGCCTGGCTGAAGCAACAGAAAGGGAAACCCTTCTTCCTCTACGCGACCTACACCGTCCCCCACGGTCGCTACGAAACGCCGACGCTCACCCCGTACGAGTCAACCGACTGGCCCGAGAAAGAGAAGGCCTACGCCGCCATGGTCACCCAAGGCGATACCTACGCCGGCCGCATCCTCGCCACCCTCAAGGAGATGGGCGTCGAGCAGAACACGCTCGTCATCTTCGCGTCCGATAACGGCGGCGTCACCGCCGACGGCCACTCCACCGGCTTCTTTGACTCCATGCGCACCGCATCTGGCGCCCTCCTTCGCGGCCAAAAAGGAACTCTCTACGAAGGAGGCATCCGGGTCCCCTTCCTCGCCCGCTGGCCCGGCCGCATCGCCCCGGGAAGCGAGAACCAAAGCCCCATCTATTTCGCCGATCTCTTCCCCACCTTCGCCGACGCGGCCGGCGCTCCCGCCCCCAGAGTCGACGGCACCTCGCTGCTCCCGCTCTTCGCCGGTAAGCCTGGCCCGAATCGAACCCTCCACTGGGAACACTTCGCCTACAACGCCAAGACCCAGGAGCTAACGCCCCAAGGCGTCGCCGTCCGTTTCGGCAAGTGGAAAGCGATCATGCACAAGGTCGGCCAAGTCCCCGAACTCTACGATCTCACCGTCGACGAAGCCGAAACGAACGACCTCGCCAAGTCGAATCCCCGCATCGCTCGCCGCATGGCGATGTCCATGCGCGAAGCCCACACCAAGCCCCTCCCGCACACCGGCGTGATGGATTGGGTCCGCTAACGAAATCATGAATCTACCCCGACTCAGCCTCGGCGGCGCCCAACTCGGCGGCCAGTACGGCAGCCTCACCGACGCGGACGCCATCCGCCTCATCCACACCGCCATCGACCGAGGCATCAACCTCATCGACACCTCGCCCTACTACGGCGTCACGCAATCGGAAACCGTCATCGGCAAAGGCCTCGCCGGGGTCAACCGCGATCGCTTCCTGCTCGCCACCAAGTGCGGCCGCTACGACATGGCGGAATTCGACTTCTCCGCGGACCGCCTTACGCGCAGCATCGACGAAAGCCTCGCCCGCCTCGGCCTCGACTACGTTGACATCTTCCAGATCCACGACATCGAGTTCGGCTCGCTCACCCAGATCATCGAAGAGTCCCTCCCCGCCCTCGAGAAGATAAAGCAATCCGGCAAGGCCCGCGCCATCGGCGTCACCGGTCTGCCCCTGAAGATCTTCGAAACGGTGATCCCGCAATACCCCATCGACACCATCATCAGCTACGCCCACTATTCGCTCTTCGATACCACCCTGACGAAGCTCTTCCCGGTCACACAACCCTGCGGCATCACGGTCCTCAACGCCTCGCCGGTAGCCCTCGGCATGCTCTCCGAGAAAGGGCCCCAGCCCTGGCATCCCGCCCCCGCGGCGCTCAAAGACTTCGTGGCCCAAGTCGTCGCCAAGTGGCACGCCAAGGGCGTTAGTCTGGCCAAACTCTCGCTCCAGCAGTCCCTCGCCAACCCCGCGATCGCCAGCACCATCTCCGGCATGGCCACCCTCGCCGAACTCGAAAACTCGCTCTCGGCCCTCGAAGACCCGCTCGACCTCGATCTCCTCGCCGCCGTCCGCGCCGACCTCGCTCCGGTGCTTGACCAGACCTGGCCGAGCGGCCTTCCCGAAAACAACTAGCGGTACACCACCACCAGCATTACCGTCGCCGGCGTCTTGCCCACGTTCACAATTGCGTGCGGCACGTCGGCGCGGTAGCTGGCCGAATCGCGCTTGCCGAGCGTCTCCACGTCGCCCCCGCTCTCCACCTGCACGCGCCCCGCCTCCACCTGCAAAAACTCCCGCGTCCCCGCAAAGTGCGCCGCCGATCGCAACGCGCCTCCCACTCCTAGCTTCACCTCGTACACCTCGACGTCCTTCTCCATCTCGAGCGGCGACAGCGTCCGGATCTGCACATCCGCATCCCGCCGGTAGTCGTGCGCCTTGTCCTCGGCCCGGATCACGGCAATGCTCGACGCCCGCCCCGGCGCCTCCACCAGTTCACTCAGCGACAGCCCAAACCCCTGCGCCATCCGCAGCGTCACCGCCAGCGTCGGGTTCGCCTCCCCCCGCTCAATCTGGCTGATCATCGACCGGCTCACCCCGCTCGCCCGCGCCAAATCATCGAGCGACCACTCCCGCGCCAGCCGCAACTCTTTCACGCGCCGCGAAAACTCATCGAGCATAAAATCCAGTATACTGGAATCGAGGTGCAAGATAACGGATGAAGGCTCTGGTCAAAAAAGAAGCAGCGCGCGGGCTCTGGCTCGAAGACGTGCCCGTCCCCGCCATCGGGATCAACGATGTACTCATCAAGGTCGACCGGGCGGCCATCTGCGGCACGGACCTGCACATCTACAAGTGGGACGAATGGGCCGCGAAGACCATCCCAGTCCCCATGGTGGTCGGCCACGAGTTTGTCGGTGAGATCGTCGAAGTCGGCTCGAACGTCAACGACTTCACGCCGGGCATGCTCGTCTCTGGGGAAGGCCACGTCGTCTGCGGACGCTGCCGCAACTGCCTCGCCGGCCGCCGCCACCTCTGCGCCCACACGAGCGGCGTCGGCGTCAATCGCCCCGGCTGCTTCGCCGAGTACATCGCCCTGCCGATGAGCAACGTCTGGCACCACGACGAAACCATCAACCGCGACATCGCTGCCATCTTCGATCCCTTTGGCAACGCGGTCCATACGGCTCTCTCCTTCCCCGTGCTCGGGGAAGACGTCCTCATTACCGGCGCCGGTCCCATTGGCATCATGGCCGCCGCCATTGTTCGCCACGCCGGCGCCCGTCATGTCGTCATCACCGACGTCAACCCCTATCGCCTGGATCTCGCCCGGAAAATCGGCGTCACCCGGGCCGTCGATACCCGCGAGACGCCCCTCGCCGCCGTCCAGAAAGAACTCGGCATGACCGAGGGCTTCGACGTGGGCCTCGAGATGTCCGGCAACCCCCACGCCTTCCGCGACATGCTGGCCAATATGGCCCACGGCGCCCACATCGCCATGCTTGGCATCCCCGCCGGTGGAGAAATGGCCATCGACTGGAATACCGTCATCTTCAATATGCTCACGATCAAAGGCATCTACGGCCGGGAGATGTATGAGACCTGGTACAAAATGACCGTCATGATTCAGAGCGGGCTCGACATCTCCTCCGTCATCACCCACCGCTTCCCGTACGCGCAATACGAAGAGGCCTTCGAACTGATGCTGGGCGGCCACACGGGTAAGGTCGTCCTTCATTGGTAACGGAAAATTATTCAAACTCTCATCTAAAGCTCCGTGACCTCGTTGCCGATAAAGCAATGAATGCCGTCCCGCGCCAACTTTGATCTAGAACGCGAAATCGACGCCGAAACCCTACTAAACCAGTTCAATCGGTTAGTGCAGGAACTCTTGCGCGGCAGCATGACGCGCAATACGTTTCGTCCGTGGGAGATCGAGATTCTTCTCGATATCGAAACCTGTCAGCTCAAAGACGGGCAGAAGCGCGAGACGATGCGCCGCTATCAGCGCGCCGTGCAGCGCCAGATGGAGAAGGGAGCCACCGCGCCCATGAAGCTTTCCGAATACCTCGAAGGGAACCGCTTGAAACGAGAGGGCACCGCAAAATCGTTCTCCGGCTAGGAGCCGGGCAAGCTATCATAAAGATTCACCCTGTGGGAGGATCCATGTCGTCTGCCTCGGACGCTACCGAGCGTACAGTAGTTTGCGTCAAGTTGAAGAAAGAGCTCCCCGCTCTCAAAGAAGTTCCGTTTGAAGGGCACCCCCTTGGTCAACGGATCTATGACAGCGTTTCCCAGGACGCCTGGAAAATGTGGGTTGAGCATATGAAGATGCTCATGAATGAGTACCGCCTGAATCTCGGCACCAAGGAAGCCCAGGAGTTTCTCTTGGAGCAGATGGAGCAGTACTTCTTCGGCACCGGCGTCAACCTGCCTCCGGGTTTCACTTCCGAAGCCCCGAAACATTAATTCTCCAGTCCACCACCCGCGCGGTGGTGATCCGATCGCCAATTTACCCTGCTCGTTCGTACAACCCTGATGACGCGGGCATCGGCATTCCCTCACCGGGGACGGCTGCTGCCCGCATTTTTTTGCGCCCGGCCGCCCGATGCTGCTTTCGAGCTCCACCTACTTCATCTTTCTCGCGGCCCTCTTCCTCCTTTACTGGCCGCTATCGCGGTGGCGCGCCGCCAGCTTGGCCATTCTCCTCTTCGCCAACTACTTCTTTTATGCGAAGTGGGACCTTTTCTACCTGTTCCTCATCCCGCTGGCCTCCACCTGCGATTTTGCCATTGGTCTGGGCCTCGGCCGTTTTCAGAGTCCCGCCGGCCGCAAACTCCTCGTTTTTCTCAGCATTCTCCTGAACATCGGTCTCCTCACGGCATTCAAATACATGCCGTTCTTGTTCGAAAACTACGCCCGCCTCGCCGGCGTCCCCGCCCCCACCTGGCATTGGACCTTCCCCCTGGGCATCTCCTTCTATGCCTTTCAGTCCCTCACCTACACCATCGACCTCTACCGCCGCGACGCGAAACCCACTCGTTCCCTTCTCGCCCACCTCGCGGCGACCTCTTTCTTCCCCACCACCCTCGCCGGGCCCATCACCCGCGTCGCCGACCTCGTCAAGCAGTTCGAACGTCCCAATAAACAGCTCGACCCCGCCGACGGCAGCCGCGCCTTGTTCCTCATTGGCCTCGGCCTGCTGAAAAAACTCTTGATCGCCGACTATCTCGCCGAAAATCTCGTCAACCGCGTCTTCGATTTCCCCGGCCTCTACTCCTCCGCCGAGGTTCTCGTCGGCGTCTACGCCTACGCCCTCCAGCTCTATTACGACTTCTCCGGCTACACCGATGTCGCCATCGGTTCCGCCCTCCTGCTCGGGATTAAGCTGCCCCAGAACTTCAACATGCCCTACGCTGCCGCCAACATCAACGATTTCTGGCGCCGCTGGCACATCTCTCTCTCCAACTGGCTCCGCGACTATCTCTTCTTCTCGCTCCCCGGCAAGCGCAACGCCGTCATGCCGTACATCAACCTCATTGTGACGATGACCCTCGGCGGCCTCTGGCACGGAGCCAGTTGGAACTTCGTCATTTGGGGCGTCCTCCACGGCGTAGCCCAAGCCATCGCCCGCGGATGGCAATCCTGGCGCGGTCCCAAGGCCGCCCCGTGGACGCCCGGTTGGTTCCGTACGTTCTGGACCGTCCAGTTCGTCTGCTTCGCCTGGATCTTCTTCCGCGCCACCAATCTCGAACAGGCGGGCAAGATCATCGAGCAACTCGGCGAACTCTCCTACGCCACCACGAACGTCTCCGGCCCGCTCTGGGTCGTTCTCGCGATTGCCGTCGCCGGCCACTATCTGCCGAAAGTCCCCTTCGAAAAGCTCCGCGAAGGCTTCGTGCGCGCTCCGTTTTTCGTCCAAGCCCTGGTTTTGATGGCGTTGATCGTCGCCATTCAATACATTGCCGCGACAGGCGCCGCCCCGTTTATCTACACTAATTTCTAAGCAGTGCCCCTTCCCCGCAAAGTCACGTTCACGCTTCTCTCGCTCGCGCTGATGGTCACGGCGCCCGACCTGATCCCCGCGCTCAAGGATTACCACGTCTTTGACTGGGCCTCCGTCGCGAAAGTCGCCGAGTTCGAGCCGCGCGTGCGCAGTGCGAACCCGGTCGAGGAAGAACAACAGCGCCTCAAGCCCGTCATCTCGGTGGAAAAGACCCCAGTCCGCCCCCTGGTCGATCCCAAAGGCGCTCTCGAACCTCTGTACGCCGCCCTCTTTGCGACCGAACGGAAGGAGGCGGGCGCCATCACCCGCATTCTCCATTACGGTGACTCGCCCACGACGGCCGATCTAATTACGGCCGATGTCCGCTCCCTGTTTCAGAAAGATTTTGGTGACGCCGGCCACGGTTTCGCCCTCGTGGCCAAGCCGTGGGCCTGGTATGCCCACCGAGGGCTTGAAATCAAAGGCTCCGGCTGGAAGATTGAGCCCGCAAACACCGCCGAACTCAAGGACGGGCTGTATGGCCTCGGCGCAGTCTCCTTCCGCGGCGGCGCGGGAGCCCAGTCCCGGATCGTCTTGAAGGATCCCACCCACTCGGAAGTCGAGGTTTCTTTCCTTTCTCAACCCGGTGGTGGCTCTTTCGGGGTCTTTGCCGACGAAAACCCGCTCGAAATCGTCGAGACGGAGTCCCCGGTGGTCACCCCCTCGTTCAAGAAGCTGAAGCTCCCTGGCGGCGCTCGCGAGGTCCGCATCGCCAACGTCACGGGCAAAGTCCGGCTGTACGGTCTTCGCTTCGGCAAGGATGCCGCGGGCGTCGAATACAACTCCCTCGGGGTCAATGGAGCGTATATCTCGATCCTCGCCCGCATGGTGGATGAACAGCATTGGGCCGAACAGCTGCAGCATCACCGGCCGAATCTCGTCATCATCAATTACGGCACCAACGAAAGCGTCTACGCCAAATTCGTCGACACCGCCTTTGAACGGGAACTCCTCCGTACCATTGGCCGCGTCAAAAAGGCGGTTCCCCAGGCGGCCATTCTGATCATGTCGCCCATGGATCGCGGTCAGAAAATGGAGGACGGCTCCATCGGCACCGTGCCCGCGCTCTCTCGTCTCGTCGCGATCGAGCAACGCGTCGCCGCCGAGCAGGGCTGCGCCTTCTTCAATACGTTTGAAGCCATGGGCGGCCCGGGCACCATGGGCCGCTGGTACCAAACGGAGCCCCGCCTCGTCGGCGCGGACTTCATCCACCCGATGCCCAACGGCGCTCGCATCGTCGGCAACCTGCTGTACAAGTCTCTCCAGGAAGGCTACCGCCGGCACAAGCTTCGCATCGCGCAGGAGAAGTTTGCGACAATTAAGGGGTCCAATCCCACCCCGGCGAACTGAACCATTGAATCGATTTCTTGTTGCCGCGACCATCATCTGTGCCTTGTTGGGAAGCGTGTCTTTCGGAGCCCCGGCCAGAAAGAAGCCGGTCGTCAAGAAAAAGACCACCTCAATCAAACGGCCCGTCAAGACGGCCGCGAAAAGGACCACCCGCCGTCGCCCCGCGGTGGCTCGCGCCGCTCCGGTGGCCCCCCAGGTCCGGCAAGCCGCCAGCACCGCTGTCTCGGAGTGGCTGAACCAGCCGGGCACGATTGAAAATCCGGCGGCGCTCGTTCCCTTTCTCGAACAGCTATATCGTCTTGAAAGCGGCACCAGCAAGGACGTTTTGCGCGTGCTCCACTACGGAGACTCACATACCGCCTCCGATGATTGGTCCGGCACCACCCGCTATCTGATGCAGGCCCGTTTCGGCGACGGCGGCCCCGGCTTCACCCACGCCGGCCGCCCTTACCTGGGCTACCGCCGGCTTGACGTCAAATCCTGGTCCACCAACGCGTGGTACACCGATGGGCTGGTTGGCCGCGAGGGCGATGGCATGTACGGCGTGTCCGGCATTTCCATGTCCACCAAGCGTGCCGGCGAATCGGTCACCCTCCAGGCGGATTGCGCCTCCGCCGAACTCCATTTCCTGCGGCAGCCCGGGGGCGGGCTGGTCGAAATCTCCGATAACGGCATCGTCGTCGAAACCATCTCGACGGCCGGGGAGCCCGGCGCGGGCGTCTATCCGCTCCGCCTCCAGCCTGGCCTGCACCAGTTGGCCGCCCGGACCCGCGGCGGCGGCCAGGTTCGTCTCTTTGGCTGGGTCACCGAAAACGGCCGCGGCCTTACCTACGACATGCTCGGCATGAACGGCGCCCAAGCCAACATCGGCCTGAAATGGGAAGAGACCGTCCTCGCCGACTACTACCGTCGCCGCCCCCCCGGCCTCATCATCCTCGCCTACGGCACCAACGAAGCCCGCAATAAGGATTGGACCCACGAGTCGTATCGCGACATGTTCATCCAACTGCTCTCCCGCTTCCGCCGTCTCGCCCCCACCGCCTCCATCCTCGTCATCGGCCCGCCCGATCACTTCTACCGCTACTCCACTGGCATGGCCTCCCACCAAAAGATCGACCTGATTCTTGAAGCCCAGCGCGAGGCCGCCCATGCCAGTGGCGTCGCCTTCTGGGATCTGCGGGAGCGCATGGGTGGCAAAGGCGCCATGGGCCGCTGGGTCGCCGCCGGCATGGCGCAGGGAGATTATGTGCATTTTACGGGCGAAGGCTACCGCCTTTTAGGCGCGGCATTGTATAAGGAATTGATGGGTCAATACGCAACTTATGTCAGGGTGCGGAATGAAGCCCTCCCAGCCCAAACCGCGCGAGATTCCACAGTTCTCCCCACGGCAGCGAAGATCATCAATGGACAAACGAACGAAAATCAATGAGATCCTGAACGGGATCGCTGGCAAGACGATCGCTCCGGCCGACGACGAATCGCTCTTCGATTCCGGCCTCCTCGACTCGTTCGCTTTGGCCGACCTCGTCTCGGCCCTCGAAAAGGCGTTTGAACTCAAGATCCCGGATGCCGATCTCAACCCGCGGAAGTTCGATTCGATCGAACGGATTGAGTCCTACCTCGAAGCCCACGGGAAATAACGTCTTTGCCTTTCCTCCGCGAATTTGCCGCCTACCTGCCCGAGCGGGTCGTCTCCAACGCAGAGATTGGCTCGCAAGTCGGCTGTGATGCCGAATGGATCAAGAATGTGAGCGGCATCGAGCAGCGCCGCTTCGCCGGTGATGACGAATCCGTCGCCGACTTGGCCCTGCGCGCCGCCCAGGCTTGTCTCGATAAAGCCAAGCTCTCCGCTTCCGCCCTCGGCATGATCATGATCGCCAGCGGCAGCACGGAGCGCCATTTCCCCGGCCCCGCCGCCACCGTGGCCCATCGGCTGGGTCTCGATGCCACCCCCGCTCTGGACGTACCCATGGCCAGCGCCGGTACGCTCTACGCCATGGCGCTCGCCTCCCGCCTCTGCGACAGCATCGGCGAAATCCTCGTCATCGGCGCCGAAAAGATGTCCAGCGTCGTCCTGCGGCCTCCCATGGAACGCGGCGTCGCCATTCTGTTTGGCGACGGCGCCGGCGCCTGCCTCGTCAGTCCTACCGAAGGCAAGGCGCGCGTCCTCGGCAGCAGCCTCCACACCGACGGGGCCTTCGCCGAAGACCTGAAACTCGGCTTTGACCGGCCTCTCGAAATGAACGGCCGCTCCGTCATCCTGCAAGCCTCCCGCAAAGTGCCCCGCGCCATCAGCGAACTCCTCGACCGCCACGGCCGCAAAGCCTCCGACGTCGGTACCTTTCTGATGCATCAGGCTAACCAGAACCTGATCGATCGCGTTGCCCAAGCCCTCGAAGTTCCCGCGGACCGCTTCTATTCGAACATCGCCCGTTACGGCAACACCAGCTCCGCCAGCATGTTGATCGCCGCCGCCGAGTGGGCGGAGTCCGGTTGGCCCGCCGGCGAGTCCGTTTGCTTCACTGCCTTCGGCGCCGGCTTCCATTGGGGCGCGCTGCTGGCCGAAGCATAGCCCTCGACGGAATAGACAGTTCCAGAACTCCCCGCCCCTCGTCCTACGCAGACGCGGATGGTTTTCTGGAGTTTCCATGCTCTTCCTGCTCGCCTTGGCCGAAGTTCTGTACTGGGACACTGATGTCCAGCTCTCCGGCCAGTTGACCCATAGCGTCCGTATCCAACTTACCTCCGCCGCTGACCTCCACTCCCACGGCGTGGTTACGCTCCCCTATTCCCCCCGCCGCGGTCAAACCATCATCGACCTCCGTGCCGCCACCGTTCTCCCCAACGGCCAGCGCATCCCCGTCCCCGCCGCCGCCATCTTCGATACTGTCACCTGGCAGCGCGGCGACCGCCAGGACCGCACCCTCTCCTGGGCCTTCTCTGCTCTCGAGCCCGGCGCCATCGTCGAATACGAATACACCGAGTGCTTCGCTTACGGCCTACCCCTGCCGCTACGCATCCCGCTCCAGCGCGAACTCCCCGTCCGCTCCCGCGAAGTCACCGTCCCGCCCGGCCTCGTCGCCCACGATCTCCGCTGCACCAACTGCCGTACCAACCTCCCGGCCTATCGCGAAGAGCCCGACGCCCCCGGCCCCGCCGTCGTCGAACTCACCGCGCCCGCCGAAACCTCCTGGAACACCCTCGCCCGCGAACTCGCCGCCCAGTTCGAAGCCGAACTCGGCCCCGTGCCCGCGCCGGATGCCGGAGACCTCGAGACCCTCGCCGAACTCTGCCGCACCCGCATTCAGAACGTCCTCTACCGCACCGACAACCTCACTGTCCGCGGCACCCCTCAACCCAATCGCTACCCCGCCGAAACCTGGCAACGCGGCTACGGCACCCCCCACGAAATCAACCTTCTCTTCGCCGCCCTTGCCCGCGCCGCCGGCTACGAAGTCTCCTACGCCCGCGTCGTCAACCGCCCCGACCTGGCCGACCCCTCCCAACTGGCAAGCGAACTCATCGCCGTCCACCAGCCCCACGGCTACGCCTTCTTCAACCCAGGCGTGCCTTACCTCGGCCCCGGCCTCCTCGATTTCGACGAAGAGGGCCGCACCGCTCTGGTCGCCACCGCCAATGGCGCCGAGTTCATCACGCTGCCCCGCTCCTCCGCCTCGCAGAACCGCACAGAACGCCGAGCCCTCCTCCACGCCCAGCCGGACGGCAGCGTCCGTGGCACCGTCACTCTCACCTTCACCGGCCACGCCGCTGCCCTCCGCAAGCGCCGCGCCGAACGCCTATCCCCGGCCGAACGCCTCGCCGCCCTTCGCCAGGAGTTCCCCGGCACCGAACTCGACAACATCGTCATCGAGAACTTGGCCCTTCCCGCCGCTCCGGTACGCATAACGTTTCAGGTAGCCGTTCCGAACTATGCTGACCGTTCTCCTCGCCGCCTGTTTTTCCCCGGCCGGTTCTTCGCCCGCTTCGCGTCCCCCCGCTTCCCAGACCCGGAACGAACCCAGCCCGTCGAGTTCCCTTTTGCCTTCTCCGTCCACGACGCGGTCACCTTCGTCGCCCCCTCCGGCGTGCAACGCCAGTTCACCCGCGAACTCCGTCAGGATCAGCTCCGCTTCTCCCCCGCCGAATACCCCGAGCTGCGCCGAAAATGGGCCACTTTCGAAGACGCCGAGCGAGAAGTTTTTCCCATGGAGCGACTTCACTAGGTGCTCGCTTTCTTACTCCTCACGAGTTGGTTTCAGGAAGTGGCGTCCGCTCCCTCGCCCGCCGGTGCCGCCGCCCACACTTTGCTGCGGGAGGAGTCGGTAGTGGTAGAGCCCAACGGCCGGCAGACCACCATCACGCGCGGAGTCATCCGCATTCTTACCGCCGCCGGCGCCCGCTACGCCCGCGCCGGCGTTGCCTACGATAACGTCGGCGGCAAGCTCGTCGAGTTCCGCGCCTGGGTGCAGCCGCCCGGCGGCGAACCGCAAGAGATCGACCCGGACGAGTTCACCGATCGGCACCTATCCCAAGGCGAAGTGCACTCCCCCCTTCGCCAGCGGCAGGTCGAGGCGGCCGTCCAACCAGGCGGCCTGTTCTTCTACCAATCCACCGTCCTCTCCCAAGCCGCCTTCCCGCAAGCCGAGTTCGAGTTCCAAGAAAACGAGCTGCCGGTGCGCCTAAGTCGCTTCCGCCTCTCCGCCCCCGCCACTTGGGGCCTGCAACCTGTTCTCTTCGCCGCCTCCCCCGCCCGCCAAGGCAACACCTGGGAGCTGCGGGACCTGCCTGGCCATCCTGCCGCGCCCCCCCGCCTCGCCGTCACCCTCCTGCCCGATCAACCCGCCCTGCCCCGCTTCGCCACCTGGCCCGATGTCGCCGCTTGGCTGGGCCATCTTGCGGAACCAGCGGCCCAACCCACCGCCCGCGTGGCGCAGCAAGCGGAACGTCTCGTCGCCGGCCTCAACTCCGTCAACGATCGCATTCAGGCCTTGGGAGCCTTCGTCCAAAGCCTGCGCTACGTGGCCATCAACCACAATCTGGGGCAGGGAGGCGGCTTTACCCCGGCTGCTGCCGATGCCGTCCTCTCTCGCGGCTACGGGGACTGCAAGGACAAAGCCACCCTCCTTCGCGCCTTCCTCCGAGCCATAAACATCAACTCCTGGCTGGTCGCCATCAATGCGACCGATCGTACTCGCGTCCGTTCCGAATGGCCCTCCCCCCGGGTTTTCAATCACGCCATCGTCGCCATAGAGACCGAGTCCGGCCTCCTCTATTTCGACCCGTCCAATCCCACGAGCACCCTCGGCCAACTGCCCTACGCCCAACAGGGCGTTCCAGCGTTGGTTTTGCGCCAGGGAGCCACTCTCGCCCCGACTCCGGAACAACCCGGCGAGATCGAACGTAAGATCATGCTCCGCCTCGAACAGGACGGCCGCGTTACGGGACGGCTGCTCGAAACCTCCCGCGGGTCTGCGGCGGCCGAAAGCCGCGCCCTGCTGGCCGCCGGCGCGTGTGACGGCGTTCTCGCCGCTCGCCTGCGCGGAACAGTTACTAATTGTCAGGTCCAGGATGAGTTCCCCCGAGATGGAATACATTTGTATGCTCAGTTTGGCCAGGAGGACCAGTTGGCCGCCGCCGGTGAGTTATGGCTTTGGAAGCCCCTCCTGCCCTGGGCGGAGGGTAACGGCGCTGTAACCATCCACGAGACCGTCGAAATCGAGCTCCATCCCCGGTGGACGGTCGAGGAACTGCCGGAACCCGTGCGTTCCAGCAGCTTTTCCGCCGCATGGTTCCTCCGGGATGGTAAGTTGTTGATTGACCGGTTCCTCCGTTCGCTGCCCGGTAGCCCCATCCCCGTCGAGCGCCTTCCCGTCGTATTACGCGGATTACACTGAAAGATTCCCGTACGATCCGTCAAAAAGCAAGTTACAATTGGAAACTAATAACTGAATCCGCGTCGCCGGAACTCTGTTCGCTCTAGCCGCTACCTGGAGTATTTCCACAATGACCAAGATCCTGGTTCGCCAAGTCATCCTTGGTTGCCTGGTAATCCTGAACGGATTGCTGCTCGCCGCCTCGGTGTATTGGTTGCGTAACGAAGCTACCGCCGCCGTTTTGTTCCTACTCTTCTTCGCCGGCGCTTTAGTTACCTTTTTGTTTTCCGGCCTTTATGTTACAGCCGGATCACGGGACACGGCGCCATATCGCATGGTGATGGGTTATCTGCTCTGGGCCTCCTACCGCAGCGCTCGTTTCTATACGAATACTCTCTGGCTGGTCCTTTTGTTGGCCTCCGTCTGGCTCGTCGGCCCCCACGCGATCTACCGGCTGCAAGCGAACTGTGAAGGGGCGCCGGTGATCATGGCATCCAGCTTTCTCGGCCGCGAAATCCGCGTCCCCTGCCAATCGCGCCGCGCCACCGTACAGGTCTATCAGCCTTTCCGGACCATCGACGTCGCCAAGGACCGCATCTCCTGTATCGACGGCAACGGCACCGTCTACCCCGCCTTGAGCCAAGCCGGTCCCATCGTTGCTTGCAATACCCCTCCTTCCCAGCAGCCGCTGCGCGTCGATCGCATGGAACCCGCCGTCATTGAAGCCAACCATATCCGGCGCTACCGGCTCTTTGGATCCGGCTTCACTAAGGATGTCTCCGTCTCGCTCGACGCCGCCTCCTTCGTCGGCAGCTCCCTGTCCCGCGACCCGGATCGCCATCCCGCCGAGGTCGATCCCGGCGGCCAGTGGGTCGACGTTTTCATCAGCGTCATGTATGTTCCCGGACGGGACCGGGTCACCATCAAGCTCACCAACGAACATAACCAAGCGACCGAGTTTGCCGCCCCCGTCCAGGTCTCGGCGCTGCGATAGAATCGAAGCACCAGAATCGTTAAGGAGCGCTTATGTTTCGTCTGGATGCGGATCGCCCCGTTGAATTTTGCGACGGCACCCGTCGCCGTGATTTCCTGCACGCCGGAGCGCTCTCGACGCTCGGCCTCGGCCTCGCCCAATTCGCCGGCTTGAAAGCCCACGGCGCCGTTGACCCCAAGAAAGACGTCAACTGCATCTTATTGATGCTCGTCGGCGGCCCCTCCCAGCTCGACACCTGGGACATGAAGCCCAACGCGCCCATCGAAATCCGCGGCCCCTACAAGTCCATCAAGACGAACGTCCCCGGCATCGAAATCTCGGAAAACTTCCCCCGCATGGCCAAGCACGCGGACAAGTTCTCCATCGTCCGGTCGATGTACCACACCGCCGCCGCCGTCCACGACACCGGCCATCAGATGATGCAAACCGGACGCCTCTTCCAGGGCGGCGTCGAGCACCCCCACTACGGCTGCGTCCTCGGTAAACTGCGCGGCTCCAAAGGCGACGTCCCGCCCAACATCCTGCTGCCCCGGCCCATCGGCGCCACCGGCGGCAACATGCCCCACGGCCACGCCGCCGGCTATCTCGGCAAAGCCTACGATCCCTTCATCCTCAACGCCGATCCGTCAGACCCCAACTTCCGCGTCCCCGACATGCTCCCGCCCGATTATCTGTCGTCCCACCGCGTGGACCGGCGGAAGAACTGGCGCGAAGCCATCGACAAGTCGGTCAGTAAGTTCGAAACCTCGCAAGACGCCCGCCTCCTTGATTCGAGCTTCCAGCAGGCCTACACCCTGATGTCCTCCGCCAAGGCCCGCGCGGCGTTCGAACTCCATCGCGAACCGGAAGCCGTCCGCGAAAAATACGGCCTCAATCGCTTCGGCCAAAGCTGCCTCCTCGCCCGTCGCCTCGTCGAAGCCGGCGTCCGCTTCGTCACCATCAACATGTTCGAAACGGTGTTCGACGAAATCACCTGGGACATCCACGGCTCGAAGCCCTTCTCCCCCATTTCCTGCTACAAAGACCTCGTCGGCCCCATGTTCGACATGGCCTATAGCTCGCTCCTCGAAGATCTCTCGCAACGCGGCCTCCTGTCGAACACCATGGTCATCGGCACCGGCGAATTCGGCCGCACCCCCAAGGTCAACCCCGCCGGCGGCCGCGACCATTGGCCGCAATGCTGGTCCATGCTCGCTGGAGGCGGCCCGCTCAAGGGCGGCACCATCGTCGGCTCCTCGGACGAAATCGGCGCCATGCCCAAGGACCGTCCCACCACCCCGGCCGAAGTCGCCGCCACCATCTATAAAGGCCTCGGCATCGACCTCGAAACCGAACTCCCTGGTGCGCAGGGACGCCCTATCCCTGTCGTCGATCGCGGCACCGAACCCATCAAAGAACTCTTCGTGTAAGCCATGCGTTTCTCACTCCTGTTCTGCTTTGCCGCGGCCCTGCTGTCCGCGGCGCCGTCGCTATCCATCCTCCCGAAGGACGTCACGCTGGCCACGGCCGAATCCCGCCAGCAACTCCTCGCTGAGGCGCTGCTCGACGGCGGCGTCCAAGCCGATTGGACCCGCACCGCCGCCTGGACCTCGTCGAATCCCGCCGTCGCTGCCGTCTCCCTATCCGGCCTCATCACCCCCAAGTCCGACGGCGAAGCCGTCATCACGGCCCGCAAAGACAACCTTTCCGCCTCTGTCACCGTCCGCGTTCGCAACGCCGCCGCCCCCTTCACGTGGTCGTTCAAGAATCACGTCATGCCCGTCCTCACCAAGACCGGCTGCAACCAGGGCGCCTGCCACGGAGCCCTCGCCGGCAAGAACGGCTTCAAGCTCACCCTCCGCGGCTACGACCCCGAACTCGATTACGACGCCCTCACCCGCCAGTCTGCCTCCCGCCGCGTCAACCTCGCCGAACCCGCCCATTCCCTGCTTCTCTTGAAGCCCACCTTCGCCGTCCCCCACATGGGCGGCCTCCGCTTCAAAACCGATACCCTCGAATACCGCGTCATCGCCGAATGGATCGCCGCCGGCGCCCCGCCCCCCGCCGAAAAGGACCCCGAAGTCACCGGCCTCGAAGTCTATCCCCCGGCCGCGATCCTAGCGCCCAACGCCACCCAACAACTCATCGTCCGCGCCAAGTACTCTGACGGCCGCACCGAAGACGTCACCAACTGGGTCAAGTTCACCTCCGCCAACGAAGGCGTCGCCACCGTCGACGATTCCGGCCTCGTTAAGCTTACCGGCCACGGCGAATCGGCGATCACACTTTGGTACGCCTCCAAGGTCCTCTACGCCCGCGTCACCGTCCCCTTCATCAACCAAACCCCCGTCATCTCCGACTTCCGCCCCCGCAACTTCATCGACAATTTGGCCGCCGCCAAGTGGAAGTCCCTAAACCTCACCCCTT
>LNFM01010064.1_pt1 | contig 16557 bp, 15 predicted proteins | sample 596031 | NCBI WGS metagenome assembly LNFM01 (sample SAMN04254537, study PRJNA301005) | activated carbon metagenome | isolation source: dual media filters at the Ann Arbor, Michigan drinking water treatment plant | place: USA: Ann Arbor
CGGCGTCAACGGCTTCGGCCGCCGGCCCGACATCGTCACCATGAACAACGCCCACGACACGCACTTCACCGACACGCCGGAGGACGGCATCACCTACGTGCTGCGCGGCTGGCCGAGCCAGCCCGGCGAGACCGAGGCCAAGCACGAGGTCACGCTGAAGGACATGAAGGTGTGGAACGTGCCGACCAATGCCCGCGACTGGGGCGGCGGTTCGGCCCGCATCAACGGCAATTCGATCTTCATCTATGCCATCGGCGATCTCTGCCTCGCCCATCTCGGCCACCTGCACCATCGCCTGACCAAGGAACATCTTGAGGAGCTTGGCCGCATCGACGTGCTGATGGTGCCGATCGACGGCTCCTACACCATGGGCATGCCGCTGATGGTCGACGTGATCCGCCAGATCCAGCCGCGCATCGTGCTGCCCATGCACTACTGGGGCCGCGGCCAGCTCGACCGCTTCGAGAGTTTGATGACCACGCTCGACGCCGATTTCGTCTGGCCCGACCGGCGCTCGGTCGAGATCGTGAAGGAACAGCTGCCGGAGAAGCTGACGGTGATCGCCGTCGGCGGCGAGGGCGGGGGCTGAAGATCCGGCCCAACTCGACACATAGAAAATCGGCTCTCCGCACGCCGAAGAGCCAATAGCGACGGGCTTTTCACCCGCTATTTGCGGACGCCTGAATGTAACGCGTGTTGTCCGGAACGGTGTCCACAATTCCGGGATAAGCCTTTTTCCATGGGCTTTTATGCCATTCCCGGCTTCTTCTCTTGCGGGAGCCCCGATGCGCCCTGTTTTTCAGGCGTCGTTAAGTGTCTGTTCGCACGTCGTTATTTCGCGCGGGCGTTGAGACGGGGTCGTTCTTGGGACTGTCCACGGGTCAGGACCCGTGGCGGCTGCACCAGGGCTCAAGGCCGAACCCGCGGGCGTGCCGCAGGCAGGTCGTGCCGGAATGAAAAAGGCCAGCGCAGTCCAAGCGCCAGCCTACCAAAATTACTAGCATATTCCTGCTGAACTTGCAAGTTTTTCTGCCGGCCATCGCAGGCACTTGCCAGTCGCTACAGGGTCGACCTGATCGCTTCTATCTCGCTCTTCCAGCCTTCGAGAGTTGCGGCCGTCGGCACTTCCCACTCGTCCTCCGCCGGATAGCGATAGGTGACACCGTAGGGCGTGAGCTTGCTCAGGTCTCCCAGCGCCTTCTTCAGGCGATGATAGGCGGCGCCGCTGAGCAACGGCATCGGCCGATGAAGGTTGTTCGTGACCTGTCTCAGATCGTCGTCGATGACGGTCAGCCAGTCCGGAATCCCGCTATTGGCCATAGATCAGCCGGCCCTCGTGGGCGGCGCTGTAGCTGAGCGTGCCGACGTGTTCTCGCTTGGCCTCGAAGACGCTGCGGCGGCAGGGAACGATGTCGAGCGGGACCCCCGGGTCGCGCGCGACATGCGTTGTCGCTTCCAGCGAGCGCGAGCTGAGGGGGGCATCGTCGGGCACGATGACCAGCAGGTCGTAGTCGCTGTCGGCATCCGCATCACCGCGGGCACGGCTGCCGAACAAATAGATCGCTTCCGGCCGCATGGTTTGCACCACGCGCACGATCGCCCGTTCGAGAGGGGTGGACGCGAGGTTGCCGGGAAGATCGGTAGTCATGGATTCCATGATACAACAAAGCGCGGCTCAGTTTAACCGCCATCCTAGCCTCGCGCGGCCGAGTCTTTGTTCTACTTGTGCTGCTCCTCACCGACGTGCTGATGATGGGGCTGCGAGGCTTGACGAGATTGTCGAGCCTCGATCACGACTGCGTGCGCGGCATCGGCTTCGATTATCCAGCGTTCAATGCGAGCGATGCAATCGGGCAGCGCATCGCGCACTTCGTAAACCCAGAATCTAGTCACATCCCAGCCCATCTCGATGAGCCGCAAGTTTCTCAACTGATCTCTGCGAACAAGCTCACCATCCCAATCGCGATGATACCGCTCGCCATCGATTTCGATATTCAGCCGTCTTCCATTTGGACGAATGAGCGCAAAATCCAGAATGTACTGGTCGATTTCATACTGTGGGATCGGCCGAATCCCGGCATCGACGAGAGCGGCGAAGAAGACCTTCTCCCAATCGGACACCAATTCTGGCCGACTTACGACGGGATAGTCTCGGCCACTCGACATCGGATTCATGTCTCGGGATACCGGCACCGCTCGCTCGCTCAGTTTAGCAACGTAACGTGCAAACTCGCTCAGATAGTCGACGTCACTTGCCGTGCAGGCGGCAGAATCACCGATAACGACAAGCGCACCTCGGGCACGCGTGATGCCGACATTGAACAAATTGCCTTGGCTTTTCAGAAAGCCAATTGCATTGGATGGAGTGTCTCTAGATACGACCGGCGAAAACAAGATCAGATCTCTTTCATCTCCTTGAAAGCTATGTGCGGTCTCGGAGATGAAATTTCGCGACGCCAGAACAGCCGAGAGGCCATCGTCCTGCGCAATTAGCTCTTTGATGAGATTGGCCTGGGCGCGAAATGGGGTAACGCCGCCAATCTCGCCCGAAAACCGCTGTGTAAGAGCAATTCGACGTAGTTCATCGACGACGGCAGCAGCTTCTATCTGATTTATGGCACCACCTGCCGTAGGGCGGATTGCTTTGCCTTTTACATCGACCCACCGGATAGCCGGTCCGTCAGGCCGCTTCAGGCGCCGATAGTCGGTCGCTACCCGGAGCCTGCCACCGTAAAAGAAGTGGTTTGAAAAGTTGATGATGTCCGCGTCGCTACGATGATGGTCCCGCAGGACGATGATCGATTCCGATTTCGCTCGACTAGCAGCAAGATCGTAAAGCCCATTCGCGCGATAGCCCCAACCTGGTCCTACCGAATCGAGGAGATCGTGCTTGACCATTAGTGCCTGATCTCGCTGCACAGACAAGCGGCTGATATGGCGAAGTTGCTGCGGATCGCCGATCACCACTGCGCGTTTGGCCCGATAGAGCAACGGGACGGCCGACGCGATGTCGCACTGGCTTGCTTCGTCGATCACAACCAGGTCGAACTCACCTGCGGTGAACGGAATTCGCCCACGAGCGGACAATGAAGTTACCGCCCAGCAGGGAAGGGCTTTCGTCGATCTAGCGGCGAGCTCGTAGTAGCGACGCCAGATCGCCCGCTCCACGGTTCCCCCATCGCCCTCTGCTTTCGAAATCATTCGGAGAATGGCCGCGTAGTCTCCCAGTGCGACACGATCATCTTCGCCCAGCCGATCCGGGAGGAGGGTCGTCCACCCATTCCAAACCGCAAGGGACTGTTCGGCCAATGCCGCCGTCGCATCGGAAATCGCGGAGGCAAGAGCCCCAAGATCCGGGCTGCTTCCAAGTTTCTTGAGACTTGATTGGTACTTGGATGCCACCGCCAAAGCCTCCGCATAGACCTTGGCGCGCGCCAAAGTAGCGGCAGGCCCAGATGAGTCGTCCAGCTCTATACCAAAGGAGGCCAGCAAGCCTCGCAACGCATCTGCCGTGACTGATGATGCGGCCTCTCGAGATTTCCTCGTAAGCGCCCACAGCAGCTTGTCGATGCGCGACAGCGTTTCATAAGTGCTGCGTTGCAATGCGATACGAAGCTGTTCGATGTGTTCATCAGCAGCCGAAACCATCGCGCCGTCGGCAGTCTGGAATGCATCCTTTGGCAGCAAATCGCGCCCACGCTCCGCGCTTCGTTCGAGCTCGTCGACCTGATTCCGAAGGCGCACCAGTTCTTCTGTTTTCGCGACATTTTGTGCCAGTACCTCACCGGCGGCTTTCAGTTCCGAGAGTGCCGCGCCGTATGAGATTCGGTCTGCATCGGTCGGCTTTCCCGAAAGTACTGCCGTCAGATGCTGCGCCAACTGCTCTTGGAGCGCACGCGCGCCGAGCCGCAGTACCACTGGCCGAGGTGCAAGCGCATTCACGCGCTCCATTACGACATCGACGGCTTTATTGTTCTTGCTAGCAAAGAGCACACGCAGTCCGCGCCACGCGGCGTTGACCAGAATCGCGGTGACGACCTGGGATTTGCCGGTTCCGGGTGGACCGGTGATTACCGTCAGTGGCTGTGTCAGGGCCTCGTTTACGGCGCTACGCTGCTCGGCATTCAGGGGCGTCGCTTCCAGGAGCGGGCCTTCAATGGAACCAATCGAGCCTGGGTTCCCCAGAAGCGTTCCCAAGCTTGATTTCGCGATGTCTGAATCGCTGACAGCGCGAAGATCTGCTAGCTCCCGCTCCAGGCCGGCAGTGAATGGCGAGCGATCTGCTAGCACCACGATCGCCGCATTATAGATTCCAGTCTCTTTGATTCGACGGAGTTCACCGCCGCCCTTCAAAGAGGTCGGCTCCAGAGTGTCCTTCCAGCTCCACTCAGGTCGAAGTTCACGAAGCCGGGCCGCCAATTCATCTATTGGAGGATCACCCCCATCCAGGCCCAGTTCGTCAGCTAGGTAGGCAGCCTCGTCGAGCGCGTTCTCCGACGATACCAAGCTAGAGAGAGCCCGAGTGTTGATGATTGGCTCAGCCAAGAATGCCAAGCCTTGTGAATCGGGGTCCTGCGGCCAGATGATCAATGGTTGGACGAACGAACCTGCCCACCCACTCCGATTGCGCGCTTGTTGCACAAGAACTGGAAAGCCAAGCCAAAGAGCCTTCTTCCGGAAGTCCCTCCGCTGTCGTCCAATGATTTTATCCAGCGTCGCAGATGCGGCGGCAGGTGCCGCGTCATCGAACGGCCAAGATTGGATCTCGACGTAGTCCAAGTCATACTTCGAGTCGGCAAACGTGCTGATGCCACTGCTGTCGTCTTGAGATAGGCAATCTGAATAGTACTGAAAGAGGCCAGCATAGGAATTCTTCGAAATGTCTTTTGCAGTGGTGCCCGATTTGGCTTCAGGTCCGGCAAGAGACCAGTTGTAGTCTTTGCCCTGGTGAACCATGCCCTTAAGGGGGCCGTGCAGGACTTGATTTACAGCAGAACGGTCGATCTTAAGGGCGCTTGCGATATCCTTCGCTTTTAGTGGCCCTGTTAAGCGCACTTGCTCCAAAATTTTCTCAGCAAGGTCGTTGACCGGCACGGCTTATTCTCCCCGAGGCCGCATAGTCTCAAGGGAAGAATTGTTCAGCAAGGCCGCAGTTCAACCTCGATCATTGCTGGAAACGCTTGATCATTTTCGAGAATCGAGCGACGGATCAGGCCAAGGTTAAGAAGTGTTACGTGCCCACCTACACTACTCGGTACACGTAAGCCTTCTCAAATTCGGAGATTCGTCCGCGCCAGATCCACCACCTCGGAGGCGCGGCCGTCCGACACCGCCTTCAGCGTGAACAGGCCGAAATGATAGGCCTGGTCGAGCATCGCCTTGGGCGGCATGACCAGATCTTGGCGGGCGCTCACCACCCGACCAGCAGCATGGCAAAGCCGCCGGCACCCCTTACGCGCGCTTTCTCGACTGTGCCCGCTGAGTCGCGCGCAACAGGGTCTCGTTGATCCGGGTCTGCCAGCCTGGACCCATCGAGCGAAAGTACGTCAGGATCGCTGCATCGAGACGGAGCTTCACGGGCTCCTTGGGTTGCGCCAGGCGGGGCCTGCCGACAGGGCGGCCGCCCTCCGACACGACAGCGCGCGCCAATTGGGCCTTCGTGAGCTCCGGCGCGTCCTCGTATTCGTGTGGCCGGATCGTGTGCTTATCCACCCGCCGCAAGGCGCTTCTGATACCTCGATTGCTCTTTGTCATTGCACTTCCTCATTGAAATGACGTGTCTTGCATCGCCGCGGGGCGTCCACACCACCATCACCATGCGCCCCGCGATGTGGCCTACGGTTTGGAACCGTCGCTCGCCGTAGTCGTGACGGACATCCTCGACCGTCAGCTCGCGGCCGGCGAATACGATCTGCGCATCGAGGAAATCGAGGCCGCGCGCCTTCATCGTCTCGGCCCGCTTCGCAGGGTCGCAGGTAATCTTCATCTCGGTGTTTTTGTACCCCCAAAAAAGGAGGTGTCAAGTCATTGGGATGCCACGGCCATGCTCTCGACTTCCGGCCGACATGTAAAAGCACCACATCGCAGTTTGCTCAAATCCGCAAATTCGTCCGCGCCAGATCGACCAGCTCCGAGGCGCGGCCGTCCATCACCGCCTTCAGGGTGAACAGGCCGAAATGATAGGCCTGGTCGAGCGTTGCCTTGGGCGGCATCACCAGCTCCTGGCGCGCGCTCACCACGTCGACCAGCACGGGGCCCTTGTGCGCCAGCGCCTCTTTTAGCGCGCCTTCCAGCTTCTGCGGATCTTCGACGCGGATGCCCTTGATGCCCATCGCCTCGGCCATCGCCGCGAAGTTGGGATTTTTTAGATCGACGGCGGTATCGAGGAAGCCGCTCGCCTTCATTTCCAGTTCGACGAAGCCCAAGGTGCCGTTGTTCAGCACCACCACCTTCACCGGCAAGCCGAGCTGCGAGAGGCTGATAAAGTCGCCCATCATCATGGCGAAGCCGCCGTCGCCCGACATCGAGATGACCTGGCGATCCTTGTGCGAGGCCTGGGCGCCGATCGCCTGCGGCATGGCGTTGGCCATCGAGGCGTGGTTGAACGATCCGATCAGTCGCCGCTTGCCGTTCATCTTCAGGTAGCGCGCCGCCCATACCGATTGCGTGCCGACGTCGCAGGTGAAGACCGCGTCGTCGTCGGCCAGTTCGCTCAACAGGCGTGCGACGTATTGCGGGTGGATCTTGCCGCCAGCCGGGCCGCCCTCGGCCAGCTTGTCGAGATCGGCGCGCGCCTTCTTGTAGTGCGCGAGGGCGGCATCGAGGAAGGCGCGCTCCGTCCTGGGTTTCAGTTTGGGCAGGAGAGCCGCGATCGTGTCGGCGACGTTGCCGACCACGCCAATGTCGAGCCGGCAGCGATTGCCCAGGCTCTCGGCCCTGATATCGACCTGCGCCACCTTGGCATGCTCGGGATAAAACTGCCGGTAGGGGAAGTCGGTGCCCAGCAGCAGCAGCGTGTCGCATTCCTTCATCGCCGCGTAACCCGAGGCGAAGCCGATCAGGCCGGTCATGCCGACGTCGAAGGGATTGTCGTACTCGACATATTCCTTGCCGCGCAGCGAATGGACCATCGGCGCGTTCAGCGTGCGCGCCAGCTCGATCACCGCGTCGTGGGCGCCGGCGCAGCCCGCGCCGCACATCAGGGTGATCTTCTGGCCGTCGTTCAGCAGCGCCGCCAGAGCATCGAGTTCCGAATCGGAGGGGCGCACGACGGGCGGCTTGGGCGCCAGCCACTTGGCTGCCTTGGCCGACGTCGTCTGCAGCGCCACGTCGCCCGGGATGACCACGACCGACACGCCGCGCTGGGCGACGGCGATACGGATCGCCTTGTCGAACACGCGCGGCATCTGCTCGGGGTTGGAGATCGTCTCGACATAATGCGCGCACTCGGCGAAGAGCTGCTCGGGGTGCGTCTCCTGGAAATAGTGGCCGCCGATCTCGTTGCTCGGGATGTGGGCGGCGATGGCCAGCACCGGCACGCGGCTGCGGTAGCAGTCGAACAGGCCATTGATCAGATGCATGTTGCCGGGACCGCAGCTTCCCGCGCAGACGGCGAGTTCGCCGGTCAGATGGGCCTCGGCGCCGGCCGCGAAGGCGCCGGCTTCCTCGTGGCGCATGTGGACCCAGTCGATCTCCTTCATGCGGCGCAGCGAGTCGGTGAAGCCGTTGAGGGAATCCCCGGCCACGCCGTAGATCCGTTTAACGCCGGCGGCGCGCAGGGTCTCGGCCATCAGGTCGGCAATCGTTCGGGACATGCGGGGCTCCGTCGCGGTGTTCAAATCACGCCGTCATCCCGACCGGAGCCGAGCGAAGCGAAGTGGAGGGATCTGTCTTAGTGTCGTACCCTATGACAGATCCCTCCACTTCGCGCTTCGCGCTTCGGTCGGGATGACGGATAGAGCTTAAGCCATCACGCCTCAGGACGCGCGCTCCTTTTTCGAGACGTGCTGCGAACGCGCGGCCTTCGACATCTTCGGGCGCGGGCCGGTCCAGAGGTCGAGCGGTTCCAGCCGCGCCGACTTCTTGCGCTGGTGGCGGTCCATGCGGTGCAGCACGCGGTCGAGGAATTCCACCCCGGCCTTCAGGAACGGGCCCTTGTTCAGCATCACGCATTCGGCGCGCTGCGCCATGGCAGCATCGGTCGCCTCGGCGCGGCTGGGCGCGCCGGTGCGCACCAGGCCTTCCAGCACCTGCGTCGCCCAAATCACCGGCACATGCGCCGCCTCGCACAGCCACAGGATGTGTTCCTGGACTTCGGACAGGATGTCGAAGCCCAGCTCCACGGCGAGGTCGCCGCGGGCGATCATGACGGCCAGCGGCTGCTTGCCGGCGGCCTGGACGATCAGCTCGGGCAGGTTGCGCACGGCAAGCCGGGTCTCGATCTTGATGACAAGCGGCAGTGGCGCCTTTGCGCGGCGCCGCGCCGCCAGTTCGCGCTGCAGCCAGGCGATGTCGGCGGGCTTCTGGACGAACGAGAAGCCGACCATGTCGGCATGACGGGCGACGAAATCGAGGTCGCGCAGGTCCTTTGCCGTGAGTGGCGGCAGGTCGATCGCGGTTTCGGGAAAGTTCACCCCCTTGCCGACGCGCAGCCGCGCGCCCTTCTGCTGGGCGCTGAAGACTTTCAGCTCGACGGCGCCGCGCCTGTTGGCCGCCAGCCGCTCGACGCGGGCGCCGATCTTGCCGTCGTTGATCCAGACACTGTCGCCCTTGGCGAGCCAGGGCAGGATTTCGGGATGGGTGAGGGTCGCGCCCCGGACCTTGCCGTCGGGCTTCAGCGGCTCGTCGGCCTGCAGGACGATGCGGTCGCCGACGAAGACGCGCGGGTTCGGCGGCGGCCAGACCATGGCAAGACGGCATTTCGGGCCGGCGAGATCCATCAGCACCGGGCACGGCCGGCCGGCCGCGGCGGCGGCCTTGCGCACGTTGGCGATCATGGCGCGCCACACGGCCGCGCTGTCGTGGGCGCAATTGATGCGCACGCAGTCCGCGCCGGCCGCGATCAGCCCGGCTGCGAGCCCGGGCTCGGTTGCGGCCTCGGTGGGCAGCGTCACCATGATGCGCGTGCCCGGCCCGCCGGGATCGCTGCCGAACAGCACGGTCTTGTCGCGCGAAATGCCCTCGTGTCCGCTCTGCAAGCGCGCGGCCAAGGGATAGGGCGGCGGCGTCGGCGCGCCGGCCAGCCGCGCCAGCGTGGCGATCACCGCGTCGAGCGACGGGAGCACCTTGGCTTCGCTGCGGCCGAGCGACGACAGGCCGAGGGCCGACAGCTCCGTCTGGAGGAGACTGGCGTCGCGCCGGCGCAGCGCAAGATAGTGCGCGAGGTTGGCCGCGGCGGCCCGGAACGCGGGGCGCTGGATCGCCGGCAGCCATCGTTCGTGGGTGGCATTGCCATCACGCACGATGGCGGCACGCAGCCGGACGAGTTTCGCCAGCAGGTCGCGGGCCTCGCGCAGCACGGGCGGGTCGGTCGGGGTCAGGCGGGACATGACAGTTTCACGATAGCGGCACCCTTCAAGTGCGATCGCATATCCTGGCGGGGACATGCGACAGGCAGGTGAAGGATCCGACATCGCAAAAGCCAGGCGTGGCTCTGCCAGAGGGGCCCGGATCCAGATACGATGGAACTGGGCCGGCGACGCCGCCACTTCAAGGGTTTGGCATCGAAAAGAATTCGGCGGTCAGAGCGGCGCGACGCTTCGCCCCCTCTCGAAACCGGCCAGGAACTGGACGAGGTTGCGGCCGAGATCGTCGCCGAGATAGCCGCCTTCCTGGACCAGCACCGTCGGCAAGCCGAGGCGTGCAATCTTGGCCGCCATGGCGTGGAAGCCGGCGCCGGTCACCTTCAGGCCCTGCAGCGGATCGCTTTCGCTGGCGTCGAGGCCGAGCGCCACGACCAGGGCGGTCGGCGCGAACTGGGCAATGCGCGCCAGCGCCGTGTCGCCCGCGGCGAGCCACGGCGCGTCGGCGGAGCCCAGAGACAGCGGCAGGTTGAGATTGAATCCGTCGCCTTCGCCCGTGCCGGCTTCGTGCGCGTGGCCCCAGAAATAAGGGTAGTAGTTGGCCGGATCGGCATGGATCGACACGGTGAGCACATCGGCGCGCTCGTAGAAGATGCCTTGCGTGCCGTTGCCGTGGTGCACGTCGACGTCGAGCACGGCAACGCGCGCGTGCCTGGAACGCAGGTGCTGGGTAGCGATGGCGCTGTTGTTCAGGAAGCAGAAGCCGCCCGCCATGTCGGCGAAGGCATGATGGCCGGGCGGCCGGCAGAGGGCGTAGGCCTCGCGGGCGCCCGCAAGGACGAGCTCTGCTGCCGTGGTCGCGACCTCGGTGGCGGCCAGCGCCGCGTCCCAGGTGTGCGGGCCGATCGGGCAGGCCATGTCGGCCTGATGCCAGCCGGCCCGGCCGGCCAGCGCCCTGGGGTAGGTCGCGGGCTGGCGCGCCGGATGGACGTTGGGCACGACCTCGTCCGAGGCGCCGGGCAGCTTCGCCCATTCGCGTGCGGCGACTTTCAGGAAATCGATGTAGTCGGGCGTATGCACCGACGCGGCCGGGCCGGGGCCGAAGGCCTTGGGCGCGATCACCTCGTGGCCGGCGCCGGTGGCCGCCGCCAGCAGGCGCGTCGCGCGCTCCGGCTGCTCGGCGCTCCTCTGCTTCACGCCGCGCACGATGAAGGTCTGCGGGTCATGCTTGGCGTGCTTGTCGGAATAGACGATCTTCATGCCGCTCCTGGTGTGTCCGGCTTCATACCGGAAGAAGGTCTCGGATGCTCTACAAAACCCTGCCGCCGCCCGCCCATCTCGAGCCGTTCGTCGACTGCATCTGGATTCTGGCCGCTGCAAAGGACGACGGCGATCCCGAGCCCCAGATCGTGGTGCCCGACGGCAAGACGGAGCTGATCGTTCATTTCGGCGACGCGTTCCTGAAACTGGAAGGCCGCTCCTACGAACGCCAGGCGGGGGTCTTGATGTCGGGTCAACTCACCAGGCGCATCATGCTGAAACCCACCGGCGAGATCGGTGTGGTGTCCATCCGCTTCAAGGCAGCGGGCGCCGCGCGCTTTTTCGATGTTGCCTACGACGAAATCGTCGACCGGGTGGTCGATTTCGCCGGGCTCGAGCCCGCGTTCTCGGCGGCGATCCACGAACGGATCGGGCGCGCCGCTTCCAACGACGACCGTCTTGCCGTGATGATCGCCGTGCTCGACGAGCGCCTGACGCAGGAGTCGAAGGAAGACGTCTTCGTGCGGCAGGCGTGCCAGTACATCGTGAAGTCGGAAGGGCAGTATTCGGTGCGGGATCTCGTGAAACTGATCGGTTTCAGCGAGCGCCAGCTTCAACGGAAATTCAAGAGACAGGTCGGCATCGCGCCGAAGATCCTGTCGCGCATCATGCGTTTCCAGAAGTTCCTGGCGATGACCCGGGAGGCCAACACGCTGACGCTCGCCGACGCGGCGGCCGCCTGCGGCTACTACGACCAGTCGCACTTCATCCGGGATTTCACGCGGTTCTCGGGCATGAGCCCGATGAAGTATCTCGGCAGCAGCCACGCCCTGTCGGACCATCTGACCACACCGACCGGCCCGGCCCTTTCCACGAAGTAAAGGGCCCGGTCGACCCCGGCGCCGACGTCGGATTTTTCCAATCGTGTCCCGGGGGCCTCGCGCAGGATGTTTTCAACGGCGGTATCGGCTGCCGGTGAGAGCGACCTTTGCGAGGGGAGACGGATCCGTGAAATACGACATCCAGGTCAAAGACCATGCCGCCCGGCCCGCCCTTGTCATAAAAGGCAAGGTCAAGATCGAACAGGCAGGCGAGGCCATCGGCGGCAACATCGGCGCGGTCGGCAGCCACCTGAAGAAGAGCGGCCTGCAGCCGGCCGGCGCGCCCTTCACGCGGACCTACCAGTTCGCGGACGGCGTCCTCGAATTCGAGTCGGGCTTTCCTCTGGCCGAGCCGGCGAAATCGCAAGGCGATCTGGTCGCGACGGAGCTTCCGAAAGCCCAGGTCGCAACGACCGTCCATGTCGGCGATCAGGCCACCAGCGAGAACGCCTACAACGCCCTCCACGCGTGGATGAAGGCCAACGGCAAGCAACCCGCCGGCGCGCCGTGGGAAGTCTACCTGGCCGACGACCGGATGGAGATCTTCTTTCCCGTCCGTTAGGTCGAGGCGACCGCGTTGGCGGCCCTGAGGGAGGCGATGTCGGAGTCGCTGTAGCCGACTTCGCGCATGATCTCGATCGTGTGCTCGCCGACCCGGGGGGCGAGGCGTCTCACTTCCAGCGGCGCGTCGGAGAGCTTCATCGGATTGGACGCGGCCTTGATCGGGCCCAGGCCGGGATAGTCGTATTCGACGATGCTGCCGCGCGCCTTGGCATGTTCGTTGTCCATCAGGTCGCTCACCTTCTGGACGGCCGAGCACGGCATGCCGGCGGGCAGCAGGATTTCGAGGAGCGCCTCGCAGGTATGCTCGGCGAAGTGCGCCTCCATCATCGGTTCGAGAATGGCGCGATGGGCAACACGGCCCTCGTTGGTGGCAAAACGTGCGTCGGCCAGCCACGCCTCGCAGCCCAACGCCTTGCACAGGATCTTCCAGAAGGGGTCGTTGGTGCCCGCGATGTAGATCGGCTTGGTCCTGGTCTCGAACACGCGGAGCGGGAACAGGATCGAATTGCCGGTGCCCATGCGCACCGGATCCTCGCCGGTGAGGCCGTGGTTGGTGATCCAGTGGCTCATCAGGTGCACGCCGACGTCGAACAGCGAGAGGTCGAGACGCTGGCCGCGGCCGGTCTTGTGGCGGGCGAGCAGGGCGAAGGCGATACCGCCGGCGCAGGCCAGGCCGGTCGAATAGTCGACCGCCGCCGTGCCGACACGGCACATCTCGCCGTCCATCGGCCCGGTGGCCTCGATAAGCCCGACCTCGGCCTGGATGCAGGGATCGTAGCCGGGGCGGCTGGAATAAGGGCCGGTCTGGCCATAGCCCGACACCGAAGCATAGACCAGTTTCGGATTGACCTTCGACACGGTCTCCCAGCCGAAACCCAGTCTGTCGATCACCCCCGGCGTAAAGGCCTCCATGAAGACATCGGCCTTGGCGACGAGCCGCATCAGCACGTCGCGGCCGCCCTCCGTGCGCAGGTCGAGGGCGAGGCCGCGCTTGTTGCGGTTCATCGACGGCACCCAGGCGCCGCCGAAGTGCGGGCGGAAATGCTCGCCCTGCAGCGGCTCGACCTTGATGACGTCGGCGCCCATGTCGCCCAGGATCTGGCCGGCAGTGGGACCGGCGATGACCTGCGTGAGGTCGAGAACGAGCGTGTCGGAGAGCGGAAGCATGCGGTGAACATCCATTCAGGTGAGGTATCGACCAATAGCCCCGCCCGGACCGTCCGGCCAGCGCCGGGTCAGGCGCCCAGCAGGCGTCTGGCCAGCGCCGTCTGCGATCAGCACCACGTTGACGTGCGTTTCGGATGTTCGATAGACGATCCGATAGGGCTTGAGATACGCCTCGCGATAGATCCGATTGCCCATCGCCAGTAGTTCACGCGGATGAACACCGCGATCGGGGAAGAGGTCGAGCTTGGTGACCGTACTCTCAAGCTTCGCAACGATCTGGTCGGCTCGTTCGATCGAGTCGTGATCGGCAATGTAGTCGAATATGTCGTCGAGATCTCGGGCGGCGGCGGCGGTGATGACGACTTTGTGCCGCCTCACTTCCCGGCCTTTCTGCGTGCCGAGCGTTTTTTCAAGCGTGCGAATACTTCGGCGGCTGGTGCAACTCGGCCTTCTTTGATTTGTTGTTCGCCGAGTGCCAGAATTTTCAGGAACGCCAGGGTTTCCTGCGTCTGTTCGTAGGATACGATATCTTGGATGACAGCTGTCGCTTCGCCGTTCTGTGTGATGATCATGGGCTCGTCACCTTCGGACAGGCCGCGAACCACTTCTGCAGCGTTGGCCTTGAAATAGCTGATCGGCTTGATTCGGGTAGAGTATTTCATGTTAGGGTCTTTCCAAAGGATGGACTGAATTTAGTCCATAAGAAGCCCGGTCGCAATGAGGAGTCGATCCAGATGAAAGCCGCAGACCGCCCCAATCTCAGCATCGATCCCGACCGGCTTTGGTCGAGCCTGATGGAACTCGCCGAGATCGGCGGCACGGAGAAGGGCGGCGTCTGCCGCATCGCGCTCACGGATCTGGACCGGATCGGCCGCGACCTCTTCGTGCGCTGGGCCAAGGAAGCGGGCTGCACCATAAAAGTCGACCAGCTGGGCAATGTCTTCGCCCGCCGCGAGGGTCGCGATCCCGCGAAGGCGCCGGTGATGACCGGCTCGCATCTCGACACCCAGCCGACCGGCGGCAAGTTCGACGGGGCCTATGGCGTGATGGCGGGGCTTGAAGTGCTGCGCGTGCTGCACGATTCCAATTACGTCACCGAGGCGCCGATCGAGGTTGCGGTGTGGACCAACGAGGAAGGCTGCCGCTTTGCGCCGGCCATGGTCGCCTCGGGCGTGTTCGGCGGCGCCTTCACGCTGGATCATGCGCTCTCCATCAAGGACCGCGACGGTGTGACCTTTGCCGAGGCGCTGAAGAAGATCGGCTACGACGGCAAGGAACCGGTCGGCGGCCGCAAGGTCGGTGCCTTCTTCGAGGCGCATATCGAGCAGGGCCCGATCCTTGAGCGCGAGAAGAAGACGATCGGCGTCGTCACGGGCGCACAGGGTCAGCGCTGGTACGAGATCAACTGGACCGGCATGGAAAGCCACGCCGGCACGACTCCCATGGAAGGCCGGCGCGATGCGCTGGTGGGCGCGGCTGAACTGATCGTGGCGGCGCGAAAAATCGGCAACAGGCCGAACGGCCGCTCGACGGTGGGCGTGATCGAGAGCCAGCCGCAGTCGCGCAACACCATTCCCGGCCGTCTGTTCATGACGCTCGACTTCCGCCATCCCGACGATGCTGAACTCACGAAGATGGACGCCGAGATGCGCGCCGCCGCGGCGGACATTGCCGCGCGCCATCGGCTGGACGTGAAGATCGAACAGATCTGGTATTTCCCGCCGTCGCCTTTCGCCAAGGAACTTGTCGAGGCGGTGCGCCGGGGTGCCGAGCAGGCGGGCTACGCCCACATGGATATCGTGAGCGGCGCCGGCCACGATGCCTGCTACGTCTCGCGGGTCGCGCCCACGGCGATGATCTTCGTGCCGTGCAAGGACGGCATCAGCCACAACGAGATCGAGCACGCCACCAAGACCGATATCGGCGCCGGCGCGCAGATCCTACTCCAGGCAATGGTCGAGCGGGCCAACGCGTGAAATCCGGCGGCGTTGTCTCCGTCGCGGCCGCGGCGCTGGTCGCGACCATCGCCGGCGTGGGCGGCACCTTGCCGGTCGTGCTGGCGGCGGCGCAGGCGGTGGGGGCGACGGCCGACCAGGCAAGCTCATGGGTCTCCGGCCTCGGCCTCGCCACGGCGCTGAGTGCGCTGGTGCTGAGCGTCCGCTACCGCATGCCGATCATCACCGCCTGGTCGACGCCGGGCGCGGCGCTGATCGCCTCCACCTCGGGCGTGCCGAGCTTCGCCGCCGCCGTCGGCGCCTTCGTGCTGGCGGCCGGGCTGATCCTGCTCACCGCGGCGGTGCGGCCGCTCGGCCGGCTGATCGAGCGGATCCCGGCCAGCATCGCGGCCGCCATGCTGGCCGGCATCCTGCTCCGCCTGGTGATGGCGATGGTCGAGCATGTGCCGTCGTCACCGTTGCTGGTGCTGCCGCTGATCGCGCTGTTCCTCGTGGCCCGCGTCTTCCTGCCCGCGCTCGCTTCGCTGGTCGTGCTGGTGGCGGGCGCGCTGCTGGCCTGGTCGCTGGGCCTCGTGAAGCCGATACCGCCGCTCGGACTCTCGACCCTCGAACTCACGGCGCCGGCATGGGACGTGGCCACGCTCGTCGGGCTCGGCGTGCCGCTCTATCTCGTCACCATGGCATCGCAGAACCTGCCGGGCTTCGCGGTGCTGCGCGGCTCGGGCTACCAGCCGCCGACTCAAGCCGTACTGGCCGTCACCGGCGCGGCCTCGCTCGGCACGGCGTTCCTCGGTGCCCACACCTCGAATCTTGCCGCGATCTCGGCCGCGCTCTGCACCGGGCCCGACGCGCATCCCGATCCCGCCAAGCGCTGGATGACCGGGCCGTTCTACGCGCTCTTCTGGGGGCTGATCGCCCTGTTCGGCGCCTCGCTGGTGGGCCTGTTCGGCGCGCTGCCACCGGCCTTGCTCGCCACGATCGCGGGCACCGCCTTGCTGGGCTCGATGGCCAGCGCCATGGGCGCGGCCCTGGCGGGCGACCAGGATCGCCTTGCCGCCGCCGGCACGCTCGCCGTCACCGTCTCCGGCGTCACCCTGATGGGCGTCGGTTCGGCCTTCTGGGGGCTGGTGTTCGGATTGCTGATCCTCGGGATCGATCGCCTTATGAAGCGCCAGGGAACCTAGCGGCATAAGGTTCGAGCGGCAGTTC
>LNFM01011147.1_pt1 | contig 16556 bp, 15 predicted proteins | sample 596031 | NCBI WGS metagenome assembly LNFM01 (sample SAMN04254537, study PRJNA301005) | activated carbon metagenome | isolation source: dual media filters at the Ann Arbor, Michigan drinking water treatment plant | place: USA: Ann Arbor
GGCCGCCTCCTGCAGGGAGTCCCATATGCCCGTCGCCCCCCGCCGCCCCGGCGCGCCACGCCGCCGGCACGTGATCGGCGCCGTCCTGGCCCTGACGCTCGTCGCGGGCGTCCCCGCCGCCGGCGCCGCCCCGGCCCTGCTCTGGACGAACTACAACTCGATCGGGCAGGCCGACCTCGACGGCACCGACGTCGACCAGGGGTTCATCGCCGGGCAGAACTACCCGCGCGGCATCGCCGCCGACGACGACTTCGTCTACTGGAGCAGCAACGGCACCAGTCAGATCCGCCGGGCCCGCCGCGACGGGACGGGCGTCGAGGCAACCTTCATCACCGGGGTCAACGGGCCCAGTGGGCTCGCGGTGGATGCGGACCACATCTACTGGGTGAACACCGGCACCGGCGCGATCGGCCGCGCCGACCTCGACGGCTCGAACGTCGATCAGTCCTTCATCAGCACCGGCCGGTTGTCCGTCGGTGGGCTCGCGATCAGCGGGACGCACATCTACTGGACCGAGTCGAACACGCGGGCGATCGGCCGCGCCGCCCTCGACGGCACCGGGATGAACCTCTCCTTCATCTCCACCGGCAGCGACATGACGGGTGTCGCGGTCGATGCCGGCCACGTCTACTGGGCGAGCAACATCGCCGGCCTCCGCTCCATCGGCCGGGCCACCCTCGCCGGCGCCGACATCGAGCGGGAATTCATCGAGCTGAGCCAGGCGGTGAACTACATCGCGGCCGACGGGACCCACCTCTACTGGGGCCAGTACACCGCCAACCAGGTCGGGCGCGCGAACGTCGACGGCACCGGCGCGGACGTGGACTTCATCCCCAACGCCCCCGGCCCCACGGGCGTCGCGGTGGTGCTCACCGACCCCGTCGCCGCGCTCTCGCCGGTCTCGGACGCCTTCGCCGACCGCGAGGCGGGTACCACCTCCGCGGGCCGCGACTTCACGATCACCAACACGGGCACCGGGCGCCTCCGGATGGGTGCCGCCACCATCGCCGGCACGGACCCCTCCCAGTTCTCGATCGCGTCGGACGCCTGCTCGGGCCAGGCGGTGACCGCGGGGAACGCCTGCACCGTGCAGGTCGCCTTCAGCCCCTCCGCGGCCGGCGCGAAGACGGCCACCCTCACCGTCCCCGGCAACGGCCGGGTCACGCCCGTCACCGCCGGCCTGTCGGGCACCGCCACCCCGGCCGTCATCCCCCCGCCCGCCCCGACGCCGCTCCCGGCTCCCGCCCCCGCCCCGGCCGCCGACCCCGACCCGGCGCCGGCTCCCGCCCCCACTCCGGCCGCCCCGCAGGTCGCGCCGGACGCCGGGCAGTCGCCGACCGCGCTCGGCGTCGCCGGCGTGAACGTCGCCGTCGGTGAGCCGGGGACCCTGGTCAGCAGGGTCCGCGCGACGATCGGTGGGCGCACGGTGCTCATCCCGGCCGCCCGCGTGACCGTCACCACGCCCGGCTCCGTGCGCGTGCGCCTCGCGCTGCCGGCGGCAATCCGGGCGCGCCTCGCGGCCACCGGGCGGCTGCGGGTCAGCATCCGGAGCATCCTCACCGGCACCGACGGCACCCCGACCACCACGACCGTCGTGACGATCCTGCGGGCGCCGCCGAGCCGGGTGCTGCGCGGCCACTGGGTCGGGCGCGCGCTCGGCCCCTGGGCGCGGGTCCCGGAGCTGGGCGACCGCTCCCGGTCGGCCCTGAGGTTCACGGCCGACGGACCGCTACGGAGTGCCCGAGTGCTGCGTTAGCCGGCGGCGGGCCCCGACGCACGACGCGTCGGGGCCGCCGCCACCGTCCTACCGCGGGGTCCCTCCGCCGGCGGGCGTCGTCGCCCGTCCGGTGAACGCGATGGCCTCGCGCTTGCCGGTGATGGAGTGGACGGCGTCGAAGCGCAGGGGGCCGCTGCGGATGCCCCGGTACGCGCCGGTGCCGCCCGCGATGACGCCGACGCCGGTGAAGGTGAGCGCCACGCGGTCGACCGTGTACGTCGACCGTGCCCGCCCCGTCACCGTCCCGCGGGGCGTGACGATGCGGAACCGGGTGATCGCCAGGGCCTGACGCGGCCGCAGCCGGTAGACGAGCGTGATGCGCCCGGAGCCGACGGGGCTGCCGCGGACGGTGCCGCGGTCGAGCAGGACGATCGGGCTCACGACCTGCGCGAGGGACGTCCGCCCCGCCAGCTCGACCGGCACCGCCGTCGGCGGCGACGCGGCGCCGGCGGTCGCCGCCGCCACCGCCAGTGAGGTCGCCACCACGATCGCCGACGCCGCGGCGACCGCCGCACGGGGCCTGCGTGGGCCCGTCACGTCGCCGTCCCCGGGAGGGCCTGCAGGCGCGTCGACTCCACCCGCGCGAGGCGGCGCCGCAGCCGCACGAGCTGGGCGTCCTCGGCGGCGGTCCGCCGGTACCCGGGGCGCGCGAGGTTGGTCGTCTCGAGCGGGTCGGTCCGCAGGTCGTACATCTCCCACTCGGCGCGGACGGTGCCGGCGGTGTCGTAGTACCGCGCGATCTTCCACCGCTTCTCGCGGATGCTCACGATGTGTTGCGGCGGCGGCACGTACGGCCCGGACGCCTGCCCCGCCTGGAAGTCGTCGTAGGTGAAGACGATGTAGTCCTGCACCGGCGGCTCGCCCGCCTTCAGGACGTGCTGCGAGTAGTCGCGCCCCTGCGTCGGCGGCGCGGGCTCGCCGACGAGCCCGGCGAGGGTCGGCAGGAAGTCGACGTGCGAGACCATCGCGTCGGACCGCCGCGGGCGTGTGAAGAGCCGCGGGTTCGAGTAGACGAGCGGGACCCGGATCGACTCCTCGTAGACGTTGAAGTTCTTCTGGCGCAGGCCGCCGTGGGCGAGGCCCATCTCGCCGTGGTCGGCCGTCCGGATGACGAGGGTGTCGTCGAGCAGCGTCGCGCCGGAGGTCGTCGGCACCGAGCCGAGGGCGGCGAGGACGTTGACGAGATAGTCGTCGGACGACTTCATCAGGCTGCCGTAGAAGTTCAGGTAGTGGCGCTGCTGCGCGCTGTTGCGCAGCCGGCCGCTCAGGTCGAAGATCTTCAGGAACGCCCCCTGCGCCCGCGGCTTCAGCCGCAGGTCCTCATCGACCGTCGCGGGCAGGCCGATGTCCCCCTCGAGCCACTCGTCGCTGTAGCCGGCGGCCGAGTAGTTGCGCGGGTAGGCGAGCACGTCGTGCGGGTTCACCAGCGACACGATCAGGAAGAACGGCTGCTGGGCCGCCGCCGCGGATGTGAGGAACTGGAGCGTCCCCTCGTCGCCGCTGGCGACGTCGCCGACCGACGTCATGAAGCGCCCGTCGTTGTTGGCGATCCCCCCACCCATCTCGGGGATGCTCTGGTTCGCGCCGGCGTCGTCCGGGTTCCACCGGCCGAAGCCGTAGTCCGCCAGGTCGGAGGGGGCCCAGGTGGCCCCGGCGGGCTTGCTGCAGTGCCACTTGCCCTTGTAGACGACGTTGTAGCCCGCCGCCGACATCACCGTCGCGGTGTTCGCGAGGCTGTCCGGCGTCGGCATCTCCACCTGCGGGTACGTCGGCGGCTCCATGCCCTCCTCGAGCGTGTACCTCACCCCGTGCTGTGCCGGGAAGTAGCCGGTCTGCAGCGTCGAGCGGGCGGGGGAGCACATGCACGCGTTCGTGAACGCGTTCTCGAACGTGACGCCGGTGCGCTGGAGCTGCGACAGGCCCGGGAGGTTCCGTCGCGCCCAGCCGCGCGGGAAGTGCTGGATGGCGCGTTCCTGATCGGTCAGGAACACGACCACGTTCATCCCGGCGAGGTCCTTCGGCGACCAGGCGCCCGCGCGTGGCGTGGCCATCCCCCCGAGCCAGAGGGACCCGGCGGTCGCCGCCGACCCCTGCAGGAACCTCCGCCGCGAGATCCGGCGTCCCGCCGGATCCGATGCCGTCGTGTCGTCCATTGCCGCGGCCCCCGTCTGTGGGCGCCGCCGGGGTCCGGGGCAGCGTGTGGATCGAACGGGACACGACGTGCCCCGCCCCGCCGACCCTAGACCCATACGGCCGGATCCCGTAACGGCGGGCCGCCCGGCGCGCAACCGGGGCGCCGCCCCCGGACGTCCCGCGGAACCGATCCCCGCGCCGCGCCGCCGCGCCGGGTAGGCTCTCGGCCCACGTCGGGGGCGCCGCGGGACGATCAACCTCGAAAACCACGGGGTTTCGTACCGATGCCCGCCGATCACCGCTACGGCCGTGCTTCCGTCCGTTGACGGATTCGCACGCCGTACGGTAGAAACCTGCACCCTCGTCAGCGTCCCGGGATCCCACACTGTGTCGACCAGCTCTCCACCCGCCCCGAGTGACGGGGCCGAAGCCACGCGCGCGCCGCTGATCATCGGCGTACCCGCGGAGACCCTCGACGGGGAGCGGCGCGTCGCGCTCACCCCGGCGGTGGTCGCCGCGATCGAGAAGCTCGGGGCCACCGTCCTCGTCGAATCCGGGGCCGGAGTCGCCTCCGGCTTCACGGACGCGGCCTACGAGGAGAAGGGCGCCCGCATCGGCACCCGCGACGAGGTGCTCGCCGCGCCCGTCGTGGCATGCGTCCGGGTCCTCGGCGGCGACCCCGCCAGCCCCGACCTCGGCAAGCTCCACGCCGGCCAGGTCGTGGTGGGCATGGCGGCGCCGTTCGCCGCGCCCGCCGTCTCCGCCGCGCTCGCCGAGAAGGGCGTCACCCTCCACTCGCTCGAGCTGGTGCCCCGCACCACCCGGGCCCAGTCGATGGACGTCCTGAGCTCGCAGGCCAACATCTCCGGCTTCAAGGCCGTGATCATGGCCGCGACCGCGCTCCCGAAGGTGTTCCCGCTGATGACGACCGCCGCGGGCACCATGGCGCCCGCCCGCGTCTTCATCGTCGGCGCCGGCGTCGCGGGCCTGTCGGCCATCGCCACCGCCCGCCGTCTCGGCGCCGTCGTCGAGGCCTACGACGTGCGGGCCGCGGCCAAGGAGGAGGTCAAGAGCCTCGGCGCCAAGTTCGTCGAGTTCGACCTCGACACCGGCCAGGGCGAGGGCGGGGGCTCCGGTGCGTACGCGACGAAGATGACCGACGAGCAGATCGCGAAGCAGCGCGAGCTGATGACGAAGGTGGTCGCCCGCTCCGACGTCGTCATCACGACCGCCCAGGTGCAGGGCGCGACCGCGCCGGTGCTCGTCACCGAGGACATGGTCCGCGCGATGGCCCCCGGGTCGGTCGTGGTGGACCTCGCCGCCGAGCAGGGCGGCAACGTCGAGCCCAGCCGGCCCGGCGAGACGGTCGACGTCGACGGCGTCTCGGTGATCGGCCCGGTCAACGTGCCGTCGCTGGCCCCGAACCACGCGAGCCTGATGTACGGCAAGAACGTCGCCAACTTCCTGGCGCTGATCGTCTCGGGCGGCGCCGTCGCGCCCGACCCGGACGACGACATCGTGAACCAGAGCATGGTCAGCAAGGACGGCCGGATCGTCAACGACAGGGTGCAGGCCGCCCTCGGCGCCGGGGAGGGCGTCACCTCATGAGCGCTGACGCCATCATCACCAGCCTGTTCATCTTCATGCTCGCGGCCTTCGTCGGCTTCGAGTCGATCCGGCGGATCCCGAAGCTCCTGCACACGCCGCTGATGGCCCTCACGAACGCCCTCTCGGCGATCGCCCTGGTCATCTCGATCGTGATCCTCGGCCAGGGTCACACGACCTACGCCCAGGTGCTCGGCTTCATCGCCGTGGTCGCGTCGACCATCAACCTCGTCGGCGGGTTCATCATCACCGACCGCATGCTCAAGATGTTCAAGCCCCGCGAGCGGGTCGTGAAGCCCGCCGCCGGCGCCGAGGACGGGGTCGCCTGATGGACCGCATGAACTGGATCCAGCTCGCGTACCTCGTCGCGGCCCTCGGGTTCGCGCTCTCGCTGAAGTGGATGTCGCAGGCCTCCACGGCCCGCCGCGGCGTCCTCGCCGGCGAGATCGGCTTCGGCATCGCCATCGTCGCGACGCTCTTCTGGCCGGACATCACCGGCGAGGGCTACATCCTCGTCGCGGTGGCGCTGCTCATCGGCTCCGCCATCGGCGTCCCGCTCGGCCTGATGGTCCCCATGACCGCCATGCCGCAGCGGATCGCGCTCTCCCACGCCTTCGGTGGCCTCGCCGCCGGCCTCATCGGCATCGCACACTTCTTCCTCGAGCGCGAGCACTTCTCGAAGTTCGACCTCGGCGTCATCGGCATCGAGATCGCGCTCGGGATGCTCGTCTTCACGGGTTCCCTGATGGCGGCCGGCAAGCTGCAGGAGTGGTTGCCGCAGCGGCCGATCGTCTACCCGATGCAGAACCTCGTGAACGCCGCGGTCCTCGCGGCCGCCCTCGGCCTCGTGATCTTCCAGATCTTCAATCCCGACCAGAACTGGGCGGTCCCGGTCATCGCGGCCCTCGGCCTCGTGTTCGGCGTGTTCCTGATCATCCCGATCGGCGGCGCCGACATGCCGACGGTCATCGCCCTCCTCAACGCGTACGCCGGCCTGTCGGCCGCGGCCCTCGGGTTCGTGCTCGACAGCAAGCTGCTGATCGTCGCCGGCGCCCTGGACGGCGCGTCCGGCCTGATCCTCGCGATCATCATGTGCCGCGCCATGAACCGCTCCTTCTCGAACGTCCTCTTCGGGGCGTTCGGCGCGACCGACGCCGTCGGGTCGGGCGAGGGGCAGGAGCAGGGCACCTACCGCTCCGCGTCCGTGGACGAGGCGGCCGACCTCATGAAGATCGCCTCCTCCGTGGTCATCGTGCCGGGGTACGGCATGGCGGTGGCGCAGGCGCAGCACAAGGTCCGGGAACTCGCCGACGCCCTCGAGAAGGAGGGCGTCGAGGTCCGCTTCGCGATCCACCCGGTCGCCGGGCGCATGCCGGGGCACATGAACGTGCTCCTGGCGGAGGCCAACGTCCCCTACGAGCAGCTGCTCGACATGGACGAGATCAACGGCGACTTCCCGCAGACCGACGTCGTGCTGGTGCTCGGCGCGAACGACGTCGTCAACCCGGCCGCCCGTCACGACAAGGGCAGCCCGATCTTCGGCATGCCGATCCTCGACGTCGACAAGGCGCAGACCGTGTTCGTGGTGAAGCGGTCGATGCGGGCCGGCTTCGCGGGCATCGAGAACGAGCTCTTCTTCAACGAGAAGACCTCGATGGTGTTCGGCGACGCCAAGTCCGTCGTCACGGAGCTGACCAACGAGGTCAGCGGCCAGCGGGACGCCATCTCGCTCTGAGCGACGCGCCGGCCGGGGTCGCACCCGGCCGGCGCTCCGCGCACGGTCCCGTCCGCATGCCGGACGACGCCCCCGCCCGCGGGGTGGGCCATTCGTACCGGGCCCCGGCGGGTAAGATCGCGCAAGTCCTCGTTCCCGACGCCAGCGAGCCCGCCGCATGAGCACCCTCCCGGCCGACTACCCGCCGCCCTTCCAGCCGTCCGACCACATCGTCCCGCCGGCAGCGGCCGAGGACGAGCGGATCGACGTCGGCGTCCTGATCGTCGGGGCGGGACCCGCGGGCCTCGCGACCGCCGTCCGCCTCGGGCAGCTCCTCGGTGACGATCCGGAGCTGATGGAGCAGCTCGGCGAGGTGCCGATCGCCGTCGCCGAGAAGGGCAAGACCGCCGGCTCGCACCTCCTGTCGGGCGCCGTCATGCGCCCCGGGCCGATCCAGGCGCTCTTCCCCGACGCCGCCGCCGACGACATCCCGCACTACGGCACCGTCACCGGCGAGTCGGTGTACTTCATGCGGCCGAAGTCGAAGATCCGCATCCCGACCCCGCCGCAGATGAAGAACCACGGCAACTGGGTCGTGTCGATCAGCAAGCTCGCCCGCTGGATGGGCGAGCAGGCGGAGGAGCTCGGGGCCTTCATGCTCCCCGAGACCGACTGCCAGAAGCTGATCATCGACGCCGGTCGCGTGATGGGCGTCGTCACCGGCGACAAGGGCCGCGGCAAGGAGGGCGAGCAGCTCTCCGCGTTCGAGCCCGGCGCCGAGGTCCACGCCCAGGTGACCGTCCTCGCGGAGGGCACCCCCGGCCACCTCACCGGCGTGCTGCGCCGCCACTACGACCTCGACCGTGACGCCACGCAGAGCTGGGAGCTCGGCGTGAAGGAGGTCTGGCAGGTCGCCAAGCCGCTCGACAAGGTCATCCACACCCTCGGCTGGCCGCTGCGGATGCAGACGAAGTACCGCGAGTACGGCGGCTCCTGGATCTACCCGATGGGCGACGACATGGTGTCGCTCGGCTACGTGATCGGGCTCGACTACGCCGACGCCACGCTCTCGGCGCACGACCTGCTGCAGGAGTTCAAGACGCACCCGCTGCTGCGCGAGATCCTCGCCGGCGGCAAGCGCCTCGCCTGGGGCGCGAAGACCATCCCCGGCGGCGGCCTGTGGGGCCTGCCGAGCCGCATGCACGTGCCGGGCGCGGTGATGGTCGGCGACTCCGCCGGCTTCGTGGACATGATGGCGCTGAAGGGCGTCCACCACGCGATCCACTCCGGAAAGCTCGCCGGCGAGCAGATCTACGCCGCCCTGAAGGCGGGCAAGGCCACCACGCCCGCGGGCCTCTGGGGCTACACGAAGGCCGTCCAGGACTCCTCCATCTGGAAGGAGCTGTGGAAGGTCCGCAACATCCGCCCCGCCTTCCAGAAGGGCTTCATCTACGGCGGCATGGTCCACGGCATGGCGACGGCCTCCTTCGGCCACATGCCGCGCAAGCGCGTGAAGTCGAAGACCGACGCCCGCGAGCCGGTGTTCGTCGGCAACCGCCAGGCGAAGTACCCGAAGCCCGACGGCGAGCTGATCTTCGACAAGCTCTCCAGCGTCTTCGCCAGCGGCAACGCCACCCGCGACGACCAGCCGAACCACATCCGCCTGCAGCGCGACGTCCCCACGGCGCTCGCCACCACCTGGGTGTGGATGTGCCCGGCGAAGGTGTACGAGATCGACGAGGACGCGCCGCAGAACGGCACCGTCACCGTGAAGGTGAACCCGTCGAACTGCGTGCAGTGCGGCGCGATCACCGCCAAGGGCGGCCGCCTGACGCCCCCCGAGGGCGGCAGCGGACCCGAGTACACGATCACCTGACCGCCGTGGGCACCGCCGCCCCGCACCCGACGGCCCGTGGCCTGCTCGTGTGGATGCAGTCCCACCCCGAGCGCCTCCGCGATCTGCTCGATCGCGAGGCGCGGGGGGCGGACGGCGCCGACGACCTCGCCCCCGCGGGCGACCCCGCGGTCCGGGCCCACCTCGGGTTCGTCGCCGAGGCCCTCGCCGCCAACGCCGCGCCCGCGGCGGCGCCGGCGCTGGAGCGCTTCGCCGCCGGCCTGCCGGAGATGCTGGCGGCCCGCGAGGACGACGTCGACGCGCAGATCCGGCGTGTCGGCGAGGCCCACGCGTTCGAGGTCGACCTGCAGTTCGGCGCCGAGGCGCAGGACGACCCGGCGATGCGGTCCACCCTCGACCGGCGGGTGCGCGTCGCGGCGTGGACGCGCGTGTTCCTCGACGGGCTCGACGGGGCCCGCGAGGGCCGCGACCCCGTCGCCGAGCCGGTCCTGTCCTGGATGGGCGACCGCCAGACCCGCCTCGCCGACACGATCTTCGCGATGGACCGGCAGGCCAAGCAGGCCGAGATCGACCGGGGCGGACCGGACGCCGTCGCCAACCCCGAGGTCGTCAACCGGATCGGGCAGGCCGCGATGCTCCAGGCCCACACCCGCTTCCTGGTGGAGGCGCTGGCGGAGCACCTGTGACCGCGGCCGACCCCCTCGCCGGCGCGTGGGTGGTCGTCGCCGTCGGGGGGACGCCGGTGCCGGAGGGGGGCGACCCGCCGGCCCTCGTGTTCGACGGTGACGGCCGCCTGTCGGGGAGCGGCGGGGTGAACCGCCTCGCCGGCCCCTACGCCGTGGCGGACGGCGTGCTCACCGCCGGCCCGCTCATGACGACGCGGATGGCCGGTCCACCCGAGTGGAACGACGTGGAGGTGCGGCTGCTCGCCGCGCTGGAGCGGCCCGTGGCGATCGCCGCCGACGGTGACCGGCTGACGCTCGGCGACGTCGCGCTGGTGCGCGGCTAGAGGACCCGCCCGATGACGGCCACCGCGACGTCGTCGCTGAGGCGCCCACCCGACCAGTCGCGCGCCGCGGCGTGGACGGCCCGCGTCAGCGCCTCCGGCGTGCCGCCGCGCGCGGAGGTGAGCGCGTCGCGCAGGCCCGACTCGCCGAACTCGCGCCCCTGGCGGCGCGCCTCGATCAGCCCGTCGGTGTAGAGCACGAGGGACGCCCCCGGCGGGAACGCCTCGACCCCCTGGTGGTACGCCTGGCCGGGGAAGACCCCGCAGGGCGGGTCGGGGTCCTCGAGCGTGCGGTACCCCCCGCCGGGCTCCAGCAGCACCGGCGGGGGGTGCCCGGCGCTGCACCAGCTCACCTCGCCGACGTCCGTGTCGACGACGGCGAGGACGAGGGTCACCAGCGACCCGTCGGCCATCCGCGGGCACAGCAGGTCGTTCAGCTCGCGCACGAGGCCCGCGGGCTCGTGCTGGTGCTGGCTGAGCGCCTCCGCCATGTACCGCACCATCGCCGTGACCCCCGCGGCCTCGACCCCCTTGCCCGACACGTCGCCGACGAGCACGGCGAGGCGGCCGTCGCAGAGCCGCCAGGCGCTGTAGAAGTCGCCGCCGACGAGCGACCCCGCCGCCGGCTGGTAGAGCGCCGCCAGCTCGAGCCCCTCGATGGCCGGGAGCTCGTCGGCGATCAGGGCCTGCTGCAGCGTCTGGGCGATGTGGCGCTCCTGCTCGAACTGCAGCGCGTTGCGCAGCGCCGCCGCGGCGTGGCGGGCGAGGGCCGTCACGAGACGCACCTCGCGCTCGCCGAACTCCCGCGGCGACAGGCAGTTGAGGCTGACCATCCCGAGCACGCGGTCGCCGTGGACCAGCGGGACGAGCATGAAGGACCGGATGCCCTCGGGACCGGTGATGCGCGTCGAGATGCGCTCGTCGACGGCGGTGTCGCCGCAGACGAACGGGCGCCGGTCGGCCATGACCCGCCCGACGGTGCCGACACCGGTGCGGAACCTCATCTTCGCGAGCGTCGCCTCCGCGAACCCGCGGGTCGCGACGGGGAGCACCGCCCCCCGCGCGTCGACGCTGAAGACCGCGCTCTTCTCGCACCCGGGCACCAGCGCGTGGGCCTGGTCGAGCAGGTGCTCGTGGATCTCGGGGGCCGTGATCGCCGACGCCAGGAGGTGCGCGGCGCGGGAGAGGGCGACCTCCTCCTGGGCGCGCCGCTCCTCGCGGGCGAGCAGCTCGGCGCGTTCGGCCGCGAGGCGCCGGGCGTCGGTCAGCGCCGTACGCGCCGTCGTCACGTCGGTGAGGATGTCGACGCGCCCGACGATGCGCCCGTCGCGGTCGCGCACGGGGCTGGAGCTGTGCTCCACCGCCCGGCCGTCGACCGTCTCGACCTCGTGCAGCGCCTCCCCCGCCGGGTCGTCGTGCGCGGCGAGCACCCGTTCCGCGTAGTCCTCGGGGTTGGTGAACCGCCACTTGATCCGCTCCGCCAGCAGCCCGCGCATCGGCTGCCCGACGAGGGGGGCGAGGGGGAGCCCGAGGATCTCGGCGGCGGCGTCGTTGGCGACCGACATGCGACCGCGGACGTCGGTGACGATGACTCCCATCCGGGTGGACGTGATGACGCCCTCCAGCGTCTGCCGGTTGCGGGCGCTGCGCGCCGCGAGCTGGTGGTTGCGGGCGGTCAGCGCGATCTGCGGCGCGAGCGCCGAGAGCGCCTCGGCGGCGCCCTCCGGCAGGGGCGCGTCGCGCGAGAGGGTCACCAGCACGACGGCGCCGATCACGCCGCCCCGGGGGACCGCGACCGGCACCGCCAGGCCCGCCGCCTCGCCGAGCAGGCGGTGCAGGGCCCCCGCCGGGCCGCCCCCGTCGGCCACCGCGGCGAGGCGCTCCAGCGCCTCCGGCTCCGCCACCACGCGGGGCCAGGCGACCGGCGCGCCCGCGGCGACGGCGGCGTCGGCGAGGCCGATCACGTCGGGACCCTCCCGCGTGAGCAGGGGCGCGAGCGAGTGGGCGGCGGCCGAGCCCCCGAGGCGCAGGCCCCGCACCACGGGGTCGTCGCCCGTCTCGTCGGCGACCTGGACGATCACGAGGTCGACGGGGAAGACCTCGTGGACCCGCTCGGCGATCTCGCCGAGGGCGACGGGGAGGTCGTCGGCGGCGACCGCGGCCAGCCGGCTCAGCCAGCGGGCCGGGTCGACCGTCCCGCGGACCCCGGGGTCACCGATCGCCACGGTGCACCCCGATCATCGCGACGTACCGGGCGGCGGTCGTCTCCCGCACCACCCGCGCCGGGATCCCGACGGCCATCGACCCGGGCGGGATCGACACGCCCTCCGGGACCACCGCCCCCGCGCCGACGATCGACCCGGCCCCCACGACCGCGCCGTTCATCACGATCGCGCCCATCCCGACCATCGCCCCGTCGCCGACGGTGCAGCCGTGCACGACGGCGAGGTGGCCGACCGTGACGTCGTCCCCCACACGGCAGGGGAACCCGGGGTCGGCGTGCAGCACCGCGCCGTCCTGGACGTTGCTCCCGTCCCCGACGACGATGTCCTCGGTGTCGCCGCGGATCACGGCCCGCGGCCAGACCGAGGCCCCGGCGCCGAGCCGGACGCGCCCGATGACCTCCGCCGCCTCGTGCACGAAGGCGCCGGGCGACAGCTCGGGCTCGTGGCCGTCGAGAGCGCGTATCACCGTGCGTCCAGGGTACTCGCCTTCCCCTCCCGGGTGGGCTGGATGACCCCGGATGTCCGGCGGAGCGTTGTTTCCGGGGGTCCGCCCCATATGATCCCTGACGTCGACGCCGAGCGAGCCGGGGGTGAGATGGTGCGCAGGTCCTGGATGGCCATTCTGTTGGTAGTCCTCATCGCGGCCATGGGCCTGCTCGCAGGATGCGTGGAGAGCAGCGAGGAGGAGGCCCGGACGCCGTCCGACGCCACCACCGTCGCGAACAGCGCGCTCCAGACCGACTCCGACGGCGAGTTCATCACGGCCCCGGCCGAGACCGCCCCGCCCGCTCCCGACGGGGGCACCGACGAGGGTGGTGGCGAGGAGCCCGCCGGCGACGCCGCCGCGGGCCAGGAGGTCTTCGCGACCAACTGCAGCGGGTGCCACCTGAACAACGGCCAGGACGCCGGTGGCGTCGGCCCGCAGCTCGCCGGAGCAGGCCTCGACGCCCCCACCGTCCAGACGACGGTCGAGAACGGCAAGGGCGCGATGCCCGGCGGCCTCGTGAGCGGCACCGACCTCGAGAACGTCGTCGCGTACGTCGTGAGCATCCAGTAACCCCCGTCACGTCGCCCGGGTCCCGCGTGTGCGCGGTCCCCGGGCCGGGGGTACCATCAGCCCCATGAGCCTGGACGTCACGACCGAGACCCGCGACGGGGTCACCCTCGTCGTCCTCGGTGGCGAGCTCGACATCTACACCGTGGCCGGTTTCCGCCAGTACCTCGAGGGGATCGACGCCGCCGCGTCGCCGCTCGTGATCGACCTGACCGACGTCAGCCTGCTCGACTCGTCGGGTCTCGGCGCCCTGGTCAGCCTGCTCAACCGCGTCCGCGCGGGCGACGGCCGCCTCGGCCTGATCTGCCCCCACCGGCGGCTGCGGCGCGTCTTCGAGATCACCGGGCTGCGCCGCGCCTTCACCTTCGGCGACGACCTCGAGGGGGTCCTCGCGGGCCTCGCCGAGGATCCCGCGTCACCCGCCACCACCTGAGGCCATGCTCGACCTGAAGCTGATCCGCGCCGAGCGGGACCGTGTCGGCGCCAACGTCGCCCGTCGTGGCGGCGCCGCCGACCTCGACGGCCTGCTCGGCGTCGACGAGCAGGCGCGCGCCCTGCGCGTCCGCGTCGAGGAGACCCGGGCCGAGCGTGCCCGCCTGTCGAAGGGCGTCGGCGAGGCGCGGCGCAGCGGCGTCGACAGCGCCGACCTGGAGGCGGCCGCCCGTGGCCTGGGCGAGGAGCTGTCGCGCCAGGAGGACGAGCTCCGCCGGCTGGAGGGGGAGCGCGACACCCTGCTCGCCGCCCTGCCGAACCTCGCGGAGGACGCGGCCCCCGACGGCGGGGAGGACGACGCCGTCGAGCTGCGGAAGGTGGGCGACCCGCCCGCCTTCGCCTTCCCGGTCCGCGACCACCTCGACATCGGCGTCGCGGCGGGGATCATCGACATGGAGGCGGCCGCCCGCGTGTCGGGCGCCCGCTTCGCCTACCTCCTCGGGCCCCTGGTGCGGGTGCAGATGGCGCTCGTCTCCCTCGCGCTCGACCGCGTCGAGGAGGCCGGGTTCACCCCCGTCATCCCCCCGGTGCTCGTGCGGGAGGAGGCGATGTACGGCACCGGCTTCTTCCCGACGGACCGCGCGTCGATCTACGAGACCGCCGAGGACGACCTCTACCTCGTCGGGACGTCGGAGGTGCCCCTCGCCGGACTGCACGGCGACCAGATCCTGCGCGAGGACGAGCTGCCCCTGCGCTACGGGGGCGTCTCGACGTGCTTCCGCCGCGAGGCGGGGGCCGCCGGGCGCGACACCCGCGGCATCTTCCGGGTCCACCAGTTCGACAAGGTCGAGATGTTCTCGTTCGTGCTGCCCGAGGACTCCGCCGAGGAGCACCAGCGCATCCTCGCCGTCCAGGAGGGCATCCTCCGCGACATCGAGGTGCCGTACCGGGTCATCGACATCGCCGTCGGCGACCTCGGCGCCCCCGCGGCGCGCAAGTTCGACTGCGAGGCGTGGATGCCGGCGCAGGGGGCGTACCGCGAGGTCACCTCCTGCTCGAACTGCACCGACTACCAGGCCCGCCGGCTGAAGACGCGGGTGAAGCGCGCCTCGGGCACCGAGATCGTCCACACCCTCAACGGCACCGCCGTCGCCGTCGGCCGCACGATCATCGCGATCCTCGAGAACCACCAGCGCGAGGACGGGTCCGTCGCGCTGCCCGCGGCCCTCGTGTCCCGTGGCGCCCCCGCGGAGATCCGCCCCCGGTGAGCCCCGTCACGCGCCCCCGTGTCGCGGTGGTCGGCCACCTCGAGTGGGTCACCCACGGCCGCGGCCCCATGCCGCGGCCCGGCCGCATCACCTACCTCGCCGACCCCTTCGACGAGCCCGCCGGCGGCGGCGGCGTCAGCGCGTCGCAGGTGCCGAAGCTCGGCGCCGAGTGCCTGTTCTTCACCGCCCTCGGAGCCGACCACTCCGGTGACAGCGCGGTCGCCCGGCTCGAGGCGGAGGGCGTCACCGTGCTCGCCGCCCGGCGCGCCGAGCCGCAGACCCGTGCGCTGAGCGCGACCGACGCGGACGGCGACCGCGCCATCGCCGTCATCGGCGGACCGATGTCGGCCCGCATCGAGGACGCCCTGCCGTGGGATGACCTCGCCGGGTGCGACGCCGCCTACTTCACCGGGCACGACTCGGCCACCGTCGCCGCCGCCCGCCGCGCCGGGCGGCTCGTCGTGCCGACGCGGCGGCTGACGCAGCTCATCGAGAGCGGTGTCCGCGCCGACGTGCTGATCGCGAGCGACAGCGACCCGACCGAGGCCGTCGACCCCGCCGTCCTGCCGGTGCCGCCCGCCGTCATCGTGTGGACCGAGGGCGCCCGCGGCGGCCGGTACCTCACCGACGACGGCCGCACCGGCCGCTGGGACCCGGCGCCGCTCCCCGGCCCCGCCGTCGACAGCTACGGCTGCGGCGACTCGTTCGCCGCGGGCCTCACCGTCGGGCTCGCCCGCGGCCTCGACCTCGACGACGCCCTCGCCCTCGGCGCCCGCTGCGGCGCCGCCTGCCTCACCGGCCGCGGCGCCCTCGCCGCCCAGCTCGTCGAGGACCCCCCGGACTAGTCGGCGTCGCCCGGGTCCCCGTCGTCGTCGTCGGCGGGGGGCTCGTCGAACTCCTCCGCCGGCTCGATCGCGACGAGCACGACGCGGGTGCCCCGCGTCGCCTCGACGGTGAGCTGCCACCCGTCGGTGGTGACGCTGTCTCCCGTACGGGGCAGGCGGCCGAGGCGGGTGAACACCAGGCCGCCGACGCTCGTCACCGTGTCGTCGACGAGATCCACGCCGTGGTCGGCGAGATCCTCGATCGGCACGTGGCCGCGCACGATCAGGCGGCCGTCGGGGAGCTGGTCGACGGGGGCGGCGCGGTCGCGCTCGTCGTCGATCTCGCCGACGATCTCCTCGATGACGTCCTCGACGGTGACCACGCCCGCGAAGTCGCCGTACTCGTCGAGGACCACGGCCACCGAGGCCCGGCGCGCCTGGAGCTGGCGCAGCAGGTCATCGACCGGCTGCGTCTCCGGCACGAACAGGGCGGGACCGACGAGGCCCCGGACGGGCGTGTCCTCCCCGCTCTCCAACAGCCCGCGGGCGAGCTGGCTGAGGTGGACGATGCCGAGCACCCCGTCGCCGTTCAGCACCGGGAAGCGGCTGTGGCGGGTGGCGAGCGCCTCGACCAGAGCGGTCTTGACGGTCATTCCGGCGGCC
>LNFM01007775.1_pt1 | contig 16555 bp, 11 predicted proteins | sample 596031 | NCBI WGS metagenome assembly LNFM01 (sample SAMN04254537, study PRJNA301005) | activated carbon metagenome | isolation source: dual media filters at the Ann Arbor, Michigan drinking water treatment plant | place: USA: Ann Arbor
GCTCGACCTCGAGGCGATCTACGCACGGCACCGCGATCACCGGCGCGGCGACGGGACCGACTACGACTTCACCGACGACGCCGTCTACCTCATCGACGTCACGCAGGGCTCGCCCACCTTCGGCGAGCCCGTGCCGCTCGACTTCGGCGAGGGCAACTTCCCCATCATGCTGCGGACCCCCACGCAGTACTGGGAGCACGACCCCAAGACGGTCACGCGCGCGCTGGCCGTCGAGACCCACGAGGAGGATCTCAACGGCAATGGTGTGCTCGACCGCGGCGAGGACCTCGACCTCGACGGCGTGCTCGATCACCCCAACATGAACGCCCACGAGGACGGCAACCCCGAGCTCGATCCCAAGCGCGACCTGGTCTCGTTCTACGAGTTCGAGACCAACACGCTCATCTTCAAGCCGATCTTGCCGCTGCGCGAGGGCACCACCTATGCGGTCGTCCTGACCAATCGCCTCGTCGGCGACGACAACGAGCCGGTGCGCTCGCCCTTCGAGTACGTCAACCACGCCAGCCAGACCGACGACATCCGTCAGGCGCTGCCCACCCTCGCCGAGTACGACCTCGATCCCGAGGACGTCGCGTTCGCGTGGACGTACACCACCCAGACCGCCAGCCGCGATCTCGTCGAGCTGCGCGACGGCCTCTACGGCGCCGGACCCCTGGCGTGGCTCGACGAGGACTACCCGGCCGAGCTCGCCAGCCTGTACAAGATGGTCGATCGCACGGGGATTCCCGTCGACTCACCGGCGCCGGAGAACCCGTACGTGCTGCCCGGCGAGACCCTGCAGTACGCGCTGCCGATCTTCGCCCAGCTCGCGTTCAGCAGCTTCGGGATCACCGACGTCGACAAGATCGTCGTCAACCACGACTTCTACGCGTATCACATCTCGGGCAAGTTCCGTTCGCCGCGGCTGCTCGACATCGTGAAGTCCGGCACCCTCGACGCGCGCGCCTGGCCGACCGATCTGCACGACCCGAGCCTGCGCGATCGCATCGGCACCCACGAGGTGCAGTTCTGGTGCGCGATCCCGAAGGACGAGTACAAGGCCGATCCGAACGCACCGGCGCCGGTCGTGCTCTACGCCCACGGCTACACCTCGAACAAGCTCGAGCAGCTCGGTCTGGCGCTCCACGCCAAGTTTGGCATCGCCGGGTGCAGCATCGACGCGGTGCTCCACGGCGTCGACGTCCCGCCCGAGACGCAGGCCACGGCGCGGAACCTGCTGGGGCTCTATGGCATGACGCCCGCCGCCGACGCGCTGCTCGACGGCCGCATGGAGGACATGGACGGCGACGGCGATCTCGACGTCGGCGGCGAGTTCTTCACCGGCTACATGTTCCGCACCCGCGACAACCTGCGCCAGACGTTGCTCGACTGGATCACGCTGGTCCGCCTGATGCGGAACTTCGGCAAGATCGACATGCTCGACGTGAACGGCGACGGCAAGCCCGAGAAGCTCGGGGACTTCGACGCCGACGGCACGATCGACATGGGCGGTGAGGACGGGGTGTTCTTCGCCAGCGGCACCAGCCTCGGCGGCCTGTTGTCGTCGTCGCTCGCCGGCATCGAGCCGCAGATCGTCGCCGCCGCGCCGATCTCGGGCGGCGGTGGGCTGGTCGATCTCTCGACCCGCAGCGAGCAGGGCGGCGTCGTCGAGGCCCTCGTGCTGCGCATGATGGGCCCGACGATCATCGGCGAGCCGACCGGCGAGGGCGACCTCCGCATCTACCAGCTCGTGCCCAACGGCAACGAGGACGCGCGCTACGACCTGGGCTTCCGCGCCGGCATCATGCCCGGCGACACCGTGCGCGTGACCAACCTCGCCACCGGCGATGCCCGCTGCGCGCGCGTCATGCCCGAGACGCCCCCGCCCGGCTACGAGGACTACGTCGGCTGGAAGGAGCCGAGCAACTGCGCCGTGAACGACGGCGGCGGCTGCCGCACGTGCGCCCCGGCCACCGAGGGCACCTACGCGTGCGATCTGGCCGGCACGTTCCGCGTCGGCGTCGCGGCCGACCGCGGCGATCCCCTGCGCGTCGACGTGTTCGAGGGCGGTGACGTGGCCACCATCGAGGGCGACGAGCGCGACTGCGTCATCGACGAGGATGCGGCGCTGCGCACCAGCCTCTCGACGTTCGACGCGACGCCGTTCACGTACCGCGGCCGCGGCTACACGCAGGGCGAGCCCCTGGTCGCCCTCGAGGACGGCTACGGCTTCCAGCGCGGCACGCCGCTGATGCGGCGGTTCCTCGGCATCGCGTCGATCGTCGTCGAGCCCGCCGATCCGGCGATCTACGCCGCGCACTACAGCCGCGATCCGCTGACCTTTCGCGAGGGGGCCGAGAGCTTCCTCGACCTCCCGACCAACGTGATGGACGTCGTCACGATCGGCGACCCCAACGTGCCGGTGAACACCGGCGTCGCGATCGCCAAGTCGGGCGGCTTCATCCCGCTGTTCGAGCCCGATCCGTCGTGGGGCAAGACCGTGAACCGCCTCATCATCGACGAGGGCGTCCAGGCCGGCATCCCGTGGGTCGAGACCCGCGGGCCGGTGTGGGGGCCGGTGCTCGTCGACATCGACAACCTCAGCGACAGCACCAATGCGGTGCCGATGGATCCGACCAACGCCGTCGATGGGCTCGTCGCGCCCCGCACGATCCCTCCGCTGCGCTACCAGCAGAAGACCGCCGGCACCACCGACGGCAAGAGCGGCATCGTGTTCCCGATGACCTCGGAGTACGACGGCGTCCACGGCTTCGCGCCGCCGGGCCTCTCGGGTCTGCCCTTCGACGTCGGCCAGTACATGGAGCACTTCATCGGCTGGTACTTCAAGAGCGGCGGCACCAGCATCCGCCACGAGGCGTGCATGGCCGAGGTCGCGGGGTGCGACTGGATCCCGGTGCCGTCGCGCTGTGTGGCGGACCCGGAGGCGCAGGGCTGTCGATAGCAGGAGGTCGAACCGTGGCGAAGGCGAAGACGAAGGTAAAGGCAAAGGCGAAGCCGGCCGCGAAGGCGAAGCCGGCGACGAAGGCGAAGCCGGCCGCGAAGGCGAAGGCGGTCGCGAAAGCGAAGGCGGTCGCGAAGGCGAAGCCGGCCGCGAAGGCGAAGGCGGTCGCGAAGGCGAAGCCGGCCGCGAAGGCGAAGCCGGCCGCGAAGGCGAAGCCGGTGAGCGACGCGGTCGCGATCGTCCGTGCGCTCCGTACCCACGCGCTCGCCTTCCCCGGGGCGGTCGAGGAGTTCCCCTGGGATCACAGCGTCGTGAAGATCGCCAAGAAGGTGATCATCTTCCTCGACCAGGATCACCAGGTCGGCGACGAGGTCCGCTTCAGCGTGAAGCTGCCCGAGAGCGCCGAGATGGCCCTGAACCTGCCCTTCGCGACGCCGACCGGCTACGGCCTCGGCCGCGCCGGGTGGGTGAGCTTCGCGTTCGGCCCCGCCGACGCGCCGCCCGCCGAGGTGCTGCGCGCGTGGATCGACGAGAGCTTCTGCGCGGTGGCACCGAAGCGGGCGGTCGCGGCCTGGCGCGCGGGCCGGGGTTGACCTCGCGGGCGCAAGCATCGGGCACGGGCACGGGCAGGGGCACGGGCACGGAGCGGGGTGTCCGGAAGAACGCTTTGCGTTCTTCCGCACCCCGCTACCCCTGCACATCCGGCGGCTCGAGAGCCCACGCGCCGCGCATGTTCTGGTTGTTCAGCTCCTGGCCCGGCAACCGGAACGCGGGGTGACTCGGATCCACGCCGTCGGTCGGATCCGCGTCGATCGCCGTGACCCACAGCTGCTTGCGTCGGGTCTCGACCACCTCGTCGACGAGCGTGTTGCCGTAGACGCGCTCCGACACGAACACCAGCCAGAAGTAGCCGCCGCGCTCCTCGGGCATGAAGGTTGGCTCGTAGCAGGCCGACGACTGTCCGGCCGAGAGGCTGCCGACGCCGCACGCGTGACCGAGCATCATCTCGGTGCTGCCGTCGGCGGCGCTCAGCCACAGCTCGCCCTGGGCGCCGCGGGTGCGGGCCTGGGTCGCGCGGCCGTGGGCGAGCCACGCCGAGTCGGGGCTCCAGCTCGGGAACACGACCGCGGGGCGATCGGGCGTCGCGGCGGCGACCTGCAGCGCTGCGGCGAAGCCCGGCGTCACGGTGTCGACGTCGGAGACCCACAGCGTCGACTGGGTGAAGTCGAGCCAGTTGCCGTCGGTGCGCACGGAGTAGGCGATCTTCTCGCCGTCGGGTGACCACGCCGGGAACGCGGGCGAGCCGGTGGGCGTGAGCAGCTGCGCGAGCTCGGTGACGCTGTCGAAGGTCGACAGGGCGAGGTACCCGTTCGTGTTCGCGGCGAAGTCGTTCGACTGGCCCCACACCACGTGGCTGCCGTCGGGCGATATCGCCTGGAAACCCGACGCGGAGTCCGACGCGAACGTCGATGCGCCGTCGGCCGCGTTGAACGTGCCCCACGGGCTGTAGCCGCCGTGGAACGACGCGACGAGGCGCGAGCCGTCGGCCGAGACGCTGTGGCACGCGACGCACGTGACGCCCGGCGGCTTCTGGATGAACACCTCGGGCGTGGCGTCGACGCCGGGACGCAGGCGCACGACGTTGCCCTGGTTGACCTCCCAGTAGTAGATGACGCCGACGAGATCGGCGTCGGCGAGGTGCCACTGCTGCGTCGCGGGCAGGTACGCCTGCACGCCGTCGTAGCGCTGCAGCGACACCGTCACGTCGCCGGGCGCGACCGATCCGGTGAGCTTGTCCCAGACGATCTTCGGCAGCGTCGGCAGCACGTAGCGCGACGGCGGCGGCAGGGTGCGCCACGTCTCGAACGAGAAGCTCGGCGCGTCGATGCGCAGGCGGTACACGTCGGTCGGGCCGCCGCCGTTCCACTGCAGCTCCGGGCTGCCGAGGCCGCGGGGGAACACGGTGCCGTCGTAGGGGTACGCCCACGCGAGCGTCGGGTCGGGGTTCACCGCGTCGTCGAAGGCGTCCTTGATCGGATCGCCGACCATCTCCGGGTCATCGACGATGCGCAGCTTCACCGTCAGCGAGGTCGTGACCTCGGGTGTGTCGGCGCTGTTGAACGAGATCTCGGCCACGCCGCCGTACAGGCCGCTGGGCAGGAACTCGCCGGTCGAGCCGTCGATGCCGCCCACGTCGAGGTCGTCGATCGCCCAGCTCCCGCCGAGCTCGCCCTCGCTGCCGTCGGAGTAGGTCGCGACGGCGGTGAACTGCAGTGGCACGGCCGGTTGGCCGTCGACGATCTCGACGAGCGCGTCGGCGGGCTCGATGCGGACCTCGTCGACGGTGACGTCGTCGGCGCTGCTGGTGCCCGCGGGCGCGTCGGAGGTCGTGCCCGCGCCGCTGCTGTCGCCGGAGCCGCCGCTGCCTCCGGCGGTCGGGTTCACCCCGTCGCCGCCACCGGCCGTGTCACGACCGTCACCACTCGAGGATCCGCAGGCGAACAACGCGACGGACAGCGCCGCGATCAGGGGGATTCGCATGGTGCTTCGACGACGGTCGTCCGCGTTTTTCCGGCGGTGTGGGCCCGCGATGACGGCGCGGCGTCGTTCTCTCGGCGATCCCAGCGAGAGCGGCGCCAGCGGCACCCGCGGTGTGGAAGGGGATCCCCGGGGACGGGGCGGTGGAACCTCGCGCGCGCGTGCCCCGGGCCGCGGCTCCGGCCGCGCGCGTCGGCGCCGCCGGAGTTGTGGCAGGCTCCGCCCACGACCATGACCGCGAGCCACTACAGCCACGCCGAGCTGGGGAGATTCCGCGAGGTCCAGCAGCTCGCGTACCGCTGCGCCGTGCAGGTCGCCGACGAGCTGCACCCCGGCGTGACCGAGAAGGAGGCCGCAGCCGCGCTCGGCGACGCGCTGCGCAGCCACGGGGTCAAGCAGTTCTTCCACCAGCCGTTCGCGTGGTTCGGCGATCGCACCGGGTTCGCGGGGATCCGGCAGCCGCTGCAGTTCTTCCCCACCGATCGCCGGCTCGAGCTCGGCATGCCGGCCATCCTCGACGTCGCACCCGTCGTCGACGGCTACGCGGCGGACATCGGCTACTCGTTCGCGTGCGGCGAGAACCCCGAGCTCGATCGGCTCGTCGACGACCTCGAGCCGTTTCGCGCCTGCATCCTCGAGCACGTCGAGCGCGGGGACACGCTGGCCGAGATCTATCGCTCGGTCGAGGACCTGCTCGCCGATCTCGGCGTGCGCAATTGCCATCGCCACTATCCGTTCGGCGTCCTCGCGCACCGCGTGTATCACCAGCCCGCGGTGCCCCTGGCCCAGGCGCGACTCCTCGGGTTCGGCCTGTCGGCCGGCGGCGGCCTGCTCGCGCAGAGCGTGGTCAATCGCATCCCGCTGCGGGTGCGCAACCTGGTGTCGCCGCTGCGGCAGGGGTCGCCGTTCTGCAACACCGGCCCCGGCTCCGATGCGCCGCCCGAGCCGGGCCTGTGGGCCTTCGAGCCGCACATCGCCCGCGGTGATGTCGGCGCGAAGTGGGAGGAGCTGCTGGTGATCGAGGACAAGCGGGCCTACTGGCTCGACGACGATCTCCCGCACGTGCGTCGCTGGCACCGCGCGCCCCCGTCGGCGGCGAACGCATGAGCGGCGTGGGCGGGCCGCCGATCGACGCGGACCTGGTGGTCGCGATCGCGGCGGCGCGGGCGGCCGGTGCCGTGCTGCGCGACGCGTTCGAGGGCGAGCTGACGATCGAGCACAAATCCAGCGAGATCGATCTGGTCACCACGGCCGATCGCGCCGCCGAGGCGGTCGTGCTCGAGCACCTGCGGCGGGCCTTCCCCGACGACGCCATCGTCGCCGAGGAATCCGGGGCCCACGTCGGCGGCGCACGGCGCTGGATCGTCGATCCCCTCGACGGCACCACCAACTTCGCCCACCGCTTCCCCCACTTCAGCGTGTCGATCGCGTGCTACGTCGGCGCGACGGGCCTCGTGGGGGTCGTCTACGACCCCTTGCGCGACGAGGTGTTCGCGGCGGCGGCCGGTCACGGCGCGTGGCTCGACTCGCCGCGGCACGACCACGTGCGGCTGTCGGTGACGTCGCGCGATCGCCTGGCGACGAGCCTGCTGGCGACGGGCTTCGGCTACGATCGCGCGAGCACGGCGACCAACAACCTCGCCGAGTTCAATCGCCTGTTGCCGAAGGTCCGCGGGATCCGGCGGCCGGGGTCCGCCGCGCTCGACCTGGCGTACGCCGCGGCGGGTCGCACGGACGGCTACTGGGAGTACCACCTGGCGCCGTGGGACTGGGCCGCGGGCGCGCTGCTCGTGCGCGAGGCCGGCGGCGTCGTCACGCGGATGGACGGCGGACCGTGGACGCTCGACGCCCCGAGCATCGCGGTAGCCGGCGCAGCGCTGCACCCGGCGCTGCTCCGTGAATTGCAGGCCGCCTCCGTTGCGGCAGCCGGCCCTGTCGCCGGCGGATGAGGACGAACGTGAACAGCCACAGTTACTACGTCACCGCGACGCGCGGCCTCGTGGGCCTCGTCGACGACGAGCTCCGCCAGCTCGGCGCCCGCGTCACGCGGGTCGAGCCGGCGGGCGTGCGCGTCCGCGGGCCGCTGCACTTCGGCTACCGCGTGTGCCTGTGGTCGCGCTGCGCGTCGCGGGTGATCCTCCACCTGCACGACTTCAAGGTCGAGAAGACCGACGATCTGTACGACGCCGCGCTCGCGTTCCCCTGGGAGGACCACGTGGCGCCCGCGGGCACGATCGCGGTCGATGTCACCGCCCAGGGCGAGGTGGTCACGCACAGCCGGTTCGCGGCACAGCGGATCAAGGACGGCGTCGTCGATCGCATGCGCGATCGATTCGGCACGCGGCCGTCGGTCGATCTCGACGAGCCGGACCTGCGGATCGTCGCGTACGTGCGCGGTCGCGGCTGCAGCCTCGGGATCGATCTGTCCGGGACGTCACTGCACCGGCGCGGCTGGCGGGGCGAGCAGGGTGGGGCGCCGCTCAAGGAGACCCTCGCCGCCGGCATGCTGATCCGCGGCCAGTGGGCCGAGCGGGCCGCCCGGGGCGAGCCATTGCTGGATCCGGTGTGCGGCGCGGGCACGCTCGTCATCGAGGCCGCGTGCATCGCGATGGATCGCGCGCCAGCGCTGGCCCGCGGGCGCTTCGGATTCACGCAGTGGAAGGGCCACGACGTGGCGGCGTGGACCGAGCTGCTCGCCGAGGCGAAGGAGCGCGCGCGGGTCGGGGAGTCGGGTGTGGTGCCGACGATCCTCGGCTACGACGCCGACGAGACCGCGATCGCCCGGGCGCGCGCCAACGCGGCGGCGGCCGGGGTGGCGAAGGCCGTGCAGGTGTCGCGCGCGTCGATCCGCGACGTGCAGCCGCCGCAGGGCCCGGGCCTGTTCGTCGCCAATCCGCCGTACGGCGCGCGCATGGGCACCGAGGCCCAGGTGCGCATGGTGTTCGACGAGCTCGCGACGCTGATGCACGGGCCGTGCGCCGGCTGGCACGCCGAGCTCATCGTCGCCGAGGCGACGCCCCTGGCGCTGCTCGGCCTGCCGCACGCCGACGCCGCCGCGGTCGACAACGGGCCGATCCCGTGTCGCTTGCTCTCGGGCGAGACGGGCCGACCGTCGGCGGGCGAGGGCGAGGCGGCGCCCGCGGCCGCGATCGACGAGTCGCCGTTCGCCGGGCGGCTGCGCAAGAACCTCGCGCGCCTGGGGACGTGGGCCCGCAACTTCGGGGTCAGCTGTTATCGGATCTACGACGACGAGATCCCGAGCTTCCGCGCCATCGTCGATCGCTACGGCGACGCGGTGCACCTGCAGGAGTACCAGGCCCCGCGCAACGTCGACCCGCAGGTCGCCGAGGCGCGGCTCACCGTGATGATCGACGCGACCGCGCGCGAACTCGGCGTCGATCGTCGGAAGATCTTCGTCAAGCGTCGGCGCCCGCAGACCCGCGGCACGCAGTACGGGCAGTTCGACGCCCGCGGCGAGGAGTTCGCGGTGCGCGAGGGCGAGGCGACGTTCCTCGTCAACCTCACCGACTACCTCGACACGGGGCTGTTCCTCGATCACCGCGCGCTGCGGCGGCTGCTCGCGCAGCTGGTGACCGAGCGCGGTGGGGCGCCGCGGCTGCTGAACCTCTTCAGCTACACGGGTGCGTTCTCGGTGGTCGCGGCGCGGGCCGGCGCGCGCACGACGTCGATCGATCTGTCGAACACGTACCTGGCATGGGCCGAGCGCAACTTCGCCGCCAACGGCCTCGACGTGCGACGCCACGCCTTCGTGCGGGCGGACTGCACCCGCTGGCTGTCCGAGAGCGAGCAGCGCTGGGATCTCATCGTGCTCGATCCGCCGAGCTACTCCGCGTCGAAGTCGATGTCGTCCAACTTCGAGATCCAGCGCGACCACGTGGCGCTGGTGAAGCAGTGCCTCCAGCGCCTCGCGCCCGGCGGCACGCTGCTGTTCTCGACCAACAAGCGCGGCTTCGTGCTCGACGCCGAGGCGCTGCCCGAGCTGCGGGACATCACCGCGACGACCCTGGACCCCGACGTCCGGCGCATCCCGCCGCCGCACCTGTGCTGGCGGGCCGATCGGGCCTGAAGGCCGATCGGCCCCCGCGATCGATCCGGGGGTGGGCCGTGTGCGTACACGATCCACGATGGCCGGCTGCTGCACCAATCTCGGGCCCCGACAGCAGCGATTGCGATGGCTCGCGTCGGCCGCCGCGGTCGCGACGGCGCTCGCCCTGTCGACGTGGTGCGCCGGGCCGTGGGTGCGCGTCGCGGTCGTGGTGCTCGTCGGCCTCGCGGGGTTCTGCGGCCTGCAGGCCCACCGGGGCACCTGCGTGATCCTTGCGTTCGCCGGGCTGCGCGACCTCGATCGTGGCCGAGAGCCGGTGCCCGACTGGGATTCGCGCGTGGTCCTGCGCGCGCAGGCGTGGCGGATCGTGCTCGTGTCCGTCGGCCTCGTGACGATCACCGCGTCCGTCGCAATTGTGTCGTGATGGGGCGTGACGTGGCGCCGCGCACCGCCGGGTCGATTCGGGCCGCCTGGAGTGCAACCGAAGTGCGGTCCGTCGGACTAGCGCATTCGGAGTGACACTGACGATGCAAGGATTCGCGAGGAGAGTCGTGCGGCGCGGAGCGTTGGCGGTGGCGGCGATGATGTCCGCGTGCGACTCACCGCCCGACTACGAGAGCGAGCAGGGCCAGATCGGTCTGCGCGGCGAGGGACTCGACGGCGAGACGATCGATCGGCCGCGGCCGTCGATCGACGCAGTGGTCGGCTCGAGCGTCTGCCTGACGTTCGACGGCTGGTTCGAGCCCGACGGGGAGACCTATCATACGCGCAGCGAGGAGCCCGACGACGCGTGGCTGCGCGAGTGCTTCGAGCTCGAGCCCAGCGCGGGGCTGCGCCTCGACGGATCGTGCGTGGTGCTCGATGGCGTCGGCCAGGGCTCGTTGGGGCTGGCCCCGACATCGTGCGAGCTCGACGACGTCCGCGAGTTCGTCGAGGACGCGCTGCCCGTGCGTGCGTACGGCCTCGACGAGCTCACGCTCTCGTACCCGGATCTCGCGACGTACTTCGTGGAGTCGCAGGATCCTGGCCCCGCCGACGCGTTCCCGCCCCGACCGCCGCGCGCCGCTGGCACACCGATGCGCGTGCTCGCGGGGTCGCCGTACATGGTGCTGCTCCAGCCCGTCACGCGCGAGGCCCCGAGCCGGACGGTCGCCTACTCGGACGGGGTCGAGCAGTTCGTCGGTGACACGCCGGTGGAGTTCGCCGCGAGCTCGAGCGGGGCCGCCACGCTCGTGCTCGACGTCGACCAGCGCCTGCAGCTGCAGCTCGCGCTGCCCGCAGGGAACCTCGAGGGAGATGAGGTGGTCGGGGTCGATCCGGCGCTCGCGACGGAGCTCGGGATCATCGCTGGCTACACGTCGTGCTCGACGTGCGAGGACGGCTACAGCGTGCCGAGCTTCGCCTACGCCGTGATCCGCGACGCCGACGGCGACGAGCTCTTCGGCGGCGACGTCCGCTGGACCATCGATGGCGCGGCGATCTCGACGGAGGCGCCGCTCGACCCGGCCCTCTCCCAGCTCATCATGATCGAGTCGGGGTGCAACCCGGAGGATGCGGGCGCCGAGCGGACCGCGATGTTGCATGCCGAGCTCGGGGGGCTCACCGCGGACGTGGAGCTCGCGTACACGTGCCCCGACGAAGACGAGGGCGACGACTGGGGCGCCGAGGTCGTCGACGGTGAACCCTCGGACGCCGATCTCGGCTGTGGCTGCGACGCGCAGCGACGCGACGCACCGGTGGGCTCGCTGGGGGTGCTGGTCCTGGGTCTGCTCGCGCGCCGGCGTCGGCGGTGATCACCCCGCGGGCTCGATCGGCCCCGCGAAGCCCTCGATGAGTCGGTCGTAGAACGTCCCCTCGCCGCCGGGATCCTCGGCGGCGAACGCCTCGGCCTTCGCCAGCTCCTCGGTGATCAGCGCCTCGAAGGCGTCGACGGGCTGGGCGCCGCCGAGCAGGCGACCGTTGACGAAGAACGTCGGCGTGCCCCGGGCGCCGAAGGCCGCGGCGACGGCCGCGTCCTCGGCGAGCATCTGCTCGAGCTCCGGGGCGGCCATCGCCCGCGCGAGCTTGCGGGGATCGAGGCGTGACTTCTTGGCGAAGCGCTTCCACTGGGTGAAGTCGCGGCCGCCACTCTCGAAGATCAGATCATGCATGGGCCAGAACTTGCCGAAGCGATCGGCGGCCAGGGCGAGCTTCGCGAGGTCCCGCGCCTGTGCATGGAAGGCCAGGGGCAGGTTGCGGAACACGATGCGCACGTCGTCGGGGTGGCGCTTGCGGATCTCGGCGAGGGTGGCCTGCGCGCGGGCGCAGAACGGGCACTGGAAGTCCGAGAACGCGATGATGGTGACGCGCGCGTCGACGGGCCCGAGGACCGGACGGCCCGCGGCCGGCACCGCGTAGTTGAGCTGAGGATCCACAGCACCGGGTGCCCCGGCGGCGCCCAGCGGCTTGGGTACGTCGGCGACCGCGAGGATCTCGGCGTAGATCTCGGCGCGTGGCAGGCCGTCGCGGACCAAGGCTGCGGTGGCCTCGCGCTCCTGGCCGATCGCCGCGACCAACGCGGCGGCGTCCTTCGGCCCGGTGCGGCCGTTGATCGCCACGACCCCCGCGCGCGCCACCCCGAGCTCGCGCGCCGCGGCGATGTTGGCCGCGATCCACGGCTCGTGCACGCGATCGGCGATGGCCTGCCTCCACGTCGCGAGGTCGAGGCCGGCGGTCGTCACCACGCGTTCGATCGCGGCGGCGTCCGCGGGCGGATCGGCGAACAATCGATCGTGCACGTCCCAGAACCTGTCGGTGGCGCCGGCCGCCGCTGCGGTCTGGGCGGCCATGCGCGCGACCGGCCGCGAGCTCCCCGGCACGTGCACGAACGCGAGGCGCACGTCGTCGGGCCAGCGCCGCAGTGCCTCGTCGATCGCCCGGGCCTGCGCGGCGCTCTTGGGATCGGTGTAGTCGCCGAAGTGCACGACGGTCACCAGCGGCGCGGCGGCCCCGCGCATCGGCGTGTGATCGGGGATCCGGATCGCCTGACGATCGCCGCGCAGCGCGTCGCGCCACGGCTTCGTCGATCGCGGGTCCGCGGCCGCGTCGGGGGCAGTTTCCCCAGCGACGAAGCCCCCGCCGCTCGCCGGAGCGCGCGGGGCGATCGGGGCCGCGTCCGGTCGACACGCGACGAGCAGCGCGCCGGCGACCACGAGCAGGGGAGCGAACCGGATCGAACGGGCCATCGGCCCGAAGGTAGCACCAACGCGGCCGGTCTCGCCGGCGTGGCGGCTAGTCGAAGTGCTCGCGCCGCCGTGCGATCAAGTACTCCTCGAGCTCGGCGACGTTGGGCGGGTCGTCGGGCAAAGACGATCGTTCCATGCTGCGATCGAGCAGCGCCATGGCGCGCTCGGCCTCGACGAGCCAGCGCTGCGCGACCTCGGCGGGCAGCGGCGTGCGCTCGCCCTCGCGCTTGATCGCGAGCAGCTCGCGGACGTGCTCGAAGCCGTAGTAGCCCGCGACCTCCTCGAGGTCGGTGCACAGGGTCGCGCTCGCCAGCAGGTGCGCGCCCGTCAGCGCGGTGCGCAGCACGTACAGCACGTTCTTCGCGGTCGGCGTGGGGCTCTGCTGCGCGTCGCGATACTGGCTGGTGGCGAAGCCGCGGTAGTGGGCGTGCACGCGGCGCGACACGCTGCGGACCACGAGCGGACGCAGCTCGGCGAGCTCGGGCGATTCTTGCACCGGCCACATGCCGAGGATGCGCTCGTAGAAGCTGCCGATGCCCTTGACGATGCCGCCGAGCACCTGCCCGAGCTCGTTGGAGGCGTAGTCGATCTCGACGCCCTCGATGGTCTCGAGCCGGCTCGCGTGATCGGGGCCGCGATGGAAGCCGAGCAGCGCACGCGTCGGGGCGATGTGCACGCCCTTCAGATCGAGGTCGCTGTCGGGCGAGGGGAAGCCGTAGGCATGCGCGCCCGTCAGCGTGATGACCAGGTGGTGGCGCTGCTGCGACTCCTCGGCGAGCACGCGCCTCGCGATCGCATCTTGGTGGGCACTGATCGGGAGCCGGATCGGCGGTCGCATGGCATCACCCCGCCGGCGCGCAGGCGACCGAGCCCAGCGCGTTGCCGGTCATGTCCGAGTAGGTATACGGATCCTCGAGGTCGGGGAACACCGACTCGGTGAGCATCGTCGCGACGTCGATCTTGAACGCGGCCGCCGAGGACTCGGGGTTCTCGGGGTCGCGCCAGGTCGTCGCCCAGAGGTAGCCGTCGGCGTCGAAGCTCACGCCCTTGACGGCCTCGTCGGTGGTCCACACGCCGCCCACGGCGAGGGTCTCGAGGTCGATCGCACGCACGGTCGAGCCCGCGGACACGTACATCCAGTCGTCGGGGCCCTCGGCGAGGCCGGAGCCGCCGAACCCCGCGACCGTGCTCCACGTCGCGCCGATCGGATCGAAGCGCGCGGCGTTGCTGCCCAGCGTCGACGACAGCCACACGCGCCCCGTGTGATCGACGGTGATGCCGTAGGGCGAGACGCCCTGGGGGATGTCCCAGATCGCGGCGGTCATCGAGGCCCGCTCGACGCGGACCAGCTTGCCCGGCGCGAAGGTGCCGAGCGGGCTGAACCAGAGGTTGCCCGCGCCGTCGACGGCCCCACCGTAGGCGCCGAAGCTCGCGCCCGAGAACTCGGGGATGACGACGTCGTCGGCGACCACGCCGGTCTCGCCGTCGACCAGCGAGGCGATCACGCCACCTTGGCCGCCGAGGCCGGGGAACAGGCCCGCGACCTCGGACGTCACCGTCCACACCTGCGCGCCCTCGGCGGAGCACGGCGCCTCGGCGTTGGTGCCGGCGGTCCACGCGACCGGGCGCTGGTTGCTCGTCGGGAACGCGGTGTACCAGGCGCGGCACTCCTCTTGATCCCACGGCAGAACGTCGTCGATGCCGGTCGACGTCTGGATGCCGGGGATGCCGTTGCTCTCGACGCACTTGGCCGGATCGCCGAAGAACTTCACGAGGCCGCCGTGGCGGTTGGCGACCGCGACGTCGCCGGCGAGGTTCACCGAGGTGCGCGACGGGTTGCCCATGCCGTCGGGTCGCGTCAGGTAGCGGCCCTCGGCGACCAGCGTGCGCGTGTCGATCTTGATCACCGTGCCGGTGTCGTAGTCCGCGATCCAGATGTCGGTCAGCTCGCACTCGCACGAGCCGAAGCCGCCGGTCGGGACGCCGACGTCGAGCTTGATGTCGCCGCCGCTGCTGTCGTCGGGGTCGGCGCTCGCCGAGCCGGTCGGCGTGCTCGCGGCGCTGGTGTCCGCGGGCACGCTCGGATCGCTGGCGGAGGACGCGGTGCCGGTGGAGCCGCTGCCCCCGGTGCCCGACGGCGCATCGAAGGCGTCGCTGTCGCTGCTGCCGCAGGCCGAGCTCGCCAGGGAGGTGCACAGCAGCAGACTCGCGCGGGGTCGTCGTCGATCCATGGGGCCTCGGATCGAGGGTAACCCCCCGGACGGTGCGGGGTCGTGCGCCTCGACCCGGCGGGCCGCGTGAGCCGGCTCGCACGTCCGGGCGCTCGGCGAGGGGGCTCGATCGCGCGCGGCCCTCCGCCGGGCCGTCGAGAATCTGGTTGCCGACCGAAAAAAGAACGGTACATTCGCTTTTGAGACATGCCGCAGGTCCTCAAAGACGAGGTGCAGCGCCGGATCGCCGAGGCGGCGCTGCGGGTGTTCGCGCGCCGCGGCTTCGCCGGCGCGACGATGGCGGAGATCGGCACCGAGGCCGGCGTCTCGACCGGCAACCTCTACCGCTACCACGCGAACAAGGAGTCGTTGTTCCGCGCCGTGGTCCCCGACGCCATGGTGGCCGAGCTGCACCGCCTGCTGCGACGGCGGTTGCGCGCGGTCGAGGGTGTGGACGACGTGCGCAAGCTCGCCGCGGACGCCGAGTTCCACGCGGTCTCGCGGCTGCTGATGGCGTTCTCGGTCGAGAATCGCCTCGCCATGGCGATCCTGCTCGGGCACGCCGAGGGCACCGATCACGCCGGTTTCGCCGCAGCCCTCGTCGACGAGCTGACGCGCTCGGCGATCGCCCACTTTCGCAAGCTGCGGCCGGGGCTCGAGGTCGGGCGCGTGCGCCGGGCCGGGGTGACGCGCGTCTACGGCAACCTCCTGCGCGCCTTCGTGGCCGCGCTCGAGGAGCACCCCGATCCGACCGAGATGGTGCAGGCCATCCGCGACTACGAGCGCTACCACCTCGCCGGGCTGAAGGCCCTCTTCGAGTGATCCTCGCGTGCTTGAAAAATGAACTGTCTGTTCATCATTGATGGAAACCACCCAGGGAAACGGAGATACGACATGACCGAACTCGACACCTTGATCGTGGGCGCCACGGGGACCGTGGGCCAGCTGGTGACATCGGGCCTGCTCGAGCAGGGCCTGCCCGTGCGGGCCGCGACGCGGGAGCCCGGGCGCTACCCCGGCACAGCCCTGGCGCGACCGGTGGCGTTCGACCTCGAGCGACCCGAGACCTTCGCGCCGGCCCTCGCGGGTGTGGGCCGCGTGTTGTTGATGGCCCGACCCGGTGACGACGCGCCCGAGCGGTGCGCGGGCCCGCTGGTCGACGCGATGCGCAGCGCGGGCGTCGAGCACGTGGTCGACCTCAGCGCGATGGGGGCCGAGCAGCAGCCGAGCTTCGGGCTGCGCCGCGTCGAGTGCCTGCTCGAGGACTCGGGCCTCGCGTTCACCCACCTGCGCCCGAACTGGTTCATGCAGGTGTTCACGGCCGGCCCGATCGCCGAGGGCCTGCGTCGCACCGGGGTCCTCCGGCTCCCGGCGGGCGCGGCGAAGATCTCCTACGTCGACGCGCGCGACGTGGCGGCGGCCGCGGTGGTGACGCTCACGCAACCGGGGCATCGGGGCGCCGCGTACACGCTGACGGGGCCCGAGGCCCTCGATCATGCCGCGATCGCGGACGCCCTCGGGGTGACGTACGAGCCGCTCGACGAGGCGGTCGCGC
>LNFM01007776.1_pt1 | contig 16555 bp, 16 predicted proteins | sample 596031 | NCBI WGS metagenome assembly LNFM01 (sample SAMN04254537, study PRJNA301005) | activated carbon metagenome | isolation source: dual media filters at the Ann Arbor, Michigan drinking water treatment plant | place: USA: Ann Arbor
CCAAGGTGCTGGGCGTGGTGAACTTCCCCACCTTCTACCAGGCGATGGACAGCGCCCAGCACATCGTCAAGCTGGGTCACAACATGCAGGGCGGGGCGCTCACCGCGGTGGAGCTGGTCGACCGCACCATGATCGAGCTCTCGCTGCAGAACCCGGCCTTCGCGCCCACCATCCGCACCGCGCTCTCGCCCGCCATCAAGGGCGGCAAACCCGAGGCCGTGCTGCTGGTGGAGTTCTCCGGGGCCAGCAAGGCCGACATCGCGCCCAAGATCAAGGAGTTGGTGGACCTGATGGGCGAACTGGGCTTGCCCGGCAGCGTGGTGGAGATGATCGACGACGCGCCGCAGAAGAACCTGTGGGAAGTTCGCAAGGCCGGCCTCAACATCATGATGAGCCTGCGCGGCGACGGCAAGCCTGTGAGCTTCATCGAAGACTGCGCCGTGCCCCTGCAGCACCTGGCCGAATACACCGACGCGCTCACCGAGGTGTTCAGCAAATACGGCAGCCGCGGCACCTGGTACGCCCACGCCTCGGTCGGCACGCTGCACGTGCGCCCCATCCTGGACATGCGGCGCGATGGCGCGAAAAAGATGCGCGCTATCGCCGAGGAGGCCAGTGAGCTGGTGCGCAAGTACAAGGGCGCCTACAGCGGCGAACATGGCGACGGCCTGTGCCGCGGCGAGTGGATCGAGTGGCAGTTCGGCCCGCGCCTCACGCAAGCCTTCACCCAGATCAAGGAGTACCTGGACCCGGCGCAGCTGCTGTGCCCCCAGCGTGTGATCAAGCCACCGAAGATGGACGACACCACGCTGATGCGTTTCCCGCCTTCGTACCGCGTCGTACCCATCCAGCCCGTGCTGGACTGGAGCGGCTGGAACGTGCAGGCCGACCCGGTCACGGAAGAGACCACCGCCCCCGGCACCGGCGGCGACCCGGCCCAGGGCCTGGCCAAGCATGTGGAGATGTGCAACAACAACGGCCACTGCCGCAAGTTCGACGCCGGCACCATGTGCCCGAGCTACCGCATCACACGTGACGAGCAGCACCTCACCCGCGGCCGGGCCAACACCCTGCGCCTGGCGCTGTCCGGCCAGATCGAAGGCCTGCGCAGCGAAGATGCACTGGCCAGCGAGGAAGTGCGCGAGGCGATGGACCTGTGCGTGAGTTGCAAGGGCTGCAAGCGGGACTGCCCCACCGGCGTGGACATGGCCAAGCTCAAGGTCGAGTTCCTGCAGCACTACAAGGCCAGGCATGGCCATACCCTCAAGGACAAGCTGGTGGGCCAACTGCCTGACTACGCGCGCCATGCCGCGAAGATCGCCCCGGTGCTCAACCTGCGCGACAAGGTGCCGCTGATGGCCCAGCTCAGCGAAAAGCTCTTCGGTTTTTCGGCCAAGCGCAGCCTGCCGCAGTGGAAGCGCAAGCATTTCTTTAACCAGCTGGACACCGTTCGCCCTGAGGCAGTCGTTGGGCTTCGACAGGCTCAGCCCGAACGGATCGTGAACGTCAGCCGCGAAGACGTGCTGGCCGCCGCCAAACCCGTGGTGCTTTTCGTCGACACCTTCAACGGCTATTTCGAATCCGACAACGCCCACGCCGCCCTGCAGGTGCTGCAAGCCGCAGGCTACACCGTGCACGTGGCGAGCAAGGTGAAAGAGGATGGCAAGCACCTCTGCTGCGGCCGTACCCTGCTTTCCGCCGGCATGGTGGACCAAGCCAAGGCCAAGGCGCGCGAGGTGGTGGAGAGCCTCTTGCCCTTCGCCGAAAAAGGCATCGCCATCGTCGGCCTGGAGCCGTCCTGTCTGCTGACGCTGCGCGACGAGCTGCTCGTCATGGGCCTGGGCGAGGGCGCGCAAGCGATTGCCAAGAGTGCGCTGCTGTTCGAGGAGTTCCTGGCCCGCGAGGCCAAGGCGGGCCAGCTGGACGCCTTCAAGGCCAAGCTCAGACCCGTGAGCCAGCCCGTGCTGCTGCACGGCCACTGCCACCAGAAGGCCTTTGCGGCCGTGACGCCCGTGATGGAGGTGCTGTCACTGATCCCGGGCGCCAAGCCCGAGCTCATCGAGTCCAGCTGCTGTGGCATGGCCGGCAGCTTCGGCTACGAGGCCGAGCACTACGAGGTCTCGATGCAGATGGCGGAAGCAGCGCTGCTACCCGCCGTGCGCGCCAAGGCTGATGCGATCGTCGTGGCCGACGGCACGAGCTGCCGGCACCAGATCGCCGATGGCGCGCAGCGCGAGGCGGTGCATGTGGCGAAGTTGCTGGCGGGGCAGCTGCTGGGCTAGTGTCCTGTCCCGCACATCACTTGCTCCGGGACAGGCCCTGGCCCGTGCGCAGGCGGCGTGAGGCCGCGAAAGGGGCGCGGTTTGCGCCGCAAACGGCCTGCGGGCAAGTGAGACCTGCGCCTGCGCCTCGTGTTCGCCTTGTGCATCGGGCTGCGCGTGGCGGTTTCATGACTTGTTCAGACCTTCCCTAACGCAGCACCCCACCCAACTGGCGGCTCAGCGCACTGGTCGCGGCCGGCAAGGCCCAGCAGAACCAGGCCGACCAGGCCACGTGGCTCACGAAATGCGCGCCGCGCAGCACCTGGGCCGCGCCATAGGCCAGGCCGGTGCCCAGCGCATAGAGCAACCAGCGCCGGGCCCATGCGGGCCGGCTGTGGCGCCAGACGAAGTAGAGCGCGATGAAGGCAAAGCCCGCCACCGCATGGCCCGAGGGAAAACAATGCCCGGGACCGAGATCCGGCACGCCCCAGTCCCAATGCGAGACATAGCGTGCGCTGCCGCCGAACTCCGCCAGATCCCAGGGGCAGCTGGTCGTGGTGCTGCGCTTGAGAGCTGGGACGGCAGCCAGGTTCAGCATCACGCCCCCCAGGGCCGCCCAGTGGCGACGCGGGGCGGCATCCGTGCGCCACAGGCCCCGGGGCCGCAGGGCGTGGAGCAGCAGGGCCAGCAGCGTGCCCGTGGCGAGCAGACGGCCGCCTTCGTGCAGCAGGACGCGCGTGTGCCAGGCATCGCGCCACGGAAAGCCGTGGGCCGTGGCCAGGGCCTGCGAGACGGCCAGGTCGAGCCCGCTGGCATCCCAGGCCAGGATGAGCAGCAGCGCGGCCAGCGTCACCGCCAGATCACGCGAGCCGTGTTGGACCAGCGGCCGCTCGCTCAATGGATCTCCGCCGCCAGGGGTGCCGCCTGTGGGGTCTGGCAGCCGGCGCTCAGGTCCCAGGCGGGTTCGTAGACGCGGCTGCGCACGTCCAGCAGGCCGAGCACGGTGTGGAAGACGTGGTCGTGCCGCACGGGTGCCGAGGCGCGGTGGCGCAGGCAGGCCGGGTCCAGACCCTGGTGCGCGCGCCAGCCCGCCGACCACCAGAGCGTCATGGGCACGCGGGTCTGTTCATCCGGGGCGATCGCATAGGGCATGCCGTGCAGGTACAGGCCCTTCTCGCCCAGCGACTCGCCGTGGTCCGAGACGTAGAGCATGAAGCTGTCCACGCGCGCAGCGTGTGCCTGCAGCGTGCCGATGAGGCTGGCGAGTACGTGGTCGGTGTAGAGCAGGGCGTTGTCGTAGGCGTTGACGATTTCCTCGCGCGAGCACAGGCGCAGGTCGTCGCTCTGGCAGGCAGGCTGGAAACGCGCGTAGGCCGCAGGGTAGCGCCGGAAGTACGAGGGCCCGTGGTTGCCCAGCATGTGCAGCACCCAGACCTGGGTGCCTGTGGCGTGGGCCAGGCGCGCGTCCAGCCCGGTCAGCAGGCCCTCGTCCAGGCAGCGGCCTTCGGCGCACAGGTCCGGCGGATTGAGCGCGGCCACGCTGTCCTGCGGCAGGCCGTCGCACACGCCCTTGCAGCCCGACTGGTTGTCGCGCCAGTGCACGGCCACGCCGGCCTGCGCCAGCAGGTGCAGCAGCGACTCGCTGCCGCGGATGCGGGCCTCGTCGTAGTCACGCCGGCCCACGGGGGCGAACAGACAGGGCACCGAGACCTCGGTGTTGGTGCCACAGCTGGTGACCGTGTCCACATTGAGCACGGGCAGGCGGGCGAGTTCGGGCGTGGTCTGCCGCGCATAGCCCGAGAGGCCCCAGTTGGCGGCGCGCGCTGTTTCTCCCACCACCAGCACCAGCACGCGCGGGCGCACACCGGGCGCGGCCGCGAGCCGGGCCTCGGGGTCCAGCGGCAGGCGCGGCTGCAGGCTGTCGCGCGATTCGTGGGCGAGCACCGAGCCCGCGGACCACAGCAGGTTGGCTGGCGTGGCGAGGTAGCGGACCTCCCGGTGGTTGCGCATCAGCGAGGCCAGGGGCTGGAAGATGGCCATGAGCACGGCCAGCAGCAGCAGCACGGCGCCGCCGATCAGCACCACGCGGCGCAGCAGGGCGCGGCGCCAGCCCTGCGGGGCGATCTGCACCTTGTGCAGCAGCAGCAGGGGCAGGCCGGCATAGAGCAGCAGGTGCACGAGCAGCGCGCCCGACCAGAGCTCGCGCGCCTCGGCCACGTCGGTGCGCAGCACGTTGCGCACCATGGTCGGGTCGAGGTAGATGCCGTAAGCCTGCATGAACCAGCTGCCGGCCGCGGTGGCGAGGACGAGCAGGCTGAGCACGGGCTTGACGGCGCGCCCCCAGGCCACCAGCGCGAGCAGCAGCACGTGCAGGCCGAACAGCCCGAGCGCCAGTGCCGCCAGAAAGCCCCAGGTGGCGCCCTCGGCCCAGGGCCGGCCCTGCAGCGCGGCCTCGAAGAACAAGCTGTTGGCCGAGAGCACCCAGTACAGGCTGGCGAGCACGATGAGGTGCTCGATGGCGATGGGCCGCAGGCGGGGGGTGGGAGCGGTGGCGCTGAACATGCCCCGATTGCGCCGCGCCAGCCTGAAGCGGACCTGAAGAAGCACGACAACGGCATCTGCTATGGTCGCAGCCATCATGCGCTTGCTGCTGATCGAAGACGACGAGACCCTGGGCGGAGGCCTCGCTGATTTCCTGCGCGCCGACGGACATGTCGTCGACTGGTGCCGCAGCCTGGCGGCGGTGGACGCGCTGCGCGGCGAGCCCTTCGACGCCCTGCTGGTGGACTGGCAGCTGCCCGACGGCTCGGGCCTGCAGTGGCTGCGCCAGCGCCGTGCCCATGGCGATGCCACGGCCGCGCTGGTGCTCACCGCGCGTGACCGCCTGCACGAGCGCATCGAAGGCCTGGACAGCGGGGCCGACGACTACCTGGTCAAACCCTTTGCACCGGAAGAACTGGCGGCGCGGCTGCGCGCCGTCAGCCGTCGCCACGCCGGGGCCGCCACTTCACGCCGCCGTTTCGGCGAGGTGGAAGTGGATCTGGGCGCGCGTGCGGCCTGGCGCGAGGGCGCGCGCGTGGACCTGACGGCGCGCGAATGGGCGGTGCTGGAGGCGCTGGTGCTGCGTGCCGGGCGCATCGTGCCCAAGGCCGATCTGGAGCGTCTGGTGCTGGGCTTCGAGGCCGAACTGGCCAGCAACGCGCTGGAGGTGCATGTCTCGGCGCTGCGGCGCAAGCTGGGCAGCGCGCTGATTGAAACGGTGCGCGGCCTGGGCTACCGTGTGACGGTGGACGCCTGATGACGCAAGCCTTGCCCTCGATCACCCGCCGGCTCGCACGCACCCTGCTCGTGGGCGCGGTGTTGTGGAGCGTGGCCGTGTCGCTGGCCGTCTGGCTGGCCGTGCGCCACGAGGTGCGTGAGCTGCTGGACGACACCCTGCAGGGTGCGGCCGAGGCCATGCAGGCCACGCTGGACGACACACTGGACACGCCGCAGCCCCTGATCGCCGAGCCGGCGCGCGCCAGCGACCGTTATGCCTGGCAACTGGTGGATTACGCGGGCGGTGGTGCGCCGCGCCTGCTGCAGGCCTCGACGCGTGCGCCGCGGCAGCCCTTCAGCGCCACGCCGCTGGCGGGCTTTGCCGACCGCCCGGGCTGGCGCGTCTACGGCGTGGCCGTGGAGGGCAGCGGCAAGGTGCTGTACGTGGCGCAGTCGCAGGACGAACAGATGGAGGCAGTGTGGGAGGTGGTCTTCGACGCCGCCCTGGCCACCCTGAGCGTGGCGCTGCTGATGTACCTGTGGCTGCGCCTGCGGGTGGCGCGCGAGCTGCTGCCGCTACAGCACCTGTCGGAGCGCATGCGTGGCCACGACCTGCTCGCGCCGGGTGCCACGCTGGGGCCAGCCGCACGCGAGGAATTGCAGCCCCTGCACCAGGCGCTGGACGAACTGGCCTCGCAACTGGCGCGTCGCCTGGCGCAGGAGCGCGCCTTCAGCGCCCATGCGGCCCACGCCCTGCGCACGCCGCTGGCCGGCATGGACGCGCAGCTGGCCGTGGCCTTGCGTGAGGCGCCCGAGGCCTTGCAGCCGCGCTTGCAGCGGGTGCGCGCCGCAGCCGACCGTTTGCAGCGCGTGGTGGTGGTCCTGCTGGCGCTGTTTCGCAGCGGGGTGGAACTGCGTCGCGAGACCGTGGCGCTCGACGCCCTGCTGTCGCGCCTGCCCGTGGAGGGCCTGGACGTGCAGGTGCCCGCGGACGCGTGCGTGGATGCGGACCCGGACCTGCTCGCCGCGGCCCTGCTGAATCTGCTGGACAACGCGGTGCGGCATGGTGCGCAGCGTGTGCAGATCAGCCTGCCCGCGCCGCAGCAGATCGCATTGCATGACGACGGTCCGGGTGTGAGCGAGGCGCATCGCCTGGCCCTGCAGACGGCGCTGGTGCACGATGATCCTGAAGGCCCGACGGGGCTGGGTCTGGTGCTCGCGCACTGGGTGGCGCGTGCGCATGGCGGGCAGCTGGTGCTGCCGCCCTGCGAGCGCGGCTTTGCCGTCACCCTTCAATTGGGAGGGCAGGGTGAACCACAGCTTGGCAGTCCTGCGTCACCGGCCTAAGATGCCGACGAGAACAGCCATTCAAGAAAAAGGAGTCCTGCCATGTACAAGCGCATCTTGTTGGGATATGACGGTTCGGCCTCGGGCCAGAAGGCCTTGCTGGACAGCCGTGAAGTGGCGCAATGGAGCCAGGCCGAGCTGGTGCTGGTGGCCGTGATGCCGCCGCCGATTGCGGCCATCGGCCCCGAGGGCGGCGTCTACGACGCGCGGCTCGAAGAGATCGAGAAGCAGCGCTACCAGGACGTGCTGGACGAGGGCGTGCGCAAGCTGCGTGACAGCGGCCTGCAGGTCCGGGGCGAGGTGGTGGTGGGCGACCCGGTGCAGGAGCTCGCGCGCACGGCCGAGCGCATCGGGGCCGACCTCATCGTGGTGGGGCACAAGCATCTCGAGGGCTGGGCGGCGCGCTGGTGGCGCGGTTCGGTCTCCAAGGCCCTGATCGAGATTGCGTCGTGCAGCGTGCTGGTCGTCATCACACGCTAAAAACTTATGAATAAATCTACTGCGCGGCCCGATTGCTGCGTTGGGCGGTACGCGCCATCCTCACGTACCTGAAGTACGTTCCGGTGGCTGTGTTCCGTCCGCCTTGCACTCGGGCCGCTCGCTACGATTTCTTCACAAGTTTTGCCGGCGCATCCTGAATTCTTTAGGCGCTCGGGCGCTGCTCGAAGCCGTCGAACACGGTGTCGGCCGGCAGGGGCTGCATGTCGACGGCCGTGACCCGGGCGCCCGGCGGGCCGCGCCGCGCCCAGAGGGTCAGTGCTTCGACGGCCGTGGCCGGGCCGGCCAGCGCCGCTTCCACCGAGCCATCCGCGCGGTTGCGCACCCAGCCGGTCACGCCCAGTCGCTTCGCTTCCTGCGTCATGGACCAGCGGTAGCCGACGCCCTGGACCTGGCCCCGGATGTCGAGGTGTCGTGCCAGATGCGACATGCTGTGCCCGCTGTGTCCCGTTCAGCCCGTCAGGGCATCGACATCGGATTCGCTGGCCCATTCCACGGGGTCGTGCGCCAGCACCTCCTGCAGCTGCAGGCGCAGGGCCAGCGCGGCGACTTCGGGGTAGCTGTCGGCCAGCGCATGTTCGTCATAGTTCATCTCGCGCGCGCGGCAGCGCCAGGCTGCCATGTGCAGCATGGCCGCGAGCGGCTCGTAGCCGCCGCCCTGCGTGAAGGGCGTGTCGTGCTGTTCGACGACCCGTATCAGTTCCTGCGGCAGATGCCAGGCGCGCGCGAAGCCGGCGCCGACCTGGGCGTAGGAGTAGCCGAGCAGGCGGTGCTCGGCCACGGCGCGATCGGGCGCGAAGATGTCGTAGTGCTGGCCAAGCAGGGCCATCTGCTGCGGCAGGCTGCGTTGCATGACCAGCTCGCCGAGCGCATGGACCAGGCCCACGGTGTGTGGCGAGGCGGTGGACTGGCGCAGCAGGCTGGCACGGCTGCGGGCGAGTTGCCGCATGAGTCGGGCGGTGTTGAGGCTGTAGCGCCAGAACTGCCGCATGTCGACCGCGCCCACGCGGCGAAAGGCGCTGGCGATGGCCGCGAGCATGAGCATCTCGCGCACCTCGCTCAGGCCGAGCACGGCCAGGGCCTGGGGCACGGTGCCGATGCGCTGGCTCAGCTGGTAGCGCGCCGAGTTGGCCAGTTGCAGCAGCCTGGCCGTCATCACGGGTTCGTCGGTCAGCAGGGTGCTGACGCGCATGAGGTCGGGCGCCTCCTGCTCCAGCTCATTGAGCACGAGGGCGATGACGCGGGGGATGCTGGGCAGGGTCCCGGGGGCTTCGCGCAGGCGTTCGAGTTGCATGGCGGTGTCGACGTGCCTTAGCCCAGCAGGTAGGAGGAGCCGCCTTCCTTCTGCACCCACTCCTGGTCACTCTTGACGAGCTTTTCCGCGCGGCTGGCCAGCCGGGCGGCGATGGAGACGGCCTTGTCGATCAGCGCGTCCTCGTTGGCCTCGGTCACGACCTGGTTGCGCACGAAGGCCGCGAAGAGGGTGGCCGACATCTGGGCCACGACCGACTCGCTGTGCTGCAGGTGCAGATGCTGTTCTGGGCTCACGGTGGTTTGCTCCTCTGTTCAGTGCGGGTTCAGGTTTTTTCGTAGAGCGTGACCACGCAGGCCCCGCCCAGGCCCAGGTTGTGCTGCAGGGCCAGGCGCGCGCCCTGCACCTGGCGAGCCCTGGCTTGGCCGCGCAGCTGCTGCACGAGCTCGGTGCACTGGGCCAGGCCCGTGGCGCCCAACGGGTGGCCCTTGCTGAGCAGGCCGCCCGAAGGGTTGGTGACGTAGCGGCCGCCGTAGCTGTTGTCGCCGTCCATGACGAACTTCTCGGCGCCGCCTTCGGGGCACAGGCCCAGGGCCTCGTAGCTGATGAGTTCGTTGTGGGCGAAGCAGTCGTGCAGTTCGACCACGTCCACCTCCTCGGGGCCGATGCCCGCACGCTCGTAGACCTGGCGTGCGGCTTCCTTGGCCATGGAGTAGCCGACGACTTCGCGCATGTCGCGGGCCTCGAAGCTGCGGGCGGTGTCGGTGGTCATGGCCTGGGCGCGGATGCGCACGCTGCGGTCCAGGCCGTGCTGCTGCGCGTAGGCTTCCGAGCAGACGATGGCCGCCGCTGCACCGCAGGTGGGCGGGCAGGCCATGAGGCGGGTCATCACGCCGTCCCAGAGCATGGGCGCGGCCATGACCTCTTCGGTGCTGACTTCCTTGCGGAACAGGGCCAGCGGGTTGTGCGCGGCATGGCGGCTGGCCTTGGCGCGGATGGCGGCGAAGGTCTCGAGCCGGGTGCCGTACTGCTGCATGTGGGCCAGGCCCGCGCCGCCGAAATAGCGCAGCGCGAGCGGAATTTCGGCATGGCCCACGAGTTCCTCGGTGGCGGCATCGAAACGGTCGAAGGGCGAGGGCCGGTCCTGGAAGACCGCACCCAGCGCGCCCGGATTCATGTGCTCGAAGCCCAGGGCCAGCACGCAGTCGGCCGCGCCGCTGGCCACGGCCTGGCGTGCGAGGTAGAGCGCGGTGGAGCCGGTGGAGCAGTTGTTGTTGACGTTGACGATGGGGATGCCGCTCAGGCCCACGCCGTAGAGCGCGCGCTGCCCGGCGGTGGAGTCGCCGTAGACATAGCCCACATAGGCCTGCTGCACCCGGGCGTAGTCCAGGCCGGCATCGGCCAGCGCGGCGCGCGTGGCCTCGGCGGCCATCTCGGGGTAGGGGCGGTGGGCGCCGGGCTTGGCAAAGGCAATCATGCCGACCCCGGCGACGAGGACGTTCTGGCTCATGGCAACTCCGTGAGGTGCGGGACCCGGCCAGTTTAGCGCCCCAAAGCCAACGGGCCTGCACCGCTGCCGGCCCGTGGCAGGGAGGGTCGACAGGATTGATTCGGGCTTGATGCCGGCCTTCCTCACCGCCTCGGCCCGGTGTCGTACTCGCGCTTCGTATAGGCCGCGAGCTCGGCCGGCGTGCTGGGGCTGGGCGACAGGCCCTTGAGTTCCAGCTCCTTGGTGACCTCGGGGTCCTTGAGGATCTTGACCAGCACCTGGTTGAGCTGGTCGATGAGGGGCTGGGGCGTCTTGACCGGCACCACATAGGCGTACCAGTGCCCCCGGCGGCAAAGCCCACGACCATGGTGATGGGCTTGCTCGGGTAGCTCTGGGCCAGGGCCGGGGCCGTGGCAAGCAGGCTGCCCAAGGCCAGGGCGAGGGTCTTGAATGGCATGCGGTCTCCTGCATCGACAGGGCCCGCCGCAGGGCGGTGCCGCTCCTGTCCTGTCCCGGACAGGGTGGCACGCAATGAAAGCTGCGCTTTCCTGTGCAAGGGATTCAGGGGACTGGGCACGAGGTGCAGCGCGTTATAGGAACACGGCGCAGGCACGGGGCGCTGGTTTGGACGGGGAAGCCATCGGAAAAAGTGATGGCCCCATAGGGCGGCCCGATCGCGCCCGGGCCTGCGCCTCAGGGCCGGGCCGGCCAGTCGAGCCGGTACCGGCTCTCGAAGCGGCGGAACTGGCCGCTCACGGGGTCGGTGAAGGCCAGGGCGCGGGCCAGCAGGCGCAGCGGCTGCGACCAGTCCTCCTGCGCGTGGCCCGGGCCGTGCACGACCTCGGGGTAGAAGAGGTCGCCCACGATGGGCCGGCCCAGGGCGTTCATGTGCACGCGCAGCTGGTGGGTACGGCCGCTCTTCGGGTACAGGCGGTACAGGCCCAGCGCCCCGCGCGCCTCGACCAGTTCGAGCGCGGTCTCGCTGTTGGGCTCGCCCTGGACCTCGCGCTGGCGGAAGAACTGCGCGTCCTCCACGATGCGGCTGCGGTGCACGGCGGGCAGGGGCAGCTCGGGGCGCAGCGGGGCCATGGCCTCGTAGATCTTCTCGACCTGCTGCTCGCGGAACAGACGCTGGTAAGCGTCGCGGTCCTGCGGCCGCACGCTGAAGACCACGAGGCCGGCGGTCTCGCGGTCGATGCGGTGGATGGGCGTCAGCGTCTCGATGCCGGTGCGGCGCTTCAGGCGCACCAGCAGGGTCTGCTGCACATAGCGGCCTGTGGGCGTGACCGGCAGGAAGTGCGGCTTGTCGGCGACCAGCAGGTACGCGTCCTGGTGGACGATGCTTTCCTCGAAAGGGATGGCCGGCTCGGCCTCGAGCTCGCGGTAGTAGTAGACGCGGGTGCCGGGGGCAAAGACCGCTGCAGGGTCCAGCCTATGGCCGCTTTCATCCAGCACGCGGCCCGCCACCATGCGCTGCGCCCATTGCGCGGCGCTCACGGCGGGCAGGCGTTCGGCCAGGAAGTCGATGAGCCGCAGCCAGGGGCCGTGGGGCAGGGCCACGCAGCTCGCGCTGACGCCCTCGACCATGGGCGGGCGGTGGCGGTGCGGCGGGCGGCTCATGGCCGGGACAGCTCAGACGCGCTGAAAGACCAGGTCCCAGACCCCGTGGCCCAGGCGCAGGCCGCGTTTCTCGAACTTGGTCAGCGGGCGGTAGTGGGGCTTGGGGGCGTAGCCAGAGGCAGTGTTCCTGAGCAGCGGCTCGGCGCCCAGCACCTCGAGCATCTGCTGGGCATAGGGTTCCCAGTCGGTGGCGCAGTGCAGGGTGCCGCCGGGCTTGAGGCGCGACGCGAGCTTGGCCACCAGGGGGCTTTGGATCAGGCGGCGCTTGTGGTGCTTGGTCTTGTGCCAGGGGTCGGGGAAGAAGATGTGCACGCCGTCCAGACTACCCTCGGGCAGCATGTGGTCCAGCACCTCGACGGCGTCGTGCTGCAGGATGCGGATATTGCTCAGCCCGCGCTCGCCGATGTGCTTGAGCAGGGCGCCGACGCCGGGCTCGTGCACTTCGCAGCCGAGGAAGTTGGTCTCGCGCATCAGGTCGGCGATATGGGCCGTGGCATCGCCCATGCCGAAGCCGATCTCGAGGACCAGCGGACGGCTTGCCGCTTCGGCACCGAAGACGGCGACGCGGTCCAGCGGCGCGGCGCTGTAGGGCAGCACGTACAGCGGCCCGAGTTCTTCGAGCGCCTTGGCCTGGCCCGTGGTGGTGCGGCCGGCGCGCTTGACGTAGCTCTTGATGGTCTTGGGGAATTCGACGCCCGGGGGCGGCAGGCGGCGCCGGTCTTTGGGCGTCGCGGGTGTGTCGACCGCAGGATCGGCGGCCAGGGGTTTGGAGGTATCGGTCACCCCACGATTTTAGGGGGGCAGTCCCCAGCGCCCGGCCCACTGCTGCGTGGCCGCGGCCAGCCAGTCGCCCACGGTGCTGCCCTGCACCTGCAGGCCCAGCACGGCGGCGGCGGCGTTGAGCGCAGCCAGCGGGTCGCGCGTGTCCAGCGCCTGGGCGCCGTTCTGCTTGCTGAGCTTCTCACCGTTGGGGCCGAGCACCAGCGGGGTGTGCAGGTAGCGCGGACGCGGCAGACCCAGGGCGGCCTGCAGCAGGATCTGGCGCGCGGTGTTGTCGGCCAGGTCCTCGCCGCGCACCACGTCGGTGATGCCCTGCACGCCATCGTCCACCACCACGGCCAGCTGGTAGGCGAACCAGCCGTCGGCGCGCCTGAGCACGAAGTCACCCACCTCGGCCTCCACGTCCTGGGCCTGGGGGCCGAGGCGGCGGTCGCTCCACAGCAGGGTGCCGGGCACCAGTTGCAGGCGCCAGGCGCGGGCCGGCTTGCCGTGCAGGCCGCCACGCTCGGGGCGGCAGGTGCCGGGGTAGACCCGTTCGCCGTGGCGCGGCTTGTCACGGCCCAGGCGCTGCAGTTCGGCCTCGATGTCCTTGCGGCTGCAGGCGCAGCCATAGGCCTGGCGATATTCCACCAGCATGTCGAGCGCACGCTGGTAGAGCGCGCTGCGGCGCGACTGATAGATCGGTGCTTCGTCGGGCGTGAGGCCGCAGTCGGCCAGTTGCTGCAGGATGATGCGGTCGGCACCCTCCACGCAGCGCGGCACGTCCACGTCCTCGATGCGCACCAGCCAGCGGCCGCCGTGTGCCCGCGCATCAAGCCAGCTGGCCAGCGCGGCCACGAGCGAGCCCGCGTGCAGCGGGCCCGTGGGCGAGGGGGCGAAGCGACCGACGTAGGGCGGCATGCGGTCAGGGCGCAGGGCCAGGCCGGACGCGTTCAGAGCGCGGCCAGCGCAAGCTCCAGGCCCGAGATGAAGGCGTCTTCCACACGGTGGCCCAGGCACCAGTCGCCGCAGACACCGATGCGCGCGTGGGCGTGCCAGAGGTGGCTGGCGCCCAGCGGGCGCACGGTCTGCGCGTAGCGCCAGCGGTGCACGGTGGCGTAGCTCGGCTCGGCACGGATGCCGGTGACCTCGGCAAAGGCCTTGAGCATCTTGCCCAGCACGCGCTCGGCATCGTCTTCCAGGTGCTCCAGCGACCACTCCTTGCTGGCCTGCACGGTCCAGCGCTCGATGGGGCCGCGCTGCGGCTTGCTCGATTCACGCGCCACCCAGGCGATGCGGTGGTGCGTGCTGCGTGCCGCATTCCATTGCGGGCCCAGGGTGTTCATGCCGGGCTGCATGGCCTGGGGAAAGGCGGCCATCAGCGTCCAGCAGGGGGCGGTCTCGACTTCGCCGATGCGCTGCGCGAGGTTCTCGACCAGCTGCGAGCTGCGCAGCAACTCATGGGCCTGTTCGGCGGGCATGGCCAGCAGCACGGCGTCGAAGCCGGAATAGACGTGGCGTTCGCCGTCCACCCCCTCGGTGTGCAACTGCCAGCGCTGGGCGTTGAGCGCGTCGCGCGCGATCTTCACCACCCGGGTTTCGGTCAGCATGCGCCCGGCGGCCTGCAGCGGTTCGGCCCAGCGCTTGACCAGGGCATTCATGCCGGGTACCGCGACCCAGTGAGGTTCGCGCGCTGGCAGGGCTGCGGCCACCACCCGGCCCAGCGGGTCGAGCACGCGCACGGCATTGGCGCTCCAGGGGCGGCACAGGCCGGGCACGGTCTTGAGGGCCAGCTCGAAACGGGCGTCGCGCACGGTGAAGTACTGGGTGCCGTGGTCGAAACTGCCGAACTCCGTGTGACGCGTGGACATACGGCCGCCGGCGCCCCGGCTCTTCTCCAACAGGGTGACCTGGTGGCCGGCCTGCATCAGGGTGCGGGCGCAGGCCACGCCGGCCATGCCGGCGCCGATCACGGCAAAGTGCTGGGGATGTTTCATCGGCTGGGTCTCCGTTTTTTAGGGATGCTTGCCTGCCACTGTAACGGACCGAGCAGTGCGTCCCGCGTGGCCGGGCTTTCGAGCTGCTGCAGCCACCATTGCAGGGCGCGGCCGGTGCTGCGACCGCTGCCACCGCGCCAGGCGTAGCTCACGCGCACCACGCGCTGGGGGCGCTCGGTCTTCTTGACGACCAGATGGCCGGCCTCGATGTGGGGCCGGGCCATGCATTCGGGCAGGAAACCGCCGCCCAGGCCGCGCAGCTGCGCGTCGAGCTTGGACTGCATGGAGGCCACGGTGAACACGTCCTGCCCGGCCAGCAGGCCGATGGTGAGGCCGTCGCCGCGCTGCACCGTGTCGGCCACGGCCACCGCACGGTGGCCGCGCAGCAGTTCGTCGCTCAGCGGCTCGGGCAGGGCGGCCAGCGGGTGGTGTGGGGCGACCGCGTAGACGAATTCCATCGTGCCCAAGGGCTTGCTCTGTACGCCGGCCAGGGTGCCGGAGTCGAGCACCACGCCGATGGCCAGATCGGCCTGGCCACTGGTCAACGTCTCCAGCGTGCCCGAGAGCGTTTCCTCGCGCAGCTTCAGGCGCGTGGGTGCGCCCAGGGAGAAAAAGCTCTCGCACAGTTCCATGGCCGTGGTGCGATGGATGATGCCATCGAGCGTGACGGTGAACTGCGCTTCCCAGCCCGTGGCCACGCGCTTGACGCGGTGGGCCACGGCGTCAATTTCGTGCAGCAGGCGCTGGCCTTCGCGCAACAGCTCGGCACCGGCGGCGGTGAGCCGGGCCTGGCGCGAGCTGCGGTCGTAGAGCAGCACGTCGAGCGCGTCCTCGATCTGGCGTACCCGGTAGGTCAGGGCGCTGGGCACCAGGCCCAGGCCGCGGGCGGCAGCGGCAAAGCTGCCGGCATCCTCGATGGCCTGCAGCATGGCCAGGGCGTCGGGGGTCAGGACATCGCGCGCGGTTTGCATGGTCGATTGATTTTATTTCAGATATTTTGAATCATGCCATCAAAGCGCATGGATCGCAAAACGCAGGCCGGGGCCTAAAGTTCACTTCATCGCAGGCAAGGTGCTTGCACCCACGAAGAAGGAGCCATCATGCTGAACATTCGCAAGTCCCAGGACCGCGGCTACGCCGACCACGGCTGGCTCAAGTCCTTCCACAGTTTTTCCTTCGCCGGTTACTATGATCCCGAGCACATGGGCTGGGGCAATCTGCGCGTGATCAACGAAGACCGCATCGCCCCGGGCACGGGCTTCGGCACCCACGGCCACCGCGACATGGAGATCATCAGCTACGTGCTCTCGGGCGAGCTGGCGCACAAGGACAGCATGGGCAACGGCAAGGCCATCCCGCCGGGTGATGTGCAGCGCATGAGCGCCGGCCGCGGCGTGATGCACAGCGAGTACAACCACGCGCCGCAGGACACGACGCACTTTCTGCAGATCTGGATCGAGCCCAACGTGCGCGGCATCCCGGCCAGCTACGAGCAGAAGAGCTTTGCAACTGCCGAGAAGCGTGGCACGCTGCGCCTCGTGGCCTCGCCTGACGGCGCCCAGGGTTCGGTCACCGTGCATGCTGACGCACGCCTTTACGCAGGTCTGTTTGACGGTGCCGAAGCGGCTACGCTGGCCCTGGACCCGGCACGCAAGGCCTATGTGCACCTGATCCGGGGTGAACTGGAAGTCAATGGCCAGAAGCTCAGTGGTGGCGATGCCGCGCTGCTGCAGAAGGAAGACCGCATCGAACTCAAGGCAGGGAACGATGCGGAAGTGCTGGTGTTCGATCTCGCGGCCTGATCTGTCTGTCACTGACCCACAAGGAGTTACTCATGTTGGCCTCACTGCAAAACCCCCTGAGCCTGGCCGGCCGTCTGCTGATCGCTGCGCTCTTCCTGCCCGCGGGCATATCCAAGATCACGGGCTTCGCCGGCACCGTGGGCTACATCGGTTCGGTCGGCTTGCCGCTGCCGGCCGTGGGCGCAGCGCTGGCGATCGCGGTCGAGGTGCTCGGCAGCCTGGCGCTGATCGTGGGCTACCAGACGCGCCTGGCCGCCCTGGTGCTCGCGCTG
>LNFM01007780.1_pt1 | contig 16552 bp, 10 predicted proteins | sample 596031 | NCBI WGS metagenome assembly LNFM01 (sample SAMN04254537, study PRJNA301005) | activated carbon metagenome | isolation source: dual media filters at the Ann Arbor, Michigan drinking water treatment plant | place: USA: Ann Arbor
CATTGCGGCGCACTTTCGTTACATCAGCAAGAACGGGCGGCTGGAGATTGAAGACCAGCGCGGCGAGACGCTGCGCGGCAAAGATGGCCTGTACTGCCTGGCCGACGAGTGGCGCGTCGGTGGTTCGCGCATTCCTGAAGATGCCGGGCCTGGCCAGCGGCGCGAGGCCTTCAACATCATGCTGTCGATGCCGCGCGGCACCGACCCGCTGATCGTGCAGAAAGCGGCGCGGGAGTTCGCGCAGACCGTGCTGGCCGACCACCGGTACGTGATGGTGCTGCACGACCACCAGGCCAACCCGCATGTGCACATCAGCGTACGCGCCGAGTCGATGCTGGGCAAGCGCCTCAACCCGCGCAAAAGCGACCTGCACCGCTGGCGCGAAACCTTTGCCGAGAAACTGCGGGGCTATGGCGTGGACGCGGAAGCGACGCGGCAAACCACGCGTGGTCGAAATCGCCAGTCCGACCCGCTGTGGCGCCTGAAGGCGCAAGAAGCAGGGCGCCTGCGCCGAACCCATTCACCCAGAAACAGCGGTCAGAAGGACCAACCTGCCAAGACTGCAGCCATCGAAGCCTGGGTGCAGATCGGTCTTGCGCTGGCCCAATCGGGCGAAGCCGCAGACCGCCAACTGGCCGGACATGTCTCCAGGTTCGTCAAAGAGATGACTGCCAGCCAGACATATGAACAGCAACGAAAGTCGCCGCACGTTGATCAGCAGGTACCGCGTCCATCTCGTCAACCCGAACCCGATCGGCACCTCCAGCCAGCAACTCGATTACCCCACATCGGTCCAGTTCGATAGAAAACGAATCTATGTGCAAGTAGGACCATTAATCTAATCATTTTGATGATATAAATAGTCCATGAAGCCGACTGTTCCCTGCTTTTCAGTTCTAGACCTTCGAACCTCATGTACGAAGGGCAACTGAAAGTGGTCACCACCCACGTCGAAACCCTAAGCCACGGTCAACGCGATCGCTTGGCCTATGTCGACTTCCGGCTCTACTTTTTCGGAGAGATTGGTCGTCCTGATCTGAGCGGCCGTTTCGGAGTGGCTCCAGCGGGTGCAACGCGAGACCTCGCCCTTTACCGCGAGATCGCTCCTCAGAACATCGAGTTCGACGGTAGCAACAAGATCTACCGCATCGGCAAAAATTTCGCGCCTCTGTTTGAGCACGCCTCACAGCGTGTGCTGTCGGCCCTCGCATTGGGGTTCGGGGATGGCGTCAATGGAGAGTCACGCACCCTGCTGCCTTGCGAATCACCAGCCGTCTTGAGCATTCCCAAGATGGACGTGTTGGCTCCGATCTGCCGGGCCATCCACGCCAAGCGGCCAGTTGCCATCCGCTACCACTCAATGAGCAGAGGTGAGTCAGAACGGGTCATCGTCCCGTTCGCCCTTGTCGACACCGGTCTGCGCTGGCACGTCCGCGCCTTCGACCGCAAGAGCGGCGAGTTCCGCGACTTCGTCATCACCCGCATCGACGAGCCAACGTTGCTCGATGAGGAGCGGCATGCCAACGAGCGCCCGGACAACGACATCCAGTGGACGCGCATCGTTGAGTTGGACTTCGTGCCGCACCCGCGTCTTGAACGCCCCGAGATCATCAAGAGAGACTACGGGATGCAGGGCGGCGCGATTCGGATGCGCGTGCGCGCAGCGGTGGCGGGCTACATGCTGCTGCGCTGGAGCGTGGACTGCTCGCCCGACCACCGCCTCAAAGAAGAACAGTACCGTCTCTGGCTCAGCGATCCGCTGGCCTTGTACGGAGTAGAGAACGCCATGCTCGCGCCGGGGTATCAAGCCCCGGCCGCAAAAGCACCACGTAAATAGGAAGAGGCCCAATGGCACAGAACGACACCAACAAGAACGGCAACGGAGGAACCCTTGGCTTCGAGGCCGATATGTTCAAGGCCGCCGACAAGCTGCGCGGCAACATGGAGCCGTCCGACTACAAACACGTCGCGCTCGGGCTGATCTTCCTCAAGTACATCTCCGATGCCTTCGAGGCCAGGCACAAGGCGCTGCTGGCCGAAGATGCGCAGGCCGCCGAGGACAAAGACGAGTACCTCGCTGACAACGTGTTCTGGGTACCGAAGGAGGCGCGCTGGTCGCACCTGCAAGCCAACGCCAAGCTGCCCACGATCGGCATGCTGATCGACGACGCGATGCGCGCCATCGAGAAAGACAACGAATCGCTCAAGGGCGTGCTGCCCAAGGACTACGCCCGACCCGCGCTCAACAAAGTGATGCTGGGCGAGCTGATCGATCTGATCTCCGGCATTGCGCTCAACGAGGAAGGCGACCGTTCCAAGGACATCCTCGGGCGCGTGTATGAGTACTTTCTGGGTCAGTTCGCCGGAGCGGAGGGCAAGCGTGGGGGCGAGTTCTACACGCCGCGTTCCGTGGTGCGCGTACTGGTGGAAATGCTCGAACCGCTGCCTGATCCCGCGCGGGGCGTGGCAGGTCGCGTGTATGACCCGTGCTGTGGCTCGGGCGGCATGTTCGTGCAGTCGGAAAAGTTCGTGCAGGAGCACGGCGGCCGCATCGGTGACATCGCGATATACGGTCAAGAGTCGAACTATGTGACGTGGCGGCTCGCCAAGATGAACCTGGCCGTGCGTGGGATCGACTCCAAGATCTTTTGGAACAACGAAGGCAGTTTTCACAAAGACGAATTTGCTGCCCAGCGGGGTAGCGATGGCGCTCCGATGAAAGCGGACTACATCCTTGCCAACCCGCCCTTCAATATTTCCGATTGGGGCGGCGACCGTCTGCGCGAAGACGTGCGCTGGAAGTTTGGCGTGCCGCCTGTGGGGAACGCCAACTACGCGTGGCTTCAGCACATCTACTACCACCTCGCGCCCAATGGCACGGCAGGCGTAGTGCTGGCCAACGGCTCGATGAGTTCCAACCAGTCCGGCGAAGGCGACATCCGAAAGGCAATGCTCGAGGCCGACGCGGTGGATTGCATGGTGTCACTTCCAGGGCAACTCTTCTACTCCACGCAGATTCCCGCTTGCCTGTGGTTTCTGGCCCGCAACAAGAACCCTGGCAAGGGTCTGCGGGATAGACACGGGGAAGTTTTGTTGATCGACGCCCGCAAGCTCGGCGTGCTGGTGGATCGCACCCGACGCGAACTCACCGACGCGGAAGTCCAGAAGATCGCCGATACCTATCACGCTTGGCGCGGTGAAAAGGACACAGGGGAGTACGCCGACGTGGCGGGCTTCTGCAAGTCAGTCTCGATGGACGAAATCCGCAAACATGGCCACGTGCTGACGCCTGGCCGCTACGTTGGTGCTGCAGATGTGGAAGACGATGGCGAGCCCTTCGAGGAAAAGATGCTGCGGCTCTCAGCCCAGTGGCGCGGACACCGTGCTACGGCAGCCAAATTGGATGCGTCGATCGAAGCCAACTTGAAGGAGCTCGGGTATGGCGAATGATTGGCGTCCATCCACTTGGGGTGATGAAGTTACCCTCGAATATGGAAAAGCTATCCGTGGATACAGTCAAATCCACGGAAAATATCGTGTTTTCGGCTCGAATGGCCCCATTGGCTGGACATCCGATGCACTGACTCAAGGGCCTGGTGTCGTGCTCGGTCGGAAAGGAGCGTATCGAGGCGTTGAGTTCTGTCGTGAGCCATTCTGGGTTATCGATACTGCGTATTTCATCGTTCCAAAGACCGATTTGGATATGCGCTGGCTTTATTACGCAGTGAAGCATTACAAACTTGGTGAAGTGGATGACGGCTCGCCGATCCCGTCAACAACTCGTGCTGCCGTCTACATGCTTGAACTAGATGTCCCCACCAAGCATGAACAACAGGCCATTTCACGCATTCTCGGCACTTTGGACGACAAGATCGAACTCAACCGCAAGGAGAACGAGACGCTGGAGGCGATGGCGCGCGCCTTGTTCAAGGCGTGGTTCGTGGACTTCGAGCCGGTGCGCGCGAAGCTAGAAGGCCGCTGGCAGCGCGGCCAATCGCTGCCTGGCCTGCCCGCGCACTTCTACGACCTTTTTCCCGAGCGGCTCGCCGAATCGGAGTTGGGGGAGATTCCGGAGGGGTGGGAAATGCGCTCCCTCGACTCGATTGCGAACTACCTAAATGGTCTTGCGCTACAGAAGTTCCCGCCGGAAAGCGAAACCCAGTTTCTTCCGGTTATCAAGATCGCGCAATTGCGTGCTGGGAATACGAATGGAGCAGACAAGGCGAGCACGCAGATCAAGCCCGAGTATGTGGTTGTCGATGGCGACGTGTTGTTCTCTTGGTCGGGTTCGCTCGAAGTTGAAGTTTGGAATGGTGGGCGTGGGGCATTGAACCAGCATTTGTTCAAGATTACGTCCAACGTGGTGCCGAAGTGGTTCTACTTCTTCGCCACCCGTCACCACTTGTCGGATTTCCGCGCTATTGCCGCTGGCAAGGCTACAACGATGGGCCACATTCAGCGCAAGCACCTCACGGAGGCTCGGATTGCTGTTGCACCACCGGAGAGCATGGAAAAGTTTGACGCAGTCATTGCTTCGCAATTCGATCAATTCGTCAGCAACGCACAGCAGTCCCGCTCCCTCGCCCAACTCCGCGACACGCTGCTGCCCAAGCTGGTGTCCGGCGAGCTGCGCGTTCCAGATGCCGAGCGCATCGTTGGAGCGGTCGTATGACCTTGGATTGGTGCCCCGGCATCCGCGAGGCCTGCGGTCATTGGAGTGACGCGCCGATGCTGCAGCAGACCTTCGAGGCGATGGAGCGCAATCTGGAGCAGAACAACGATGCGTGCATCGACTGCGCCAAGACCGTTGTCGAGGTGGTGTGCCGGGTGGTGGTTGACAGTTTCCACACCCCGCAAGCTCCGCTGAAACCGGTACAGGAAACGCCCACGCTGTCGGATTGGCTGAGTTCGGCGATTCGTGCGCTCAAGCTGGGCGACGTGCGCGATGACAAGTTCAAGAAGCTGGTGTCCAGCCATCACAAGCTGGCCGACGCGCTGAACGACCTGCGAAACAAGGCAGGCCCTGCTAGCCACGGCAAAGATCCGTATCTGGCGCGGTTGGCAGAGCATCACCGACGCAGTGCTGTGCTGGCGGCCGATGCCATCGTGGCCTTTCTGCATCAGGCCTATCTGGATGCGCAGCTTGACGCGAGCAGTTCGCGTGAGCCCTGGGAGCGATTCGCAGCGGACAACGCATTGATCGACGCGCACGTGGGGCTGGCGGTGGATGCCGAGGAAGGCGAATCGCCCACTTTGCGTTTCCTGCTGCCAGGCGGCGATGAGCTACCCATCAATATCGAAGTCAGCCGGCTGCTTTACCAGCTAGATCGGGTCGCCTATGTCGAGGCGTTGAACGCTGCGCGCGGAGCTCCGGCTCCAAGCGCGGACCCCGTCGAAGAACAAGGAGAACCGTAGTGGCGTTTCTATCGGAGGCCGCCGTAGAGCAAGCGCTGCTGGATCAGTTGCGAACTCTCGCCTACAGCATCGAGCGTGAGGAGGACATTGGCCCGGATGGCCACCGACCTGAGCGCGAAAGCCACGACGAGGTCGTGCTCAAGAAGCGGTTCGAGGACGCTGTTGCGCGCCTGAACCCTGGCCTTCCGTTGGAGGCACGTCAGGATGCCATTCGGAAGGTGATGCAGTCCGAGCTGCCATCGCTGCTCGAAGAAAACCGCCGCATCCACAAGCTGATCACTGAAGGCGTGGATGTGGAGTACTACGCCAACGACGGCACCCTGACGGCGGGCAAAGTCGCGCTGATCGACTTTGAGCGGCCACAGCAGAACGACTGGCTGGCGGTGAGCCAGTTCGTGGTGATCAACGGCCAGAACAACCGGCGGCCCGATGTGGTGGTGTTTGTGAACGGCTTGCCGCTGGGCGTGATCGAACTGAAAGCCCCGGGCAGCGCCGGGGCGCATCTGTTGGGTGCGTTCAACCAACTGCAGACCTACAAGCAGCAGATCCCACAGCTGTTCAACACCAACACGCTGCTGGTCACCTCGGACGGCATTGCGGCACGGGTGGGTTCACTGTCGGCAGACCTGGAGCGTTTCATGCCGTGGCGCACCACCGACGGTACGGACGTTGCACCGAAGGGTGCGCCGGAGCTCTCGACATTGATCGAGGGCGTGTTCGAACAGCGCCGCCTGCTCGACTTGCTGTGCTATTTCACGGTCTTCGGGGAAACCGGGTCTGGCCTGGCCAAGATCATCGCTGGCTACCACCAGTTCCACGCGGTGCGGCACGCGGTGAACAGCACGGTGACGGCGTCTTCGCCGCAGGGCAATCAGCGAGTCGGGGTCATCTGGCACACCCAAGGGTCAGGAAAAAGCCTGCTGATGGCGTTCTACGCCGGGCAACTGGTCAAACACCCGGCAATGGCCAACCCGACGTTGGTGGTGCTGACTGACCGCAACGACCTCGACGACCAGCTCTTCTCGACCTTCTCGATGTGCCGCGACCTGATTCGGCAGACGCCGGTGCAGGCCGAGAGCCGAGAAGATCTGCAGAAGGTATTGAGCCGGGCATCCGGCGGCGTGATTTTCACAACCTTGCAGAAGTTTGGCGAGATCGCGGAGCCGCTCACCACGCGCCGCAACTTGGTCGTGATCGCCGATGAAGCGCACCGCAGTCAATACGGCTTCAAGGCAAAGGTGGACGCGAAAACTGGCGAGATTTCCTATGGCTTTGCCAAGTACATGCGCGATGCCCTGCCAAACGCATCTTTCATCGGCTTTACCGGCACGCCCATTGAGGCGGACGACGTCAACACCCCAGCAGTGTTCGGCAACTACATCGATGTCTACGACATCAGCCGCGCTGTCGAGGATGGCGCGACCGTGCCGATTTACTACGAATCGCGACTGGCGCGGATCGAACTCGACGACGAAGAAAAGCCGAAGATCGACGCAGAGGTAGACGATCTGACCGAGGACGATTCCGAAGCAGACCAGGAGCGTTTCAAGAAGAAGTGGTCAACGGTCGAAGCCCTGGTTGGCAGCGACAAGCGCCTTGCTCTGGTGGCCAAGGACATGGTCGCGCACTTCGAAGATCGCGTGGCTGCGCTGGATGGAAAGGCGATGGTGGTGTGCATGAGCCGCCGCATCTGCGTGAAGCTCTACGACGAAATTGTCAAGCTGCGCCCGGGCTGGCACAGCACAGACGACAACGTGGGCGCGGTCAAGATTGTGATGACGGGCGCAGCTAGCGACCCGCAGGAATGGCAGCAGCACATCGGCAACAAGTCCCGGCGTGATCAGCTGGCCAAGCGTGCCCGCGATCCCAAAGACCCGCTCAAGCTGGTGATCGTCCGTGATATGTGGCTGACCGGCTTTGACGCGCCGTGCATGCACACGATGTACGTGGACAAGCCAATGCAGGGTCACGGACTGATGCAGGCGATTGCGCGCGTGAACCGCGTTTTCCGCGACAAGCCCGCCGGGCTGATCGTGGACTACATCGGCATTGCGCAAAACCTGAAGTCGGCGCTGCAGCAGTACTCCAAGAACGATCAGGAAAATACCGGCGTTGCCGAAGCGCAGGCCGTCGCGGTGATGATGGAGAAGTACGAGGTGGTGCGGGACATGTACCACGGCTTCGACTACGCATCCGCGATGGGAGGCACGCCGCAAGAACGGCTGGCGATGATGGCGGGAGCCATCGAGTGGATTCTCGACCTGCAACAGAAGCTGGCAGCGAAAGAGATAACCAAGGACGGCAAGAAGAACGCCCACCGTCGATACCAGGACGCGGTGCTGGCGTTGTCCAAGGCCTTCGCCCTGGCATCCGCTTCCGACGAGGCCCGCGAAATCCGTGAGGAAGTCGGCTTCTTCCAGGCGATCCGTGCCGCGCTGGTCAAGAGCAGCACCGGCTCCGGCGTGACCCAGCAAGAGCGCGAACTGGCGATCCAGCAGATCGTCAGCCGTGCAGTGGTGTCGACCGAAATCGTAGACATTCTGGCCGCAGCGGGCATCAAGAGCCCGGACATTTCCATCCTCTCCGACGCGTTCCTCGCCGAAGTCCAGCAGATGGAGAAGAAGAACCTTGCGCTGGAAGCCTTGCGCAAGCTGATCAACGACGGCATTCGCTCGCGCAGCAAGGCCAACGTTGTGCAGACCAAGGCATTCTCGGAACGTCTGGAAGATGCAGTAGCGCGCTACCACGCCAACGCCATAACCACAGCCGAGGTGCTGCAGGAGTTGATCCAGCTGGCCAAGGACATTCGCGCGGCCCGCCAGCGGGGCGAAGAGCAAGGCCTGTCCGACGAGGAGATCGCCTTCTACGACGCACTGGCCGAGAACGAAAGCGCCATTCAGATGATGGGCGACGACAAGTTGAAACTCATCGCTCACGAGCTGCTGGTGAGTCTGCGCGAGAACGTCTCCGTCGATTGGGCGCACCGCGATTCGGCACGGGCGCGGATGCGCGTGCTGGTGAAGCGCATCCTGCGGAAGTATGGCTATCCGCCTGATTTGCAGGATGCGGCCGTGCAGACCGTGCTGCAGCAGGCTGAGGCGTTGTCATCGGGGTGGTCGGTTTCGTATCGCTGAACTGCCCAATAAGCATTTGCTAGAACCGTCACGTCACTGACGCAAGGACAAAAGGGATCTGAGAGTTATGGCACGCATCGAAAACCACAAATACAGCATCGAGGAAGCGTTCCGGGAGTGCTTCTACATCGTTCCGGACTATCAGCGCGAGTACGTCTGGACGGACAAGGAAGTGCATCAGCTGCTGGAGGACATCGGCGAGCAGATCGATGTGGGCACGACGCGGGAATACTTCATCGGCACCGTGCTGGTGTCGCCGACCGACCAGAAAAACCATTACGAGGTGATCGACGGCCAGCAAAGGCTTACCACCTTCTTCCTGCTGCTGTGTGCGCTGAAGCATCTGTTCCAGGGCGAGCCGCAGCGGCAGATGATCTCCGGGCTGATCTCGACCAGCTACGTGGACAGCGATGGTGAGGTGCGCACCAACCTGAAGCTGGAGCCGCGGTACGAGAGCGCGGGTGAAGTGATGGCCAAGCTGGTGGAGCTGGACGCCGACCCTCAGGCCGTGCGCGCAGGCATTCAGGCGTCAGGCATCACCAGCTTCGGTTCCTTGGAAAATCTGATCAATGCCTACAGCACGCTGTACCGCTACCTGAAAGATAACTACGACGATGCGCCCAAACTGAAGAAGTATTGGGGCTATCTGGCCAACAACGTTGTGTTCATCCAGATCTCCACCGACGTCAGCAGCGCGTTGAAGATTTTCGAGACCATCAACGAGCGCGGCGTGGGCCTGAACCCTATGGACTTGCTTAAGAACCTGCTGTTCACGCAGGTCAAGCAAGCACAGTTCACCCAGCTCAAGGACGAGTGGAAGAAGATAACCAAGCCGCTGGAGAAAGAGAAGGAAAAGCCGCTACGCTTCTTGCGCTACTTCCTAATGGCCAACTACGTCATCAAGAACGAGCGCGGCGACGCGGTAGTCCGCGAGGACGAAATCTACGACTGGTTCATCGCCAAGGGCAACGCGGCACTGTGCGATTACGCAGGCAAGCCCTTCGAGTTCGTGCGCAAGGTGATCCGCAACGTCGAGCACTACCTGGCCTTCGCCAATGGCCTCGGTAACGATGGCAAGCCTAGTCTGGCGATGGACAGCCTGAAGCGGCTGGCAGGCGGCGCGTTCAGTTTGCACTTCGTCCTGCTTCTCGCAGCGGCGAATTTCCCCAAGCCACTGTTCGACCATTTCGTGGCGCAGCTGGAGAGCTTCCTTTTCTACTACATCTTCACCAAGACGCCGACAAAGGATCTGGAACGAAGCTTCTCGCAGTGGGCTGACGAGCTGCGCTCGATTGCCGAGGCCAGCGAACCGGTGAAGCAGAAGGTTCAGCTCAACGCGTTCATCGCCGAGCGTTTCGAGAAAAACATGGCGGTCAAGTCACAGGAACTGGCCGACGCCCTCAAACGCTTCACTCTGTATTCGATGCAGCAATACAGGACACGTTACCTGCTGGCGCGGCTGACGCAGCACGTCGAGATGGCGTTCAGCGGGCTGAAGGTGCCGGGCAGTCTGGAGCCATTCACCAATCTTGAAATCGAGCACATCCTGCCTAATAAGCCAGATGACGATCTGCGCAACAAGTGGGCCAACGAGAATCCGGGGATGGTCTACGACGACTACAAGAACAGGCTGGGCAACCTGACTTTGCTGGAGAAGCCTATCAACATCGTCGCGGGAAATGATTTCTACACAGCCAAACAGTCTGAGTACCGCAAGAGCGGCAACTACCTGACACGCAGTCTTGTCGCGCTGACCGACGTTGGGCAGAACACGTCCATTTCGCGGATCAACGCCAAGCTGGAGGCATTCCCTGCATGGAATGCCGCAGCCATCGAAAAGCGGCACGCAATGCTTATCGCTTTGGCGCAGGACGTTTGGAAGACGACGCCTATCGATGTTTGATGACAAAGGTGAGCCACAGTGACCAAGGATTATTCATTGGCCAACAGCTTCGTTGCGCAAACGCTTCTTCGGTAGTCGGGGCATTGGCTCCGCTTCTGGGTTCCATACCCAGCTCTGCGACAGGCCCGGGTAGTGTTGAGACTTTGTTTGTGCTGACTCATCAATGACGGTATTTTTGTCGCGCGAAATTCGTAGCGAACAGGGATCACCGTCTGTATCGATGAGAGTTGCATTCGCCACCGGGATCGTTGCTGGGAGGTTGTATCGAAGCCCCTTTTTGAACATGCGTCCCTGGTTCACCAAGCAGTCCACGAGCTGTTCCTCGAATGTGCTTTCTACAGGTAGCCAATGCTGCGTGACGGGCATCAAGGTCAATTCCGCGACGACGGGAACGCCAGTCTCTGCGACGCTGAAGGTGGCCATGATCATCATGTGTATGTGGTCGGAGGCACCCCAGAGCGAGAGTTCTGTCTCAAACCGTCTTCCGAGTCTTCGGTAAATTTGTTGATCAAGGGCGAAAGCCTGGTCTGGAACATGTTTCACAACGGCTTTGAAGCCATAGCGTGCCTGCACGATTTCTTTTACCTCGCCAATCAGAAGCATCAGGCGCTGATGCCTGCCGGGTGTTGAGAGGGCCTGCAACCATTGCGCAGATCGTCTGGCGCTGATCGCTTCTCGCTGGTCAACAAAGAATGTCTCGGGGATGTACAGGCGCGAGCGCAGCGAATCGCCTCTTGTGAACTTGTCCTCAGACGCTGACAGCAGCTGCTTTCGCACCGTGCCCCATGTTCGCTTGCCCGCAAATCCGGGATGCCACTTCGTCAGTTCTGCCTGGTCCCACAGGTAGTGGAGCAGGCCGCGGAGAGAGAGCTTGGTGCCGTCAGTGGAGACGCTTTCACTCCCGCCCCCCGCCAGCGGCGTCTGTGAGCGGCCTGGCATCTTTGTCAAAGAAAAGCCCAGCCGCAAGCTGGTTTGGCCCGTGGCGGGGACTTCGTTGATTGCAGTGCCCAGCACTTGGCCCAGGCCTGAAACATCGGCTGGTGGCTCGTAGGACTGACAGTCTGGAGCGTGGTGATAGCCGGTGTCGGGCATGCGTTTGACGATGTAGCCTCCGTGCGGTCCGGCGAGGCGCGCTACGTACATCTCGACACCTTCGGGGACGCATAGGCAACACGGCCGTCGGCGGGCGGCATGGGCATCTTCGATAGCTTCTGCGAAGCCGGGCGCGTCCTTCACCCAGCGCTGACCACCAATGTCATACGCCAGGTTGTCACTTTGCATGGTGGCACCCTCACCGCACTGGCGCTGCCCGCTCGCGGGTGCGCTGTTGTTCTTGCTTGGGTACCACGGCCGGTCGCTGGGATGGTGCGTTTTTGTCGTAGACCTTGACCTTGAGCGTGTGGCCGTCACGGATGCGCTGGGCCAGCTTTTCGGTGGCGGCGGCCATGATGGCCATGCGCTGCTTTTCGGGCACACGTTTGGCCACCAGAATGGCCTCGACGGCGGCCAGCACGGCTTTGCGGCCACCGCTTCCACGGCCATCAGGCTTGTCGCCCGGTGTGGCGCCCTGGCTGGTATTCGTTTCCCGGCCGGGTTCGATGCGGTTGACCTGGCGCAGCTCGCGTTCCACCTTGAGGCGTTCCAGATCGGCTGGGTTGGGCTCATAGCCCAGGGTTTTCACGCCGCGTGAAGCGGCTTCCAGCCAGACCAATCGTTTGAAGTCTTCGTTCCCTGAAATCCGCAGGGAATGCCAGTTGCGCGCTTCGGCAACGTCCACCATGGACCGGGCGACCGAGGGGCTGTTGGTTTCGGTGGCCAGCCGGAAGGTGGACTCGGTGAAGGCGACCCGCGAGGTGTCGCCCTTGAAGCGGTATTCGGTCAGGCCAATGCGCACGTCACCCACGGTGACTGGTGCCCGCTTGATGAGGTAGCGGTCCAGCAACGCGGCTTCAAGCCTGGCCACGAGGGCGGCGCGCTCGGCTTGGGCGTCGATCCGCGCTGTACCTTGCCGGTCAGCAGTCTCTTGCTGCTTGGGCTCGTTTGGTGTTGAGGGCAGGGGGATGACGTTGCTGGGTGCTTGTGATGCGGTGCGCGCCTGTCTGGAGGGCGCCTGTTGATCGCTTGCATCGGGGCTCTGCAGGTTGCGGGGTTCGTCGCGCTTCCATTCGCCCTCCACCTTGTGCACGAACGACTTTTGCCCCCTTGCATCCAGCACAACAAAGCGGGTGGCACCGAGCTGGTCGGCTTTGGCCACCATGTCAGGGTAGTGGTCGCTGCGATAGGTGAGGTCGGCGAACGGGTCGCGCAGTTCGTAGCGCTCGCCCGGGGCAGGCTCAGGTGTCTGAAAGGTGCGGATGGCCACCGGGGCGCGGTTGGCGGGTTCGACGGTGCCGCCCTGGGTGGGGGCGTCAGCGGTGGTTCGTGTCGCACGGCGGGCGGGAGCTTTGTCGTCGTCCATGGAGACCTCCTTGGCTTGGGGCGGTTTGCTGGCGGTGGGTCAGGGTTGTGGCGGTGGCGATGCCTGTTGGGTCACCGGCAGGGCGCGGTACACCTCGATCTCGACCCGGCGGTTGAGGTTGCGCCCTTGCTGGCTGTTGTTGTCGGCCACGTGGTCGCCGCTGGGTTGGTGGGTGGTGCGTATGCGGGTGGGGTCCACACCGGACGCGACGAGGTAGTCGCGCACCGCGCTGGCGCGAGCCTGGGCGATGCGGCTCTCAATGGTGGAGTCGCTGCGGCCATCGGTGCGGCCTCTCAGCACCACCAGTGGGGCGGCTTTGGTTTCTTGCAGGAGGGTGGACGCCGCATCCGGTGGAATCTCTACCCGTGTGCTATTGAAGGCGAAACGTACCGTGTGCACGCTGTTGCCCATGGCCCGCTCTTGCAGGTTGGTCATCAACTGCTGGCGGGCGGCCATGTGGGCCAGCGTGGCGGCGGTGGTTTCGGCGAGGCGACTGGACTCTGTTGCCAGGATGCGGGTGTTCTGCAGGTCGTTCTTGCAGACTTGCAGCTCCACGGCCACCTGGGCGTTTGCGGGTCGTTTCTGGGATTCGTCTACCGTGGGAGGTTTGGGTGGCGAGCTGCAGGCGCCCAGCACGATACACAGCAAGGCGGGCAGGGTAGAGCGGATCATCAAGGGGGTCATGGGCTTTCTCCCGTGGTCTCGAACTGGGGTGGCGGTGCCTCGCTGGCAGGCGAGGCTGGCGCTGGTGGGACTTCTCCGCTGGCGTCTTCGCTGGCTTCGTGGTGGGCGGGCTCAATCGATCCGCCACCGCCATGAGCGGGCTTGTTTTGCTCGAAGCGGTCGAGCAGGGTGTCTGCCGCTTTGTCGGGTGGGCCGTTCAAGACTTCAGGCGTCAGCTGGATGTCGTGGGCCAGCGCTTCGACGTCGAGGGTGTGCAAGTCATGCGGGAGTTCGTCGTCGGCGTAGCGCCAGCGCTGCTGAACCTTGGCCAGGTGCAGGTCCATATGCATCCGGGGCACCGATGGGGAAGGGCGCAGGCGGGCTTGAAACACCTTGTCCCGGTGATAGCGGATCTTTTCGCCCAGGATAGGTTTGCAGTTCTCGAAGATCACCACCAGGCGCTCGCGCCCCAGTTCCTTGAACTCCTGTGGCAGCAGCAGGGCACGGCGCTGCTCGCTTTCGTTGCGGCTGACGGTGCTGTGGCCGTGTCCGCTGAAGGAGCGGCTGCGCCCGCGCGAGGTGGCGCGTTCGGTGAACTGGCCGAGCATGGCGCTGTATTCGTCAGCGTCGCGTTGCTCGCGCGGGGCAAACAAGATCTGCAGGCCATGGTTGGTGGCAAAGGTTCGGGCTTCTTTGTCGCCGTAGACCGCGTCCAGCTGCGACATGGCTTGCACCACCGTGAGCAGGCGCAGGTTGTAGCCCGCCAGAAAGGCCGCTGAGTGGGTGATAACGCCCACACGGCCCATGGCGGCGAACTCGTCATTGACCAGCAGGCACTGCAACTTCAGGCTGGGGTCTTGCTCGGGCAGGTGCTGGGTGTTGAGGCTGACCAGTTGCGAAAAAAAGAGATTGAGCAAAGGCCGGGCGTTGGCCAGCCGGTGCGGCGGGATGCGCACAAACACCGACATGGGCTGTCGCCGCAGGTCTTCGAGCCGGAAGTCGTCGGCGCTGGTGGCTGCATCCACCACCGCATCGGCGAAGATGGTCAGCGGCGCGTGGAAAGTGGCGACGACGCTGGACAGCGTGTTCTCGGAGTTGCTCAGCAGCCGCTGCAAAGCGTCGACGCATTCGTCCGTGAGCGGATTGTCTTGATCACGGCGCTGGGTGATCTGACTGCCCAGGTGGTCCTTCAGCGGCTGACCTTTTCCCGAAGACTGGCGCAGCATTTCACCCACGGTGCGGGGCAGTTCGGGCGTTTCCAGCAGCAGCAAGCCCAGGCCCAGAAACAGGTTGCGCGCCTGGTCGTTGAAGAAGGCTTCGGACGAGGTGCCGCTCCCGTCGTTGGGAAAGAACACCTGGCCGATGCCCAGCAGATCGCCCACCCGGTGCAGCGGGCTGGTGCGAACCGCAGTGAGCGGGTTCCATCGGTGGCTGCGGGCCTGTTCGTCGAACGGGGAAAAGGCATAGACCGCCTGACCGTGGGCGGCACGGTAGCCCGCCGTGATGGCGTGGTTTTCGCCTTTGATGTCGAGCACCACGACGGAGTCGGGCCAGTTGAGCAGGTTGGGGATCACCACGCCTACACCCTTGCCGCTGCGGGTGGGGGCGGACAACATGACCGACAGCTGACCGGGCAGGGCGAGGTAGCGGCCTTTGAATCGGCCGATCAGGATGCTTGGGGTGTTGGGGCGGTCGGACGAATGAATGAGGCCAGCGCGGGCCACTTCGCCTGCTGAGGCGAAACGTGCGTCGCCGTGCAAGGCGCGGCGTGGTCGGGCCGCTGCGAACAAGGCGCCGGGCAGGATGACCAGAAGTCCGATGCCCGACAGCGCCATGGCGGTCAGCAGGCGATGGCGTAGGGCTACGTCGTCGGCATAGAGCCGCCAGTAGGTGGCAATGCTGCCCCAGTGGGCCTGCCGGGGATCGGCCTTGCTGAGCACCAGAAATAACGCACCCGAGACGTAGACCGCTGCGCCGAGCAGGGCGGTGGCCACGAGTGCTGCAAAGGTGCCAGCGGCAATCTTTTGGCCCACCGACCAGGTGGCGAAGGGCAAGGCCAATGCCTGGCTCATGATGTCGCCCCCTCGCTGGCGGCTGCGCCAGACTCTGGCAGGGTGCTGGCGCGCAGCGGGTGTTGGCTGGGTGCGTGGTGCCTGCGGCGGGGTTCGTAGGCCACGTCGGCAATGAAGCGGCCCCGTTCGTCCCGGTCGAACTGCACGATGACATCGATCACAATGCGCAGCAAGCCTTTGATCTCGTCCATGCGCAGGCCGCCACCTGCGCCACTTTCTCGGATCATGAGCGACATCTGTTCCAGCGCCAGATCGCAGCTGCCGGCGTGCACACTGGTGATGCTGCCCGGGTGACCCGAGGCGGCCAGCCGGATGAAGGAGAAACACTCTTCACCTCGCAGCTCGGCCAGGAAGATGCGGTCGGGCTTCATGCGCAGGCAGGCTTCCAGCAAAGACTTGGCGGTGACCCGGGCGGTACCCTGGGCGTCCTTGCTGTAGAACAGGTGGACCACGTTGGGGTGGTTGGGCAAGGTCAGTTCGGCGGTGTCCTGAATGGTGATCAAGCGCTCGTGTTTGGGCACCTCTTCGATCAGGCCTTTCATGAAGGTGGTCTTGCCCGAGCCGGTTTTGCCGCTGACCACGATGGTGCGGTGGTGGCGCACGGCCAGGCGCATGAAGTCGGCGTATCGGCCAGCGGCTTTCAACGCCAGCAGTTCGCGCTCGAAGGGCTGCAGGCCGTCGTTGTTCTCCGGGTTCGGTGCGGCGGCTTTTTCGCCCACGCGGCCGAACAAGCCGTCCTGCTCGAAGTCGCTCAAACGGAGCACCACGTTCGACGGCTTGCGGATGGTGATGGACACGGTGCCGCGTGGCACAGCGGGCGGTATGGCGAACTGGATGCGTTCACCGGTGGGCAGCGTGGCCGACAGCAGCGGGCGTTCCTGGTTGATCTGCTGGTCGCAGTAGGTGG
>LNFM01007782.1_pt1 | contig 16551 bp, 12 predicted proteins | sample 596031 | NCBI WGS metagenome assembly LNFM01 (sample SAMN04254537, study PRJNA301005) | activated carbon metagenome | isolation source: dual media filters at the Ann Arbor, Michigan drinking water treatment plant | place: USA: Ann Arbor
CTCAAGACAAAGAGTTACGCGGGAGAAGATCTCTTTGGATTCATTCAGCAAGTCTTGCGAACCGACCAACCCCAACGTCTCTTCGTCCATTTCGGGGAAACCTTCAAAGGCTGCCGAGCCGTGCGCCAAGCGATTCCGCAGACGTCGCAATCCTTCTTCTAGAGCAGCGGGGCTGGACTGGACACGCTCTGACATCGTGTCCATTACCGGGTTGGATGGGGTTCCGATACGTCGCCAGGCACGAACGAGCTGGGATACTTCAACCCCCAGTTCAGCTTCGGCTTGTGTCGCCTCCACGGCCACTTCATGAAGCGTCGGCCGCTGGAAGGGACGCCCGTCATTGCCCATGGCAGACAAGGCGTCGCTTCGAGTGAACATGGACTCAAGTCGTGGCTCACGGCCAATGTCCAAATTCAGTGGCGCACCAGTCGATGTGAAGATTACCAGTTGCGCGTTTTGCGAGTTGGCGAGCAATCGCTCAACAGCGCGACGGAGGTCTCCCAAAAGGCGGTGCCCGTCGAACACGAGGACAAGATCCCAGGGAACTTCGGCCAAGCTTGAAGAAATGTCGTCTTGCCGAGCAAATTCGTGACTTAGAACATGCGCAGCCCCTGCCGCCCATACCGCGTCTATTGATAGCGTCCCATCCTGCCGAGCCCGAAAGCTGTAGCGGTTGCCTGCGAACGTAGGTACCTCACGCGCGGCCAGTCTTTGCTGCAACTGATCGGTTAGCACCTTCGGGGAAAGCACAAGAACTCGCGAGTTCGGGCTGTGATGCAACGTGGCAGCAACAATGAGCGTGCCCGTGTAATGGGCACCCGCACCAGCCGCCCAGCGCGCGACGATAGTGTTCGCCCGGGGGTGGCTCTTGATGGCATCGAGGAGCCGTTGCTGATGCGGAAACATTGGCACCAGGTCATTTCCTCGGTTTGTTACATTGATCATCAGGCTACCCCTCCTGCGCGGATCTCGGCCTTCTGTGCCGTTAGCAGTAGCCAATTTCGATGCTCGGAAAGGATCTCATGATCCTCAAGACTAATTTCACGCTTAAAGTGGAAGAGATCGTTCCGCAGTTCACCGATTTGCTGCAACTTGGCCTTTACCCGGTTATTGTTTGCACCCAAAAGAGGCGAGAACTTAGGCCAGGTTTCGCCTCTACCCACGATGAGCCGGTAGTTATCAAACGTCATCGCCTCCAGAGTCTTCGGAACTTTGTCGTCAGCTCCATAGTGCTGGGCAAGGCTGCGTATCGCGGAAGCGACGATTTCTTCCGGCGACAGAACCATTCTGATCAAAGCCCTCAAGGTCAACTCGATTTCAGAGATCATGACGAAGGGACTGGCCACGTTGTAGAGGTATCGCAGCACGTCCATGGGCGTCAGAACGCCCAACAGTCGTTCGGGTCCGCCCACCAAGACGCCGTTGTCACGTTCCATTGCATCGAAAACACTTTTCATCTCACTAGTGATTCGGGCGTACTCGAATTCTTCGATGCACTCCTCCACGGAGAAATCGCCTGGCGCCGCCTTTTGCCGTGCGATTTCATCGTATTGGCACCTGGCTGCCCGACGCGCAAAGGATCGGAACGAAAAAACACCGAGAACCGTGCCGGCCTCCATGACCGGAGCCTGCGAAAAGCTGCGCGCATGCAGCATGGCAACGGCTTCCCGGGCGGGCATCTCGGGCGGGAGGGTAAGAAGTTGCTGAGTCTCCGGCAGCACTCGATTGATCTGATGAAAAAGTTCAGATACGAGTTTCAGTTCATTGGCAGTTTTCTCCGCAGCAGAAACTTCAATACCCATCGGAAACATATTGGTCATTGCGTCAACCCGATCCCGTTTTCATGTTGCTGAGTCTCATCACTAAGCGTACTAATTTACAGCACTGATCCACTTGGGCACTTCGTTTCTTTCTTGATATTCAATCAACACTTCAGACTAACAAACCAACCTGCCCCCTGTGAAATTAGCAATGCCCAACACCGTTGCTGGACGACAAGGCCAAGCGACTGGCTGCTCATCGAACAGGCAGATGCCTCAGGGGGACCCGTAGAAAATGATCGCTATTTGTCGTCAGCCGATCCTTGCAAAGCGGGAGTCTCCGCATCCGCAAGAACCGCAAAATGGGCAGACGATCGCACCGCAGTGCCTACATTCGAGTATGTGTACTTCGCTGTCTAACGACTCCCTACAGTGCATGCAGTGGGTAAGCCGACGACGATATCGAATACGCAGATTCGAAGCACCGCGACCGTACCTCTTGTACGCTGCCTCAGCCAGCTCTTTCTCCTTCAAACCTACTTTCGCGGCGTCAAGCAGATTCTGGAATGTTGCCTGCTCGGCTGCGCGCTCCGTGGAGAGGGTGTCGCTTCGCTCACGCCACTGACACACCACGGTGGGCGGTGAAAGGAGGAAATATCGCTCGGTTGCAGCCAAGGAACACGACATGCGGACCGGCTGATTTTGGGCGCCTCTGACTAGGTCTAGCAATGGTGAGGCTGTGCCGCGAGGAGCAACTGCGACCACGATGGCGTGCCCTGGAATTCCAGGCGCGCTGGCATGAGCCTGCACAAACTGGTCCCAATTTGTCGCAATGACGGCGTCGGGTCCCAGGATGCGTAGAACTTCTCTTGCCGGTACGTACGCCCATCCCTCAGGCGAGTTTGTAGCGATTGCAGTAGCGGTGTCATCCGTCATGGGCGAGCTCTATTACTTGTGTGATCTGATGCGGAAAGATTGCCGGCAGCACCGTCGTGGCGAATGTCCACTCTAAGCCCAGGCTGTCTCCCCTACGTGAATCCGGCAGCAAGCTAAGCAACTTCCGGCTCAAATCCTTAATCCCACACTTGATGGGCTAGTGGAGTTTTGTTCAGCATCGTCCGAACTTGGCGCCAGTTGGGCAGATGCTTGTCCAACAAACCCAAGAATCGTTCGTTGTGGTTTCGTTCAATCAGGTGCGTCAGTTCGTGAGCCACGATGTACTCCAGACACTGCACCGGTGTCTTTGCCAGTTCGAGGTTCAGCCAGATGCGCCGCGTGGTCGTGGTACACCCGCCCCACTTGGTCTTCATCCTCTTCACGCCCCATGCGTCCACCTGAACACCCAGCACCCGCTGCCATTTGTCCAGCAGAGGCGGGATCAAGGCCTTGAGTTGCTCCCGATACCAGCGCGATAGAACGGCTTCGCGATGCTCCATGCTGCTGCCGGGGCGTACAAACAAGTCCAGCATGGCCACGCCGCGAATTGCGACCTTGGACGGGGCATCCAGCTCATGGACTCTCAGCCTGTAGCGGCGACCCAGAAAGTAGTGGCTCTCTCCGTTCACCATTTCGCGCTGAGACTGCCTCGGCTGCTCGGCGAATTTCGCCCTTTGCCGCTTAATCCAGCCCAGCTTGCCGACCACGGCCAAGCGCACAGCTTCATTGCTGATGACAAGCGGCGCGGCCACGCGCACCCTCCCATTCGGTGGGTAGACGCCCAAGTGCAAGTTCTTGATGTCCTTGCGCTCCACAAGCACTCGGACGCCACCAACCGTGATGTGCTGGAGTTCAGTAGTCATTCTGGTGCTTGGCCAGTTCGAGCACCTGCGTCGTCAAGGCCTCAAGGGGATACTCATCTGTTGTTGTGTTGGACCCGGCGGTATTGACGGGCACAGGCTTGGTCGATTTCTCGCTCAGCGCCTGCCGGATGGCTATTCGCACCCGTTTAGTCTTCAGGGCGCTGTTCTTCCACCCGTTTTGCAGGCTGGTCTGAATAGCATTGTCCACGGCCAGCGTCAGTGCCTCGTCCTTGCCCAGGTTGTTGTACAGGGCACGCTGGGCCCCTGACTTCAAACTGGTCGGATAGCCGTCAGGCACGCCGCCTGGTGTGGCCGCATCCTTGGTGAGTTGGGCGACCTTTTCCAAGTACTCCTTGTAGCTCACCACGCCTTTGCGCCGCTGCTCGATCAGAGCGTCCAGCAGTTTGGACATCTTTTCGTAATAGGCCGGGTCCACAGGCGATTCATTGATGATCAGTTTGCGGACGTTGTTCTCAATGGTTTCCGCCACCGCCTCTTCGCTTTTCCGGATGCCCTTGGGCAGCGCGTCCACCGCATCGGGCCCGCGCTCGACGATCAACTGAATCAGGCTCATGTCGTCGAACGTGGAAATCTTCTCACTCTCATCGGCGCGTATGTAGGTGTCTATCAGGTGGCGCATGGCCGGCTCGTAGGCCTTGAGGTCGATGTAATCGCCGCTGGCCAACTTCACTTCGTCGCGCACCTTGGTGAAGTGGTCCACCTCGGTCTTGATCTTCGCAATCTCGTCAGGCTTGTACCCGGCCTCATCCAACTCGCTGGCGATGTTGGCGTAGGCGCGCAGCAGCGCTGCGACGAACTTGTACAGTTTCAGCCGCTTGGACTCGTTGTCTTTGAGTTGCTCCGCATTGCCCGAATCCTTGGCGCAGAAGTAGCCCAGGTAGGCCGCGGAATCGCGCGGAGACTCCACCGGCTCGCACAAGGCCTTCACGGCTTCGCGGGCATCTTCCAAGTCTTCCCTCGCCTTCTCAAGCCGGTTCTCCAACAAGCCGGCCACGTCTTCCTTGTCGAAGCCATCGAGCGCTCCGCTGGTGTAATCATCCACCGCGCCTTCTAGGCTCTTGAACAGGTCCTTGTAGTCAACGATGTAGCCGTAGTCCTTGCTCTCACCGTCCAGCCGGTTTACTCGGCAGATCGCCTGAAACAGCCCGTGGTCGCGCATCTGCTTGTCGATGTAGAGGTAGGTGGCAGATGGCGCGTCGAACCCGGTGAGCAGCTTATCCACCACGATCAGCAGCTTCATCTGCCCCGGCTCGTCGATGAATTTCTTCTTCACCTCTTTCTCGAACTGTTCGGCCTTCCCGATGGCCTTCTCAGGCGGCTCACTGAACCAGTCAGCAAGCATTTGCGAGTAAACGCTGTACTTGAGCAGGTTGTCTGTCTCGCCGTCGCCAGTGGTCTCGCCCTTGGTGTCGGCCACGCTGGGCGCGTAGCTCGTTACGATCGCGCATTTCCCGTTCAGCTCGCCTTTGGAAAAGAGCTCGTAGAACTTGCACGCCTCGAAGATGCTGCCCGCCACCAGCATGGCATTGCCGTGCCCATCCATCAGGCGCGGCTTGGTGTTCATGTCGAGAAGGATGTCGTTCTTGATCTGCTCCAGCCGAGACTGGCTGGACAGCACCCGCTGCATCGTCCCCCACTTTTGCTTGAGCTGGGCCTTGGCCAGATCGTTCAGCCCTTTGGTTTTGGCGTCGAACCAGTCGTCAATCTTCTTTTGCGAGGTGATCGCTTGGTCAATGTCCCGCGCCTCGTAGCGAAGGTCCAGCACCACGCCCTCGCGCACCGCTTGGTCAAACTTGTAGGTGTGGATGTAGCGGCCAAACACTTCAATGCTCTTCTGCTTGTCCGCTTTCAACAGCGGAGTGCCGGTGAAGCCAATGAACAGCGCATTCGGCAGCAGCGCCTTCATGGCCTTGTGAAGGTCACCGGTCTGGGTGCGGTGGCACTCGTCCACAAACACATGCAGATCGCCCTTGGCCTTGAAGTCAGCAGGTAGCTTCTTGAGCGACTCCATGAACGCCTTGGTCCCCTCTTTCCCATCGGCATCACCCTCACCTTTACCGCCGAACTTGTGCACCAGCGAGCAGATCAGCGACTCCTTGGCCCCATTCAGTTGCTCGATCAGGTCTTCTCCGCTCTTGGTGCGGTAGATCTGCTCATCAACGCCCTTGAATACCTTCTCGATCTGTTCGTCCAACTCGGTGCGGTCGGTGATGATCAGCACCCTTGCACCCTCGCGGCTTTCGCGGATCCACTTGGCCAGCCACACCATGGTCAGGCTTTTGCCACTGCCCTGGGTGTGCCAGATGATGCCGCCCTCTCGGCGGCGAATGAAGTCTTGCGCGGCCGCTACGCCGAAGTACTGGTTTTGCCGACACAGCTTCTTGGTGCCCGCGTCGAACACCACGAAGTCATGGATCAGCTCCAGGAGACGCGCCTTCTCACACACCTGCAACAGATGGCGATCCAGCAGGTTTGGCTCAGCCGCATGCGGGCCACTTTCCTCTACCCAGCGCAGCCAATACTTCTCCGGGGTTTCGATGGCCGCGTAGCGCAGGCCCTCGGTGTTGTTGCCCGCCATCACCCACTGCATGGTCGAGAAGAACGGCTGGATGAATGCCTTCTTCTGGTTGTCCAGGTTCTGGCGAATGCCCTCAGCCACGGCCACCGTGGAGCGCTTCAACTCCAGCACACCCAGCGCGATGCCGTTCACGTAAAGCACCACGTCTGGGCGCTTGGTGCTGGCTTTCGCGTCAGCACCTTTCACCGACACCTCTTCGGCAATGGCGAAGTGATTTTTTTGTGGGTGCTTCCAATCGATCAACCACACCGTAACCTTGTTTTCGCCCATGGCCGGCAACACCTTCACGCCGTAGCGCAGCAAGGCGTACACCTCACGGTTGCGGTCATACAGGCTCTTGCTCGTATCTGAAGCCAGGCGATTGAGCTCATGAAGCGCACGGGTGATCAGACTGGCGCTCACACCTTGTTTGCTCAACCAAACCGTCAAGAGGTCAGGCTCGATGTTGCGGTTGTCCTGGTCTGTCCAATTGCCTAGGTAGTCGTATCCCAGTCGCTCCTGAAACAGTGCAACGACCCGAGACTGGGTCTGCTTCTCGATTTGGCCAACGGTCGCCATATCAGCCTCTCACCAGCTTGAAGGTCATTTGGTAACGAAAGAACTCGATCGATGGCGTCATGGCCAGCGCCCTACGAATGCGCAAATCGTCTTCCAGTGCAATGATCACGCCGCGCACCGTCTGGGTAGGCTCGGCCAGTTCCTGCATCACAAATCCCATGTAGCGCAGCACCTGGCCCACAACCACATCGCTCGCACGGCCTCGCTTGAGTTCCACCACAAGCAACTCGCTTTTGTCCTTCTTGATGGCGAGCACATCCAACGGACCAGTATCGGTCGGATACTGCTGGCCAACCAACTCACCCTCTTCGGCAAAGATGTCGTACTCCTTTCCCAGCTCGGTGTTGGCCCAGTTCTTCACCAAAAAGTCCTCCAGGTGCTTCTCCATGGCGAAGGCAACCGGGTCTTCGACAAGTGCCGGAGCAGAGACCAACGCGGGTACTGCTTGGACCCCAAGGAGCGCCTCGATTTCGGCGGCGTATTGGGTGATGGTGCTCACAGTGCCTATCGAGCCTGTGGAGTTGCGCAGCGCCTCGCTCATGTCAGACCGCCGAATGGTCTGGGGAAGCCAACGAACCGGGCGACGGTGTGGGGAAAGTTCTCCTGCCGCGTAGAAGTAGTCGCCGATGATCTCGCCCACGAAATAGGTGCCCTTTCCGTCCGGGCACAACACGACGTCTCCGTTCAGAATGCCTTTGGAAATGGTCCATAGGGCACCGCAGGCAAGGCCGGCTCCTATTTTCGTTTTCTCCGGGTGTCTCGTAAGAAAGATTGGGATGAACTTCTTGTTGAAGTCCCGCCAGTCATCACCGAGGTGAGCGGTCAGATCCTGCGCGGTGTCGAAGTTGGCGCAGATGTAATTGCCTGCGAATGCCGCCGCAGCGTAAACGCTCTGACGACCAAGCATCACGCGAAAATAATTCTTCATCTGCCCCCCAATTCTTTGTTACTGACCGAAGTCGGTCGCTTCCGCACCTGCTTTTCGTGCTTGGAGGTGCAATAGCTACCCACTCAATATAGGACCCGTTCAGGCAGCCCACTGGAGTCGTTTTCACCTCAACTTTGCGCCCAACCGTTGTTTGCGGACCAGTCACCAAAATTCTGGTAAGCCACTGAGTGTTGACTTTTGTGGATACCTCGTTGGATACCTCGTCCTTGGACACCTCATCTGCGCAACTTGGAGACCCTTGATCTGCGCCAACTCAACCACCTTCTCGATCACTTTGACAAACACCAGACAGCCCACCACGTGACCGCCGGGCACCGAATGCTACTTGGTAAGTAGTTCGACGTTTTGCATCCGGTGGGAGGTTGAACAGCTTGGCCCTGGATCGAATCAGAAACCTCGCTGCAGCATTCAAGATCGCTGAGGCACTTCAACGCTCGTTGGTGCTCTGAGAATCTTCGACGCCGATCTGCATTCAATCGGATTTTGCAGAATGGACATCGCTACCTCGAGAGATCAAACTTCGATGCGTTAAACGGATCTTCCCAACGCATCACTCGGCACCCATATCCAACCCTCGCCCGGCGGCACCAGCGCATCCGGGCTGGCCAATTCTTCGCGCTTCTGGTCGAAGAGAAAAGCCACCAGCGCACAGGTCAATGCGTCCTGCTTGTCTGGGTGGTCGAGTGGTGGGTAGGTCTGACGGAGCATTGCCATGGTGGCAGACGCCTTACAAGCTGCTGGGTAGGCTTCGATGGCCACTAGTTGCCGGCTGTCCGCCCATACGCCGCAGCCCACTTGGCTGGGCGTGAATTTGGCTACGGCGTGCATGCCCTTGGTGGCTTGGCTGCCGATCATGTCTTTGATTGCTGAGAGGGGGGTCAAGCCCTTTTCGAACATGAAGCGCTCGGTGTGGCGAAACAGGTAGGGGTTGCTCGACGAGCTTTCGATGGACTGCCCAATACCTTGCCCAGACACCAGCTCTACAAGCGCCTGGGAAAACCCCAGCGGCGCATCGATCGCCATGGTCACGCGATGGTCCGCATCCTCAAACGGCGCGGCACCACACAAGGAAAACAAGGCTCTGAGAAACGCCGAAGCGTCGGTCGCTTCATTGATCGTGCGTCGCAGGTTGCCCCGCCAGGGCCGCCCCAAGATCTGCAAGGCGGCGTCAAGGATGACGATGGCATCCCGGCTTTTCCCGTTCTTGTCGCAGTTCCAACCCCCGACATCCCAGCCGACATAAATCTTGGCGGTCGTGATTGATGCGCTCATACCAGCCGGATGCGCCCGGTCAGAAGCTCTTGCATCATCCCCTGCTTGAGCGCTCGGGTCTTGTCCCGACGAGCTTCAAGGGCGGTGAGCTCGGTATCCATGTCGGAGAGAACTGAGGCGATTGCGGTTTGCTCGGCTTTGTCAGCCGGCAGGAAAACGGCATAGCCGCGCAACTGTGTTTTGCCTATCTCCAAGAACGTGCTTCCGCTACACAAGCTGATGAAACCGGCCTTCTGCGTAGTGAGCAAGTAGTAGAGGAACTCTGTGTCAACAAACGCGTAAGGAACGAAGTTTTTAAAGCCTTGGTTGGTCGTCATTGGAACCACATTTATCGCACATTCGCCAATTGTGGCCCGCGAAGTCATGACGATTGATCCGACTGGGATCACCTCAGCAGAACTCTGCTTGAGTCCCTGTTCAGTGATGCGGCGCGCCGTTTCAGTCAGATACTTCCCTCCGGCCAACGCCGTGATGTCAGTTGGTGTGCACCAAGCAATATCGCCATCCCAAGCAGCCGGGTCGTGGGTACTCGGTGTCCCACCACTCCGAATGTCTGCCAACTCCGGCAAGAGTTTGTTTTCCCATTCCCCATCAAATCCCGGCAGGCGGGTCTGGCCGGTTAGGAGTTGCTGCGTGGTGGCCTGTTTGAGGTCGCGCTTCTTGGCGATGAGCGCGTCCAACTTGGCCAGCAGGGCGTCCACGTCCGAGAGGACAGTGGCGATCGCGCGTTGTTCGGGGAGGGGAGGTACTGCGTATGTAAAGTTGACCGCGTCGCTGATGTTGAACTGCTTCTGAGCCGTGCCGTACTGCACGTTTGCGACCTGCGCTCTTCCCCACGGGGAATTCATTGCGCTGCATAGCCAACGAGAGTCGAAAGTGTCGCTCTTTCTGATCACCATTACTGAGGCGCAGTTGCATCGATCAAGCTCTGGCGGCACGACAGCGGTAACACCCGGGTCACCAACTCGCACAGTGACAAGATCGCCAGACGTCAAGCGTGAGGCAGCAAGAAGGTCATTGCTGTACTCAGAAATACGCTTGGCCTCCTCCCATAATATTTGGCTCTCCTTGATATTGGAGCCGACAAGCATCGGAACCTTGCCACGGTCATCAAAATATGTAGATGGGTTGATGACGAGACCAACGGACTGTTGCGGTGAAATGCGTTTGAGCGGCTTAGCCTCCCAGTCTTCCGGGATCACCCCAACCACCGTCTGCTTGTACCCCGGCCTCAGCTCCATACGAATCCCATTGCCTTAAGGTGTTCGTCCACACGAGCGGCCAGGGCCTCCACTTCGGCCGAAAGCTGAGGTATGGGTGTGGCGTAGCGCTCAGTCAATTGCTTGATGCGCCCCGTCAGAGCCTGACTCACGCGGTCCAGCTCACCCTGCACACTGGTAGCCAGAGCGGCCAGCCATTTGTCGTGCACTACCAGCACCTGCGCCTCAGCCTCGCTGATGCGGCTGTATTGGGCGGACACCTTGGCGTCAAGCGCCCTATGTGCGTCTTTCACCTTTTTGCTAGCGACGGCCTCCTGCTCGGTCATCGCCACGTAGGTTTCCAGCAGCTTGCGTTCATCGGCGGCACCTTTGTCGCGTTTGATGTCGACCAGGCGGGCCTTGGCGCTGGCTTTTGTGAGCTTGCCTTTGTCGTTCCTGGCATCGGCCAGCAACCCCTCTTCCCCGCCTTGCTCTTCCTCCATTTCTTCCAGCTCGCGGCTGACTTCGTCGCGCTCGGCCTCCAGTTTCTCGATGGCTTGGTGCTCCGCGGCGAAGTAGCGGGCCACGATGAGCGCGGGCGGCATCAGGTCCACATTGGGCTTGCCCGCCTGCACGGCCTGCCAGCCGTCGCTTGCGATTATCCACACGTCGTCTTGCATGGTCTCAGCCCAGTAGTCCATGAGGTGCTGGTACACACCGTAGGGATCGATGAGCGAGGCAATGGGCGCATGAGAGCGGAAGGTATCGAGCAAGCTTTCTGACAGGCTTTCGATCAGCTCACCGGGGCGCTGGCCAGGCTGGATGCCGGTGAGAAGCGGCGTGTGGGTGGCTTGCCATTCCTCAAACAGCTCCGTCACCTGGGTGTTGAACGCGGTGAACTCTGGGTGGCCGAAGATGGTGGCTTTGACCTGTGCGGCTTCAACTAGGGGCTTGCTGTAACCGGGGCGGTCTGAGGTGGCAAACATGGTTTCGCGAACCTTGGGGAACACCCGCCAATAGGCGGCGAGGCCGTCGATGTCAGCAGCGGGGATGCCCCCCATGAGGTGAGCAGCAATATCTTGCAAGTCTTCGGGTTCGGTGCTGTCGATGTAGCGCGGCAGGTTGAGGTTGAACTCGTTGGCTTCGATTTCAGCCAGCGGTACCAAACGCGCGTATTTGGGTGTTTCGGCCAGGCGAGTGAAGGTGTCCACGATCTTGTGGATGTCTTGCGCGCGCAGGCGGTTCTTGTTGCCGTCTTTGATGAAGCCTTTGCTGGCGTCCACCATGAAGATGCCTTTGCGGCCTGCGGCGCCTTCCTTGTCCATCACGATGATGCAGGCAGGTATGCCGGTGCCATAGAACAGGTTGGCCGGCAGGCCAATGATGCCTTTGATGAAGCCCTGGCGCACCACCTTCTTGCGAATGCTGCCCTCTGCGCCACCCCGGAACAGCACGCCGTGCGGCAAGATGACCGCCGCCTTGCCCGTGCTCTTGAGGCTTTTGAGCATGTGCAGCAAGAAGGCGTAGTCACCGTTCTTCTCGGGTGGTGTGCCGTATTCAAAGCGGCCATAAGCGTCGTTGGCTGGGTCGAGCCCGCTGGTCCAGGCTTTGTTGGAGAACGGCGGATTGGCAACGATGAAGTCGAAGGTTTTGAGGCTGCCGTCGGCGGTGGTGAAGTGTGGGGATGAGAGGGTGTTGGCCTGCCAGATTTCCGCCGTGGGGCAGTCATGCAGCACCATGTTCATGCGCGCCAGGGCAGAGGTGGCATTGTCCATTTCCTGGCCGTACAGCGCCAGGTCGAGGCCGGTGCGTTGCTTGGCTTCGTCGTGGGCCTTGAGCAGCAGGGAGCCGGAGCCACAGGTGGGGTCGTAAATGCTCTGGCCGGCGCTGCTGGCCTTGCGCAGGTCGATCACAAGCGCCATGGTGCGCGAGACTTCGGCTGGGGTGTAGAACTGGCCTTTGCTCTTGCCCGACTCAGTCGCGAAGTGGCGCATGAGGTACTCGTAGGCGTCGCCCAGGAGGTCGTCGCCGGCGGCGCGGTTGCCGCCGAAGTCCAGCCCCTCAAAGATGGCCACCAGTTTGGTGAGTCGGTCCACCATCTCCTTGCCCTTGCCCAGCTTTTCTTCGTCGTTGAAGTCGGCGACGTTGATGGCGCCCTTCAATGAATCGTTTGCGTCAGCAAGGCGACCGATGATCTTGTTGACCCTGTCACCAATCTCCTTGTCACCCTTGGCCGCCACCATGTCGGCAAAGCTGCCGCCAGCAGGCACATCGATCAGGGCGTTGGCGTTGCCCGCGTACTTGTCAGAGACGTATTTGACGAACAGCAGGATCAGGACGTAATCCTTATACTGGCTGGCATCCATACCGCCACGCAGCTCGTCACAGGATTTCCAGAGGGAAGAATACAGTTCTGATTTCTTTAGGGCCATGGGGATGATTGTTTGGTGTCAGGGGATGTTAACCACTGCGCACCGCCCAAGGATTTGTGACCGGGACTTTTGGAGGTGGCAATATTCCCCGCTTCGATTGACAGGCCCGACTTGGTCAGCAAAGACCGGTTGGCCTTCCGATCGGTTGTGGAAAATCGCTCCGCTTGGCCGACCTGTCTGTGTCTTGCTTCTGTGGCTTGGTCATGGCTCTTCCCTGCGTAAAGAGCCTGTCTCGTTTCCATAGGCCTTTCTCAAATGCTCCAGAAGATCGGCTCGAAGGTGTAGTGGCGTTTGTTGCACCTCGTGGCGCATATCGATGCATGCCGTCTCAGAATCTTTCCAAGCATCGCAGGCCCGCATCGCTGCTTCCAGCAAGTCAACCAATCCTGGATCGATAGTTGTCCTTCGCTCGTGGCTAATGGCTAACGCGGCTATGGAGGCTAACGAGGGTTCGGCAACGCGGGCCGGGCTAGCCACGTTAGCCGCGTTAGCCACTAGCCGCGCCTCGATCGCAGCTTCCCGGACAGCGTCCATGTCAACCTTGAACATCGCGCACCTCCCACACACCGATGGAGGACTCTCGGACATATCCCCGTTGGACCAGTTCGGCTATCAAGTCGCTGAGGCCCTCGGCCTTGAGCTTGCGAACGGTTCGTGGCGACCTTTGCAAGATGTTCGACTGGAGAACAATGGGGCCCACCTCGCGCATCCATTCATACAGGATGAGAAGTTGAGAGCTTCTGGGATCAGTGCCACCCGAGCCTGTCAACCGCAAGTGCTCGCCAAGATAGAAACTCGCCAGTTCGATGCCGCCCAACATGTGCCGAAGCTCAATGCGAATAAAGCCATCCACAACGGCCAACACACCCGCGATTCGGGCGGAGTGCTCCGCGGCCTTGCTGGCGAACGGACGCGCGTTGGCCAGTTCACCCCCGGTTGCTTGTGCCCGTTCAGTCTGGTTGTAGAACTCCACCCAAGCTGCGCGTGCTTCCGGGGTCATGTAGAGATCGTCCGGTTTCAGCTCGAAACCATCCCCACTCTCCCAAGTGCGCGGCGCCTGATTGAGCAGTACTCGGATCCTGTCGTTGAAGCGTGCAGTTGCCGGGCTTTCAAGTGGGTCAACTTGGCGAAAAACGCGTGTGCCAGCCAAGGTGTCAGGCTGGGCGATCAGGCAACGAGCAAGAAGGCCCTGCCCTTGCGCCATTGTGTCGGACAGCAGCGAGGCAAGAATGACAGGCTGCACCAGCACATGAAGGCAAATGCGACGGCCCAACAGAACAGAAAGCCCATCTCCTCCGCGCAGTGAGTCTAGAACCTCGGCACTCCATGCTTTCAGATAGAAAGACAGACCTGCCACCCGCTTGTCGTCACGCAGGCTGTGCCCTCCCAGCATCTCCCCACCCTCAGCCGAAAAAACACCAATGGCGCTCTGAGCCTTGAGAAGCTTGGCAATGCCTTCGGTCGTGGCGTTGGATGTGGTCAGTACCTGAGCAGCGGGCGGTCGGGTTTGCTCGCTTTTCTTGCGGTCCACGTTCTCGCCTTCCCACTGCTGCACTTCCTCGGCGTGCTTGCGTGCTTGGTGCTTGCGTTTTTCATCGATGGCATGGCAGGCCACAGCGTCGGTTGCGCTTTTCCTGTCACCTGATGCAGCTCCAGTGATGATGTAGAGGCTCAGTGGCGCGCGCTGGCCGTGTGGCATGTGCACGTTGGCCAATGGCGAACATGCCAATGAGGCTGCGGCCAGCACGCTGCCACCGGCCAATGCGCCAGGCGCTTGCACGTCCTCCGCAATAGATTTAGCGGCTTCGCCGAGCAATGGGCCCAATGCATGAAATGGGAAAGGCTCAGCCGATGAGGCCGCGCTAGCGATCGCGAGGGGCTTGAGTTCAGGCCAGTTGCTTGACTCGACACCCGTTCCGTCGTTGCTGCCTATCGAATCGCTACGCACCTGAATGTCGGCATCGAGGACGGCGGCCTGATGTTGGTAGTAGTCCGCATTCATGCGTAGGCCTCCACCAGCCGCCCGATACGGTTTGCTGCCGTCATCAATCGCGAGAGATCCACGTCGGTAAGCGCAACGCCCCGCGCAATGTTGCCGGCTGCGATTGCAGCAAGCATGGCCTCGAAGGCAATCACCTGCAAGGCAGCGCGAGGCGGAAGCGGCGCAGGCTTCTGCGGGCGTTGTGGCTTGCCATCCTCCACCCAGCACCCAAGAGCCTTGGCGGCGTCCACAAACTCCTCGCCATGGGTCTGCATGTGATAGGCCAGCACGTCGCCCCCTTTGGCGCCACAGTTCATACACGCCCAGGCTCCGCTTGCCATGTTGACGCGCATCGAGTCGCTGCCGCCATGAAAGATGCAACAGGTGGTTTTCCACCTACCAGGGCCCACCAACTTCAGCCCCTCGGCCTCGAAGTAGTTCGCCGGGTCCGGCAGTTGTTCACGCTTGAAAGTCATACAGCCCCCACCACGCGCCCAAAGCGCTGAAGATCGTCGAAAGAAGAAAAGTGCTTGGCCAGATGCCAGCGGGTCACGAGAAAGCCACTGTCTACCTCGCGAACCTCGAAGCCATGCAGCGCAAATTGCGCGGTCAGTGTTGCAAGGCGTTTGACTGCACCTGCCTGATGTCCGTGTGGGGAGAGCTCAGCCATGAGTTGCTTTCGCGAGCCGTTCACGATTCGTCGCAACCGGCGCAGCAGGCACGCTCTTTTGACCAGCCAGAAAAGCGCGGATGTCACCGACACGGAAGCGGGTGCACCGGTTGCCGAGCCTCACGGGCTTCGGAAAGTCTGGCTCCAAGCTGGTACGCCGCCAGGCGGTCGAGGGGGCGATACCTGCCAGCGGTCGAAAGGCAGTGATGGGGACCAGTGCGGAATCTGGCAAGGAGTCGAATTTTTCGGGGTCAAACATTGGTTGGTCCTTCGTGCGTCACGCGGCATTGATCGGATGCCTTGGTCTGCGGCTGTGAATTGCTGGCCAGACCTGGACGATCTCCTTCTTGGACGCGACTTCAAAACCCTACAGGGGGGTACTGAGACAGATTGATATGAATCAATGACTTAGCGGAGGTCCCATCGATGCTCGACCATTGAAAAACCCCACTTCAAAGGCTTTGGAGACCTCTTGGCGGCATTCAAGTCGAAGCGGGCGAACCATGAATAGGTCAGTACGCATTCGGGTACGCACGGGATCGGGTGCGCGTTTCGATGCTTGCGTACTGATTGGATCGGTGGACCCGCGGAAGGCTGAGGACTCGCGTGCCCCCTCAACGGTGAACTCGCCGCTGCACTACCCTCCAGCACAGTGCAAGCTCGGAGCATTGGAGTACAACGCCCACAACGGCAAGGCACTCGTCAACGATGCTCAACAGGAGTGCCTTCGCAAATGACCTTGCGGAGCACATAGATGGCCCAACGCCACACCGCGCTGACAAGCTTTGGAATGACCGGCAGACACTGACGTCTAGCTGGGGGAACCCTGCGGTGTCTGCTGGCCTCGGTGTGAGTTGTAGTCCTGCACGCGTGAAGTGAAAACCAAACCCAAAGGACACAGGTCTGGCTCACCTCCCTAACTGCGTCAGGACCCATGCGTGGCTCTGCCCCTGGGATTGGGCTGGCCTAACCCCATGGGTTTCTCAGCACGGGTCCTTTTTCCCTGAGGGCCTTGTCTCAACAGCCCAACACAGGGGTGCTTTCAGTTTTGACGGTATTTTTTACGGTATCAAAAGATCCGGATCGGTCGAAAGCTAGCTTCTATGGGCTATTCAGGCCGATGTTCGAGTCCCTCCGGGGCCATGAACTCTCCTGTCGGCTTCAGACCACTTCCGGCGAGAGTTCGTGGATGGCCTGGAAGTGGGTGAGGAACACCGGCCAGCACCGCCACAAAGCCAGACTTCGCGTAGTTCCACGTCTTGCGCAGGATGCTGAAATCCACCAGCGAGAGCACCGCCACCACGATGGTGGCGGCCAGCGTGGCCTGCGGCA